>Ga0209675_1002023_pt1 | contig 10840 bp, 19 predicted proteins | sample AraplaCol_mLB_r2_2_FD_184280 | JGI IMG/M metagenome (GOLD analysis project Ga0209675, IMG submission 184280) | Arabidopsis root microbial communities from North Carolina, USA - plate scrape MF_Col_mLB_r2 (SPAdes) (version 3) | ecosystem: Host-associated > Plants > Roots > Endosphere | place... | reverse complement strand
TTTAAACTTAGCTGGAGAGGTTGGGAACGCTTCGGCAGTGCTTACGTGGTCTAAACATACTGACCCAACGGTTACGGGATACAACGTATATCAGGACGGTGTGAAGATCAATAAAGCAGTAGTTAAGGACACAAGTTATAAAATCGATGGTCTAACGAACAAACAGGCGTATAACTTCTGGATCACAGCGGTTAATGAAAAAGAGAACCAAGAAAGTAGCCCATCAAATACGGTAACCCTTACGCCGCATGACACAAGTACAACGGTGGATCAAAAGCCTAATCCCGCGCAAGGGTATCTACTCATTACATGGACTGAGGTCGTAGATGCTGTATCTTATGATATCTATTACCAGGGGAAGAAGGTTGATAGCGTTGGCGCTGGCGTGACTAGCTATAAACTAACGACGGCGAAAGGCTATAACCCTAATTTGACGTTCCATGATGTGAAGGTTATCCCGATATTGAAAAACGGCGGTACCGGGACGAGTAATCCGGGTTCTGGCGGTATAGGGTCCGGCGGGTGGGGGTTCGGGGCTAAGGATGTTATTACAAACGGTTTAGGGATACTTGCATGGCTTGCTGGTTTCGTTTTGTTGGGCATTGTAGTCCGATATGTGCCTATATTAATTAAATTGGTTAGAGAAGCGGTAAAAACCGCCTAGGAGGTAAATATGACGTCATTAGAATTAATCCAAGCTAGTATATCGTTTTTAGAATCGCTTTCGCCTTTCATATTTGCGCTTGTGGTCATTCTGTACGCCGAAGAGCTAATAAAGCTAATCCGATACGCAGCGACGGCCTACAAGTCCAGTAGATGGGGTTAAGCTATGTTTAAAGCCATAGCGGATGGATTCGGTTATCTATTCGATTTATTAGGTAGGTTTGGCAAATACATATTAGACGGTATTTTGTGGCTGCTAAGTCCAATCTTGGATTTCTTCGCAATGATCTTCTATTTTATCTATAAATTAATCGCTGTGCTGGCTTCGGTTGTACGGCTGGTAATCGATGTGGGGCGGTTGCTTCTCGGACTGGTGACGGGGCTGTTTAAGACAATTATTGGTTTTAACTTCACGGGGAGTACAACCATTCTCCCCGACAGCTACCAAAAGGTTTTTTTAAACCTTCAGCCGATACTCAAAACGCTACAGGTCGACAAAGTGGCGTATCTGTTTCAATTCGGGATATGGATTTTTACGGCGATCATCGCCATGAAGATTATCGGGAACATGAGGGGCGGTGGGTCAGGTGAAAACTTTGTGGATAGTATCTTTGATCCAGTATTTCAATTCCTTGACATGATGAGCGCCAAACTAGGCGAGATTCGGCACGTAGCAGCTAAAGGCATTCGGCTAGATGATTACTTTGGTATTTTCGGTATTCTTGGGCCGGAATGGGCCGGGGTCATTAACTCGCTGCTCGCTGCTCTACTATTCTTGTTTATTCTGTTCGTCATACAGAAGAATAGCGGCGTATTACTTTGGTTTAAAAGTCTAATCAAATGGTGGTGAGGGAATGGAAGCAATCGGAACGCAATTGTTATTTAAATACTTTCTAATCGTTGGCGTAGGGCTGGGAATCGGTTTATCGATCACGGTGTTTCCAGCAATGATGATTAAAGAAAAAATGATGAACGGGGGATTCAAGTTATGGCGAAGACAGAGGTAAAAGAGAATTTGGGGCGTGTGGTACTGATCCGCAGCCATTTAGCTGAAAAGCCGGAAGAGTTCATACAAGGCGGTGATGATGTGTTCGAAATATTGCCCGTCACGGACGTGAGACAAGATTTTATTGTTGCATCGGATAAATACGTATTGCCGACAGCCGACGCACGTATTCTTAATTCCTCGAGCGGCTTAGTGTACGCGTACAACGTTAGTTTGCCGTATCTGCAAGAAATTGCCCATCTCGCGCAAGTCGAGAAAAACATTGTCATTGGACAAGCCTATCTATATCAGGGCCGGAATATGCCGAACGGAAAACCAAATGTATTCCAATGGGCGCTCGTTGCGTTCGTGTTCTTGCTGGCTGCCATGGCGATTTTGAGTAAATAAGGAGGGAAAGATAATGTCTTTTACGGTGATACAAGCGCGATTAAGAATTGATTATGGTCAAATGCTCATGTCGAGGGTCGTTAGTGTGCGGCATCAGCTTCGGCAGTCTCTCGCTAATCAAGCGATAGATTCGGATATTTACGCAATCCTGATGAAAAAAAGTCATGAAATGGATGAGCTGTTGCGCAAGTATTTAAAGGATGAGGAGCAAAAATATGAAATGCTCGGGGGAAGATTCCACACGCGAGACGTTCAACTATAAATCGAAGGGGTGGTAATGATGTTCGGCAATAACAAACCAGCAGACATTCAAGGGGTTTTAAGTCAAGACCTATACAGCAATCCAGCGCCGACGATAGATGGCGTGAAGCAAGTTTTGGACACGCTCAAAGACAAGGTGCAAGCGTTGACCCCGGCGCAAATGCAGGCAATAGGCTACCTGAGATATTTACAGTCACGCAGTATACACAATGGACAAAAACCGTATGATTCGATCATCGATCATATCCAAAATGAAGCGCAGCGAGTAGCGCCGCCGGGGTTCTTTATCCGGGTAATCGAAGCACTCATTCCGCGCCAAATCAATGTAGATGGAAAGACATACGAAAAAATGAACAAAGAGAAGAACGCGCAGCGTTAGGAGGATCGTTATGAGCGAAGATTTGAAAGCGTATCTGCATGATGAACTAGAACATCATTTATCGGAGTTATACGGCTGCTTACAGGACGAAGATGGGAACAAGCAAATATATCATCTGGAACAAGCGCAAGCGATAGCGGCGAAATTGAGGGGGTAAACATCATGGCATTTGTTATTGGGATCACTGGGGGATTTGGGCAAGGTAAATCAACGACGGGCGTTATTAAGGCGCATCAATGGGCGGCAGCATCCGGCGCGAAGGTGTTCGCCAATTTCCCATGTCGTGGGGCTTACATTTTCGATCATTACACTGACTGGTATCGCGTCGCAGACGTTCACGGCAGCATAATAATTTTTGATGAATCTCAATCGAATTTCGATGGTAGACAGTGGGGCGGCGAGGGTAATATTGCACTTACTCAGCTTTTTAACTTCGTGAGAAAACTCAATTGCGTATTTATTTTTATTCTCCCAAGCTATGACAATATCGACACTCGGATTCGGCAGAAGACAGATATTCTGATTAATTGCGTAAAGGCGCAGACCGGAACGATCATGAATTTCATCTATGATTATCAAAACAAATCGTATGGTGAGTGGGGAAAACTAATCAATCGCTGGATACTACCGCCAGCGGCACAAAAGAAAGTTTACGCTTTAGAGTTATTCGATACAAATTCGATGGTCCACCGGTTCCCGATGCCTATCGGAAAAAAACAAATTGAAGAGTTTTTCATTGAACTTGATAGACGTCATACGATAGCCTTACAGCGTTACGGGCTAAAAAAGGACATCATGACGCTCGTCAAGGAGGAATTAGATACATATGCAAGCTAACGCAGCAGAACGGATTGTAAACCCTATTCAATGGTCGTACAAGCAACAGTATTTTGGAAAGGAAGTAAATATCGTGCGGTATAACAGCCTGATTAAGCGATACATGAACCAGCAGCAGCGCGAACAACTAGAAGCAACATGCAGGATAACGGATCACATAGCGGTTTCATCGGGGCATCTATCGCGCAGAGAACGGGAAAAACATCCAGATCGGCGGCTGCTGATCGGTCGCCATGTATTTTATCTCTTCAAGATGAGGGAAATACCGCTGGAAGTATACGTGAAAATAAACCCCATAGAAGGGGTCTACATATATGATGATGGGCAATCCATCGAAGACTAACATACATAAGGGTCGGAAAATCTTTTATGACGGGATGTATAGCCACAATCTATCAATCTATGATATATTGTTTGGTATAAACTTCCGAAAATAAAATAAAGCCAAGTTTCAGGCGGCTAAGGTTTCTCAGACCCTAAGCTGCTTCATCCGATCTCTGACCATCGGCGAAACAGGCGCTAAACATTGGCTTTGTAGCTACAGTTTAACATCCATACGGGGTGTTATCAATAGTACAAATTGTCGAATTTAGCCCCTTGATTTCCGTGTTCTGGGAATCGAGGGGCTTTTTTGGTTTTACATATGAAAGTTTGGGTGAAAGTTAGCGGAGTTTCGAAACTTGCCAACCCCTACCCCCCTTTAAAAGAAAATGTTTAAAAGTTGAAGTGCCTGACCACTGGTGCCAGTGTGAAGCCGAGAGAGGAGTAGAACCATGAACCAAATAAATGAATATGTTCCTGTCTACTCCGAAATCGAGAGCTACATCAGGAAAGAAGTTGGCCAAGGGTTTGAACAAGGTTTTGAAAGGTTTGGGTCTGCCTCGATAAGTAAGAGGAACTTACGCAACGCTGTTCCATCCGAACCGCAAAAAGTGGAGGATTCCGAGTTATTCGAATTTCAAAATAAACGACTCAATCAGTGGCAGATGCGGCACAAGCTGCGCGAAATTATTCCAGAGTCGAAGGCGCTTTGGAATTGCGGCCAGTTTCCAATTGATCCAGATAACATTGTGACGGTTTGGAATGAGACAAAGCAGCGCGCGCACCATGAAGGGCTGATGATGTGTAAGAATCCAAGTCTTTGCCCGATCTGTTCACCAATCAAGGCGCGCGAGAATAGACAGGAAATGCAGGTGGCATTAGAACAAGTAAAACGAATGAAGTTGCGCGCTTGTATGCCTACGTTCACTATTCCTCATGGTTTGTCTGATTCGTTGGAAGGGTCGCTTGGTATTATTAGCGCGGTTATGCGTGATTTTAAGAATTCTCGTGGCTACAAAGCTATTAAAAAGGAAATGGGGATTGTGGGCGATATTCGGTCCCTTGAAACGCCTTGGAGCATGAACAATGGGTGGCATCCACATTTTCATATGATTTTAATACATGAGCATGAAATACATATTGAGTCTATGGAAGTTAGAATGTTTGAATTGTGGGCAGATGCCTGTGCAAAGCATGGAATTACGCCTAAATTAGACGCGTTTAAGCTGGTAGGTGCAAGCGATGCCGGGAACTATGTTACGAAGTCGGGGCTTGAATACGAGATGACGGGTCAACAAATTAAGACAGGTAAAAAAGGATCCCTTACACCGTTTGCGATGTTGGTTAATTATAATGACTCTCCTAGGCTTTATAAGACGCTTATACGTGAGTATTATTTTGCAATCAAGGGGAAAAGTCTCTTGAAGTATTCCAAGGGCTTACGCGATCTCCTAGGGCTTGAAGAAGCTGTGAAATTGAAACAGGAAGAGGAAGAAAAAGAACTTGGAGATTCCGAGGATATTAAGCATACAATCAAGACGGATGAACGTGCCTGGAATGATATTGTGAGCGCTAGAAACGATAATAGATTTTTGGAATTGATAGAGAGTTTAGAAGGTACCGGGGAAGAGCGTTTAAGAGAAGCGCAATTAATCGTATGGCGTGAATCTTCTGAGATATACAAATTTACGGAACGTAAGCGTAGGACAGATAATGTTGTTCGCTTGAATGAGAAAAAGAAACCTAAATTACAAAAGTTTACTCCTGATGGGCTTTGGACATATGAAAGAAGCTTAAAGGAATAACGGTTAGTATATCGAATTTTAGTATAGAGGTGATAACATGGGAAATGATACGGCGAAACTCTCAACCACTGATATAGCGCAGATGATCGGGCTAAAAGCCGTTACGATTCGCAAGTATGCAATGGCACTAGAAAAGGCTGGGTATATCGTTCATCGTAGCGAGGGAGGTCATAGAGAATTTTCGGATCAAGACGCTATGGTATTCCAGCAGCTTAAAACGCTATGCGAGCGGTCGGGGATGTCGGTCGAAATTGCCGCGCAAGCAGTAGCAGCAAAGCATCAAGGGGCGTCTGAAAGCGTAGCGGTTTCACCAGTAGGTGCAGAATTGGCGATAAATACGCAATATGAAGAACGCTATAATACGCTTTTGGATAAGGTGGAAGAATTGTCCGAAACGAATAAGCAGCTAATGGATAGAATGGATCGGCAGAATGAAAATATATCTGCAATACTTAGAGAGGTGCTGCTTACTAGGCAAGCTATAGCAGCCACAAAGGATAAAAAGTGGTATCAGTTCTGGAAGCGTGAAGAGGTATATGACCCCCATGACCCTGAATTGCTCTGGAAGATCAAAAACGGCAGATAGGTTCAATGACCTAGCTACCTTTGCCTTTTTTTATAGGTTAAAAGCGCCAAAAAAATAAAAAAATTTCATTGGCAAATCGCGCAGATATTATATATATATAAATATATATGTTAGGTGTACAAAACTTACATTTATTGTAAAACATATGTTCAACAGGCAAAAAAATAGGTTTGACAACATTATCATAAATGGTTTATCTTGGGAGCATATTGGTTCGAATTTACTACAAGAACCGACAATGGACAAAAAAATATATCCAACCCCATTCTAAGATTTGGCGATCCTAGAACGGGCAATGCATACCCACCGTATGCACAGGTACAAAAGTACGTTGAACATTCTATATCCTATCGGATACGAGAATTTATTTCAATATGCTTTTGATTCGTTGTGGAAAAAGGTGGGGCTCAGGCTCCACCTTTTTATTGTTTTAAAGGGGGTTTTTGATTGGAACAACAAGTGAATCCCACTCCACAAGAAGGGAGTACGGTTACTAATGAATCGACTGTACAGACCGATCCGGCAGAAATTACAAGCGCTCCGAATGCTAATCCAATTATGGAAATTAGCACGATCCAGCCGCCGGATGTTGAAACACAGCAAATACAATTAACAACTACGAATTTAACGGTTAAAAGTGAGATTACAGCCGGGGATTTCTTAGTATCAACTTTACTGGCTGTTCTGATAGTCCTTCAAATCGTTACTTTCTTTCACAAGCTGATATTAGGGAGGAAAATAAGATGATTTACCCGATGTTACCCATCGAACTCTTATTAGATAAGTACATCGTTATGAGTGTAGTCCTTCTCTTTTTCGCTTGTGTTTCCCTAATAATTGGGCTGTTTAGGAGAGAACGAAATGATTAGGGATGTATTTTTTCTCTTTCTATCTCAAGATTTCGTAATTCATCTGTTATTTGTATCCATGATGGGCTTTGCCTTTGTTGCTGGCTTAATCTCAATGGTTAGGGGGCTGAGGAAGTGGACTTAACAGGATTAATTGATATGTCTTACTTCTGGTGGGTCTTCAATAAGATTTTAGCCTTCGGGATTATCTTCTTGATTGTCTATATTGCTATCCAAGCGGCTGGATGGTTGATTAATGCAATTGTACAAGCCTTTAAGTCAATGAGGTCTTGATTCAATGGATCTTCCTTACATTACGTTCTTTACTGCCGCTAATCTAGGAACCTTTTGGCAGTATGTAAAGGCACTTATGTTTATTGTTATGCCTTTGCTGCTGATCTACCTTGCAACTCATTTTGCAGGGCAACTCATTTCTGTTATTCGTGGCTCATTCTCAGGAACGAACGTGGACAATCCAGTAAGTTCGAAGGATGAGAAGAGTTATGACATAAAAATTAAGGAAAAATATTAAGGAGGTTAAATAATTATGGATTTGATTAAAGGTATTACTGTGAACTGGGGTTTTGCACCAAGTGATATTTTAACGAATGGAATGGCTCTTATTGCAACACTCGCGGCGTTTGTATTGCTAGGGATTGCAATTATGTATGTGAAGCCGCTTATCGGTTTGATCCGCGAAGCAGTAAAACCGGGGAACTAATTCTAAAAAAATAGAAGGGTAGTGTGTAGATGAACATTGTAACAGGTGTGACCGCGGCAGGATGGGGATTTGCTCCAAGTGATATTTTATCGAATGGTATGGCCTTAATCGCAACGCTTGCGGCGTTTGTATTGCTGGGTATTGCGATCATGTACGTGAAACCGCTTATTGGTTTGATCCGCGAAGCAGTAAAGCCGGGGCACTAATTAATGCTATTAAATGACGGAGGTTTTCCGTTATGAAGTTAAATATTAAGCGAGGGGAAGGGGTTCGCCCCTTCCTCTTTTTGTTTTTGGTTTTCTTGCTTCTTCTTTCCTTTTATCCTTCTAAGGCTTCCGCAGCGATAGAGGTCATTGAATTGGATGATTTCTATGGAATAGTTCTCCCGGCTGGTACGACAGGGATGTATTCTTTCCGTTCGAGCGCTGGGGGAGGTTCGTATACATTCCCTAGTAAGGTTTCTCATATTAGCTGGACGAGGAACACCAGTAATACGGATGTGAAACTAATATGCACCGCTGCAGGAATTGATTACGAAGCTAAGCCCGGAACGCTTGGGACGGCTATCGATCCACCAGCCCAAACTATAAAATGCAGGGGAAATGCTACGAAAGACCTTGGCAATATTTCATATATCACATCTGTAGTAACCACGGACGGAAAAACCTATAAATTTATTGGTAGTGGCGACACTACCCCAAAACCGGGTGACCCTGCACTAGATGGGGGTGTCTTCCCGAATGGGGGTACAAACGGCGGTGATACTGGTGGTGATGGTGGAACCAAACCTGATCCCGGCGGCGGTAATACAATCGGTTCTAGTAGTTACTATGCATCATTCCGGGATGAATATCGGGTTGATTACAATCCCCCGGCTGGTGCAGCTTCTTACGGTCTGTACTTTACTTCCTCTTCGGGTACGCCGCATTCAGCTGAATATAATTTTCCACCGACAGGAATCCATTATCTGAACTGTAATGGAACTTATGTCATTAAGTTCTACGATTCTGCAGGTAAGGTTATCGGGGAGACAAAGCAGATTGTCACGAGCGCGATTAAGGTTCCAGCTTGTCAGTCTTACGCCGACGGTGTAACCGGGAACAATGATCTCGGCGCGACTTGGGATGGCGAGAAAATCAAATGGAACGATACCGGGGCAGATAAATACGAGGTTTGGAAAGACGGGAAGAAAGTCGGTGAAACGACTGATAAGGAGTACGCGACGAAGGAACCCGGATCGTACAGTGTTTTAGGGGTAAAGAATGACGTAGTAACAGGTCAAAGTGATTTAAAGATCAATGGAACGGATAACGGTGGAACTGATCCACCCGATCCCGGAACCGATCCGGGCGGAAGTTGTGGGGATGTATGCGAGCAGCTTTCGAATTTGCTGAAATGTCCGGGTTGGGATGAATTGCTCGGTGATTTTGAATCGATCATGCCGAAGCCACCTGACTGGAATCAAGTTGCCGGAATCTTTAAGGATAAGATCGTTCCAGCGATGGGACAAGAGATTGTAAACCGCAGCCCAGAGATTGCGAAGATCATTGCGGATGAGTTCGAGTCAAGGGAAAAGCCTGTGCAAGCGCCTAGACCTCTTCCAGATTTCAAGCCTAATTTACCGCAGCTGAACGATATGTGGGTTCCAGTAAAACAGGACATGAACAAGAATGTTCCAGATTTTACGCCGGACTATTCGGGATCAAAACCTTTTCAAATACCTGATCCTATGGCTTTGACGTATGACAACCGTGACAAGGGATATGAAATGCCGAAAACGCAAGATTTGAGTTCTCCGGATTACAAAAAAACGGAGAGAATCGAGCCGGATAAGGGTTATAAGACGCAGCAGCCGGATAGCGTGACTCCACCAAGCTATCAAGTGAACAATCCAATTAATAATAAACCGATGCCGGACTACAAAACGGAACAGAAGACCGACAAACCGCCGGATTATCATGTCGAGGATAAACCAGCACCCAATTATCAGTTCGATGAAAAACCTATGCCGGAGTACAAGGGGAGGTGACAAATGAAAAGAATAGCGCTCCTTTTCCTACTGATACTCTGTATGCTACCCGTTCCCCTTGCTTTTGCTGCAAATGATTCTATCGATATGTCACAATTTAAAATCTATCGCGGTACTGCTTACGGGGAGAAGAAATTGGATGTTACAAGCATCCTAACGGATAATAACACTTCAACATCTATCCGGGCAGATTTTGTTGATCGTTGGGTATGGTCGAAATTCAGCGATGATGGGAAATTAACGGTTACGATTGGGAAAATGTATTTTAGATTCGGGCCGGGTGATGGTCAAGAATCTATTAATTCCGTTGATTTTAATTTCTATGATGCTGGTGGGAATGTTTTGAAATCGTTTAAGGGGATAAATCCAAGTTTAACCGAACTGGATGTGAATATTCAGAACGTTGCTGCTTATGGAATTAAAGTGAATGCTGTTACTTGGAGAGGGAATTTAACATTTTCCGGTTTGTCTTTAACGGGCTTTGTAAACGTCCCAGAAGATCCATCTTTGTATGAGATTAAAGACTTAACAGCATCCGGCATATCTCGAAGTAATTTTAAAATCTCGTGGGCTCCTGTGAGTGGTACTCAATTAAAGACATATCGGATCTACTTGGATGGGGTATGGCTTTCAGAGACAACCAAAACAGAGTTTACATTTTACGGCTTAAATCCTAGCAAAGATTATTCTTTCATGGTATCGGCTGTAAGGTATCAAGGGGAGGAATACAAGTCTAGTACCGGCTTATATGTCTTCCCCCCGCCCAGCCAGCCTATAGGGTTAAAAGCAGATGGGTTCAATCGATTGATTAGATTGAGTTGGACAGCGAACAAAGAAGTGGATGTCGTAGGGTATAACCTGTTCTATGTAAGTGGTAATCAGATTAATACGCAGATCATTAAAGCAATAACCTTTGATGTTCCAGCATCTCCGGGTATACGAGAAGAGTTCTATATAACGGCTGTAGACGCTCGTGGAAGGGAATCGATAAAATCGG
>Ga0209675_1002017_pt1 | contig 10865 bp, 8 predicted proteins | sample AraplaCol_mLB_r2_2_FD_184280 | JGI IMG/M metagenome (GOLD analysis project Ga0209675, IMG submission 184280) | Arabidopsis root microbial communities from North Carolina, USA - plate scrape MF_Col_mLB_r2 (SPAdes) (version 3) | ecosystem: Host-associated > Plants > Roots > Endosphere | place: USA... | reverse complement strand
CAACCCTGCCGGCACCGGCGGCCGGGCGGCCATCTGGGGCGACAGCTGGCGGATGAAGCCGCTCAGCACGCTTCCCCAGCCGGCCTGGCAGTCGATGCGGCACGCCACGCGGTCGCCGGCATCGGGCAGCCAGGCATCGACCCAGGCGGTCGGCAGTTCCAGCGACAGGGTGTCGGCCGACTGCAGCAGGTGGAATTCATACAGGCGGCGCGAATCGACCAGCACCGCGTCGCCGGGCAGCAGACGCGCGGAACGGCCGTCCTGCACGGTGACCCAGGCCGAGTCGGTCTTGCACAGCAGGTAGTAGTAGTTGTGCCGGCTCTGCGCGATGGCGCGGCGCGTGCGGTACACGGCCTGCGCGCTGCCGCGGACCTGGTTGACCACGATGGGGCCGAGCGGCGCCGACTCGAGGCTGGCGCCGAAACCGGCGCCGGCGCGGCTGGTGATGTCCATCTCGAGGAACCCTTCGCAGACCGCGCCTACCCAGTAATCCATGCGCTGCGCGGGCGGCACGGCGTCGGTGGACCAGCGGTGGATGGACGGGGGCGCGTCGCTCATGCGCGCCAACATACCCAAGCCTCACCTGCTTGCCAAGCGGGAATAGACCGTATCCCACGGCGCGCGCTGCCCGACACCGGCAAAATGTGCCGCGAACCAACCCGTGCGCGGGGCAGTCCGGCGCACGCACATGAAAGAAGGGCAAGACGGGTCATGAGCAACAAAAGCGATTTCGGATTGATCGGCCTGGCCGTGATGGGCCAGAACCTCGTGCTGAACGTGGAGAGCCGCGGCTTCCAGGTGAGCGTGTACAACCGCACCGAAGCCACCACCGAAGCCTTCATTGCCGAGAACCCCGGCAAGAAACTGGTCGGTGCCAAGACGCTCGAGGAGTTCGTCCAGAGCCTGGCCAAGCCGCGCAAGATCCAGATCATGGTGAAGGCCGGCGCGCCGGTCGACCAGGTGATCGAGCAGCTCATTCCGCTGCTCGAGAAGGACGACATCGTCATCGACGGCGGCAACAGCCTCTACACCGACACCGAGCGCCGCGACGCCTACCTCTCGAGCAAGGGCCTGCGCTTCATCGGCGCGGGCGTGTCGGGCGGCGAGGAAGGCGCGCGCAAGGGCCCGTCGATCATGCCGGGCGGCCCGCTGTCGACCTGGGAAGTCATGAAGCCGATCTTCGAGAGCATCGCGGCCAAGGTGGACGGCGATCCTTGCGTCATCCACATCGGCCCGGGCGGCGCCGGCCACTACGTGAAGATGGTGCACAACGGCATCGAGTACGGCGACATGCAGCTCATCTGCGAGGCCTACAGCCTGTTCAAGGCAGCCGGCTTCACCACCGACGAGATGGCCGCGATCTTCAACGAGTGGAACGACGGCGAACTGCAGAGCTACCTCATTCAGATCACCGCGAAGGCGCTCGAGCAGAAGGACCCGGAAACCGGCAAGCCGATCGTCGACGTGATCCTCGACAAGGCCGGCCAGAAGGGCACGGGCCAGTGGACGCTGATCAACGCGGCCGAGAACGCGGTGGTCATCAGCACCATCAACGCGGCCGTCGAGGCGCGCGTGCTGTCCTCGCAGAAGAAGGCGCGCGTGGGTGCCAGCAAGCTGCTGCAGGGGCCGAAGATCGAGCTGTCGCTCGAGAAGAAGGCGCTGGTGGCCAAGGTGCACGACGCGCTGTATGCCTCCAAGGTCATCAGCTACACGCAGGGCTTCGACCTCATCAAGACGATGGGCGACAAGAAGGAATGGAAGCTCGACCTGGGCGGCATTGCGTCGATCTGGCGCGGCGGCTGCATCATTCGCGCGCGCTTCCTCAACCGCATCACCGACGCGTTCCGCACCGACCCGGCGCTGGGCAACCTGATGCTCGACCCCTTCTTCAAGGACCTGCTGAACCGCACCCAGCAGAACTGGCGCGAAGTGGTGGCGCTGGCGGTGAGCAACGGCATCCCGGTGCCGGCGTTCAGCGCCTCGCTGGCCTACTACGACAGCTACCGCACCGAGCGCCTGCCGGCCAACCTGCTGCAGGCGCAGCGCGACTTCTTCGGCGCACACACCTACGAGCGCACCGACAAGCCGGAAGGCCAGTTCTTCCACACAGACTGGCCCGAAGTGATCGGCTGATGCCATGCCAGCCCTCGACTACCCCAGCCACCTGGTCGAGGACTGGCAACTGCCCGACGGCACACCGGTGCGCATCCGCCCGATTCGCGCCGACGATCTCGAGATGCACACGGCCTTCGTCGCGGGCCTGTCGAGCGAAACGGCCTATCACCGGCTGCTGTCACCGCGCAAGCCGCAGCCCGACGAACTCTGGCGCTGGACGCACATCGACTACGACCACGAACTGGCGCTGATCGCGACGACCGAAGTCGACGGCATGGAACAGCAGATGGGCGTGGTGCGCTATGTGCGCGGCGATACGCCCGAGACAGTGCACATCGCAGAGTTCGCCGTGGTCATCGCGGACGCATGGCAGCGCCATGGGCTGGCGGCCAGGCTGATGCGAAAGCTGATCGACGCCGCCGCGCAGGCGGGCGTGAAGCAACTGGCGGACATCACGCTCTACGACAACATCGCCATGCTGGCGCTCGCGCGCAAGCTGGGGTTCAGGCTCCAGCGCGACGCAGGCAACCCGAACGTCACGCGGCTGCGGTTGACGCTGGACCCGCCCCCGGACTGAAGCCGCCCGCCCGCAGGCTCGCCCCAGCAGGCTCAGCCCAGCAAACCCAGCTTCGACACCACCTTGCCCAGCGGCTTGCGTTCGCCGATGAGCGCCACCGCCACATAGCGCAGGTCGGTCGCGGGCACGGCGGCCACGGCCTGGCCGAAGGCCGCGTAGTTGGTGGTCTGCTGGCCCTGCACCGGAAAGTCGACCACATCGCATTCGGTGGTGGCCATGGCCTTGTGCCGCACGGCCGCCAGTTCGTCCTGGCTGGCGCCGAGCACCGCGATCCCGATCGGGATCAGCCCCGGATGCACGCCGCCCGAGGCATCGACCAGCGGTGCGCCGACCAGCCCCGGATGCCGCTGGCCCACGGTGAGCGCGACAACGGCCGCGGCGTTGGCCGCCAGCCCCGCGGGCAGCGCGTTGTCGACGACGATGACGCAGCGCTCCGGCAGCGCGGGCACGGATGCCGGGGAGGACAAGCCGGAAGGAGTGACGGATTCGTTCATGAGGATGCGGTGTTCGGCTGGAGTGTTGGAATCGGCGCGTCGAGCCGCCGCAGCGCATCGCCGACCTCGGCGCGGAACTGCGACAGCGCGTCCAGCGAGGCATCGGCGGGCATGAAGGCGCTCCACAGCATGTCGGTGAGCTGGGCGGCGGTCTGCTCGATATCGGGCTTCCTGCCGGAGACGACGTAGTCCCACAGCACGTGCTCCATGGCGCCGTAGACCATGTCGCGCAGAAGCCGCAGCGGCACGCCTTGGCGCAATTCGCCCGCCTCCCGCGCGGCGCCGAGCGCGTGCATCAGCGGCGCGGTGTACCTGCGCTTGAGGTCGGCGATGACGTTGCCGAAGGCGGCATCCGCGGTGCGCCCTTCGCTCAGGACCAGCGCGCAGAGGCCGGCGCCCTCGCCCATCAGGTTCACGAGATGCTTGCGGACCACGAAGGCCAGCTTGGCCCGCAGGCCGTTGATCGGCGGCAGCTCGCGCTCGAGTTCGCCGGAGATCTGGTCGTACCAGCGGCGGATGACTTCCAGGCACAGCTCGCGCTTGCTGCCGAAGTAGGTGAAGACGGTGGCCTCGGAAACGCCGAGGCGCTGCGCGATCTCCAGCGTGGTGGTGCGCTCGAAGCCCTTTTCGGCGAAGAGCTCTCTGGCTATCGCGAGCAGGCTTTCGATGCGGCGGCCGGATTTTTCGCCGCGCGGGGTGCGCCGCGCAGGAAGCGTGTCGGTATCGGACATGGACGATTTTTTCTTGAGCCTTGCTCAATCATAGATCGACCTGCTCGAATTCTTCTAGCCAAAAATAATTGAGCCTTGCTCGATTATTCGGAGCCGGCGTTCAGCCAGGCCGTGGTTTCCGCCACCGTTCGCGCCAGCGGAGCGGTCGCGTCCACCGCCAGCACGAGCGGCTCGCCCACGGGCGACTCCAGGGTGGCGAACTGGTTGGCCACGAGGCTGGCCGGGAACATGTGCTCTCCGGCGCCGGCACGCGCGGCCACCCTGCGTTCGGATTCGGCCCGCTCGATGGCCATGAAGACGAAGCGCAATCCGGGCACGGCCGCGCGCAGCTGGTCGCGGTAGATGCGCTTGAGTGCCGAGCAGGTCAGCACGGCGCCCTGCGGCGCATCGGCCAGCGCTTGGCCCAGCGTGGCCAGCCAGCCGGCGCGGTCGGCGTCGGTGAGCGCGATGCCATGGCTCATCTTCTCGACGTTCGCCTTCGGGTGGTGGTCGTCGCCTTCTATCAGCGGCAGGTCGAGGGCCGTGGCCAGCGCCGCTCCCAGGCTCGATTTTCCGCAACCGGACACCCCCATCACTACCAGCCAGACGCTGCTCATATTCACCCTTTTGGTAAAGCGCCACACCTGTTTCACAGTGTCAGCAAACTTAAATCTACTTCCTTATGATGCGAAACCTTTTTCCGTCGGAAGCAGAGAGTCCTGTCCATGGTCCAGCTTGCGTTGCGTCGCCCCTACACCTTCATCGTCATGGCGATGCTGATCGTGCTGGCCACGCCTTTTGTACTGGCGCGCATGGCGACCGACATCTTCCCGGAAATCAACATCCCGGTGGTCAGCGTCATCTGGAACTACACCGGCCTGCCGGCCCAGGAGATGGGCCAGCGCATCTCGGGTCAGGTGGAGCGCGGACTGACCACCACGGTGAGCGACATCGAGCACATCGAGTCGCAGTCGCTGGCGGGCGTGTCGATCATCAAGGTGTTCTTCCAGCCGACCGCCAACATCGAGATGGCCATCTCGCAGGTGGTGGCCTCGATGCAGGCGCAGGTGCGGCAGCTGCCGCCGGGCATCACGCCGCCGCTGGTCATCAAGTACTCGGCCTCCAGCGTGCCGGTGATCCAGCTGGCGCTGTCGAGCCCCACGCGCTCTGAAAACTCGCTGTTCGACGCCACCGTCAACCAGCTGCGCCCGCAGCTCATCACAGTGCCGGGCGCGGCGATTCCGTTTCCCTACGGCGGCAAGAACCGGCTGATCTCGGTCGACCTCGACACCCAGGCGCTGCAGGCGCGCGGCCTCTCGCCGGCCGACGTGGTGAACGCGGTGAACACGCAGAACCTGATCCTTCCCTCGGGCACGGCCAAGTTCGGCGCCACCGAATACAACGTGCGCATGAACGGCTCGCCCGACGCCATCTCGGGCCTGAACGACCTGCCGATCCGCACGGTGAACGGCGCCACCACCTACCTGCGCGACGTGGCCTACGTGCGCGACGGCTTCTCGCCGCAGACCAACGTGGTGCGCCAGGACGGCGTGCGCGGGGTGCTGCTGTCGGTGCTGAAGAACGGCGGCGCGTCCACGCTGGACATCGTCTCCAACATCCGCGCCATGCTGCCCATCGCCGCGCAGACGATGCCGGAGGACATCAAGATCACGCCGCTGTTCGACCAGTCCGTGTTCGTGAAGGCGGCGGTGAAGGGCGTGGTGTTCGAAGCCATCCTGGCCGCCGCGCTCACCGCCGCCATGGTGCTGCTGTTCCTGGGCAACTGGCGCAGCACGCTCATCATCGCGCTGACGATCCCGCTGTCGATCCTGGCGTCGATCCTGGTGCTGTATTCGCTGGGCGAAACCCTCAACCTGATGACGCTGGGCGGACTGGCGCTGTCGGTCGGCATCCTGGTGGACCAGGCGATCGTGACCATCGAGAACATCGAGCGCCACCTGCACCTGGGCACGCCGCTGAAGGAAGCCATCGAGGTCGGCGCAGGGGAGATCGGCTCGGCCGCCTTCGTCTCGACGCTGTGCATCTGCATCGTGTTCGTGCCGATGTTCTTCCTGTCGGGCGTGGCACGCTTCCTGTTCGTGCCGCTGGCCGAAGCGGTGGTGTTCGCGATGCTGGCCTCCTACCTGCTGTCGCGCACGCTGGTTCCCACGCTGGTGATGCTGCTGATGGGCGGCTCGCACGGCCAGCACGCCCCCGCCGAAGGCGCGAAGCAGAGCGCGCTGCAGCGCGTGTACCGCGCCTTCGACCGCCGCTTCGAGCGGGTGCGCCGCGCCTACACGCTGGTGCTGTCGGCGGTGCTGTCCAAGCGGGCCGGCTTCATCGGCCTGTTCCTGGGCTTCTGCCTGCTCTCGTGCCTGCTGTACCCGGCGCTGGGGCGCGACTTCTTCCCCACCGTGGATGCCGGCCAGATCCGCCTGCACCTGCGCGCACCCACCGGCACCCGGATCGAGGAAACCGCCCGCCTCACCGACCGGGTGGAAGCGGCCATCCGCGAGCTGGTGCCGCCCGACCAGCTCGAGACCATCCTCGACAACCTCGGCGTGCCCAACAGCGGCATCAACCTCTCCTACAGCAACGCCGGCACCATCGGTACCTTCGACGGCGAACTGCTGCTGTCGCTGAAGGAAGGGCACAAGCCGACCGAGCACTTCGTGTCGATCCTGCGTGCGGAGCTGCCCAGGCGCTTTCCGGGCACCGAGTTCTTCTTCCAGCCGGCGGACATCGTCACGCAGATCCTGAACTTCGGGCTGCCCGCGGCCATCGACGTGCAGTTCAGCGGCAACGACATGGCCGGCAACGCCGCCCGCGCGGCCGAGCTGACCAAGGCGATCCGGCAGATCCCGGGCGCGGTCGACGCGCACGTGCACCAGCGCCTCGACGGCCCCGCGCTCAGCCTTCAGATGGACCGCACGCGGCTGCAGCAGTACGGGCTCACGGCCTCCAACGTGGGGCAGAACGTGCTCATCGCGCTGTCGGGCAGCTCGCAGACGGCGCCGGCCTTCTGGCTCAACCCGGTCAACGGCGTGGTCTACAGCATCGCGGTGCAGTCGCCGCAGTACGTGGTCGATTCGCTCGACTCGCTGCTGAACATCCCGGTCGGCGCGGGCGCCGCGGCGGGCACCACGGGCTCGCAGCAGCTTCTGGGCAACCTCGTCGATGCGCAGGCGGCGCGCCAGCCGGCCGTGATGTCGCGCTACAACATCGCCCCCGTCATCGACGTCTACGTGAGCGTCCAAGGCACCGACCTGGCCAGCGTGGCCTCGAAGGTGCAGAAGCTGGTCGACGAGATGCGGCCCAATCTCTCCCGCGGCAGCCGGGTCGAGATCCGCGGGCAGGTGCAGACCATGCAGTCGTCGTTCATCGGCCTGGGCGTGGGCCTGGCGATGGCCATCGTGCTGGTGTACCTGCTGATCGTGGTCACGTTCCAGTCGTGGCTCGACGCCGCGATCATCATCACCGCGCTGCCGGCCGCGCTGGCGGGCATCGCATGGATGCTGTTCATCACCGGCACCACGCTGAGCGTGCCGGCGCTCACGGGCGCGATCATGACCATGGGGGTGGCCACCGCCAACTCCATTCTTCTGGTGTCTTTCGCACGCGAGCGGCTGCAGGCGGGCATTCCGCCGCTGTCGGCCGCGCTGGAAGCCGGCGCCACCCGCATCCGTCCGGTGCTGATGACGGCGCTGGCCATGATCATCGGCATGATCCCCATGGCGCTGGGCCTGGGCGAAGGCGCCGAGCAGAACGCACCGCTGGGCCGCGCGGTGATCGGTGGCCTGGTCTTTGCCACGGTGTCGACATTGTTTTTCGTTCCCGCGGTCTTCGCGGGGGTGCACAGTCGGCTTGCGCATCGCCGGGCGGCGCGCGAAGCCGGGCAGCAGCAACACGCGCAACAGCCGCCCACCGGCGCGGCGCCCCAGGAGAATTGAAGTCTTGACCCCCACGCTCATTCACTTCGTGCATTCGCTGCCGGTCGCCGCGGCGGCAGCCCGCCTCGGGAACGGCCGCGTGCCGAGCCGGCCATGACGGAGCAACGCCACTCCGCACTGGGCATCCACCCGATCGCGGCCGAAGAGGGAGACGGCGAGCTGCTGCGCCGCCGCCAGATCGTACGGCGTACGCGCTGGCTGGTGCTGATCGTCCTGGTGGTGCTGGCGCTGGGCGCCGCGCGCACCGTGTTCGTGCGCATGGCGAACGCCCGTGCGCTCGAGGCGGGCACCAGCGAGCGCGCAAAGCAGTACGTGCAGACCGCCCTGCCCCGCACGCCCACGGCCGGCCAGACGCTGTCGCTGCCGGGCACGCTGCAGGGCTTCGTGCAATCGCCCATCTCGGCGCGCGCCAGCGGCTACCTCAAGCGCTGGACCAAGGACATCGGCAGCCGCGTCGAGAAGGGCGAGCTGCTTGCAGAGATCGAGACGCCCGAGATCGACCAGCAACTGTCGCAGGCCGTGGCCGCGCGCGCGCAGGCGGCATCGGGCCTGGCGCTGGCGCAGAGCACCGCCGAGCGCTGGGAGGCGCTGCGCAAGAAGGACGTGGTTTCGCAGCAGGACCTCGACGAGCGCCGCAGCGCGGTGGCGCAGGCCACCTCCAACGTGGCCGCCGCCGACGCCAACGTGCAGCGGCTCAAACAGACCGAGGGCTTCAAGCGCGTGGTGGCGCCGTTCGCGGGCGTGATCACGCGGCGCAACGTCGACACCGGCGACCTGATCGATGCCGGCGCGGGCGGCGGCGCCGGGCGGGCGCTCTTCATGCTGGCGCAGACCGATCCGCTGCGCGTGTACCTCAACGTGCCGCAGGCCTATGCCCAGCTGGTGAAGACCGGCCAGCCGGTGGTGGTGACGCAGGCCGAGTTGCGCGGCCAGACCTTCAAGGGCGAAGTGGCGCGCACCTCGGGCGCCATCGACACGACCACGCGGATGATGCAGGTGGAAGTGTCGTTGCCCAACAAGGACGGCGCTTTGCTGCCTGGCGCCTATGTGCAGGTGTCGCTGCCGCTGGCGGCCAGCCGCACGCTCACCGTGCCGTCGAACGCGCTGCTGTTCCGCGCCGAGGGCACGCGCATTGCGGTGGTCGGCGCGCAAGGCCGCATCAACCTGCGGCCCGTGACGCTGGGACGCAACTACGGTGAGAACGTCGAGGTGATCGACGGGCTCGAAGGCACCGACCGCATGGTGCTCAACCCCTCCGACTCGCTGGCGGAAGGCGACGTGGTGGCGGTTGCACCCGAGGCGCCGCCAGCCGCCGGGAATGCCGGCCCGGGTGCGCCCGCCGCGCCGGCTGCCGCCAAAAAGGAACCCGCGTGAAGCTGCGACCGCCGGTTGCCGCTGCCGCCGCGGCGCTCGCGATGGTCGCGCTCGTCTCGGGCTGCGCCGTCGGCCCCGACTACAAGGCGCCCGACGCGCCGCTGCCCGTGAGCTGGAAGCTCGAGGAGCCCTGGCGTGTGAGCGCGCCGAGCGACAGCATCGACAAGGGCCCGTGGTGGAAGCGCTTCGACGACGCCACGCTCGACACCCTGCAGGCGCAGGCGCTGGCTGGCAGCCCGACACTGGCGATCGCCAATGCGCGACTCGCGCAGGCCCGGGCCACGCTGTCGGCCAGCACCGCCGCCCAGTACCCGCAGCTGGGCCTGGGCACGCGCGCCTCGCGCCTGAAGATCTCGGCCAACCGCCCTCTCACCAACTATGCGAGCGCCAACGCGTCGACCGTGCAGAACGACTTTGCGCTGTCGCTCAACGCCAGCTACGAGCTCGATCTGGCCGGCCGCGTGCAACGCAGCGTCGAGGGCGCTTCGGCCTCGGCCGAGCAATCGGCCGCCGACCTCGCCAACACGCGCCTGCTGCTGAGCGCGGACGTGGCCAACAATTACTTCAACCTGCGCTCGACCGACATCGAGCTCGACGTGCTCTCGCGCTCGATCGGCCTGCAGCGCCGCGCGCTCGAACTGGTCACGGCGCGCCACGACCTGGGCGCGGTGTCGGGTCTCGACGTGGCGCAGCAGCAGGCGCTGCTCGAGACCACGCTGACCCAGGTCGACGTGCTGAAGAAGCAGCGCGCGCAATACGAGCATGCGCTGGCCACCCTCACCGGCACGCCCGCTCCGAACTTCACGCTGCCGGTGGACCTGCGCGAGATCCGGCCGCCGGCGGTGCCGCTGGGCGTGCCCTCGGAGATCCTGCAGCGCCGCCCGGACGTGGCCTCCGCCGAGCGCGCGATGGCCGCGGCCAATGCGCAGATCGGCGTGGCCACCGCGGCCTTCTACCCGAGCTTCGTCATCTCGCCGACCGTGGGCGTCGACAGCCGCATGATCGAGACCCTGTTCAACGGCCCCAGCCTGCTGTGGTCGGTGGGCGTCTCGGCCACGCAGGTGCTGTTCGACGGCGGGCGCATCCGCGCCAACGTCGATTTCGCCAAGGCCGGCTACGACGCCACGGTGGGCAGCTACCGCCGCACCGTGCTCACCGCCGTCCAGGAGGTCGAGGACGGCATCACCGGCCTGTCGGCGCTCGACAGCGCGACCACGCAGGCGCAGTCGGCCGTGGCGGCCGCACGCCGCGTGCTCGACATGGCGACCAGCCGCTACGAAGGTGGCGCCTCGACCTACCTCGACGTCATCACCGCGCAGCAGTCGCTGCTCACGGTCGAGCGGCAAGCGGCGCAGCTGCAGGGGCAGCGACTCCTGACCGCGGTGTTTCTCGTGAAGGCGCTGGGCGGCGACTGGTGCGGCGCCGACGATGCCGCGGCCGGTTGCAGGCCGCAGGCGGTGGTCGGGCAGGCGCAAGGCAGGTAGGAACACCCGTCTCTTGCGTCCGTTCCCGCGTTGCTCAGGCCCGCCGGCGACAGCAACTAGAACAGGCTGCCCTGCCCCGCAGCACCTGGCGGCCGGAACGCATCGATGTCCATCGGGATGCGCTCGCGGTTGTAGCCCAGCCGGTTCGTCGCCTTCATGAA
>Ga0209675_1002015_pt1 | contig 10881 bp, 8 predicted proteins | sample AraplaCol_mLB_r2_2_FD_184280 | JGI IMG/M metagenome (GOLD analysis project Ga0209675, IMG submission 184280) | Arabidopsis root microbial communities from North Carolina, USA - plate scrape MF_Col_mLB_r2 (SPAdes) (version 3) | ecosystem: Host-associated > Plants > Roots > Endosphere | place: USA... | reverse complement strand
CCCAGCAACCGATGAGCGCGTGCAGCGCACTATGAATGCGCTTCGAAATCAATTATCCGTGAAGACGCATGTCGGTGGTATTGCACGCTACTACCACGATTACTACTTCCAGAAGAGCAGCAACCTGGATCAGGTGCCCGGTAATCCGTGGATTATCTGTACCCTCTGGTTCGCCAAATTCGATATCGCGAATGCCCGCAGCCTTGCAGATTTAGCTGGCCCACGAAGGACACTGACATGGGTCGTGGAGCACAGTATGGAGAGCGGCATGCTGCCGGAACAGGTGGACCCGTTCAATGGCACCCCTCTTTCCGTCGCGCCTTTAACCTGGTCGCACGCAACGTTCGTGTCGACGGTGATCGAGTATTTGCAGCGGTATGAGGAGCTGTCGAAGATGTAGAGTAACCCCGAAAAAAACAAAAAGCCCTTGCGACGTCCGAAATATTCGGACCCGCAAGGGCTTCATTCTTTTGACCGAACATGCATTCAATGAAAAGGCATCGTGATCAAAAGGTGATATTTAAGTTACCTTCGTATTATAGGTTTTTGTCGCCTGGTTTCCAGTTGATTGGGCAAAGTCCGCCAGATTGTAGAGCTTGAAGTACACGAAGTGTCTCTTCAACGCTGCGACCTACATCGTTGTGGTTAACGACTTGATATTTCAATTCGCCTTCTGGATCGATGATGAACAATCCGCGAAGCGCAATACCCTCTTCTTCGATCAATACGCCGTAGTCACGTGCTACGTTCTTCGTAATGTCGGAAGCAAGTGGGAAGTTGATTTGACCCAAACCGCCAGCTTCTTTTGGAGCGTTGATCCATGCTTTGTGGCTGTGTACCGAGTCGATACTTACACCAAGAATTTCAGTGTTAAGTTTCTTGAACTCAGGAGCTGCATCGCTAAGTGCTGTAATTTCAGTTGGGCACACGAATGTGAAGTCAAGTGGGTAGAAGAAGAATACTAACCATTTGCCACGGTAGTCATTCAGTGATGCTGCTCCGAATTTTTGTCCATCTCCTGTTGCTGTCTCCATGTTAAACTCTGGAGCTGGTCTTCCTACTAAGCGTTCTGCCATGATAAAAATCCTCCTCTGAATCTATGAAATGTTGTTACTTTCAAAGTCAATAACTCACAAGTAAGATGTTATCATTCGCCTATTTGAAAGTCAAGATTAAAGCAGTTACTAATTTAGAATTATTATAAATTAGATGACGAAACTGTGAACACTAGACTGCGACGCTAACTTTCTCCATCGCTGCGATGATCAAATCGCCCATTGCTGTCGTACCGATCGCCTTGCTCTTATCGACTGCAATGTCGCCTGTGCGGTGCCCTGCGTCAAGAACATGCTTCACCGCATTCTCGATCGATTGTGCTGCGTCTTCGTAACCGAATGTGAGACGGAACATCAGCGCTACCGACAGGATCGTCGCGATTGGGTTCGAGATCCCTTGACCTGCAATGTCCGGTGCGGAACCGTGTACCGGCTCGTATAGCCCGAAGCTTCCTTCACCAAGCGATGCAGAGGACAACATTCCGATCGAACCTGTCAACATCGCTGCTTCATCACTGATGATATCGCCGAACATGTTCTCTGTCACAATGACATCGAAGCTTGCTGGGCGGCGAAGCAATTGCATCGCACAGTTATCAACAAGGACATGCTCTAGCTCAACGTCCGGATACTCTGGTGCAATCCGATTCACCACTTCACGCCATAGGCGGGATGTCTCAAGCACGTTCGCTTTATCGACCGAAGCCAATTTTTTGCGGCGCTTCTGAGCAATTTCGAAGCCTTGACGCGCGATCCGCTCCACTTCTTTTTCGCTGTATGCGCATGTATCCACCGCTTCTTGTCCATTCTCTGTATCGCGACGGAATTTCTCACCGAAGTAAATACCGCCAGTCAACTCACGAACTACGATCAAATCCGTACCTTCGAGCACTTCCGGCTTCAACGTTGAAGCTTCTTTCAGACAATCGAATACGTTCGCTGGACGGATGTTCGAGAACAAGCCAAGCGCCTTACGAATACCAAGCAACCCAGTCTCTGGACGAAGTTCCTTTGGATTGTTATCCCATTTCGGGCCCCCAACAGCTCCAAGCAGCACGGCATCTGCCTTTTGGCAAATATCCAGCGTTTCTTGCGGCAATGGCGTGCCTTTCTCATCAATCGCGATCCCGCCGAACAGACCATGCTCTGTTTCGAACTTGTAACCAAACAATTCTTCGGTACGCTTCAACACTTTCTCCGCTTCTGCAACAACCTCTGGGCCGATTCCGTCACCGGCAATAATCGCAATCTTCTTCACTTCGGACATGTGAACAACCTCCATCTATTTGATCTATCTGAATTTCCTCATTTTCATCATGTACCCATTCTATCGCAATCCTATTATTCTGACTAAGATATAAAATCTATGATCTTAATAGGAAACGGCTATAAAGCTGCATAATTTCAGGACAGGAAACTCACACTAAACCTGAAATTTGATGAACGCAATATGCCGTATGGAGGTCTCACACCATGAGAATCATCAGAAATATACTCCTATTCTCCCTCTTATTAACCCTTGTCCTATCAGGTTGCTCGAAGCCTCAGGCGCCAGAAGCGAAGAACTACTCAAGACCTCATACGCTCAGACCTCTCTCCATGAATGAATCGGTGACACCGGACTTGGCCGGGGGCAAAGAATCCAGCGTTCGTACACCGGAGCCGCTTACCCTAGCTGAGCTACGTGCTAAATATAGCTCTACTTTTCTGCTTCACGGACCACCCGCACCCAGACGAATTGCGCTAACCTTCGACGATGTGCCTGACGACTATTTCACGCCGCTCATTCTCGATACACTCCATAAACTCAATGTCAAAGCAACCTTTTTTGTAGTCGGAAACCGTGCTGAACGCCATCCTGACATGATTAGACGTATCGTTAACGAGGGCCATATCTTAGGGAATCATTCCTATACGCATGCGAATTTGCCCAAAATCGCAGATCGTGCGTTTCAGGATGAAATATTAAAGACAGAGCATATGATCAAGAAAATTACGGGTAAGACGATGCTCTTCGTTCGCCCTCCTTATGGCAATGTCAGCGAGGAGCAGATCAAATGGATTGCAAGCCAGCATATGAAAATTATTAACTGGAACGTGGATTCCTTGGATTGGAAGGGGTTATCGGCCGACCAAGTGAAATCGAATATTATGAGCCATATCACTTCCGGAGCGATCGTACTGCAGCATGGTGCGGGTGGCGTAGGAGAAGATTTGACAGGGACGATTGAGGCACTGCCGAGCATGGTCGCGGAGCTCCGAGCCCAGAATATTGAACTGGTTACCATTCCGGAGCTATTGCATAAACCCGCATATCGATGAACGAAAAAACCACTTGTGACTGTACTTGGTCGCAAGTGGTTTTTTCAATTGATCACGAAAATTCTATTTCTCGCTTAATACTTACCGTCTTTGACAGGGACGCCGAAGTCGTTCTTGCATGTTCACCTTATATCATTTTTTCGTAACAGACACATGGTCGAATACGGCTAGATTGCTCTCATCGTTCTCTGGATTGCTGTATGCGAGACCAATAAAGACTTGCTCAGCCATTGGCAGCTCCATGTCCCAGGCATTATTCCATGTAACGCCATCACTTGACCAATAGCCGACGAATACGTTTCCCTTTCTCTCTAGTTTGACCCACTGCGGCACCGCCACGCCTTCGAACATCTCGATATGTGTATTGATCTTATCCCGTTCGCGGTATTGGAAACCTGCGCCGTTCACCGAATTCGGGGTCAACAACATATCCACATGCTTCGATTGGGAGGACAAGGATTCACGAATCATGACACCCGCTTTGGCCCACTCGCCAGCCTGTTCAAGGCTGGATACGCGAGCGATGATGCTGCCATCTCCTTGCAATGGTTGACTCACATAGTAGAAACTGTCCGTTCTTCCCCAGATATCCGTGTCCGTGCTGCGAAGCTGAAATACCGCATCATCCGGAAGATATACCGCATGACTGACACTGCTTCGGAAGGTATACCCCTTCCAAGGTTCCGGAAGGCCAGCTGCAATATCCTCGACGACATCCGGTTTAGGTTGCCAGTCATCGCTCGGCCAATCCCGCCGCGCTTGAATCCGGTCCAGCTCAGACGCATCCCATTTCCCATAGACGAAGAAAGACAAATGTGTCACATCTGGGAATTGATCCCGAATGCCACCGTAGACTTCTTGGTACTCGTCATCCGTCCAATCATTATCGAGCGTAGGAACGATCTCTACGCCATTCCCTACCTTATGCTTCGTCTGACTTAGAATGCCGCCTTCGTTATACACCCAGCTCGGTTCGAATTCCCAATCATCAAAATAAGCCATTGGCGCAATAAAATCTACGTCATCCTTGAATTGCTCTACATCCTGGCCGACTTCGATGAATTCCGGCGGCAAAATGTAGACGCCAAGCTCCACTTGCGGCTTGATCTGCTTCATGTCTGCGCGCACTTCGTGTACGTAAGCACCGATCTGCGCCGTTCTCCACGCATTCCACGCGCTGAGTTCTGCATTCTGCGCATCGAAATCAAAATCGATCGGATCGACCCCGGACGATGCCTGATATTTCCCTCTCGTATACGGACTCAAATCCATCGCATAGTTATCGAATCGAAGCCAATCGAGCACGACGCCATCCACCTCATACTTCGATACGACCTCTCGAATAATGGATCGTTCGTAAGCTTGAACATCCGGATGAATTGGATTCACGAAGTATTCGTTGCCGTTCCAGCCGGTAAAGGGGACGACTTCTCCATCAATCAACGCTTGCATTTGCCAGATCGGATCCTTCAGCGCTGCCGCCTGATCATGGAATTGAGGTATCCATGCACGTACCGAAATATTGCGTTTATGAGCCTCGTTGATGACATCCTTCAAGGCATCGAAATGCTCATAACCGGCCGCGATCGGCGCGATTGAGCTGTTGTAGAAGACGTGCCCCGATGGTACTTCATCGTCCTCGTCCTGCTTGACGTTCACATTTACGACCGATACTTCTTTGGCCTTCGCCATATTCATGAATGCCACAACATCCTGATGGTTCTTGAACTGATTGACCGTACGAACGATGACTTCTGTTACGAACGGCTCTTGAACCGACGGCTTAGGGTCCGGCTTGACGAAGGGGTTCGTATTGCTCGTATAGGTTGCGCCAAGCTCTTCGTTCGGCGTATTGATTTGCGAATTGTATTGATCAAGGGACCAGATCGCACCGGACTGAATATCCGCGATATATACATCGTAGCCGCCCTTACCTCCAGGTCTCGTGCTGGAGAGCAGCGTATATTGCGAACCGATCGGAAACGCGTCGGAATAATTGTTATTCGGGTCATTGAACGGCAACCTGATAGGCTCTGTCTGATTACTATACTTCATGTATAGTTGATCATTATCGTTGGTCTTCGACACCCATCGGGTGTAGATGATAGAACTTTGGTCCCGCACGATCGGATAATACTCTTGAATGTGAGGTTTGTTCGCAACGGGCTGCTTATTCGTGCCATAGATCGAGATCGAATAGATGTCCGAATTAGCATGAGACCCTCGTGCATAATAGATCGTTTGGCCGTCCGCCGCATAATACGGCATCGACTCTTCTTCCTCGTTGTTCGGATCCGTTACCGTATTCAGCACAGCACCATTCAAATCCATTTCGACGAGATCGTACGCAAAATCATCGCGATTCGTATCCCAGCGTCCTTCCTTATAGACAATCTTATTCCCGCTCGGCGCAAACTTCGGATCTTCATCTCGCTTGCCGCGACCATGCGTCAGATTGAGCGGTTGAACATTCGGAGTCGCAAAGTCGTACAAATAAATATCCCAGTCCCGATTCGCATCGCTTTGACCGTCGGCATCATCCCCCATGAAGACCATCTTCATGCCATCCGGCGAGAAGCTTGCGTTCATCGCATGATCAATGTTCCAATACGAACTCAAATTCGTGACGGATTTGTCAGCAAGGTCCAACAAAAATAATTGACTGTCCCACGCGTCATAATCCGAATAGGCATGATAGACAATCTTTCCCTTCAGCGTAGGGAGATTGGACCCACCCGGAGGATTCGTCCCCCCGCCGCTCCCATGGCCGCTTGATGTGCCTGGCCATATGCCGCCAGTCGTGCTTCTCGTACCGATCTGCGGTTTAAGATCCGAGTCCGGGATCTTGCTATTCCCTTCTTTACTCGAATCCGTTGCCGTTTTCGTCGCCTGTAAGTGCAAAGATCGTCCAAGAACAACGACGGCTTCCGCCAGCGTGAGATATCTATCCGGCATAAAGCTTGAAGTTGCCCCGTATCCATGCATCAATTGATTGGCTGCCATAGCTATGATCGCTTGCCTGCTCCATGGTGCAAATCTATCCGCATCCTTAAACAAGGGATCAGATAGTTGCTCGTTACCTTCCAGCTTCAACACTTTGCTCAGGATTACGGCCGTTTCCTGTCTCGTTAACATATCATGGACGCCGAACTGTCCATTCCCTTTTCCTGTGATATACCCTGCGGCCGAAGCTTTCGCGACTTCATCATAAGCTGCGCTACCCGGCTTAACGTCAGTGAATTGAACCTTCGCCGTAGCAAGAAATCCGAACGCCCGGTTGATTAACGCGATGAACGCGAGCCGTGTCATTGGCTGATCCGGCTGCAACGCATCAACATCATCCGTGTCTAGGAATCCGGCTTCGACCCACTCCGCGATTTGTTTCTCTGCCCAATGGCCTTGTACGCCTGATTTTGCTTCGGCCGTTATTCCGATGGTGGATAGGATCATGCTGAAGATCATCAGAACCGACATGAATCGAATGATTTTTCTTTTCATACATTCACCTCTACCCTCTTTTAGTTACCCTTTGATTTTCCCCAAGTTGGCCTGCCACTTTTCCGTCATGAATTTCAGCAGCTTATCGTAGCCCGCTTTGCTTGCTTCCTCTTGCGCCTTATCGATCAGCGCAATGACTTCTTCCTCGGATTTCGCAAATAGAACTTTCGCACGCAATTGTTCAGCAATATCAGAAACACGCTGGGCAGCAATTCCTTCCGGCGAATCAGGCAGCGGATTGATATTCCCGAACTCCGTCACGTCATAAGATGTTTTCCAAGCGACCTGCGTCTGCGATACCGTCGCCCAATCCCTTTGATTCTCCGGCAAGCTCAATTCGTTCTCGGCCTTGGAGCCGTCGATGAACGACGTATTACCGACCCACTGGAATTCGTTCCAGATCGCCATGTCTTTCGTACGTTGCTCGGCTTCTGCCTTGTATTTTTCCGTATAGATCGGTGCGCCCTTCTCATTCGTGCCTTTCCAATACAACCCTTCGGGACCCCAGAAAATAATACGTTGACCTTCATCCCCCGTCTGCCAGTCCAGAAAAGCGAAGATGCCTTCCGGATTCTCTGCCTTCGTCGTAATGACCGCCGCATTCAGCCTAGGGAATCGTACTCGTTAACCCATACCTTCTTCGGATCGACGCCTTGCTTATGCAAAGGCCAGATCATCGTATACCCGCCGTCTGGATCACTTGCTTTCAGGAGCGTATTCGCTTCCGTCCCGATGACCGTTGTATTGAATGCGCCCAGTACGGCTACTTTGCCGGAATTCACTTTCTCTTTGACTTGATCCAACGTCTGGGTATAAGCATCCTGCGTAATCAGCTTCTCCTTGAAATACTTGTTCGCCATCACCATCGCTTCCCGGAACACCGGATCTGTGAAGAGCGATTTCAATTCGTTTCCGACCGGAACGTAATTGCTGAGCATTTGCCCCACCGGACGATCCTCCGCGAGTCCCGCGTAGAAGAAACTGAGACCTTGGCCGGCCAACCCGACTTCGTATGGAGTGACGTCCGGATATTTCTCTTTGACCAACTTGAGATAAGCGTATAAGTCATCAAAGGTCTCCAATTTCGGCGAGCCTAGTTCCTTATAAATTTTATTGTTGATTGCATAACCACCGTTGCCCATCGGATTCTTCGTGTACCAGTTCGGGAATTGATACAGCTTGCCGTCCTCCGAGCGAAGCATGTTCAGCGTTTTTTCGCCCGCCCATTTTTTCAAATTCGGATATTTGTCCAAGTATGGATCGAGCGGAACGAGCTTGCCTGCTAACCGCAGCTTCTCGATATCCGTCCCCCGGTCGCCCCAGATCACGTCTGGGAGTTGGTTGGATGCGATCATCGTGTTGAACTTTTGCAACGCCGCGCCGCCGGATTCAATCGCTTCGACCATCACCTTCTTATTATCCTGAATCCATTTCGTTGCGGCGTCTTGACCCCAAGGATACATCGTGTACCAATCGTAATTACCGTAGAATGTGAATTTAACCGGTGTTTCCCCGAAGATGAACGGTTTATCAGCGCCGCTCTCGCTGGATTTTCCGTTATCCCCCGCTTGCTTACTGTCATCCTGGCTGCAAGCCGACAGCACCAGACTGGAACTCAGCATCAGCATGATTGCCACAAAAGCTGCTTTCTTCAACTTCATTGCGATTCCCCCAATTCTGATAAGTAAAAATGCTATATGATAAAGCCTTAACGGCTTTAACATCACATGAGACGAAACATCTACTCTTTGATGGAACCGATCAGCACGCCTTTTGTAAAATATTTTTGCAGGAACGGATACACAACTAAGATCGGAATGGTCGCAACGAGCATCGTCGCCATCGTTAGCGATTTCGTGGTCACGTTCTGCATGCTGGACAAATGGCTCTGCGCTGCGGCGTTGGTCTGCATCAATTGCTCCGTCATGATGTTCGAACTCAATACTTGCTGCAGAATCGTCTGAATCGGCAATAACCGATCATTCGATATATAAATGCTGGCCGTAAACCAGTCATTCCAGTGCCCAACAGCCGTAAATAGGGATAGCGTCGCAATGACGGGACCCGAAATCGGAATGACGATCTTGAAGAAAGTCCCCCAATTCCCGCATCCGTCGATGCGCGCCGACTCCTCCAAGCCTTCGGGAAGCTCAAGGAAAAAAGTGCGGAATATAATCATGTTCCATACACTGATCAGGCTCGGCACGATCATTACCCAGAAGTTGTCCATTAATCCCAATTCCCGATTGATCAGGAAGCTCGGTATCAGTCCCCCGCTGAAATACATCGTGACGATGCACATGATCATATAATATTTTCGGAACAAGAGCTGTTTTTTGGACATCGCATAAGCAAAGACGGAGGTGAGAAGAATCGAAGACAACGTTCCGATCACCGTCCTTAGCACCGATATGACGAATCCGTTCATGAGCCGTTTGTCTTGGAAGACGACTTCGAAATTCTGGAGCGTAAATGCTCGTGGCCAGAACGTCACGCCGCCTTTGGCCGTATCGCTCCCCGCATTCAATGCGATCACGATCGAATTCCAGAATGGATACAGCATAAGGAATGTCGATACGCTTAGAATGAAGTAAATCATGAAAATCATGACGCGATCCGTTCGTTGATGCATCATCCTCGTTCACCTGCATTTCACATGAATTTTCTTGTAGACTACCAAAGGCTTCTTCCCATTCTTCGGGCGATGGCATTGGCGATTGTAAGCAATCCGACGCTAAGCACGGCTTTGAATAAACCGACGGCCGTCGCGTAGGAGAACCTTGAGCTCTTAATCCCCACCCGGTAAACATAGGTATCGATGACGTCAGAGACTTCTTGCAGAATCGGATTTTTGGCTAAGAGCAAAATGTCTTCGAATCCAGCGCTTAGAATATTGCCTACATCCAGAATCATAAAAATAACGATGACGCTGGCAATGCCCGGAATCGTGATATATACAATCTGCTTCACTCGGCTTGCACCATCGATCGCGGCAGCCTCGTAGATATCCGGGTTTATTCCTGCAATGGCGGCTAAATAGACGATCGCCGAGAATCCGACTTCCTTCCACACACCGGTAGAGATCAATATCGCCCAAAAGTATTCGGGGATGGATAAGAAATTGATCGGCTCATCGATATTACCAAGCTTCGCAAGGAGAATATTCAGGCTGCCGTTATCGGTTGCAAGCATCGACATGATTAAGCCGGATACGATAACCCAGGATAGAAAATGCGGCAAGTAACTGATCGTCTGGAATATCCTCTTGAATCCAATGTGCCCTACTTCATTCAACATCAAGGCCAATAAGATCGGTGCCGGAAACCCGATGAGTAATCGAAGACCGCTGATCACGAGGGTATTTCGCATGACATACCAAAATTCGGGGGATTCAAAGAACATTTGAAAATGCTTAAACCCAACCCATGGACTTTGAAAAAAACCTCCGAAAATATCATAATCCTGGAATGCCATCAACACGCCGTACATCGGGAAATAAGAAAATACTAGAATCAACAGCAATGCCGGGATCGCCATCATCTGCAGATCGAACTGCTTCATGAATCGGCTGCCGAGCGATTGCCCTGCTCCCCCGTTAACGGACTTGGAATCCTTCACTTTCGTCATCACGCTCTCTCTCCTTCATGGTACTTCTCGCAGCGATATCTTTAGTGTAGAAGATTCCGCCCCAAATACTACTGAAGTAATCAACGAAAAATGTTCATATTCATTCAACTTGCGTAAACCCGACAACATAGGATTGCCACAAGCTTCTCCCCTATGTTCTAATAATGGTAATTTCGCTAATTTAACGAATTCAGAGTTTGGAGTGAATGTCATGTACAAAGTATTGCTTGCGGATGACGAAATCCTGGATCTTAGGGGACTGCAAACGTTCATGCCATGGCATGAGCTCAACATGGAAGTTGTTGCGGCGGTTAACAGTGGTTTTGCCGCGCTCGACTTTATAAGAAGAAATGCCGTCGATATTCTCGTTACTGATATC
>Ga0209675_1002014_pt1 | contig 10884 bp, 8 predicted proteins | sample AraplaCol_mLB_r2_2_FD_184280 | JGI IMG/M metagenome (GOLD analysis project Ga0209675, IMG submission 184280) | Arabidopsis root microbial communities from North Carolina, USA - plate scrape MF_Col_mLB_r2 (SPAdes) (version 3) | ecosystem: Host-associated > Plants > Roots > Endosphere | place: USA... | reverse complement strand
GGAGAGCTACGACTACCCCGGCCAGTACTTCTACGGCGACAGCTCGGAAGCCGAACGTTACGCCACCCTGCACATGCAACTGCACGAAGCGCGCAGCCAGCAGTGCCAGGGGCGCTCCACCGTACGCACCCTGCGCGCCGGCACCCGCTTTACGATGACGCAAGGCGCCCTCCTCCCTGACGACGAAGGCGCGGATTACGTCGCCCTGCGCGTGCTTGGGGTGGGCGTCAATAACTTGCCGATTGCCGCCAAACGAGGCCTGGAAGAACTGTTCGGTCCCATCCCCGAGCTGCTTGAAACGCTGGCCGCGCAAACGCGCGACCTGCCAGAGGATTTCAGCACCACGGTAGAAAAGGCTTCCGCCAGCGGCTACGCCAACAGCTTCGCCGCGCTCGCAGCAGACGTGCCATGGCGCCCCTCCCATCATGGCGGCGAAGGAAGGCAGCATGCCAAGCCAACCGCCCTGGGTTCGCAGAGCGCCATCGTGGTAGGCGAGAACGGCCAGGACGTGCCACAGGGCGGCAACGAGATCTATTGCGACCGCCTTGGCCGGGTGCGGATTCGCTTCCATTGGCAAGACTCGGCTGACGCCACATGCTGGGTACGCGTTGCACAACGCTCGGCCGGCGGTGGCATGGGCAGCCAATTCCTGCCGCGCATCGGGCAAGAGGTACTGGTGCAGTTCATCGAGAACGACATCGACCGCCCGATCATAGTCGGCGCCTTGTACAACGGCCAGGGTGAAAGTGGCATCCCGCCAACGCCCGGCGGCACCACATCGCAGCAAGCATCCGACCATTTCAGCCAAGCCCACGACCACGCCACCTCCGCGCAGGGCAACCTGGTCGGCGGCAATGCCCCCGTATGGCACGGCTCAGGTGGCGGAAGCGGTGCCCACCGCAACGCCTCCGCGCTGTGGGGCGTGCGCAGCAAGGAGTTCGGCGGCAACGGCTATAACCAGCTTGTGTTCGACGACACCGACAGCCAGGGCCGCGTGCAACTGCGCACCACCCAGGCCGCCACGGAACTGAACCTGGGCCACCTGGTCCACAACACCGACAACTACCGCGGCAGCCTGCGCGGCCAGGGCGCCGAGCTGCGTACCGACGCTTATGGCGCAGTACGCGCCGGCGCTGGCCTGCTGGTCACCAGCTACAAGATCACACACGGCGCCTCGCAGCGCGAACCAGCGGGAGACAACACCGCCGGCATCGCCATGCTGAAGCAGGCCGTCAAGCTGGGCGAGACTTTCAGCGATGTCGCCGTGAAGAACGGCACCGTCGGCCTTGCATCGCACATGGGCGCGCACAAGGCCAATGCCAGCGCACTCGATGAAAAAGAAGCCCCGCTGAAATCGCTGCTGACCGCAGTCTCCGGCATGGTGGGGGACGCCAGCCTCGACGCCGCGCAAGCCGATGCCGGGGAGCGCAAGACCGGGGCCGGAGCGGGCAAATTGCCGCACAGCGCCGATCCGATCATCGCCATCACCGCCAAGGACGGCCTGTCAATGAGCGCCGCACGCGACCTGCAAATAGTCGCTGGCGAAACCGCAACTGTGATGAGCGGCGCCGACACCCAACTCGCCACAGGCGGCCAGATGCGCATCCACACGCAGCAAACGCTCGGCATGCTGGGCGGCGCGGTCAAACCGGGCGAGCAGGATGTGGGCGTGCAGGTGATCGCCGCGCGCGATCCGATCGATGTCCAGGCGCAGGCCGGCGCGATGCTGGTGCAGGCGCTCGACGTGGTCAACGTGAAGAGCTCCAACGCCCATATTGATTGGGCTGCGGCGAAGAAGATCAGCCTTTCCACCGTTGGCGGCGCAAACATCACTATCGATGGCGGCAATATCACGGTGCAGTGCCCGGGCAAGATCGAGATCAAGGCCGGGAAGAAGTCCTTTGTCGGACCAGCCAAGACTGACTACACGTTGCCTGCACTGCCCACAAGTGTTTGCAAACCTTGCTTGCTGGCAGCACTACGCAGCGGCAGCCCATTCATCGCACCGGCAGCGGCATGAGGTAGAACATGTACTTCGCAGTAAATCCAACCGCACCAAGATTGCCAGCGCAGATTGCGCAAGAGATCGAGTCGTTGCAGGTGCAGCACGAAGGTGCTCCGTTCTACGTGATGGCGCTTGTGGATGGAGCCTTCGATGAAGAGTTTTTCAATTCCTATCCGCGAAGCCGCTGGCCACGCCATTCGCTTTACGCGAACACGTCACTGCATTCCCTTGGGGCCGCAGCACCGCAGCTAACTACTTTCAATGGCCAGCCTGGCGGGCTAACCAAGTGGCTGGAAAATCTCTTCTCTGAATGTAGTGGGAAGCCAATGCTCAGCATCATCGCAAGCGCACTTGATGCCGAATCTTTGCAGCGGCATCTTCTGCCCTACCTCATATGCCGAACTGAAGACACTGTCGAATGGCCTGTGCGCTGGGGCGATACGCGTGCCTTATCCAGCTTGTTGGAGTCAATCACTACAACCCAACAAGGGCACCTGCTTAGCCCACTTTATTGCTGGTGGTCGCCAAATCGACAGGGAAATGAATTGAAATGGCGCGGTGTTGGCGCGGCTTCTCCGCTCGCAGCGGATTTCGATAAGTTGCCAATAGATGACGCCACCTTTGCAGCGCTGGTTGACGCTTCCGAGCCGGATGCGGTTTTAAGCCGTATTTATGACAGTCAGCCAGACGTCCTGCGTGCTCACAGTCCCCTTCATGCGTACGCGACGGTGTCGCGACATCTGAAGGTGGCGTCTGTCCACCGAATTGATACTGCAACAGCCCGACACCACTTCGGCGTTTTGTCGCTAATCCTCTGGGACGAATTCACACAACATCCGGCAATGGCGGCTGCACTGAGCCGCGTACTGCGCGGGAGCGACTACTTTGAGGAAATTTCCAAGTTGCCATCTAGCTTTTGGAGCGTTGCAGAGGAAAACCGCTTCTTACAGCAAAATTATCAACTCACAAACATAAATTAGAGGTGAAAAGTGAAAGTGCTCTTAGCATTTGGCGTGTTACTTCTAGCTGCGTGCTCTACTCAGCCCAAAGCAGATGAGTCCAATTACGGCGCGAGCGTAGGCATCGTAAACCATACCGGCAATTTCATATATTCAGCATCTGTAAATGGCGGTGGCGGCGGTCATATGGAAGCTTGGGGGGCCGGCGCAGCGAATGTTTGTTGCGTTATGGTTCCGAAGAAGTGGTACCCGGGTATGCAAGTATCGGTACGCTGGGATATGCCTCAAGGAAGCAAACACATCTACAAAGAGAAGCTCGTCGAGGTCGAGCGATACGAGGAGTCTGGTAGCGTCTACATTCACGTTTTCCCAAACGATGAAGTCAGAGTCGTAATTTCAAACTATGACGGCTGGAGCTCTAAGCATCCCATCCAGGCTCCTAAGCAGCCGGTCACTCAACGCGCACAACCACAGTAGAACATGATCAACGCTACTCCTATACCTGCACCTTTCCCGGTAGCCGGCTTTCTTGCCCACACCGCATTAGAGCAATCTAAAATTTCTGAGAAAGTTGTCCGTGATGAGAACGGGCCTTGCTCCATTCCAGTTCATGTTGCCATCTTTTTTGACGGAACGAATAACAATCTGTATAGAGATAAAGATGGCGTACGCGTGGGGGTTCCAGATGCGAAAGGAAATCCCACTGCGATCAGCAGAAAGCCAGTGGAGAAGGAGAGCGCAGACCACAGTAACGTTGCTCGTCTCTTCCTCGCTTTCCCAGGGAACAAAGTACCGGAAGGTAAACTCGCCTACTATATTCCTGGCCCTGGCACGCCTTTTCCCCAAATCGGTGAGCAAACTGAGACGCAGGAAGGAAAGGCCTTCGCAAAAGGCGGTCAACCTCGGATTCTGTGGGGTTTGCTACAGACGTTGAACGCTGTTTCCCGAGTTATCGACGATGGTCGCTTACTTTTCAAAGATGAGATCGCCGGCGAATTAGTTCGCCAATATGATGATAAGGTCGGCACGAAAACTCGTAACGAATACGGCGAGGCCGTGCAAATTACGCACAAAAGCTGGTTCTCCAAGCACATCGACAAGCTAGCAAAGAAGTTGGCCGATACACCGAAGCCGACTATTCCGTCGCTGACCTTGTCCGTGTTTGGCTTTTCTCGTGGAGCGGCAGAAGCCGCTGCCTTTTGCCATATGTTTGACGAGATCCTCGTCAACGGAAAGTTGGCAGGAATTCCGGCGGAGATCGGCTTCTTAGGTGTTTTCGACACAGTTGCGTCAGTTGGTGGCTCCGCGTCAGTTGCACTGACTTTACCTATGCCAGGTGCTATTTTTGACGGTCACTGGTCATGGGCAAATCGCATCCTCAAGCCGCTCCCACCGTCTGTGAAAGCAGGAAGGCATTTCATAGCGAGCCAAGAAGTGCGGATGAATTTTCCTGTAACGCGCCTAAGTGCGCAAAGTGGCGATTTTCAGGAGGTCTATTTCCCAGGCATGCACTCCGATGTCGGCGGCGGTTACGGTCCTGGCGATTTCGGTAAAGGCCGTAACTCGCAAGGCGCCCTGGTTTCACAAATACCGCTGGCATATATGTTCAAAGAGGCACGCCTCCACGGCGTGCCTCTTACGCCTTTCAGCGAGCTAGAGCAATCAATCCAGGACGATTTTGCTATCAACGCGGAATTGGCGTCAGCATGGAATGCCTACACCGCAGAGTTGGGCACGGAGGGTGACCTCCTCATGAAGCACATGGAACTCTATTACCGCTGGCGTGCAGCGCGTTTAAAGACCCTGGAAGAGACCGAAAGCTTCAAGTCCGCTAGCAAACAAGCACAGCAAGATATGCGTGACGCCAATCGAATGCTCGCAGGCGATCTGGAAGCATTGGAGTATCGCAGTACTGAACCAACTCGGATGTCAGGGGATAACGCTTACGAGCCGTATACCACGCTAGATCTTCCTCGTATCAATCAATGGCATCTTCAGCTCGCGATGAATCGCGTTAAGCTCGATGCATGGGAAAAATGGGCATTGGAGATCTTTCGGAAACGCCAGCCGCTACCATCCGATGTCATGCGGTTCTTCGACGACTACATTCACGATTCGTTCGCTGGGTTCTACATGGCTGGCGAAGTAACGGAATACGATAGGCGAAAGAAAGTGTCGGAGGTGCTCAAGCGCGATCGCCAACACTTGAAAGGCTTCGACTTAAGGGTATATGACCTCGCAAAGCAAACTGAAGCTGCAGTTCGCAAGAAGAAGGCTGGAGAGCCGCTTTCTGCTGAAGAAGAGGCTTTGGCGTCCGAGGCGGAATATGGGACTCCGTATCCCGTGATGAGCGATGACGATACAGCAGACATGCGCAGCACTGTCATTCGAACACAAACTGCGACTCGTCGTGAAGGTGGTGGTTACATCATTATGCGCGGGAACTACCCCCACAATGGATTCATCCGTAAGAGCAATCATGAAGCGGAATTGCGTAGAAAACCGAAAGTCAGCGCAACAACCCAAAAGGCACAGCAAGAAGTGTTCGAACTGGTATGGAGCGGCGATATTCCCGCTGACCTGTTCCTCATCGCAGCTCACGACACTGGTTCACATGAGCTGAATCAGCAAGCGCGCGAGACTGAACTAGCGTAGCCGAGCCGCACGGACTGATCACGCGGCTGACTAGTCCGCTTTAGTCAGCCGGTTCGGCATCAAAACGCAGCCTCGCCCCATTGATATGCGCCTTCCTAGAAAGCGCGCTGAAAGTGAAACTTGCGAGCAAAACGGAAACACCAACTGATGCCATGGAAGCATAAGGAAATGGAAAAAATTAGTCTGACATTACTTGCGTTTCTGCCCGCAGCAGCGTTGTGCGCGCCCCTCCAAATTGGAGTGAATGCCCTAACCCGTACAAAAATTTGAGGAACCTTACGGCCGCGACCATTGCACTACTGATGGTGGGGTGTACCAGAGCAGCGGACATTTTGAGTGATGATGTTGGAAAAAGCACTGCTCACTCAGGCTGGGGATCGATCTGCCTGGACTCTAAAGCTAGGTGCTACTGAATCCGGGGAGACGTCGGGCTCGCAAGCCTATGCGATGGTTTCGGATAGTTGCGCATTGGCGCGCAAGCACGATGTGACTAACTGGGCGGATGTGGTTTCGCTGTCGGTTGCAGCTTTCCTGACATAGGGTAAGAAAGCTTGACCGCATACCTCGCCAGGAAACAGTGGCCAACCGGCGATCTCGGGACAAGTCTGGTAAGCGAGAGCTTTCTGTGATCCGAAGCTTGGCGTCGGATCGATGTGCGATTGAAATTGATTGAAGGTCCAAGATGAAAGGAACATTTTTTGCAATCCTGAGCGTTGCATTCTTATTTTTACTGGCCTCCTGCGAGGAGCGAACAGTTGGCGCAGCCGTGGTGGGGTTTAATCATACGAAAGACAAGTCCATCTACATGTTCGCTGTAAATGGAGCACCGGGGCCCGACGTCGATCCGAAAAGTGGAGGAGGCAAGTCAATGTGTTGCATCAGCCTGCCTGCTGAATGGCGTCCTGGCATGCAGGTCAAGATCTGGTGGCAGTACAGCCGCAAGAACCAGGGAGATCCGCAACCGCCGTCAAAGCAGGTTGAACTCGACGTTCCTCAATACGGACGAAGAGTAGGCGATATCCATGTGCATTTTTATGACCAGGACCAGGTGAAGGTTGTTGTTTCCAATTGCCAGCCAGGCCACCCATTTTACCCAATGGACGAAAATTCTCTTCTGCCATGGAAGGCCAAAGGAACGAAAGAGGAGTACTTGGAGTGGGAAAAAAAAGCGGGGGAAAGTCATGACTGTTAATATCCAGCTCGCAAAAAATCCGGAACTGTTTAATATCAGGTCCAGGTTTCGCCCACTGAGCGCAATGGGGACCATGCAGCGTGTGAAAGCGCTGGTCGCCGTCAAGACCAAAGAAGAAGTGAAGCGGTGCTGAGGGCAAGTATTTATTGGCATGTTTTTTGACGGCACGGGAAACAATCGCGAAATCGACTACTTGGCCGCACAAAATGATCCGTCACAACAGAAGCACAGTAATGTGGTACGGCTTCTCCACACGTTCAGGGCCAACAAGGAGGGTGCGGATAAATACTACGCCGGCTATGTACCTGGAGTCGGGACGCCGTTCAAAGATATCAGCGACACGGGCGGGAAGATGGGTAGATTCATTCGTACAGATGCTTATGGAGCGTGCGCGCCGGCGCCGGCCTGCTGGTCGCGAGGAGGATGTTAAATTGATTGCACGAATAAACAAATGAATTTAATTAACCCGATTCTCCTGACATTACTTGCTGCCCCCTTATTAGGGGCCTGCAAAGAATACACCTTTCCGGCTCAGCTAGTTGCATACAATCATTCAAATACGCCGATCTATTTTTTCTCTGTCAACGGCACGGTCGGCCCTAACGCAATGCCACATGGCGGCGGCGGAAAGTTTAGCTGTTGTGTATCTCTACCGGAAAAATGGAAACCAGGGATGCAAGCGAAAATCACGTGGGAATATGATCGAATGAAAGAAAGCGACCCACAGTTGCCACCACAATCAATCGAAATAGCTATTCCCAAGTATAAAAGACCTGGAGATGTCCATGTTCACTTCTACGAGAACCATAAGATAAAGATGGTCATCTCGTCCTGCAGCGCAGGGCATCCATTTTACCCAATGGATCCGGACTCATTACTGCCGTGGAAAGCAAACCGGACGAAAGAAGAATACTTGAAATACGAGAACACGAATGGTGACAAAGATGCCTGCTAGTATTGAATAAGCAAAGAACCCAGATCTTCGTAATACCGTTTCCGTTGTGCGCTCTCTCAATAAAAAGGAATTAATGCTGAGAGCGAAGACCATCTGTACTCAACAAGGATCACCTTCGTCGGCTTCAATAATGGCGCAGTTGGCTGGAGGACAATGCATCTCCGCTCTTGCAAGATGCTGAAGCCCCCGAACGAGACATCCTCAGCGTCGTGCAGACGCTAACTGATGTCCCTCAGCCAAAAGAGATTGTCGACTTCTTTGATCACTGGGTACACGATTCCATGGCAGGCCTCCACAGTGATAAGGTCGACGAATTCCTCCTCAACGGTATTGGACTGGCAAAGTTCCGCCGAGTTTACTTTGGCAATCGTGCGGATGCGATGACAAGGGAAGCGACGAAGGCAACGAATGAGTCGAAGCTAGCGTCCGCCAAATCTCAGCGAGCGCGGCTTAAACAATGGAGGTTAGAGTCTACGGAGTTTGCGCGCACAAGGAGTTGAGTGAAGCTACTTACAGTAAGCGATAGACTGCTGCTGGGTCCTCCGCGAAGAATTACATCGCTACGACAGAACACACCTCGCCTCAGGCCTCTCAAGAGAAGTCGGTTACCTGTGCGGAATGCAAAGGCTCGACTGCGCTACTTTGAGCCTTGAGGCAGCCAACGCGCGCTCCAAAAACAGGAACGAATTCTTGAACCCCATCGCGCCAAACCAGCAAACGATATATAACGATTTTGCTCGCCTTTCTCTCTGCATGCGGCACCTGTGCTTCCGCCTGCTTCCAGGGGCCCAGCCGAATTTCGACAAGCAGAAGACGCAAGTGGAGTTTGCCCATTTCGAGGCGCACCTGCGGAAGGCGGCCGATGATGTGAGTGATGTCGAGCCATCGCGTACTGGCGAAACTGCCAAACTAAACGCGGTGCGCATAGCGTTCGAGGGGACAATCGCGATAGGGGCGTGGCTTCGCCATTGGGATCGATGCTTGAGAAAATCATGGGGAAAACATGCCCTGCAGGATTTGGCGGCAGCTTCACCGACGACGGCAATACTGTCGAGCTTTGGTATGTGGGTCTCGACTGGTGGGGCGCCTAGTTAATGTAGTCGTCAGGCTCGGAGAGCGCCTTACTTGAGTAACGAAAATAGAAAGGCACGACATGAAGAGGTCAATTCGCGTGCTGGCGGGCATCGCCTTCTCATTCCTGGTCGCATCTTGCGGTGAAGGGACTGTGGATGTCCACGTCACAGGCTATAACCACACTATGGATAAGTACGTGTACATGTTTTCCGTAAATGGGGCAGAAGGCCCCAATATTGGGCCATATGAGGGCGGTGCAAAAATGGTGTGCTGTGTCTTATTGCCTGCAGAATGGCGTCCGGGGATGCGCGCCAAGATTTGGTGGCAATACGGCCGCATGAATGACGGGGACCCGCAACCGCCGTCCCAACAAATTGAGCTTGAAGTTCCAAACTATGGAAAAAGAGTCGGAGACGTTCATGTCCATTTTTATGACGACGACAAGGTAAAACTTGTGATTTCCAGCTGCGATCTGGTGCACCCTTTTTATCCGATGGATGAGAAATCTCGCTTACCTTGGAAGGCAGAAAGTTCAAAGGAAGACTACCTGAAGTGGGCAAAAAAAGTCGGGCAAACTCATGATTGCTAGATGGCGAATTACACGACGTCGGCAGGCTGAGTAAGCTGCAAAGGCTCAGGCCGCCCTACCCCATAACCCTGGGCGAAGTCGACACCCATGTTGCGCAGGCAGGCCAGCACTGCATCATCTTCGACGAATTCGGCGATGGTCTGCTTGCCCATCACATGGGCGATCTGGTTGATCGATTCAACCATGGCGCGTTCGGTCGGGTTGTGCAGGATGCCTTTGATGAAGCTGCCGTCGATCTTCACGTAATCGACCGGCAAGTGCTTCAGGTAGGCGAAGGACGACATGCCGGCGCCGAAGTCGTCGAGCGCGAAGCGGGCGCCTTGCGCTTGCAGGTCCTGGATCAGGGTTGCTGCCTGCGCGAGATTGGCCACTGCCACGGTTTCCGTGATTTCAAAGCAGACGTCTTCCAGCGCCACGCCGGTGAGGCGGCGCTGCTCCAGCACGAACTCGAGCAAGCCTTCATCGCACACCGAGGCGCCGGAGAGGTTGATGGCCCAGCTCGTGCCGGGCGGTTGCTGCGCCAGCGCTTCGAAGGCGTGGCGGATCACCCAGCGGTCGAGCATCGGCATCAGGTCGTAGCGTTCGGCGGCGGGAATGAAGGCCATCGGCGGCACCAGGCCACCCTGCTCGTCCAGCATGCGCACCAGCACTTCGGCGTGGGCGCGGCCGCCACGCAGCGGGGCGATGGTTTGCAGGTGCAGGCAGAAGCGGTCGTTCTCCAGCGCGGCGCGGATGCGCGACACCGCTTCCATTTCCGTCTGCCGCACCGACAGTTCGGCATCGTCGTCGCTGTACAGGTGGATGCGGTTGCGGCCCTTTTCTTTCGCCATGTAGCAGGCGGCGTCGGCCGCTTTCATCACTTCTTTCAGGCTGCTGCTGCGGCTATCGAGCAGCACCAGGCCGATGCTGACGCCGATGCGGTAGCTGCGCACGCCCCAGGCGAAATGCAGGTCGACCACGGCCTTGCGCACTTTCTCTGCGACTTTCAAGGCATCCTCGTGGCTGCACTGGGTCAGCATGATACCGAATTCGTCGCCGCCCAAACGGCCGACAATGTCGCGTTCGCGCAGCGTGGCTTGCAGCAGCTGGCTGACTTGCTTGATCAATTCGTCGCCCGCGGCGTGGCCGCTGGTGTCGTTGATGATCTTGAAGCGGTCCAGGTCGAGGTAGAGCACTGCATGTTCGCCGCCGCTGCCCTGGCGCAGGGCAGCCAGCAGTTCGCGCAGGCGGCGTTCGAACTCGCGGCGGTTCAGGATATCGGTCAGGTCGTCGTGTGTGGCCTGGTAGCTCAATTGCGCGGCGTGGCGGCGTGCCTCGCTGGCGTCGTGCAGTACGATGACCTGGCCGATGGCTTCTCCATCGGGCGCGTGGATCAGCGCTTCGGAGCGGTCGACCGGCAGCAGTGTGCCGTCGGCTGCCAGTACGTGCAGCGCACTGCCCTCGCCTTCCAGCCGG
>Ga0209675_1002010_pt1 | contig 10900 bp, 8 predicted proteins | sample AraplaCol_mLB_r2_2_FD_184280 | JGI IMG/M metagenome (GOLD analysis project Ga0209675, IMG submission 184280) | Arabidopsis root microbial communities from North Carolina, USA - plate scrape MF_Col_mLB_r2 (SPAdes) (version 3) | ecosystem: Host-associated > Plants > Roots > Endosphere | place: USA... | reverse complement strand
CCACCACGGCATAGTTCGGATGACGCATGAAACGGAAGGGTCCATGCCGCACCAGCGGCGCATCGGCCAGCGTGATGATCCGCGTGGTCCAATATGGTCCAAGTGTCGCCACCACCCAGACCCTCAGCAGTTGCAGCACAGCGAAGACGCCGAGCAGCGGCCAGCTTGGCTCCGTATCGCCCGGCACGGTAATGGCGATGGCGACGAGCCAGGAGGCATGCAGCAGGACGAACAGCGGATAATGCCGCCGGCCGATCTCGACCGCGCCGCGCGCCAGCAGCCGGCGGGTATTGCGCGCCGCCCAGACCAGCTCGCCCAGACGCTGCACGACAACAAAGAGCAGAACCCAGTAAAGAATGGTCATGGCAGGTCGATCAGCTGCAGGGCCGCCGTGAAGCCGGGGCCGAGCGCGGTCATCAGATGACGGCCCTTGACGCCTTTCTCAAGCGCGGCCTGCAGCACGAACAGCACGGTGACCGACGACATGTTGCCGTGATCGCGCAGCACGTCGCGCGCCTCCCGCATGCTGCCCGGCGCCATGTCGAAACAGGCTTCCAGCGCATCCAGCACTTTCGCGCCGCCGGGATGGCAGAGATAGCCGGCGATGTCGTCGAGGGCGAGGCCCTGCGCATCGCAGAAGCGGTCGACGATGGGGCGCAGGTCGTTGCGCACCAGATCGGGAATGTTGCCGGAGAAGACCACCCGCAGTCCGTCATCCATCACATCCCAGCCCATCACGTCCAGGCTGTCGGGCCAGGTATGTTCGGCGCCGGCGCCCAGCAGCGGCCGGCCGGCATGCTCCGCGCGGCAGCTGATGATGGCCGCCGCCGCGCCATCGCCGAACAAGGCCGTGGCGACGATGTTGCTTTTCGAGCGGTCCTGGAAGCGGAAGGTGAGGCCGCAGAGTTCGACCGCTAGCAACAGTACGCGCGACTGCGGCTGCGCTTTCGCCATCATGGCGGCGCGCGACAGGCCCAGAACGCCGCCGGCGCAGCCAAGGCCGAAGATCGGCAGGCGCTGCACGTCGCTGCGGAAACCGAGCTGCTGCAGCAGTCGCGCATCCAGGCTGGGCGTGGCGATGCCGGACGAGCAGATCGTGACGATCATATCTATCTCGTCGGCGCGCAGCCGGGCGGCGTCCAGGGCTTTGCGCGCGGCATCGGCCAGTAGGATGACGGCATTGTCGAGGAACAGCGCGTTGCGTTCGCCGAAGCCATGTGGCGCGGTATACCAGTCGATCGGCACGCAGGAATGGCGATGCGCGATCTCGGCATTGCGATAGACCGGCATCAGGCGCTGGAAATCGCCGACAACGCCGGCCGGTGCGAAGATTTCGCCGGCGCGGCGCGCGACTTCCTCCTGCGCCAGGTCGAAACCGGGCGCGGCGGTGGCCAGCGATACGAGTCGGGGAGCAGGGGAACGAAAAGCGCTGCTGGTCATGCGACCTCCGGAGCTGGGTCCAGACTATCCGAACGCCAGCTCCGGTACAGCAGCAGTCACGGTCAAGCTTCGGTGATCGAAGCCTGCCGCCTGTTTATTCGGCGGCTACGCCTTCGAGCACCGGATAGTCTGTATAGCCTTCGGCGCCGCCGCCATAGAGCGTGGCGCGGTTCAGCTCGGCCAGCGGCGCCTTGCGGCGCAGGCGGTCGACCAGATCCGGATTGCTGATGAAGGGACGGCCGAAGGCCACCATATCGGCGCGGCCGCTGGCGATGGCCTCTTCAGCCATCTCGCCGGTATAGCCGTTGTTGACGATCCAGGTATTACGGAAGCGGCTGCGCAGCGCGCCGTAGTCGAAGGGCAGGTTGTCGCGCGGCCCGCCGGTCGAACCCTCGATCACATGCACATAGACAAGGTTCAGCCGGTCGAGCTGTTCGACCACGTAGTTGAACACCGGCTGAGGATCGCTGTCGCTGGCGTCGTTGGCAGGCGTCACCGGCGAAATGCGGATGCCGGTGCGCTCGGCGCCGATTTCCTCGACGATGGCGCGGGTGACCTCCAGCAGCAGGCGGGCGCGGTTCTCGATGCTGCCGCCGTACTCGTCGGTGCGATGGTTGGTGCCGTTGCGCAGGAACTGGTCCAGCAGATAGCCATTGGCGCCGTGGATCTCGACGCCGTCGAAGCCGGCGGCGATCGCGTTGGCCGCGCCCTTGCGATAGCTCTCGACGATGGCGGGGATTTCATCCAGCCGCAGCGCGCGCGGCTCGGAAACATCGGTGAAGGTGTTGTTGACGAAGGTCTTCGACTTGGCGCGGATCGCCGAGGGCGCGACCGGGGCCTGGCCGTTCGGCTGCAACGACACATGGCTGATGCGGCCGACATGCCAGAGTTGTAGGACGATATGGCCGCCCTTGGCATGCACGGCGTCGGTCACCTGCTTCCAGGCGGCGATCTGTTCGGGCGAATGAATGCCTGGCGTGTCCTGGTAGCCCTGGCCCTCCGGGATCACCTGCGTGGCTTCGGCGATGATCAGGCCGGCGCCGGCGCGCTGCGCATAATATTCAGCCGTCAGCGCGGTCGGCGTGTTGCGGCCCGGCGTGGCGCGGTTGCGGGTCAGCGGCGCCATGGCGATGCGGTTGGACAGCTGCAGTTTGCCCAGGCGGTAGGAGTCGAACAGGGTCGGCATGTGAAATCCGTGTCGTGGGGGGAGGCAGGAAAGTCTGCTTTAGAAAAAGGGGCGGCCCGGCAAAAAGCAAGCTGCGGTTTCCCGACGGTGATCACATTCCGCCATCATGCGGCGGCATGACGCTGCGGCATGGTGTCCTGCGGGACCTGCAGGTAACTGTCAAAGGCGGCGCAGACCTGGCGCAGCATGGACCGGCCGGTTTCGGGGATATGCAGGCGATAGCCGTCGCGCAGGACGATGCCATGCTGCTCCAGCAGGGCGAGGCGCGGAAGGTCGGCATCGAAGAGGGCCGCCGGCTGGTCATTCGCAGCCGCCAGTGCTTCCAGGTCGACCCGCAGATGGCACATCAGCTGTTCGATCACCGCGCGGCGCAGCCTGTCTTCCGCGGTGACGGCGCGCATCTTGGCGACCGGCAGGACGCCACCGCCGACGGCCTCGCGCCAGCCCGCCACCGCCGAGATGTTCTGCGCATAGCCCTGCGGCAGCGTGCTGATCGCTGACGGCCCGAAGCCGAGCAGCACATCACCCACCTCGGTGGTGTAGCCCTGGAAGTTGCGATGCAGATCGCCGGCAGCGGCCAGTTTTGCCATTGGATCGTCGGCACGCGCGAAATGATCAAGGCCCACGCGGTAGTAGCCGGCCTCGGTCAGCACGGCGGCGGCGGCGGCCTCCTGGGCAAAGCGTTCCGCGGTATCGGGCAGGATGGCGGTGTCGATCTTCGTCTGATGCGGCTTCATCCAGGGCACATGGGCATAGCCGAACAGCGCGATGCGGTCGGGCCGTAGTTCTAGGCTGCGTCGCACGGTCTCGATCGTGGTGTCGACCGTCTGGTGCGGCAGGCCGTAGATCAGGTCCAGATTGATCGCGGTGATGCCAGCGGAGCGCAGCGCGTCGGCGGTGCGCATCACCATGTCCAGCGGCTGGTGCCGGTTGATCGCATCCTGCACGCGCGCATCCAGGCTCTGCACGCCAAGGCTGGCGCGATTGACGCCCAGCGCCTTCAGGCCGGGCAGCAGCGCGGCGTCGAACCGGCGAGGATCAAGCTCAATGGCGATCTCCGTATTCTCCAGGATGCCGAAATGGCCATACAACCGTTCGGCAATGCGCTGCAGCCCGTCTGCACCCAGGATCGAGGGCGTGCCGCCGCCGAAATGCAGGCTGCTCAACTGCGGCGTCCCCGGCAGCAGGGCGACGGTGCGATCAATTTCGGTCAGCAGCAGCTGCAGGAAATGCTGCAGCGTGCGGTCGCTTTTCAGCACCTGGGTGTTGCAGCCGCAGTACCAGCACATCTCGCGGCAGAAGGGCACATGGACATAGAGGGCGAAGCGGCTGTCGTCGGGCAGGGCCTGCAGCCAGCCGCGCCACAGGGCATCGTCCCTTGCTGCCTGGAAATGCGGAGCGGTGGGGTAGGAGGTATAGCGCGGCACCGGCCCGATCTGGCTGGCCAGGGCGGCCAGGGAGGCGGTCGAGAGAGCGTCGGCGGGCGGGTGATTCGGGGCTGGGGTCATGGGCCCAGTACAGCACTGGCGAGGCGACAGCGCTTTGATATGGCGCAAAATTCCCAGCGAGGGCGATCTGATCTATGTATTTGATTCTTAATGGTAAATAATGTTTTCCACATTAAAAAAGAGAATCGGTCGCAATTCTTTTTATCTGCAAAGGAAACAACTGCTAATAGTACATCGGGGCTACCCGCAGAAGGCGGGCAGATGAGGCACAGAATGACGGTTATCGACATCGCCATAGCGACCATCCCGGGGATGGTCCTGCTGCTGGCCGTGGGTATCGGCGGCGACGCACTGTCGGCGCTGGTCCGCAACATCGCCATGAACCGGCACGACCTGAAGCGGCTCACCGCTGAAGCCGAGGTGGCGCGGCAGGCCTATGATGTGCAGGCGAGGCGCCTCGCCGAAAAGAACAAGGATCTACTGACCGCCGAAAGCCACTATACCGGCGTGATGCGTGAACTGCAGAGCGCGCGCCATGCCGAGGCGGCGCTGCAGGATCCGCATAACAACATCCTGTTCGAGATCGGCAAGCCGCTAGCCGGCGACACTGGCTGGTATGTGCGGTTGCTGCTGCATCGCAAGCACGAGATGTTCAACGGCCTTGGCACCAGCCCGACCGGGAACGAAGGCTATCGCACCGGCCGTCTGGTGATCTGGGGTGTCGAGAAGCAGACGGCAGAACAGCTTTGTCAGCAACGGTTCAGCACTGAATCCTCGGTTCTCTCGATCCAGCCTTTCAACGGCAAGCTGAAGAGGGAAGATGTTTGATTTCGATCTGATGGCCCTGACCTATCTGCTGATTTTGGCCGCGAATCTTGCGCTGATTCTGCTGATCGGAAATCTGGCGGCAGAACGGGTGCGCGATGCCTGGGTCGGCGTCGCCGGTCGCGCTCGGTCGGCGCGGACCCAGATTCAGCATCTGCAGGAGAATGCCGAAGCTGCCAATACCCGGATTGCGCAGGTGGTCACCAAGGTGGAGGAGGCCCAGCGCAAGCTGAAGGGGGCGCAGGACGAACTTGCCGCAGTGATGCGGCATCAGCAGAATGAGCAGCTGCCTTTTATCTACTGCGCGACGCCGACCGAAATTTTCGATTCTGGCGGCGCCGCCTGGGAATTCCTTGTTCAGCAGGACGAGATCGGGACCGCCGAACTCGATCCCCATCATCCCGCGCGGCAGTGGCTGAACGGCCGGCTGTATCAGGTGCAGGGGGCGAGCCCGATGGCCGCGCGGCGGCAACTCGAGCGATATCTGCCCAAGAGCGAGGGATTCCGCATCACGGCAACAGCGCGCCAGGGCATAGCGCAACTGGCCGAGGCTGGTTAAGGCCCGTCTGTCCCTGTGACCATGGTCACAGCCACCGCCGACCGGAGCGTGAAATAGTCCTCGGGTCAGCGTCGAGGGATGACCCTCGTGTTCAAACTGAAGCCCCGGAGCCCATTGTGACTCCGGGGTTTTTTGTTGCGCGCGGCCCGTCCGGCGGGTATTTAATATTGATAATCATTATTACTGTTGATAACAGGGGGGGCCGCATTCCGCCGCATTCACCCTTCAGGGCCGCATGACCACCCGCAAGCCCGGCCGGCTGATCGCCCTGCTGGTCGAACATTACGACGAACTGATCGCGATGCTGTCGCGCCGCCTCGGCAATGCCGAGGTGGCGGCCGACGTGGCGCAGGATGTCGCGGTCAAGCTGATGGGGGTGCAGGCGTCGAACCAGGATGTCTGGCAGCCCAAGCATTACATTTTCCGGGTGGCGCGCAACATGGCGGTCGATCGTCAGCGCTATGATTCCCTGCGCGAGCGCCGTCGTCTGCCGCTGGAGGCGTCGGCCGATGTGGAAGACGAGGCGACGGCGACGCCCGAGCACCTGCTGGCCGACCGCGAACGTCTGCGGCAGGTGCTGGCTGTGATCGAGGATCTGCCGCCGCGCTGCCGCCAGGTTTTCGTGATGCGCCGTCTGCAGGACATGGACCAAGCCGAGATCGCGCGCAGCCTGGGAATTTCGCGCAATATGGTCGAGAAGCATATGCGCACGGCGATGATGCATATCCTGCAACGACTGGGGCGGCTGGAATGAGCATCCGGTTTTACCCAGCCCATACGTCCTAGACTCATGAGCATGCGCAGCCCGAACAAGATTCCTGCCGCGATCGCCGAACAGGCGGTCGGCTGGTTCGTGCGCCGCGATGCCGGCGCGCTGTCGGCCGCCGAGCAGGCGCAGTTCGATGCCTGGCTGCACGCTGCGCCGGCGCATGCGACGGCTTACAGCCAGATCGAGCAAGACTGGTCGGCGCTGGCCGATGTGGGCGAACCGGCGCGCCGGCGACTGGTGATGTCGGCTTTCGTGCTACCGGCACAGGCGGGGACCAGCCGGCGTTTCGGCATTGCGGCCGCAGCCGCCATCCTGCTGCTGGGCGCCAGCCTGTGGTTGAGCGGCGTGGCCAATGTGATGCTGGCCGATCATCGCACGGCGGCCGGCGAGCGGCGTGTGGTGGCACTGGATGACGGCTCGCGCGTCGACCTCAATACCGATACGGCGCTGGATGTCAGTTTTGACGGGGGGCAACGCCGCATCCGTCTGCTGCGCGGCGAGGCGGTGTTCCATGTCATGCCCGATCCGGCGCGACCCTTCGCCGTCGTGGCCGGGCAGGGCAGCGTCACGGCGCTGGGCACGGTCTTCGCCGTGCGCCGCGTCGGCGATGACGTGCAGGTGGCCGCCATCGAACATCGCATCGAGGTGGCGGCAGGCGGGCAGAGCCGCGTGCTGCAGGCCGGCGAAGGCATGTCCTATACCGCCGCCGGGCTGGGCGGCGTGCAGCCGGTCGACGCCGCCATGGTGGCCAGCTGGCGCTTCGGCAAGCTGGTCTTCGAGCAGCGTGCGCTGGGCGAGGTGGTGGCCGAACTCGGGCGCTATCGTTCCGGCCTGCTGTATCTGCAGGGTGAAGGGCTGGCGGATCGCCCGGTCAGCGGCGTGATCGACCTGGAGCAGATCGAGCCCGCCATCGACCACATGGCCCGGTCGCTGGGCCTGACCGTGCGCCATTACGGCGGCCTGCTCACCATCCTCCAGCGCTGAGTCTGCAGGGCCGGAAGTTTTTTCATCCGGCGACCTCCTGTTTTCCCGCCCCGACCCGTCTTCCTTCTGCAACTGAAACTGACTTGCGTATCCGGTTGGGGGATTTCTTTCATGCAAAACGGACGTTTTCGGCGGCATCTGCTGCTCGGCAGCCTGGCGCTCGGCCTGACGGTCGGCCTTGCGGGCGGGGTGGCGCTGGCCAGCGAGCAGACCATGCTGGCCCAGGCGAGTGCCGCCCAGCGCTATGACCTGCCGGCCGGCGCACTGGCCGCCAGCCTCAATCGTCTTGCAGTGATCAGTGGCTTACAAGTCGTCTATGACGCCGGCCTGACTCAGAGTCTGCAGGCGCCCGCCGTGTCGGGCACACTGACCCGCGAAGTGGCGCTTGAGCGCCTGCTCGCCGGCTCCGGTCTCACCTTCCGTTTCACCGGGCCGAATACCGTGCAGATCGAACGCCTGCCGCAGGGCAGCAGCGCCGCGGTGCTGCCGCCGGTGCGTGTGCAGGGCGCGGTGCCGCAGACCGAAACCGCCTGGGGCCCGGCCGAAGGGATCACGGCAAAACGCAGTGCCACCGCCACCAAGACAGATGCTTCCATTCTCGAAACACCGCAGTCCATTTCGGTGGTGACACGCGAGAACATGGATACGCGCAATGTTCAAAGTGTAAATGAAGCACTCCGCTACTCGGCCGGCGTCAAGGTCGAGCCCTATGGTCCCGATACGCGACATGACTGGATTTTCGTGCGTGGCTTCGATGCTAGCGTGCAGGGCCTCTACATGAATGGCTTGCGCTGGCAGGCCGGCCAGATCGCCGGCCGCATCGATCCCTATGGCCTCGAGCGCGTGGAAGTGCTGAAAGGCCCGGCCTCGGTGCTCTACGGCCTGGCGCAGCCCGGCGGCATGGTGAACCTGGTCACCAAGCGCCCCGGCATGGGCAATTTCGGCGAGGTGCGGGTGGAAGGCGGCAACTTCGACCGCTTCCAGGGCAGCTTCGACGTGAATACCGAAGCAAGCCCGCAATGGCAGTTCCGCGTCACCGGCCTGGTGCGCGACAGTGAAACGCAGGTCGATTTTATCGACGACAACCGCATGTTCATTGCGCCGGCGCTGACCTGGCGGCCCAACGATGCGACCAGCCTGACGGTCCTGGCGAATTACCAGCAGGACAACACATCCGCGGCGCAGTTCCTGCCGGCCATCGGCACGGTGTCGGGCACGCCATTCGGCAAAATTCCGCGCGGCCGTTTCCTAGGCGATCCGAACTGGGACCAGTTCGATCGCGAGCAATATTCGCTCGGCTACATGCTGGAGCATGAGCTGAACGACACCTGGACCCTGCGGCAGAACCTCCGCTACAACGGCATCGATACCAGCTGGAAGCAGCTTTATACCAACGCGCTGCAGGCCGATAATCGTACGCTGACCCGTTTCGCCTTCCAGGGCGACATCCACACCGATGTCTTCGCCGTCGACAACCAGGCACAGGCGAAATTCGAGACTGGCCCGCTGATGCAGCACACCCTGCTGTTCGGCCTGGATACCAGCCTCGCCAAGCGCGACAATTTCCAGCGCCGCGCCGCCGGTCCGAACCTCGACCTCTACAACCCCGTCTATGGCGTGGCGATCCCGACCAACCTGCCGGTCATCGCCAATCTCGACGAAAAGATCTATCAGACCGGCCTGTATGCGCAGGACCAAGTCAAGATCGCCGATCACTGGGTGGTAACTCTGAATGGCCGCCAGGATTTCGTGCGTGAGAACGGCTCGGCCGGTCCGACGGCGACGGCCGCGCGCGTCAATACCAAGCGCGAGGATGATGCCTTCACCTGGCGCGGCGGCGTGACCTATCTGTTCGACAATGGTCTGGCGCCCTATGCCAGCTATGCCACCTCGTTCCTGCCGACCGCCGGACGCGACTTCTCGGGACGGCCGTTCAATCCGACCGAAAGCGAACAGTATGAAGCCGGCCTGAAGTTCCAGCCGCCGGGCTCGAACAGCTCGGTCACCACCTCGGTCTTCGATCTGACGCAGACCAATGTGCTGACCGCCGATCCGGCGAACGGCGCAACCTTCCAGGTGCAGACCGGTGAAATCCAGGTGCGCGGTTACGAGCTGGAAGGCACCGTCAACCTGATGCCGGGCCTGAATGTGATCGGCGCCTATACCTATCTCGATGCCGAGATCACCAGCACCAATACGGTTGCCGAACGCGGCAAGCGGCCGAGCGGCATTCCGAAACATGCTTCCTCGCTGTGGGGCGACTACACGATCCAGACCGGTGATTTCAAAGGCCTGGGCTTCGGCGCGGGTGTCCGCTACACCGGCGAAACGCCGGGCACCAATGCCGGTGCCTTCATGGTCTCGTCCTACACCCTGTATGACGCCATGCTGCGCTACGACCTGAACGACGCCTGGCGGTTTGGCCTCAATGTCAGCAACCTGTTCGACCAGGAATACGTGTCGCAATGCGCGACGGCGAACGGCTGCTATTTCGGCAATGGCCGCACGGTGATCGCCAGCATGCGCTATCGCTGGTAACGCGACCTGCATAAACGAAAAGGGCGGCGCCTTACGGTGCCGCCCTTTTTTTGTTTAGCGCCAGGGATCAGCCGCCGGATCAACCGAACGTGTCGGCAATGATGCCGGCATACCAGCCCAGCGTATGATCGGCCTCGGCCTTGCGCACCGCGGCATCGGCGCGGGCCGGCGAGACGCCGCCGGAATTGGGTACTTCCGCCACGCCCTGCGGACCGGGACGATAGGTGCCGGTGACCGAGATGCCATAGTCCGGCGTCACCAGGCTGTAGCAGGTGTTGTGGAACACGGTGGCCGGCGCGGGCGTACCACGCAGCGACGAAACGATGTTCGCGGCCACCACCTTGGCCTGGCTGTTCGCCGCAGTGCCCGATTTCGGCATCGCGCCGGCAATCGAGGCGTCGCCCAGCACATAGACATTCTGCGCCTTGCGCGAGGCGAAGCTGGCCGGATCGACGGCACACCAGCCGTTGGCTTCGGCCAGGCCGGCATCGAGCGCGATCTTGCCGGCGGTCTGCGGCGGGATCACGTTGATCACCGCGCCTTTCTCCTTGCCGAAACCGGCGGTGACCGTCATGCCCTTGGGATCGACGCTTTCCACCTTGCCGCCGTCCTTGCCGGCCACCCATGTGACCATGCCGGGATACTGGCTTTCCCAGCCGGCCATGAACAGGCCCTGCTTGGAGAAGGCATCCTTCGCATCCAGCACCAGGATCTTCGACTTCGGCTTCTTGGTCTTGAGATACCAGGCGATCATGCTGACGCGCTCGTAGGGACCGGGCGGGCAGCGAAACGGATTGGCCGGCGGCGCGACGATCACCGTGCCGCCATCGGGCATGGCTTCCAGCTGCCGGCGCAGCAGCGTGGTCTGGGTGCCAGCCTTCCAGGCATGCGGCATCGTGGTATTCGCGGCCTGCTCGCTGTAGCCGGCGACGCCGGCGTAATTCAGCTCGATGCCGGGCGCCACGACCAGCCGGTCGTAGGGCAGGCTGGTGCCGTCTTTCAGCTTCACGCTACGGGCATTGGTGTCCACCGACGTGGCTTCGCCACGCACCAGCCGCACGCCATAGCGCTGGCGCAGCGGATCGCGGCGATGGGTGATGCTGCCGATGTCGCGGATGCCGCCCAGCACGTAATTCGAGAAGGGGCAGGTG
>Ga0209675_1002009_pt1 | contig 10904 bp, 8 predicted proteins | sample AraplaCol_mLB_r2_2_FD_184280 | JGI IMG/M metagenome (GOLD analysis project Ga0209675, IMG submission 184280) | Arabidopsis root microbial communities from North Carolina, USA - plate scrape MF_Col_mLB_r2 (SPAdes) (version 3) | ecosystem: Host-associated > Plants > Roots > Endosphere | place: USA... | reverse complement strand
TTGCCTAGCGAAGCAGCTGCAGGTAGCGCCACGTGCCCCAGCCGACGCCGACGGCGATGCCGATCCCGATGCTCAGGCCCGCGGGCAGGCCGAAGCCGAGCGACAGAAGCAGCATCAGTCCGGCACAGGCCAGCCCGATGACGATCATCGTGACGAAGTCGAAGCGTGCGACCTGGAACGCGTCTTCGCTCATGCTGCGTTCGCGGCGCCCGCGCTTGCTGCGCACGCGGCGCAGCAGCAGGACATCGAGAATGAAATCGAACACGCCGACGAAAAGATCGGCCAGGATGCTCCACATCGATCAGACTCCCAATGATTCAGGCAAGGACGCTGCCTTGGATGGCGGCGTAGGACGGGGCTTCGGCCCGCCGCGCACGACCGCCGGGATCATGGAGGCACGAACGTGCCGTCGCGCATTCAGAGCGCCCGAAGCGCGGGATCTTCGACAGGAGTGCGCGGAAGGTGCAATGCGAGCGTGACGCGCGTGCCTCCCTGCGCGGGCTCGTCGATCTGCAGCGTCGCGCCGATCAGGTTGGCCCTGAAGCGCATGTTGTCCAGGCCCTGCCCGCCTTGGGCCTGTGCCGCATCCCCGGGCTCGCAGTGCCTCCGGGCGCCGAGGCCGATGCCGTCGTCCGCGATCGAGATGGTCGCAACCGTCGCGCTGCTCGCGCGCGGTGCGTGCGGCGACACGTGGGCTTCGCTGTGCAGCCTCGCCTGCACCGTGATCTGCGTCGCCTGCGCATGCTTGAGCACGTTGGTGAAGGCTTCGAGCAGGATCCGCTGGATGTGCATCACCACGTTCGGCGACAGCTCGCTGACTTCGGAGAGGTCCACCACGTCCCATTTCACCTCGATGCCCGCCGCCTCCAGCCGCGACTGCAGCCGGTAGCGCAGCGTTGCCAGCACGGTCATCAGGTCGTCGTTGGCCGTCTGCATCGAATCGATGGCCATGCGCATTTCGTCGAGCGCCAGCTGCACATGCTCGCGCAGCGCCTGCGAAGGCGTGCCGGGCCGCCCCACCATGTTGAGCAGGGCCACGAGCTGAGAGCCGACGCCGTCGTGGATCTCGCGCATGATCCGCTGCCGCTCGTTGGACACGGCCTGGTCCTGCTGCTGTGCGCGCATCACCTCGAAGGCTTCGGTCAGCTGCCGCTCGCGCTCCTCGACCCGGTGCGCGAGGTGGGCGTTGAGCGCGTGGAAGCTGGCCGCCGTGCGGCTGTAGCGCTCCGCGATGAGCCAGCCCATGATGGGAACGAAGGCGAACATCGCATGCTGCAGATAGGTGTGGCGCAGCCCGCTGGCGCTCGAGATGCGCACCGCCAGCAGGTCGTGCAGCCCCGCTGCGATGGAGCCGGCGAGCGCCAGGGTCAGCAGCCACGCTCCCACCCCCGCGTCCGGACCCGACCACGCCCGCCGCGCGCACAGCCAGAGCGAAGCCAACGAAACGGGCACGACCGTGCAAAGGCCGAGCGTGAACAGCACCGGCCTGTGCAGCGCGAACGAGGAAGCCGTGAGCGCCGCGCCGAGGAAGATCGCCGCGTCCATCGCACGCTCGAGCCGGCGCGGCGCGGTGCCGGTCGCGAGCACGGAAAAGCGGCACATCAGCACCATGTGCGACAGGTAGCACATCGCAGCCAGCGCGCCCAGCATCGGCCATGGCACCGGAATGTCGGCCCAGGCGCGATCGACGATGCGCAAGGTGCCGATCAGCGCGCCCAGGCTGAACCATCCGTACATCGGCTGCCGCTGCCGCAGCCACAGCGCGCCCGTCAGGATGCCCATGCCCGACAGGCCGACCGCGAACACCAGCCAGGCGAGTTCGCGCCAGCGCCGGCTGGTGTCGTAGACGGGCTCGATCAGCGCGCGCGGCCCGTAGTGCAGGGTCGACAGCCCGCCCAGGCGCTGGGGCTGGATGGTTACGTCGACACGCAGTTCGTTCGGCCGGTCGGCGTGCAGCAGCGCGGCGGGCACCACGGCCATCACCGGATGCTTCGAGGCATCGAAGAGCGGGTCGCCGAGCTGGCCCCAGCGCTGCACGAGGCCGTCGTTCACGCGCACCTCGACCTGGCTGCCGACGCGCGAGAACAGGAGCGCCATCGGCTCCGGGCCGGTGTGCGCCGGCAATTCGATGCGGTAGGTGGCGCTGCCGCCGAGGCCGGGGTACTGCGCGTCCCATCGCCTGGAGAGGCGCACGGGCCCTTCGTGCGGCGCGCGGCCGTCGGGCCGCAGGACGGCGCTCGCCTCGTCCAGCATCAGGATCGCGCCGCTGGGCAGCGTGGGCGGCTCCATCAACGCCGCCACCCAGACCGCGAGGATCAGCGCCACTGCCAGCGCGAGCGGCCAGCGGCCGACGCGGAACGCCAGCCGCCGCAAGCTCACGGCGCTTGCCATCGGTGCCGACATTCCGGGCTGCAGTTCTTCTGACATCGAAGCCAATGGTGGGTTGTCTGCGGCGGCGGCGACGCATGTCGCGCCGGTGCTGCTGAAGACCGACTGCCCCTGCACGGCGCTGCCGCAAGGGATGACCGGTCGTCGCCGGATTCTGCCGCAGCGGCGGGCGGGCCTTGGCGGCCCTGTCCTGTCACGGCGTGCCTGCGCACCGGAGTGCTCGTTGCCGCGAACAGCCGCAAGCGGTTGCACGAACTCCAGCGTCGCGGCCCGGGTGTATGCATCAGCGACGCGGGCGAGAACGCGGCGCGACTGACGGTGCAGCTGTTACATGTGCACAACATTCGGCCTGCATCTCGTCTGGGATTTCCCGTCCTGCAGCATTCAAAACTTACAATTGAGAATGATTGTTATTTGCTCTGAACGGCAACTGGCAATGTCCGCGAGAAGCCGTCCTTCGCGACGCGAGACGCGCTTCCTTCTTCTTGCCGCACAGGCGGTTTTCACTGTCCCCCTTTAGCTCTACTGATGCCTTCTTCGCTCGGCCGCGCTCCGCGCACAAATTCCTTCTTTGCACTGAAGCCCTTGGCGCAACTGGCACGTCAGTGCCTCGGCGGTTCGCTCGCATTGCTGGCCGTCGGCGCCATGGCACAGACCGCGACCGGCACCGCTGACAACGCGGCCGCCACCGGCAGCACGGGCACCAGCCTGCAGGAGGTCGTCGTGACCGATCAGGCGCAATCCATCGGCGGCCTGCAGAAGACCTACTCGGGCGGCCAGCTCGCGCGCGGCGGCAGCCTCGGCATCCTGGGCATCACCGACCTGATGAACGTGCCCTTCAGCACGACCAACTACACCTCCGAGCTGATCGAGAACCAGCAGGGCATCACGATCTCCGACGTGGTGATGAACGACGCGTCGGTGCGCACGCTCCAGGCACGCGGCGGCTACGGCGACGACTTCCAGATCCGCGGCTTCTCGGTCGGCTCGCGCGACGTGAGCATGAACGGCCTCTACGGCCTGGCCCCCTCGACCCGCATGCCGGTGGAAATGCTCGAGCGCGTCGAAGTGCTCAAGGGCCCCGGTTCGCTCACGAACGGCGTGGGCCCGAACGGCAGCGTCGGCGGCAGCATCAACGTGGTGACAAAGCGCGCGGCCGACGTGCCGCTCACGCGCCTGACCGGCACCTACATGGGCGACCGCCAGTTCGGCACCCACCTGGACGTGGGCCGCCGCTTCGGGCAGGACAACCAATGGGGCGTGCGCGTCAACGGCGTGTGGCGCAACGGCGAAGGCAACATCGACGGCGGCCGCCAGCGCCTGGGGCTCGGCTCGATCGGGCTCGACTACGCGGGCGACCGCCTGCGCTGGTCGATGGACGGCCTCTACACCAGCGGCCGGACCAACGAATTCCGCCCCCAGAGCGCATTCCTCGCGGGCATCACGCAGGTGCCGACCCCGCCCGACAGCCGCTCGACCTTCTATCCGGGCGCACAGCTGACGGACAAGGCCAAGACCGTGATCTCGCGGCTCGAGTACGACATCAGCGACAGCACGATGGTCTACGGCAGCGTGGGCTACAGCGACGTGACCAGCAACCAGGGCTTCCCGACCGCCGTGCAGCGCATCAACACGCTGGGCAACTTCACCGTGCGCAACGGCTACTACGACGAATACAACCAGACCTCGTCCGGCGAGATCGGCATCCGCACGAAGTTCAAGACCGGCAGCATCGGCCACACCGTGGTGGTGGCGGGCAACCGCATGGAGCGCGAAACCGGCTACTTCTACCAGCTGACCACGGCCGCAGCCGCTTCCAACATCTACAACCCGTCGCCGCTGCCGGCCATCAACTTCCCGCGCGGCCAGCCGAGCAAGTCAGCCGAACTGGTGCAGTCCAGCGTCGCCATCGCCGACACGATGAGCTTCTTCGGCGACCGCCTCCTCGCGACCGTCGGCCTGCGCGACCAGACCATCAACCAGAAGAGCGTCAACGGCTCGACGGCCTACGACGCCAGCTCGGTGACGCCGCTGGTCGGCGTGGTGTTCAAGCCGCAGCAGAACATTTCCATCTACGGCAACTACACCGCGGGCCTGACGGCCGGCGGCGTTGCGGGCCCGACCACGGCCAACCGCGGCGAAGTGTTCGCACCGCAGAAGTCGAAGCAATACGAAGTGGGCGTCAAGGTGGACTGGGGCACCCTCATGACGCAGGTCGCCCTGTACGACATCCGCAAGCCCAGCGCGCAGACCGATCCGACGACCCTGGTCTACAGCTTCGGCGGCGAGCAGCGCAACCGCGGCATCGAGTTCACCGCGTACGGCGAAATCCAGCGCGGCCTGCGCGCCATGGCCAGCGCATCGTTCAACGACGCAAAGCTCACCCGCACGCCGGGCGGCGTGAACCAGGGCAACGACGCGAACGGCGTGCCGGACCGCACCTTCAACATCGGCCTCGACTGGGACCTGCCCTGGGTGCCGGGGCTGAGCCTGAACGGCCGCGTCATCAACACCTCGTCGCTGTACTACGACGCGGCCAACCTGCTGCGCATGCCGAGCTGGACGCGCGTGGACCTGGGCGCCCGCTACGTGGTCAAGATGGGCGGCAAGCCGGTGGTGCTGCGTGCCAACCTGGAAAACGCGACCAACAAGTCGTACTGGGTGACGACGACCGGCTATGCGACCGTGGGTGCGCCCCGCACGCTGATGCTGTCGGCGTCCATCGACTTCTAAAACCGCTGGCCCTCGCCCTTCTCGCTCGAAGGGAGGCCTGCGCCGCTGCGGCGCCACCGAACCCGAAGCCACGCAGGACAGCTCCTGCGTGGGCGGAGTTCACGCCCCGGCATTGGCGGCCACGTCGATGTCCGGTCGTGGCGGTGGAGCGGTTCTCGAGCCACGCGCTGCTGCCCGCGCGCGAGCGAGCATCGAATCCGCATCCCGCGCACAGGCCTTGCGGGGCCCGTCGTCGATCGCGCTCATCTGCAGCCACGCCCCCGGGCCGGGCCGCGCCGCGTCGTCAACCGTGCATCACCGACGCGACGCAGCGGCATTCGAACGGGACCGCCTCCATGAAGTCGTCGGCCCAGAACACGTCGCAGAGGCCACTCCAGACCAGTTCGATGTGTCGCTCGCTGAAGCGTCCGAACGTCAGTGTCGCGTCGTACACAGCGTGGTGGCCGAACACGTACATCAGGGCCAGTTCCGGATGCGGATACGCGGCGTCCGAGCTGCTTCTCCACGACGTGGTCGCGCCCGCCAGTCCGGCCGGTGCATGCGCCGGCATGCGCAGCCCCTGGTGGGCGAGCGCAGGTGACCACGTCTCACCGTCGAACTCCTTCGGCGCGGTCTCGATCTCCACGCGCCAGAGTCCATCGGACTTCCGCACCACCGCCGAGGTGACGTCGAACTTCCGGTCTCGAAGGGCAAGGTAGCTGTTCATGGATGGGGTTCCGGGCGCGCAGACACAAGGATGTTTCCGGCCGCATTCTCTCCGGTGCCGAGCGGACGCCCCCGCCGGTCCGGGTGCGGCCCGCTGCCGGACTACGACGGGTCGACCACCGTGATGGGCGCGCCTCGCGCCTCGATGTCAGCACCGGCAGCGAGGCAGAGGTCTTCGCGGAACCGCGGGGCGACCAGTTGCACGCCGACCGGCGTAGTGCCGACGGAACCCGTGGTGACCGCCAGCCCCGGCAGGCCGATGGCCGGAAAGGCGCGCATGGGCAACTGCGCATCCCACACGCGCTGGAACCCCGCGCTGCCCTGCAGGTCCAGGTCGTCGGGAAACGGCAGCTCGGTCGACACCGGCAACAGCATCACGGCGTAGTCCTCGAAGAACATGCTCCAGCGCCGGGCCTCGGTCGCGCGCCGCAGCAAGGCACTGGCCACGATGTCGGGCGGCATCTTTTCGACGGCACCGCGCACACCTTCCACCACGGCGCGCGCACCCGGATCGCCGTCGCGCTCGACCGCGTCCGACAGGTTGGCGAAGCCGTCGCCGAGCCACAGCTGCTGCTGGATGTCGGCGAGCGCCTGCAGCGAAGGGGTCTGCTCCACTTCGACGACGGTCCATCCGGCGTCTTCCAGACGGCGCGCCGCGTCCCTGAGCGCCGACTCGACCTCCGCGGCGACTTCGATGCCATCGGGACGCACGCAAAGCGCGACGCGCCTGGGCATTGGCTTGCCGGCCAATGCGAGGGACACGTGCCAGGGATCGCGGATGTCGGTCATCGACATCGCGGCCAGCGCGAACCGCAGGTCTTCGACGCTGCGCGCCATCGGGCCCGTGCTCGACATCAGCTGCGGGCCGATGCCGCGCTCCGGCGACGACGCGTTGTACGCCGGCACCCGGCCGAAGCTGGGGCGCAATCCCTGGATGCCGCAGGCATACGCCGGGTAGCGCAGCGAGCCTCCGATGTCGCTGCCCAGCGCGATCGGGCCGATGCCTGCCGCGACGGCCGCAGCGCCGCCGCCCGACGAGCCGCCGGGCGTCAGCCGCGGGTCGCGGGGGTTGACCGTCTTGCCATGGACCAGATTGCTCGTGAACCAGCGCAGCGCGAACGTGGGCGAGTTGCTGCGCCCCACGAGCAAGGCGCCGGCATGCAGCAGGTTATCCACGGCCGGGCTGTTGCGCGCGGCGACGAGGTCACGCTGCAGGCGGGTGCCGTTGGTGGTGGCGAAGCCCGCCTCGTCCGCGTTGATCTTCACCGTGACCGGCACGCCCGCCAGCGGACCTGGATCGTGCCCTTGCGCCAGCAGTGCGTCGATGCGGTCCGCCTGACGGCGCACATGGTCGGGCCGGCATTCGACGATCGCGTTGATCTTCGGGTTGACGGCGTCGAGGCGCTGCAGCGCGTCTTGCGCAACCTCGCGTGCCGACACTTCGCGTGCGCGCACCAGTCCGGCAAGCTGGCTTGCCGTCATCTTCCATAGTTCAGTCATGCGGTTCTCTCTTGCTTTTTTTTGTCGGATCGCCGATGGGGGGATGGGCTTGCTCAGCGCCACAGGTTGCTTGCGGCCAGTTCGATGATTTCGTCCGTCCGGCCGTTCATCACCGCCTGCAGCATGTAGAGCGAGAAGCCTTTCGCCATCTCCTTCGAGATCGCCGGCGGCATGGCGAGCTCGGTGCGGCTGACGACCGCATCGACCAGCACGGGGCCGTCGTGCGCAAGCGCTTCGGCAATGCCCTCCCGAATCTGGTCGGGACGTTCGAGCCGGATCCCGCGGATGCCGACCGCCTCGGCCATGGCGGCGAAGTCGGGGTTGTGCAGGTCGGTTCCGGTGCTGAGGATGCCGGTGGCTTTCTGCTCCAGCTCCACGAAGCCGAGTGCACCGTTGTTGAACACCACCACCTTCACCGGCAGCCCGCGTTGGGCCAGGGTGAGGAAGTCGCCCATCAGCATGCTGAAGCCGCCGTCGCCGCAGAGCGAGATCGTCTGGCGCTGGCGGAAGGTCGCCTGTGCGCCGATGGCCTGGGCCATGGCGTTGGCCATGGAGCCGTGCACGAAGGAGCCCATCAGCCGCCGCTTTCCGTTCATGCGGAGGTGCCTCGCGGCCCACACGGTCGGCAGGCCGACGTCGCAGCTGAACACGGCATCCTCTTGCGCAAGATCGCTCAGCGTCTTCACGATCTGCTGCGGATGGATGCGGCGGCTGTCTGGCGTGATCGCGGCCAGTTCGTCCAGCGCACGTTCGCCGCGTGCGTGGTGCGCCCGTGCGCGCGCGAGGTGATCGCCGTGCGGGTTGTGCTCGAGCAAGGGCAACAGCGCATCCAGGGTGGCGCGCACGTCGCCGACAACGCCCAGCTCGACATGCGCGCGGCGCCCGATCTGCCCGGGGCGTATGTCGACCTGGGCAATGCGCACGCCCTCGCCTTGCGGATAGAACTGGCGGTAGGGAAAATCGGTGCCCAGCATCAGCAGCACGTCGCAATCGCGCATCGCGTAGTAGCCCGACGACACGCCGATCAGCCCCGTCATGCCGACGTCGTACGGGTTGTCCCAGGCCACGTGTTCCTTGCCGCGCAGCGCATGCACCACCGGCGCCTGCAGCCGTTCGGCCAACGCGACGAGCTGCTCGTGCGCTCCTGCGCAGCCGGCGCCGCACAGCATGGTGATGCGCCAGCCGCTGTGGAGCAGGTCGGCCAGCCGGCGCAGCGATGCCGGCGCCGGCGTCACCACCGGCGGCGCCGGCAGCAGGCTCTCGATGTCGATGGGCGGCGCCGCCTCGGCTCGCTGCATCGCCACATCGCCCGGAATCACCACCACCGAGACCCCGCGCTTGCCCACGGCCTCGCGAATGGCGATCTGCAGCGTTCGCGGCATCTGCGCGCTGCTGGACACCAGTTCGCAGTAGTGGCTGCATTCGCTGAAGTAGGTCTGCGGATGGGTTTCCTGAAAGTAGCCCGAACCGATTTCCGCCGATGGAATGTGCGCGGCGATCGCCAGCACGGGCACGCGCGAGCGGTGGGCATCGAACAGGCCATTGACCAGGTGCAGGTTTCCGGGCCCGCAGCTGCCGGCGCACACCGCCAGCGACCCCGTGAGGTGGGCCTCGGCGCCGGCCGCGAAGGCGGCCACTTCCTCGTGGCGCACATGCACCCACTCGATGTCGCCGCGACGCCGGATCACGTCGGTCAGTCCGTTGAGGCTGTCGCCCACGAGCCCGTAGATGCGCTTGACGCCGGCGGTGACCAGCGTGTCGACGAATTGTTCAGCGACCGTCTTTTGCATTGTTCTCTTGCTCCGTTCGGATGTGTGCCCGGTGGCGGCTGCCGCATGCCTTGCGTGATGCGCGATCGCCCGTCTGGCGACACCGGCGCAGGGATATGGCCCGCTTCATTCGAGCACCATGATGGCGTCGGCCTCGACGCGGCATCCCTGGGGCAGGCTCGCAATGCCGACCGCGACGCGGGCGGGGTACGGCCGCGAGAAGTACTCGGCCATGATGCTGTTGACCTTGGGCGAATCCGCCAGGTCGGTCAGGTACACAGTGAGCTTGACCACGTGCGCCAGGTCACCGCCGGCAGCCTCCGCCACGGCGCGCAGGTTGGAGAACACCTGGTGGATCTCGTCCTCCGCGCTGGCGGCGCTGATCTTCTGCGTCTTCGGATCGATCGGAATCTGCCCGGACAGGTACACGGTGCTTCCGGTGCGGATCGCCTGGCTGTAGTTGCCGATGGCTGCGGGTGCCAGATCGGTATGGATGACTTGTCGTTGCATTTCGCGGCTCCAGTGGTGGTGCAATGTGAGCGCACGATGGCTGCTGCAACGCATCGGGCATTGCGTGCGAAGCGAAGCGACTCCTCGTCGCCGGACCATCTTGCGCTCGTTGGTCGGTGCATTGGAGTAGACATGGCGCGGCCATGCCGCATCAATCAGCTGTTGGTATAGGTCGAGGCAAACGAATCGACGATGCCCGATGCGGCCCCTGCGCGGGCTGGCGATTCATCGAGCAACGGCGAATGCCCGGGACGCGGCGACCAGGCGCAGATGATGTTCGCCACGGCGCACCCCATGCGTTCCTGCGCACAGGCCGGCAAGGCGAAACTGCTTGCCGTGACCGGTCCGGCACGCGGGCGGCGCCTGCCAGCTTGCCTTGGCCGCGAAGCCCTTCGCCATGTTCGCCTGTGCGCGACGTTGTACGCGACCTTCCCCAGCGTCCAGGAGGCCGCGAGCGGCCCCAGCGACTGGGTCCAGAGCATGAGCGCCAACTGCGTCGGTGCTTCGCGGGACCTGCGCCGGGGCCCGCGCTACTTCGTGAGCACGAAGAACTGCGGCCCGCCGGCTCCGGCCGGGTGCGCGGATTGCAGAGCGAGCGAGCCGGTGGCCCGGTCGATCTCGAAGATCGAGATCGTGCTGTTGCCCTGGTTCGACGTGTAGGCGAACCGGCCTGTGCGATCCACGGTCACGGAGTTGGGCGTGTTGGCTCCGACCGAGAACGGCTGGCCCGGCACCGCTGTCAGCGCGCCGGTTCGTGGGTTGATGGCGTAGGCCGAGACGTTGTGAGAGTTCCTGTTCGCAACGTACACGAAGCGTCCGGTCGGATCGATGGCCATGCCAAAGGGTGTGGTGCCCAAGGGCACCGAACCGATCGAAGTCAACGCTCCCGTGGTCTGGTCGATGGAATAAGCGAGCAGGGTGCCGGGATTGCTGCCGGTGCTCACGTACGCGAAACGGCCGCTGGGCTCGGCCGCGACGTCGACGAAGCCGCCGACAGGCAGCGCGACCGACATAGGTGGCGAGATCGGAACGCCGGTGTTCTGATCCAGGCGGAACACTTCGATGGACGCGCCGTTGGGCACGAAAGCGAATCGCCCATCGGGATCGAAACCCAGCTTGCGAGCGTTGCCGCCGGCCACGGCCACGGCTGTAGCGCCGTCGAGATCGCCAGTGGCGGCATCGATATGGAGCCGATGGATCTGCCCATCGCCGATCACGTAGGCAAAACGCCCCTTGGGTTCGACGCCGACAAACACCGGGCTTGCGCCGACACCGGTGGTGATATTGAGGTTATGCGAC
>Ga0209675_1002008_pt1 | contig 10906 bp, 10 predicted proteins | sample AraplaCol_mLB_r2_2_FD_184280 | JGI IMG/M metagenome (GOLD analysis project Ga0209675, IMG submission 184280) | Arabidopsis root microbial communities from North Carolina, USA - plate scrape MF_Col_mLB_r2 (SPAdes) (version 3) | ecosystem: Host-associated > Plants > Roots > Endosphere | place... | reverse complement strand
AATGCCCTTGTTTTTGTATTGCAGTAACACCTCGGATTTGATATCTGAAAATCCGAGCTATGCTTTCCATGGAAGGATGGCATAGCTCGCATTTTTAGCATCGCGTTACAATGCGAATAAAAAAAAATAGGATAGGGTGATTCCAAATGAAAAAAGTAAAAAAAGCCATTATCCCCGCTGCAGGACTAGGCACTCGTTTTTTACCAGCAACGAAAGCGATGCCCAAAGAGATGCTTCCCATCGTCGATAAGCCAACCATCCAGTATATCGTGGAGGAAGCTATTGAATCAGGCGTTGAAGATATCATCGTTGTGACAGGTAAAGGTAAACGGGCGATTGAAGACCACTTTGATATCGCATTTGAGTTAGAACACACGTTAGAGGAAAAAGGAAAGCTGGACATTCTAGAGAAAGTACGTAAGTCGTCCAATGTAAATCTTCATTATATTCGGCAAAAAGAGGCTAAAGGGCTTGGACATGCCGTGTGGTGTGCACGTAATTTTATCGGCAACGAACCGTTCGCCGTACTGCTTGGAGACGATATCGTCGAAGCAGATGTTCCATGCACAAGACAGCTGATTGAACAGTATGAGCGTACGGGACGTTCGGTCATTGGCGTTCAGACGGTAGGGGCGGATCAAACGCATCGTTACGGTATTGTAGATCCAGGTGAGCGAATGGCTAACCTCTATCAAGTTAATCGGTTCGTAGAGAAGCCACCGCAAGGACAAGCGCCCTCGAATCTAGCGATTATGGGGCGATATGTTCTGACTCCTGATATATTTGAGTTTTTGGGAAGGCATGAGCGTGGTGCAGGTGGTGAGATTCAGCTTACGGATGCAATCCAGAAATTAAACGTGGAACAAGGTGTATATGCCTTTGATTTCCAAGGGATTCGTTATGATGTGGGAGAGAAAATCGGATTTATTATGACATCGATCGACTTTGCGCTTCGGAATAATGAACTTAGACCGCAACTGATGGCAGGTCTAGAAGAGATCATGGAGCGGGAGCTTAGCAAAGCATTAATGACAGGAAGGAGAGTATAAGGATGAGATATTCACAATATCGGGAAGAGGCGGTCATCGGCATTGTAGATTATTATTCGAATACACAAGTGAGAGAAGAGGGGATAAATTTATATTCGGTGCTTAAGCGGACCATTGATATCGTCGGTTCGTTAGTCGGTTTAATCCTGTTAAGCCCATTGCTGCTTCTCGTCGCTATTCTTATCAAATTGGAGGATCCATCAGGGTCTGTCCTATTCTACCAGACGAGAGTCGGGAAGAATGAGAGATTATTCCGGATGTACAAGCTCCGTTCTATGTATACCGATGCGGAAGATAAGCTGAAGGATTTACTCGATAAGAACGAGATCAGCGGTGCCATGTTCAAGATGAAAGACGATCCGCGCGTGACAAAGGTCGGGAAATTCATACGGAAGACGAGTATTGATGAGCTTCCGCAATTATTTAATGTGCTTCGGGGGGAGATGTCTTTAGTCGGACCAAGACCACCTCTGAAAAGAGAAGTTGCAGAATATACGCGGTATGATAAGCAGCGCTTGGCGGTCACGCCTGGATGCACTGGTCTGTGGCAGGTTAGCGGTAGAAGTAATCTTAACTTCAAACAAATGGTCGAACTCGATCTGACTTATATTGAGAAAAAATGCATTCTGTTCGATATTAGAATCATTTTGCAGACCGTAAGGACGATGCTTGGATCCAAGGATGCGTTCTAATGAAGAAGTGGAGGGGAGATCATGGTAAGAGTCCTTCATATATCTGAATTTACAAAGGGGGGTATTGAAACTCATCTGAATGAAGTATTGAAGTATCAGTCGGAGAAACATGATATTTATCTCGTAGCATCGGAACAAAACTCTAACAGCAAAACGTTGCAGATATCTTCAGATCGATTGGAATTGTATCCTTATAAGAGGAGACCACAATATTTCTTCAAAGCAATGCAAGCGATTCATCGAAAGATCAAACAAATTAATCCGGATATTGTGCATGTCCATGGAACGTTCGCAGGTTTCTTCCTGCGAACGTTGTTTTTTTTCAAGAAGAAACGTCCCGTCGTAATTTATTGTGCGCATGGTTGGGCGTTTCTCATGGACACGCAGTCGTGGAAAAGAAGAGTGTTCGCGGGTGTGGAGAAATTATTGTCGCTGCGGACGGATTTCATTATCAACATTTCACAATATGAGTATCAGATGTCGCTGAACTATGGATTGTCTGCTAAGAAATCGGTCGTGGTGTATAACGGCGTATCGGATGCGCCGTCATCGACTGCATTGCCTTTCGATGTGAAGAAAGACAAGATTAACCTGCTCTATGTGGGTCGCTTCGATCGGCAAAAAGGCTTTGACTTGCTGCTTGAGGTGTTCCATGAGAATCCATTTACCGACGTTAATCTCTATTTAGTAGGCGATACGGTATTGAAGGATTTTGATTACGATTTTCCTAGTAATGCGGTCAAAATCGGCTGGGTGGACAATTCGGAGATCGATCGTTATATGAAGGCCTGCGATGCTGTCATCGTTCCATCACGCTGGGAAGGGTTCGGTATCGTTGCGATCGAGGCGTTGCGGAATAAGAAACCTGTCATTGCAAGTAATCGTGGCGCACTTCCGGAGATTATACAGCATGGAGTCAATGGTTATATCTTTGATTTCGACAACAAGGAAGAGTTGGTTAGCATCATTCAAGGACTATCGAAGAAAAAGCTTGAATGGATGGGCGAGAATGGTGAGGAAATATTTGCTCAGAAATTCCATTCCAATCAGATGAACTCGCAAATCGAGAGATTATACATGGATGCCTTGAAGAAACAAGGTGATCGATATTCCGTAACGGTCAAAAAATACGTCTAGATTTACGGGGTTGAAAGAGATGATGAACGTAGCCTTACAAAGCAATCCTATGATAAATGAAGAAGTAGCCGAGCAGCCAGACAAGGGACAGTACTTTTTGGCTATTTATCTTGGTATCTTGCTGGTACTGACCGTCTATCAGGATTTCCCTCTAGTCAACATGATCGGAGAGATCGGCAGATCGCCTATTGTTCTGCTGCTTCCTTTGTTCGTTTTTTGTGAGATTGCGATGCTTTCTAAATATAAGCGATTGATGGCTGCGCCAAAGCTGCAGAAATACTTGTTCGCTTTTATCGTTTATTTAATTTTTGTCACTTTGGGATACATTCTTGTTCAATTCATGCAGGGAAGTTATAGCTTCTGGTCTGAGGGCCTGCTCGGCAAAGGGATAAAGGTATTAATTTATTTCGCATTAATTCTGCTGTATATCAGGCACATGCAGCTGGTATTCTCCAAAATCAAAAGCTTTAAACTCCTGTATGCGAGTTTTTTTGCTGTGGTGAGTCTATTGCTGGTGATTATGATTATCGAATTAGTGGCGATGCCTAACGCGTTCACCGCCTTGCATTCAGGGAGCAATCCCTATTGGAGAGTAAGGCTGCTTACGTCAGAAAGTAGTACGACGGGAACCATTGTTATGGCGTATTCTGCAATTCTAGTCTATTTAAGCCAGTATTTACATCATGTTGTTGCCAAAGTTATATCGAATATCTATATCGCTGCGTTTTTTCTCTTCTATTTATCGGTTACGGGATCCAAAGGGTTCCTCATCGTATGTTTGTTGACTTTGATCGTGACGATGATGAAATTTATGAGTTTCAAGAAGAAGAGAAACTTTATTGTGCTCATCGGCGTGGTGTTAGCCATGTATATGTTTATTGCTTATTTCTCAGCGGGGTTGATCAGCTCATTCAGTAACGATATCGAGAACTATACATCGTCATATACGAGGATGGGGACGATTATCATCGCCATCTTGACTGTCTTTCATCATCCGCTCGGGGTGGGGACAGGCGCCTACTTAATGTATTTCGATCACTATTTGAATGACTCGATTAACTTCATGAGCAGATTCTATTACAACTTGTTCGGAATAAGCCAGATCAATGCTGGAGAACTGCTCCAATACACGGGAACAGCTAAAAATTTAGGCGTCAAATCAGGATTTTTCCAATGGTTTATGTTTGGGGGAATTTTCTCGCTCGTATTCTTCTATCTATTAGCCAAAAACTTGATTGTCAAAGCGAAGTCAAACATCATCCTGTTCGTGGCGCTTATTTTCATGCTGCTCTCCTTACTCTTCGTAGCACTTGAGATTAAATATGAGATATGGATGTTGTTCGCATTTATCAGTACTTTTCTAGGTGAGAAGGAAATACATCATTCTAATATGTCGGGGGTATCTAAATGAAAATACTTGTCGTATGTAGTGATTTTCCTTATCCCGCCGATCATGGGGGCAGAGTCGATACGTGGGGCCGAATACAGGTGCTGGCCGAGCTTGGATGGACGATTCATCTTGTCGTATGTGGCAAACAAATGCCTACGCCATCGGATATGGATGTGGTATATCGCTATGTGGAAGATATTAAGCTATGTGAGCGAAGAAGTAAGCTTAAGGATCTATTATATAGGGTCCCTATGCAAGTGCAATCACGGAATGAGCTGCGGTACGTGAATATTGATGAGGATTATGATTATGTGCTCTTGGAAGGCGACTACGTGTATCCCATTCTCAAGAACCCACTAATCAAACATGCGAATGCGATTTTGAGAGTGCATAACGATGAGGCGGTGTACTTCAAGGCACTGGCTAGAAGCACATCGAATCGGATTCATAAGCTGTATTATCACATGGAGAGCCGCAAGTTCAGGATGTTGCAGAAGAAAATGCTGAAGAAAGTAGATAAGTACTTATTTATCTCCAATAAGGAATTCGAAGCTTTCCAAACGCTTCATCCAACAACAAAAAGTTTATTTCTACCGCCTCCTGTTACGAAGGAGACTTTTCTTACGAGCTCATTTGAGAGCAAACATGTTGTATTTATCGGTTCCCTTTTTATGCCGAATAATCGTGAAGCGATTCAGTGGTATTTGGAACATATTCATCCCTTAATGCTAAAGGAACCGGAGTACAAGTTCATTGTGGCTGGAAATAGTAGAAAACAAGGTTTGAGCTGGCTTGATGGTTACGATATGACGAATGTTATCGTGCATGATACACCAGAGTGTCTGGATGATATTTACAGACAGGGATATCTATTCGTCAATCCGATGCAGAACGGAGCGGGTGTCAAGCTCAAGACGATCGAAGCCATTCAGAATGGATTGCCTGTGATCTCGACCTCGATTGGGTGCGAAGGCACTGGACTCGTGGATAACGAGCACATCATGGTCGCAGACAGTCCGGAGGAATTCTACCTTAGAATAAAGCTGCTGTTTGAACATCCTCCAAGAGCGAAAAGGTTGCTGGCGTCATCGCAGCGGTATATTCGCACGCAATATGACCATAAAGAGGTATTGAATCGCTACATCAATTCGCTACATCCACGATATCATGAAGCAGGTGCTATGAATGGATAAGAGAAAAATAAATGTCATGTTTATTACCCATGCGGATAAAAAGGGAGGTGCCGAGCAAAGTCTGATTCATTTGATCAATTATTTGGATACTTCAAAATATCAAATCTTTCTACTAAGTCCTAGAAATGCGGAGTATCTCGGTGAGATTCGAACGGAGTACAAACACTTTCCACTGCGCCTAAATAGCATTAAGAAGAAATTCGGCTTCGGGTATTTGGAAACGGTGTTTCGAATCAAGTCGTTCGTGGCAAGAAATCACATTGATATTATTCATGCCAATGGTTGGCGAGCACCGTGGTACACAGCACCGCTCAAATTCCTAACAAAATGTAAATTAATCTGGCACCACCGGGATTACACGCATTTAAGAATGTTCAACCGTGTCCTGCCGCGATTCTTCGATCAGGTGATATGTATTTCTCATTTTGTCGCGAATTCAATCCAAGGGGATAATAAGACGATCATCTATAATGGTGTCGATCCGGAGCTTGCTCTAACGATGAAGACGCGACGGTTTATGGAGGATGACACGCTCGTTATTGGGACGTTCGGAAGGATCGTAGAGTGGAAGAGATATCATCTTATGATCGAGGCCGTTAAGAAGTTGGCTGATAATAAGAAGCATAATTGGAAGCTGCTGATCGTAGGAGACACCGCCGTCGATGGCTCGGAGAACTATTTGGGCGATATGATTCAGCAGGTTATCGAATATGGCTTGGAAGAGAAGATTATCTTCTGTGGTTATAGCAAAAAACCGCTTGAATTGATGAAGGAATGTGATCTGACCATTAACTTCTCATTAAATGAGCCATTTGGAAGAGTCATTATTGAATCGATGTTAGTGCAGACACCTGTCATCGTATCGGATTCCGGCGGTGCCCCTGAGATCATTCACCAGACAAAGGGAGGATTCATCGTCAAGGATGGCGATGTTGAGGAGCTGTATCAGACCATTCAGCGAGTATACGATCACCATGTCAACTATCAGGAACTTTCGATCCAAGGCCATACCAGTGTCATGACAGATTTCAACATGAACACGATTGCCCGGAAGGTAGAGAACACCTACCATTTGTTATTGGCTAATCGCATCAAGTCAGAAACGGCGGGATAAGGCATGAGTATCACTATCAAGCAATTTCGTCTAAGTAAATTATGTGCAGTACTGAAGGGAGCTGTGATCCTTCCTTGGAAGACCAACGCCGTGGGTCGATTAGGCAGAATAACAGGGCGATTGACAATCAAGAATAGAGGTGAATTCGTAGTCGGTAAGAATGTGTCATTTCATTCGAAACCTTTTCAGTCATCGATTACCGTGAGTAAGCAAGCTACATTATGGGTGGGAGATAATGTGTTTTTTAACTACGGTTTAGATATTGGATGCACGAAATCGATTCGGATCGGAAGTAATACCATAATAGGTCCTATGGTGAACATCATTGATACCAACTTTCATCCTGTGGATGTGAATGATCGTTCAGTGAGTAAAGACATCGTCATTTCGGAGAATGTCTGGATTGGCAGAGGCGTGCTAATACTGCCTGGGGTAACGATCGGACGTAATTCTGTCATTGCTGCAGGAAGCGTCGTAACACGTGATATTCCCTCCGATGTGATGGCTGGTGGTACGCCTGCCAAGGTCATTCGTGCGATTGATGTTCCGAATGAGTGGATTCGAAGATATAACTGAAGGCTTGAAGAAAGCTAAGATAGCGAGACATGTCTGAGAGGGGGCGCCGCATGGTTTCACATCATGTAAAGCATGTCATGAAGAAGACAAACCGTGTGCTTAGAGGGTTTCTTTTTGGACTTAGAGTAACGAAAAGTGGCTCAATGCTTCAAGTATCGGGTTCTCATGTCATATCGAAATGTAACCATACAAGGTTGATGATTGGAAATCGAGTTATGCTCTATGACCGAGTTAATTTCTATCTAGATGCGTCCGGAGCAGAGATTGTGATCGGCGATCGAACATACATCAACCGTCGCACGGAGATCATGTCTAAGTCTTCGGTTAAGATCGGTAATGATTGCGCGATCTCATGGGACGTCGTGATTACGGATACGGACTACCATCAGATCGAAGGAACGGTCTCGACGAAACCCATTGTCATTGGCGATAAGGTATGGATCGGCTGCAAATCAATTATTCTTAAAGGCGTAACGATAGGTAACGGAGCTGTAGTTGCTGCAGGTTCCGTCGTTACGAAGGATGTAGAGCCTTATACACTTGTAGCAGGGATACCGGCAAAGGTGATACAAAGCGATGTCCGGTGGAATTGATTCTAGCAAGTTTAGGGAGAGTAATGCGATGAAAGTATGGATGTGGCCGAAATCAAGCGAGTTGAACTTCTATAATAATTTATTAACAGATTCGTTATGCGGTGCAGGAATAGACATTATGGATTTGAAGCATGGCAAGCTGATGTTAAAGGTAGGTCAGGCGAAACCGGGCGACATTGTCCATATTCACTGGATGCATCACGCTTATCAGAATCGAAATCCGCTATTGTTTATTGTGAAATCGTTCATTTTTATGATGACGATGATGTATCTGAAGTTGCGGAATATCCAGTTAATCTGGACGATTCATAATCTGTACCCGCATAACGTGAAGCATCACAGAATGGAGCGCTTCATGCGCCGAATGATTTGCCGATTTTGCAGCAAATTGATTGTAGCCTCGGAGTCGATTAAGCGAAAAGTGATCGCTGAATTTGGGGTTCCAGCGAAGAAGGTATTCGTGGTGAAACATGGCCATTATTTGGGTGTATACAAGCGGAATGGCCTTAATATCAGAGAAAAATACAATATTCGTGAGGATGCCGATATCTATTTATTTCTAGGTGCCATTCAAGCGTATAAAGGTGTCGAGGATCTCATTGAAGCATTTAATGCCGTGAAGACAAAGAACAGCTATCTTATCATCGCAGGCAAACCTGACCAAGCAATGACAGCGTATCTGAAGCAAGTTCAGGATATGGATCATATCATTTTGGATTTACGCTTTATTCCGAATGAATCCATCGCTGATCTGATCAGTGCTGTTGATGTTATGGTCATGCCCTACAAAGAAATTACGACTTCAGGCTCCGCCATACTCGGTCTGTCGTTTAAGAAGCTGATCATCATGCCTAACAATGAATTCATCGACGAATATTTTAAGGAAGACATGGTTGTTCGATATGATCCAGCAGAGGATATCGGATTGAAGAATGCGATGAAAGTGGCAATGAATGTGAAAAATGAGGACAAATCCCCAAATTACGATGAAGTACTGAAGGAATTAGAATGGAGCACCATTGCAGAGCAGATTAAAAACGTGTATCAAGGAAGTGGATGATCGATGATCTCAGTAACGGTAGCTATCTGCACGCATAATCGAGCGAAGGATACAGGAGATGCCATAGAGAGTGTTTTGAAGCAAAATTATGCCAGTGAGGAAATTGAAATTGTCGTGGTCGACAATCGATCGACGGATGATACGGCTAAGGTGGTAAATGATCTAAGCAAGCGGCACGGTTCCAGAATACGATACATATTCGAAGATAAACTTGGATTATCTGTTGCGCGGAATCGAGCCATACGGGAGGCGAGAGGTAAATACATACTCTTTCTGGATGATGATGCGCTGGCTTCGCGTGACTGGGTACGGAACATCGTTGAAGTATTTGAAAGTGATAAGGCGATTGGATGTGTCGGCGGTAGAATCGATCCGATCTGGGAAGCCAAAGAGCCAGACTGGATTCCGGAGGAACATCGGTCAGTATTCACGATTCTTGATTATGCGAATGAAGTGAAGGAGATGCCGGCTCCATCTATTCCATACGGTGCGAATGTCGCTTTTCGATTGAGTGTCTTCCTTCATATCAAGCTATTTCGTGAAGACTTGGGACGTGTCGGAACGAATCTATTATCCAGTGAAGAAAGCGAGCTGATTGCTAGATTACGTACGGGGTACAAGGTGTACTATACACCATTCGCACCGGTGCAACACAAAATCGCCAAAGAACGTACGACAAAGAAATGGTTCTTGAAGCGGATTTTCTGGCAGGGCGTTAGCGATGCGGTGAAACGGAACGATACAAGTTTCATAGCCGTTCTAAAGCACACGGTTCGTATGTTCCAGGCGATTCTATCATCGCTATTCTCGATCTTCCATTTCAAGACGTTCATAAGGCAAGTGGTCAAAATATGTTACCGCAATGGTTCACTCGTTGGTATCTTGCGATATAACGGTAGGGGTTGAAGTTGGGTTATGGCAGAGCTCACCATGCATAAAGCGTCGAAGGGGAGCGGACTCTTCCAAACGATACTTCGTACGAGTGCAACGAATCTTCTGGTCATGATTATCAGTACACTGACGTCCATTGTAACGGCTCGTATGTTCGGGGTCGTGGGCAAAGGGGAGTTTTCGGCAATTCTTTTCTGGCCGACGCTGCTCGCAGGACTGGTCGGATTTGGTCTTCCAACCTCACTCATCTATAACTTGAAGCAAAATAAAGGCAGCGGTGCTGATTTCGTCAGGGCTGGGTTCCTGTTTCAGATTCCAGTCAGCGTGATCGTTGGTATCGTCGCTTGGATCTGGCTGCCGGCATGGCTCGGGAATTATCCGGAGGCTGTCATTGAGACCGCTAGGTGGTACACGGTACTCATGCTTCCTATCCTGCTAGCGGTCAATTTAATATCTGCGCTGGCACAGAGCACAGGGAAATTTAACGTATACAACGGCGTTCGATTATATTTCCCATCCATGAATCTGGCAGGACTCTTGGTGCTCTGGTCGATGAACAATATAAGCCTCCATTCTGCTGCACTGGTGTTTCTTGTAACCAGTATATTTGTCATATTGTGGGCCCTATACAGCGTAAGAGACGAACTTCGAATCAGCTGGTTCAAGGGACTCCTCAATCTGCAGGCAGCAAAGACATTGTTCGGTTACGGCAGCAAAGTATTTGGCGTGGAACTGCTCGGGACGCTGTATTCTCAATTCGATAAAATTATTATTCTTTCATTGCTAACCGCAAGAGAATTAGGACTATACACTGTCGTCTACGCGCTATCTCGTGTATTTAACGTTGTTCAGACAGCCATTACGAACGTCATTTTCCCGAAAGTAACCGGCATGGCTAAGGATGCGATACTTGCGACGGTAGGTCGGGCGTTTCGGTTATCGATGCTCTTGATGACGATTGTGGTTGTTCCATGTATGTTCATCGGTCGGTATCTTATGGGTGTATTGTTCGGTGCACCTTTTCTAGAGGCTAGTGGGGCCTTCTACATTCTGTCGATTGAATGTATTCTCGGAGGTGGTTCATGGATCCTCGCCTCCTCATTTAATGCGATGGGAAGACCAGGGCTGGTATTCGTACGTCAGATTATCGCTCTGGCTGTAACGATTGGGCTGTTCTTCGTGTTTACGCCACTATACGGGTTGAACGGCAT
>Ga0209675_1002004_pt1 | contig 10932 bp, 12 predicted proteins | sample AraplaCol_mLB_r2_2_FD_184280 | JGI IMG/M metagenome (GOLD analysis project Ga0209675, IMG submission 184280) | Arabidopsis root microbial communities from North Carolina, USA - plate scrape MF_Col_mLB_r2 (SPAdes) (version 3) | ecosystem: Host-associated > Plants > Roots > Endosphere | place... | reverse complement strand
GATATCGATCCGCATGATCTGACCGCACTTGCCACCCGCCGCTTGATCGACGTGGCCAACGCTCCGGCCGCGCCTCCCGCGGTGCGCCTTACCCCGGCCGGCTACAAGGTGCTGGGCGCTGTTCATCGCGCCTCGCCGGTGCGGTCGGCACAGCGTAACGCCTAGCCCTTGCGGGATTGGCGAATGCTGACGCGAGTCAGGAAATCCTGACAGCCGCACCAAGAATCCTGACGCGCCACCCAGCCCCTTTCCCACATGGCGCATGGCAATCGGGTGACGCGTTTGCCGGCATGCGCTGATAGGTGCCGAAGCGCCCCATGACCAATACTCCAGCCACACCCCCGGCAACGCCGCGCGAAATCAGTAAAGCAACAGGCCGCGCGCCCATGCCTTCGGTGCCAACTGGCGGGAGAGGGAAATGGACGAACCGGAGATGGCGCCAGCGGCAACCAACCGCGCGCCGCAGACGCTGCGCGAAGGCACGCACCTTGTCACGCCACGACGCTGGTATCGGCATCATGGCATCTACATCGGCAACGGACAGGTAGTCCATTACGCGGGATTCAAGTCACTGCTGCGTCGAGGCCCCGTGGAATGCGCCACGCTCGACGCCTTTGCAGACGGCCACGGTATCGAGGTTGCCACCGCGCAGCATGCGCGCTACAGCGGCGCCGACGTGGTGCGTCGTGCTACGTCGCGGCTGGGCGAGGACACCTATCACCTGCTACACAACAACTGCGAGCATTTCTGCAACTGGTGCGTACATGGCACACCCACCAGTTCGCAAGTGGAACGACTGGCACACGACCCGCTTCGCGCGTTACTTGCTGCCGTGTGCCTACTGCACTGGGCGCGCGTGTACACCGGACGCGGCGGCAACGCCCTTCCTGGCCTTCCTGGAGAGCAAGCATCATGAGCACTGTCACCTACAACTATCGGGGCTTTCATGTCACCCTTCGTACCGACCCCGTGCACCCGGAGGTTCGTATCCTGTCGCGTGACGACGATATGGGCGTGTGCTTTGCCCCGCGCTGGGGCGCATTGGCGCCGGTGGCCGCCGAAGCCGAGCAGTGGTTGCAAGGCTATGCGGCTGGCCTGATCGACTGCGAACTGGCCGGAGGCTTCGGCATCCTGCTCCAGCGCGAGGCTCAGCCCACGCAAGAACGAAGCCATTGCGTGGCGCCAGCCTGAAACGCGCGGTGGTCTGACGCCGCTTCGACGCAGCCGCGCGGCCGGCGTCGCGCGGCGTCCCGCATTCAGCGTGCCCGGTCAGCGACGGTTAAGGCGTTCGCCCGATGCGGGGCGCCCAAGACCACTCTCATCGCGTGGCTTCCTCTGCCGAACGGATCTGGATTCGCTTCTGCGGCGTGGCTTCCTTCTTGGGCAGCACCAGCCGCAGCACGCCGTCCGCGTAGGTAGCATCCACCTTCGATTCGTCGATGTCGGCGTCCAGCGTGAAAGCGCGACGCATGGCACCGCTGTAGCGCTCGTGGCGGATCACGCGTTCGCCGTCTCGCTGCTCGGTCATGCGGTCGAGCTTGGCGGCAATCATGACCGTGCCGCGATCGACGTTGACATCGATGTCCTGGGGTTTCACGCCGGGCAACTCGGCGGTCACCGTGTAGCTGCTGTCTGACTCGGTCACATCGACCTTGAACACCATGCCGGTATCGGCCGTCCCGCGGAACGCGCGCAGCATACCCTGCATCATGTCGCTGATCGGCTCAATGGAAAGTGGGTCGTAATGTCTGAGGCTGGTCATCGTGGACTCCTTCATCCGATCGCCGGTAAATCCGGCTGTCTTCAGGATGGCAGCCCACGACGACCGGCCCTTGCGTTGCGTCAACCGTTGGGGCGCCGGTTTTCCAGATCAGCGTTTGATGAAACAACACAGCCGCGTCGTGTCGGCAAGAAATGTTCGGTGCCGATTGCAGCCATGCCACGGCGCGGACGCCAAGTGCACCATGACGCATACGCACATCAGTCCTGCGTAGTCGATGTGAGCGATGTATATGGGCGGATGAGCGCCGCATCACATGCTCCGGTCGCGCAGGCGTTGCGCATCTTCTATATTCTGATCAGTAGACTGTGATCAGCAGCCCGCTGCCGTCTTAGGAAAAGAAAAATCACGCCTTCTACATTAAGCGTCCCTTAAGAGTGGCACGACATGACCCAAGACACGCCCCTTCGCAACGATGCGACGCACCTGCCCGCCCAGATCTCGGGCAATGAGGCGTGTTTGGCAGCGATCGTGCGGACCTCCATGGAGGCCATCATCTCAATCGATGAGCAGCACCAGATCGTACTGTTCAATCCTATGGCCGAGGCACTGTTCGGCATCCCTGCCCTCGAGGCTATTGGAAAACCCCTCAATTTTCTGCTGCCTGAGCGCTTTCGCTCCACGCACACCCAGCACGTACGCCGATTCGCGGTGACGGGAGTCTCAGATCGGCAAATGGGGCTGCAGCGCACGCTCTATGCGCTGCGCCGCGACGGCACCGAATTCCCCATCGAGGCGTCCATCTCCCAAACGAGCGACGGCGAGGATCGCAAGCTCTTCACCGTCATGCTTCGCGACATCACCGAACGCGTCCGCGCGGAAGCCGCGCTGCGGCACTCCCGCGAGGAGTTGCAAGCGCTCTCGGCCAGCATCCTGGTCAGCCGCGAGGAGGAGAAGCGCCGCGTTGCCCGCGAACTTCATGACGACATCGGGCAACGCCTGAGCGCGCTGAAGATGGACCTTGCAATGCTGGAGAGCGAACTGCGCGAGGTCGACATGGCGTCGCCTTGCCTCAGCCGCGCGGCGGCCATGCATAGCGGTATCGACGCCGCCATCGCGGCAGTTCGGCAGATCTCTTCCGACCTTCGTCCGGCCCTGCTCGACGAACTGGGCCTGGCGGCCGCTCTGGACTGGCTATCGAAGGATTTCGCGCGGCGCTACGGCCTGACGATCGACCTGGCTACACCCGATCATCTTGACGTGAGCGAACATGAGGCGACAGCCGTTTTCCGCATCGTGCAGGAGGCGCTGAACAACGTCGTGCTCCACGCGCAGGCCAACCGCGTGTGGATCGCGCTGGACCAGCACCCCAAAGAGCTCGTGCTGCGGGTGCGGGACAACGGCAATGGCTGGGACGGCGCGCCGCGCGACAGCACGCGCCGCTCTTTCGGACTGCTCGGCATCCGCGAACGAACGCGCCTGCTGGGTGGCTCGCTGGTGCTGACGCACGCGCCGGGACAGGGATTCGAGCTCTGTCTGCGCTTTCCCGTGCACGTCACGGAAGCGGAGTAAGACGATGATACGGGTAGTCATTGCCGACGATCATGCCGTGGTGCGCAACGGCCTGCGCCATATTCTGGAGCGCGAGGACGACGTCGAGGTCGTGGGCGAAGCCGCCAAGGGTTCCGAAGTGCCGCAGGTGTTGCGCGAGACCACGCCCGATGTGATTCTGCTGGACCTGTCGATGCCAGGGCGCAGCGGCCTTGAGCTGGTGCGGCATGTCCGCACCGAGTATCCGGCCAGCCGGGTGCTGGTCTTGACCATGCATGCAGAGGAGCAGTATGTGGTTCGGGCGTTCCGGGCCGGTGCGGCCGGCTACCTGACCAAGGACAGCGCCGCCAATGACCTGATCGCCGCCCTGCGAAAGGTAGCCACGGGCGGCACCTATGTCAGCCCCGAGATGGCGGAAAAACTGGCTCTGGGCGTGCAGGAGCAATCCGAGGCACCGCATGCCGCGCTGTCTGACCGCGAGCTGGAGGTATATCGACGTATCGTCAACGGCGAATCGCTGACGGAAATCGCCGAGGCCCTGTGCGTGAGCGCGAAGACCGTCAGCACCTACAAGATGCGACTGCTGGATAAACTCCAGCTTCGCAGCGACGCCGCGCTGGTGCGCTACGCCATCGAGGCGAACCTGTTTCCCGGAGAATCACCGCCCTAGTACCTGCCATTCGACTTACCTGCGAGGTGTGGCGGCTGTGCTGCTGGCCGGCGCGCGAATCAGCAGCACGGGCTTGTTGGTCTGCGCCAGCACGCCTTCGGACACGCTACCCATGATGGCCCGCCGCAAGCCGCCACGCCCATGCGTACCCATAACGATCAGGTCGGCTGGCCAGGAGTTCGCACGCTCGACAATGGTCTCCGAGATGTTGCCGCGGCCAAGGGGACGCTCCACGAGTTCCTTGATACAGGTAACGTCGGCGTGAGAGCATCGCTCGGCGGCCAGGTCCAAGGCCCGTTCGCCACCCCGCACAAGCTGGCTCAGCACCTTGGCGGTATCAGTCGTACCCGCGGCATCGAACAATTCGCTATCGTCAACCACGTACAGCAGCTTGATCTCAGCCTGGCATACGCGCGCCATGCCGATGGCCTGCGACATTGCCAAGTCCGCCGAATCGCCACCATCCACCGCCACCAGGATTCTTTCATACATGATCGGGACTCCGCTTCGGTCATCGTGCTTCGAGATTAGGACGCCTCAACCCATCGCACTTGATCTGCCGCAACGGCTTTGATCGATCGACTCAGTCCGCTCTCGTTTGACTTTTCGCAACGGTTCTCCCACGTCATGACATAGATTTGACGCGTGCCCAATGTCGAGGCACTGGCGAGGGTGCGGATGGAGATCTCAGCTATCGTGGTCCACGTGGATGCGTCAACGCACGCCACGGCCCGGCTCTCCCACGCCGTCGCCCTGGCCTGTGCATTGCCTGCAACGCTTGTGGGCCTGTTGCCACAGCGCGGCCTGACGCCCGACGCGGCGTTTTTTGCCGATTGCGAATCTAGCCGCGTGGCCTTCGAAACCGCGACGGCAGGCGCCCCCATTGCCGTGGACTGGCGCGTGGGAGAAGGCACGTCACTGGAAGCCATGCAATGCGAAGGCCGCCTGGCTGACTTGATCATCGTCAGCCAGCCGTGCGCTGGCGAGGCCCATCGCCTGGTTGACACACCCCCTTTTGCCGAAGGCACGATCCTGGAGGCCGGACCACCGGTTCTTGTTATTCCACGGACGCACGACGCCGCCCCCACGCAGGCGTGGCCCTATCCGCGCGTGATGGTGGCGTGGAGTGGCACGCGCGAATCGGCGCGTGCGATGCGCGACGCGCTGCCGCTCCTGCGCCGCGCGCAGCATGTCGCGCTTGTTTGCTGCATCCCCGTCTCCCGACACCGCCACACCAATCTGGCGCCGGCCAGCTACGCGCTGACGTGGCTGGCGCGGCGGGGCGTTCGCGCCTGTCTGATCGGACTTAGGGGCGATGCACATGCGTCACCAGGCAACGCCTTGCTGGCCACCGCGCGGACGGCCCGCACCGACTTGCTGGTTTGCGGCGCGCCGGCAAGCGACAAAGCAGTCGGCAAGCTGGGAGGCATCGCCAGCACCCTGCTCGAGCAATCCACAATCCCGGCTCTGTTCGCACGCTAGCGATGCGCGTGCCGACGCTGCCCGCGTCCTTTGGAACCCCGAGGAGCCAGCAGATTCGCAAACGTAGCGTGGCTCGTCTCAGTGTGCCAGCAGCACGGGGATTGTCATCGAAGTAAGGATGGTCTTGGTCACGCCGCCAAGCACGAGTTCGCGGAAGCGTCCGTGCCCGTACGCGCCCATGACCAGCAGGTCGGCTTGCACATCGGCGGCGCGCGACAATATCAGGTCGCCTATGGCAGCATCGCTCGTACCGGGTTCGCACTCGGTGCTGACGTCGGCGCCCACATCGCGCAGCACACGGCACGCGACTTCAAGTGGCGCCGCATCGGCGCGTGTGACGTGCTGGGTCGGATTGGCATGGAGCAGGTGCACCGTGCCACCTGCCAGCAGCGGCAATGCATCGTGCAGGGCACGGGCGCATTCCTTGCCGCCATCCCACGCCACCAGCGCGCGGCGGCCCACGGTCAGCGGCGGCCCAGCGTAGGGCACCACCAGGACGGGCCGACCGGACTCCAGAATGATCGATTCGAGAAACTGTGGCGCCACCACGGTCTCGGGTTCACTGGCATCGATTTGCCCAACCACCAGGAGTCCGGCCTCCTTGACTTCCCTGAGCGTCTGACGCACCGGGTCGCCATGCAGGCTGCGCCATTCCGCAGATGCCGACTCGCGCCATACCGTCGACTCGAATCGTTGCTGCAGCGTTTCGTGCTGGCGCTCACGCCGGGCCCGATCCTCCTGCAGAACGGTGGCGGCGTGCCCCACGTGATAGAACCACTGTGGATCGGCGGCAAACGTGGCACAAACGCCTATCAGGCGGCAACGCTGGGCGATGGCGATTTGCACGGCCAACTTCGCGCGGAGCATCGCGCGCGAGCTGGCGTCTATATGCACGAAGATGCTGGGATAGGCGAGCATGGCTTGATCTTCTGGCCTCTGCGGCGCGGCCGCCTAGTGGGAAATGAGCAGTGGCACTGGCGTGTTGTTCAGCAACGTGCGGGTCGTGCCGCCGATCATCAGCTCACCAAGCCTTGAATGTCCGTAGCCGCCAGCCACCAGCAGGTCGGCCGATTCCCGCAGCACCTTCTGCAGCAGGCAACCGGCGACCGATGACGATTCTTCCACCGCCAGCGTCGCACGGACACCGTGCGTGCCCAGCCAGCGCAGCAGTTCTCCATCGCCGTGCTGCCAGAGCCCCTTGCTACCCATCACCACCACGAGGATCACGCGATTGGCGCGTTTTAGCAGCGGTAGCGCATCGCTGAGCGCGCGAGCTGCCTCGCGCCTGCCGTTCCACGCCACCACGGCGGTATTGATCGTCGACAGCCGCGCCTGGGCCGGTACCACTAGCAAAGGCCTCCCCGCGTTCACCAGCGCATACTCGGCGGCCGACGCCATCAAAACGGGCAGGTCGCTGGGCGCGCCCGGCAGGCCGGGCAGGATGATGTCGCTGGCCATGCCATGCGCGGCAAGCGCCCAGCCGGCATCCTGCTCCACCAGAAGGTGCATGTAATCAGTCGGCGTACCGTGGCGCGCGCAGGCATCGGAGAGCGCCTGCGTACCGGCCTGCTCCACACCGCGCAACATGTCGGCACGCATGGCCTGATAGCGCATTGCCTCCGAGCCCGCGCTGCGATACGGATCCAGCATCGGTCCGGTGGCGCTGAGTCCGATCACGCGCCCATTGGCGTTCGCCGCCAGGGTAAATGCCGCATCCAGCCGCGCCTGAGTCGCCCCATCGTCAGCCAGATCCACCAGTACTGTCTTGTAAGCCATCGCCATGCCCTCGTACGCTGTTGCACCGACTACAGTCAAAGGTAATCAGTGCAGGATTGCGACACTTGCGCCAGATCAAGTCATAGCGCGTAGCGGATGCGACGATCGATCTAACCCGCCGTTGCGCGGGTAAGCACGACAAGGAACGCTACATGGATGCCAGCATGCAGGCCATGATCTTCGACGGGCACACGCTCGACGCGCAGCGCGTGCCTGTGCCCACGCCAGGTGCCGGCCAGGTGCGCATCCGCGTGCTGGCCTGCGGGGTATGCCGCACGGACCTGCATGTGATCGACGGAGATCTTTCTCATCCAAAGCCGGCGCTGATCCCAGGCCACGAGATCGTGGGTCGCGTCGAAAAGCTGGGCGAAGGCGCGGCCGGGGTGGCCCTCGGCGACCGGGTGGGCGTGCCGTGGCTGGGCCATACCTGCGGCGTCTGTCGCTTCTGCGCCAGCGGGCGCGAGAACCTGTGCGACGCGCCGCTGTTCCACGGCTACACCTGCGACGGCGGCTACGCGGAATACGTGCTGGCAGACGCGCGTTATTGCTTCCCGATTCCAGACACCTACGATGACACGCAGGCCGCGCCATTGCTGTGCGCCGGCCTGATCGGCTACCGCACGCTGCGCATGGCTGGAGACGCGCAGCGCCTTGGCATCTACGGCTTTGGCGCGGCCGCGCACATTGTCACGCAGATCGCCGTGGCGCAGGGCCGCACGGTCTATGCCATGACAAGACCCGGCGATACTTCGGCGCAGGCGCTGGCCACTCAAGTCGGCGCGGTGTGGGCAGGCAGCAGCCTGGACCCGCCACCAGCCTTGCTGGACGCCGCCCTGATCTTTGCACCGGACGGCTCGCTGGTACCCGCTGCACTGGGAGCCACGGACAAGGGAGGCGTGGTCGTATGCGGCGGCATCCACATGAGCGATATTCCGTCGTTTCCGTATCGGCACCTTTGGGAAGAGCGGCGCATCGTATCCGTTGCCAACCTCACGCGCGAAGATGGTGTGGGGCTCATGAACGTGGCCGCAAGCCTTCCAATTCAGGTGCACACCACGGTTTATCCGCTGCGCGATGCCGACAAGGCGCTGGAAGACATGCGCGCAGGACGGCTTGTTGGCGCCGCAGTCCTTCGCATCTGATCGGGCGATGGCGCGGGGGCCCCGCACCACCGCACCGCTACTGCGGCAGCACCCGGATGTCGTCTACGACCTTCGTCGCGCCGGGAGCGCTCCACGCGGCGTTGAACGCCGCCTGACGTTCGGCCAGCGACGTGACATGCCCCGACAGGGTAACCACGCCATCCTTGACGACGACCTTCACATGTCGCGCATCTTGCGCTGCCTGACGGTGCAAGGCGTCCTCGATGCGCCGCTGCACGTCGGGCGCGCTGGTTCGGGGCCGCAGCACAATCTGATTCACGATGCCTCGCACACCATTGAGCAGGCGCACCGCATCGGCGGCGGCACGACGTTGATAGTCCCAGTCGACCTCGCCCGAAAGCGTCACCATGCCACGCTCCACTACCACGCCGAGTTGGCCAGCAGCCACGACTGAATTCCAGGACAAAGCGTTTTCGACGGCCCACGCGATATCGGCGTCGGTTCGCACCCCATCACCCGGCAGCACCACCTCCAATTCCACGGCAAGTGCGCGTACACCCGCCACGCGTCGCGCAGCCCGCTCGACACAGCGTTTGGCATGGAATGAACGCGGATTCCCGGTGAGCGTGACGATGCCATCCCTTACCTGCACTCCCACCTCTCGCTCATCGACTTCCGGGTCCCACGCCAGTTCGTCCAGGACGTCCTGCTTTAGTTGAATATCGCTTTTCATCATTCCCCCATTTGGCTTGTCCTCGTCCTTCCTCATGGTGACTCTAGGCGAAATGCGGCGCAGGGCCTTGCGTTGGCGCAAGGCCCTGCCGGGCGACCGCACATTCTGCGGGCAAGTGCGTGTCAGGTTTTCCTGACACGCACCCGGCACAATCTGACTCGCCTCTCAGCCACGGCTGATTTCGGCCGAACCGGCCGTGATCAATACTTCAGGCAAATCGGGAGACACCGAGTACGGACGCCGGCGTGCAGCCAGCGAATCGAACAGCAAAAGGGGATGACATGCAGCACCAAGCAATACAGTTCCGCTCGGCCGTGCCGACGCCCTACCCTGAACCCTACGCGCCAGCGCAGTTCATGGCCCAGACACCCAGATGTGTCCATTGCAGCCTGCGGCCGCTCTGCCTGGCGGCGGAACTCGACACCGATGACATGCCCCGACTCGAGTCGATCATCGGACGGTGGCGCACGGTGCATCGTGGAGACTACCTATTCCGCGTGGGCGACAAATTCCAGTGCCTCTATACGCTGCGCTCAGGATCGTTCAAGGTCGTAGCAGGCCACGAGGAAGGTGTCGAGCACGTCACGGGCTATCTGTTGCCGGGCGACATGCTCGGGCTAAGTGCCATCTCCAGTGACCAATACGATTGCGATGCCATTGCACTGGAAGACAGCACCGTGTGCGTGATCCCGTTCTTACCGCTGGAACAGCTTTGCCGCGACATGCGCGGCGTACAGCATCAATTGCACAAACTGCTGAGCCAGGAGATCGTGCGCGAATCCCGCCAGACCACGCTGCTGTCGGGCATGCCATCGGAGCGTCGGGTCGCGGCCTTCTTGCTCAACGTTTCGCGGCGCCTGCGCGCCAGGGGCTACTCGGCACATGCTTTCACACTCCGGATGACGCGCGAGGAAATTGGCAGCTACCTGGGCATCAAGCTGGAAACGGTCAGCCGTACGTTCTCGCGCTTCCAGCGCGAGGGGCTGATCCGCGTGGACGGCAAGAAAATCGAGATCTTCGATCTGGATGCGCTGGCGCAGGTCTGAGCGTCACGCAGCGCGCACGACCCACGCCGGCACGCCGCCGGCCCGGCGTGATCGAACTCGCCCACTAACGTGCCACAGCCGCACAGCGCCGTGGCTCTTGGTCTCGTGCTGGCCAAGCTCGAAGAATTATGCGCGCTACGCGCTAGTGCCGTGGCACCCACTCCAGATGTGGCATTCCAAGTAAATGCCGCGATTTTCGTTTCGCAACTTTATCGGGTGGCATTTACTTGTTTCTCCCCTACTCCAGCAAATACTTCTGCCGGTACTCGGGCATCGTCACTCGCCACTTCAGCTCGTGTTCGATGCGCTGGCGTAACGCGTCGCTGGCCGCTGGCTCGCCATGCACGACGAACGTCTGACGCGGCGGACACTCGAACCCCTTCAGCCAGGTCATCAACTCGTCGCTATCGGCATGGGCCGACAGATTCTCGATTTGAGCCACTTCGGCGCGGATGTCGATGTCCTTGCCATGCAGCCGGATTTGCTTGGCGCCACTGCACAGGCGAGCGCCGCGCGTGCCGGGAGCCTGGAATCCGGACAGCAGGATGGTGTTTCGCGGGTCCGGGCCGAACGCTTCCAGGTGGTGCACCACGCGCCCCCCAGTAGCCATACCGCTGCCTGCCAGGATGATCTTCGGACCGTGGTCCGAATTCAGGCGTATGGATTCCTCAGTGCTGGTCACGGCATTGGCCATGTTGCAAGCGCCCGCGCAGCTTGCCTCGTCGATGCGTAGTTCCGAGACATGGCGGGCAAAGATCGTCGTCGCCGCGATAGCCATGGGGCTGTTCAGATAAACGGGCACGTCCGGCAGCCGGCGCAACTGCCTGAGCCGGTACAGGCAGTACAGCAAC
>Ga0209675_1001998_pt1 | contig 10947 bp, 10 predicted proteins | sample AraplaCol_mLB_r2_2_FD_184280 | JGI IMG/M metagenome (GOLD analysis project Ga0209675, IMG submission 184280) | Arabidopsis root microbial communities from North Carolina, USA - plate scrape MF_Col_mLB_r2 (SPAdes) (version 3) | ecosystem: Host-associated > Plants > Roots > Endosphere | place... | reverse complement strand
CGCCCAGCTCTATGCCCCGGTAGTGCATGTCACGGCTTTCCTTGGTTTCATCGGCTGGATGATCGCTGCCGGCGACCTGCACCGCGCGCTGACCATCGCCGTCGCCGTGCTGATCATCACCTGCCCCTGCGCGCTGGCGCTGGCCGTGCCGATGGTGCAGGTGGTGGCGGCGCGCAGGCTGTTCGAGGCCGGCATCATGATGAAGGATGGCGCGGCGCTGGAACGGCTGGACCAGATCGACACCGTGGTCTTCGACAAGACCGGTACGCTCACGCTCGGGCAGCTGGCGCTTTCCAACCGCACTGCGATTGCGTCGGCGCATCTGGCGCTGGCCGCCAGCATGGCCGTGCAGTCGCGCCATCCCCAGTCGCGCGCGCTGGCAACCGCTGCGCCCGCCACCGTCACCTTCGACAGCATCGCCGAATATCCCGGCCTCGGCATGGAAGCACGCGCCGGGGATCATGTCTACCGGCTCGGCCGCGCCGGCTGGGCATTGCAGGACGCCTGTAGCCGCAGCGGCACAGTCCTGACGCAGGACGGCATAGGACTGGCGGATTTCCGCTTCGACGACCGGCTGCGGCCCGATGCGCGTACCGTCGTGACCGACCTGCAGCACCGCGGCATCGCCGTCGAAATCCTGTCGGGCGATCGCGAGGAGGCCGTTGCCGCCGTCACGCAGCAGCTCGGCGTCGCGAACTTCACCGCCGCCATGCTGCCGGGCGAGAAGGCGGCGCATCTGGCCATGCTGGCAGCGCAGGGCCGCAAGGTGCTGATGGTGGGTGACGGGCTGAACGACACGCCGGCGCTGGCGGCCGCGCATATCGCGATGGCGCCGGCGACCGCCGCTGATATCGGGCGCAACGCCGCCGGTTTCGTCTTCCTGCGCGACAGCCTGGACGCCGTGCCGCAGGCGATGGCGGTGGCGCGCCGCGCCGGCCGGCTGATCCGGCAGAATTTCATCCTTGCGCTGGCCTACAATGCCGTCGCCCTGCCTTTCGCCATGCTGGGCCATATCACGCCGCTGATTGCCGCCCTGGTGATGTCGTCCTCCTCCATCATCGTGGTCGGCAATGCGCTGCGACTGAACGGCCTGCCGCAGCGGCCAAAACCCGCCGATACGCCAGCGTCTGCACTGGCGCAGGGAGCGGAGTGATGGACGAGTTCTTCTATCTGGTGCCGCTGTCGCTGGCGCTCGGCCTGATCGGGCTGGGCCTGTTCCTGTGGTCGCTGCGCAGCGGCCAGTATGAAGACCTCGACGGCGCGGCCGAGCGCATCCTCTACGAGGACGACAAACCCGCCAGCTAGGTCAACCGATCAGCCGGTAGCCCACGCCCGGTTCGGTCAGCAGCAGCTGCGGCCGGGCGGAATCCGCCTCGATCTTCTGCCGCAGCTGGCGGGCGAAAACGCGCAGATACTGCACGTCATGCTCATGCGCCGCACCCCAGACCTGGCGCAGGATGAACTGGTGCGTCAGCACCTTGCCGGCATGCTGCACCAGCAACCGCAGCAATTCATACTCCTTGGGCGACAGCCTCACCGGCTCGCCCTTCACGCTGACCAGCCGCTTTTCCAGATCGACCTGCAGATCGCCGCTGATGAAGACCGGTGCACCGGCAACCGCATGCACCGTATGGCGCAGCGCTGCACGGATGCGCGCCAACAGCTCGGCCGTGCCGAAAGGCTTGGTGACGTAATCGTCCGCGCCGGCATCCAGCGCCGCCACCTTGTCGCTCTCGTCAGCCCGCACTGACAGCACCACGATGGGCGTGGGGCTCCATTCGCGGATACGCTTGATCACATCCTGTCCGTCAAGATCGGGCAGGCCGAGATCGAGCACGATCAGATCGGGCTTTTCCAGCGCCGCCAGCCGGATGCCCTCCTGCCCGCTGCCCGCCTCGACAATGCGATAGTCATGCGCTTCCAGGCTCACCTTCAGCAGGCGCCGGATCTGCGGCTCGTCGTCGACCACCAGGATACGCGCGCCGTCAGCCATGGATGACCTTCTCCTCAGGGATGACCGGCTGCTGTTCCAGCGGCAGGGTAACGATCATACGCGTCCCCTTTCCGTCCGCCACCGGGCTTTCGGCGCGGATGTCGCCGCCATGCGCCTTCAGGATGCTACGGCAGATCGACAGGCCGAGCCCGGTGCCCGCCACCTGCCGGTCGCCGGCCCGCACGCGATAGAACATGTCGAAGACCTGATCCAGTTCAGTGACCGGAATGCCGACGCCGCGGTCCGTCACCTGCAGCTCCAGGCGATTGTCCAGCTGGCGCAACCTGAGCCGGATGGCCGCACCTGTCCCGGAATATTTGGCGGCATTGTCGAGCAGGTTTATGATCACCTGCTCGATCAGCACGTAATCGACGCGCAGCAGCGGCAGGTCCGGCTGCAGATCGATCTCAACCGTATGGCCGGTGGTGAGCGGGGCGGCGCGTTTCACGGCGGTCGCCACCAGGTCTTCCGGATCGACCCAGTCGAGCTTGGGCTGCATGGCGCCGGCCTCGATCCGCGTCATGTCGAGCAGGTTGCCGACGAAGCGGTTCAATCGCTCGGCCTCGTCGCGCACGGTGACCAGCAGGTCGTCGCGGCCTTTCGCCTCGATGCGGTCGCCGAAATTCATCAGGCTGCTGGCCGCGCCGATGATGGCGGAGAGTGGCGTGCGCAGATCGTGGCTGATCGAGGACAGCAGCGCCGAGCGCAGCTTCTCGGTCTCGGCCGAGACGCGAGCCTCTTCGATATCCTTGTTCAGGATCGTGCGTTCGATGGCCAGCGCCGCCTGCCCGGCCAGCGCATCCAGCAGCCGGCGTTCATCCGGCCCCAGCGGCGGCGCGTCATCGGGAAAACGCACGCCCAGCGCACCCAATTTACGTTCCGCCGTGCGCAGCGGCAGGAACAGCCAGTCTGACGACGGCAGCGTGCCGGTGCCGCGTCCGGCCGGTTCGCCCCGATCCCAGGCCCAGTCTGCGGCGCCCTTCGCCTTCTCGTCGATATGGTCTTCCGGCGGATAGGCGGCGCGGATCGCCAACTGTCCACCCGCATCGGGGATCAGCACCAGCGACTGCGCCTTCGACAGGGCCGCGACATGATGCACCACGGCCCAGAGGATATCGTCTTCCGAAGCCGCACCGGTCACCATGCGGCTGAAGGCATAAAGCGAGGCCGTACGTGCCTCACGCACGCGTGCAGCCTCGGCCTGGGCGCGGATGCGCGCCGCCAGGTTGCTGGCCACCAGGGCGACGCCGAGGAAGACGAAGAAGGTGTAGATGTTCTCGGGGTTGGTGATGGTGAAGGTGTAAAGCGGCGGCAGGAACAGGAAATTGTAGCCCAGCACCGCCAGCACCGAACTGAAGATGGCCGCCGCATAGCCATGCCGCAGCGCGCAGAGCAGCACGGCGATCAGGATCAGCAGCGGGATACTGGAATCCGGCAGCCATGGGCTGGCGAGTTTCACAACACCCAAGGCCAGCAGCGAGATCACGCCGGTCGGCAGCAGGCCGCGCCACCGGATGCCTTCCAGCCGCGCGCGCATCACGCCGAGCCAGGACTCTTGCGCGGCCGCACCGGTGACGACATGGATGCTGATGCCTTCGCCGGCTTCGACCAGCCGGTCGGTCAGCGTGCCGCGCAGACGGTTGACCAGCCGCGAGCGATGGCTGCGCGCCACCACAATCTCCGTAACATTACGCTGTCGTGCCTGGGCGATGATTTCCGCCGGCACATTGGCGGCCGCCACGGTCACCACCTCGGCGCCAAATTCCTCGGCCAGTGTCAGCGCTCGGTTGATCTGCGTCTTCTCGGCATCCGACAGCCGGTCATGCGCCGGGGTCTCGACATAGAGCGCTATCCAGGAAGCATGGCGCCGCGCGGCCAGTCGCCGGGCATTCCGTACCAGCCGTGGCATCAGCGGGCTGGCGCTGATGCAGGCCATGATGCGGTCGCGTGTCGGCCAGGGACCGCTGATCGCATGGCTCTGCATATGCGACAGCATCTGGCTGTCGACCTGGTCGGCAGCCTTGCGCAACGCCAGTTCGCGCAGGGCGGTGAGATTGCCCGGCGCGAAGAAATGATGCACGGCACGCGCGGCCTGCTCGGGCAGATAGACCTTGCCCTCCTTCAGGCGCCGGATCAGGTCTTCCGGCGACAGGTCGATCAGCTCGATCGCATCGGCCTGGACCAGCACGGCATCGGGGATGGTCTCGCGCACCTTCACCCGCGTGATCTGCGCCACCACGTCGTTCAGGCTTTCCAGATGCTGGATGTTCAGCGCGGTATAGACGTCGATTCCGGCAGCACGGATATCCTCGATATCCTGGTAGCGCTTGTCATGCAAGCTGCCAGGCACGTTGCTGTGCGCCAGTTCGTCGACCAGCACCAGCTGCGGCCGGCGGCGCAGTACCGCCTCTAGATCCAGCTCATTGAAGACCTTGTCGCGATACTCCACGCGCCGCAGCGGCAGCTGTTCCAGGCCGCGCAGCAGGAAGGCGGTCTCCTCGCGGCCGTGCGTTTCCACCACCCCGACCACCACGTCGATACCGTCTCGCTGGCGTAGATGCGCCGCTTCCAGCATGGCGTAGGTCTTGCCGACGCCGGGTGCGGCGCCAAGAAAGACATTGAGGCGGCCGCGCTTTTCCTGCGCGGCCGCCTGCAGCAATGCGTCTGGCGACGGTCGGCTGTCGCGGTCAGATCGGTTGTCTGGCATCGGCTAAGATCATTTCGCTACCGGCCCGATCTTATCCAAAGCGAGGTTTAGCGTCAGCACATTGACCCCCGGCTCGCCGAAAATTCCCGGCTGTTCGGTATGGCGGTCGACCAGGCTGCGGATCTCGCCCACCGGCATGCCGCGCATCTCGGCCACCCGCGCGATCTGCCGGGCTGCATTAGCCGGCGAGATATGCGGATCGAGGCCGGAGCCGGACGTCGTGACGGCGTCGCCCGGCACGGCGTCTGCGCCATTGGCCTCCTTGTATGTCGCGGTATCGCCGGTAACGCGCTCAACCAGGGCCTTCGCCGTCGGCGCCAGGTTCGAGCCGCTGGAAGCGCCGGCGTCGTAGCCATCCTTACCGGCGGCCGAAGGGCGCGGCTGGAAATACTGCGGCCCGGTGAAGCCCTGCGCAATCAGGCGCGAGCCGATCACCTTGCCGTCCTGTTCGATCAGGCTGCCATGGGCCTGGTCGGGGAACAGCGCCTGGCCGATACCGGTGATCGCCAGCGGATAGGCCAGGCCGGTGATGACGGTGAACAGCGCCATCATGACAATGGCAGGGCGGATATGGCTGAGCATGGTTTTTCTCCTTATGCCAGGCCGAGAGCGGCGACGGCGATATCGATCAGCTTGATGCCGATGAAGGGCAGCACGACGCCGCCGAGGCCGTAGATCACCAGGTTGCGCCGCAGCTGCACGGCGGCCGGCAACGGCCGGTAGCGCACGCCTTTCAGGGCCAGCGGGATCAACGCGATGATGATCAGTGCGTTGAAGATCACCGCCGAAAGGATGGCGCTCTGCGGCGAGCTGAGCTGCATCACGTTGAGTGCGCCGAGCTGCGGGTAACTGGCAATGAACAGCGCCGGGATGATGGCGAAGTATTTCGCCACGTCATTGGCCAGGCTGAAGGTTGTGAGCGACCCACGGCTCATGAGCAGCTGCTTTCCGATCATCACCACCTCGATCAGCTTGGTCGGGTTGCTGTCGAGATCGACCATGTTACCGGCCTCGCGCGCCGCCGCCGTACCGATATTCATCGCCAGGCCGACATCGGCCTGGGCGAGCGCGGGGGCATCGTTGGTGCCGTCGCCGCACATGGCGACCAGCTTGCCCTCGGCCTGCTCCTTGCGGATCAGTTCCAGCTTCTTTTCCGGCGTCGCCTCGGCGATGAAGTCGTCCACGCCAGCCTCGGCAGCGATGGCGGCGGCGGTGAGCGGATTGTCGCCGGTCACCATCACGGTGCGGATGCCCATGCGGCGCAGTTCGGCGAACCGTTCGCGGATGCCGCTCTTGACGATGTCCTTGAGGTGTATGACGCCAAGCAGGCGACGATCCATGCTGACCACCAGCGGCGTGCCACCGGATTTGGCGATCCGCTCCACGGCGGTACTGAGCGCCGACCCGGCCGGCTGACCGGAATAGCGCAACACGGCATCCAGGGCGCCCTTGCGGATTTCTCGTCCCTGCAGGTCGAGCCCGCTCATGCGGGTCTGGGCACTGAAGGCAATGAAGCTGCCCCTGGCGGCTTTCTCGACCTCGTGAGCGAGACCGTATTTCTCCACGGCGAGCGCGACGATCGACTTGCCCTCTGGCGTGTCATCGGCCACCGAGGCCAGCAAGGCGGCTTCGGCCAGCTCGCTTTCCGAAATGCCCGGCAAGGCAATGAAAGCCGAGGCCATGCGGTTGCCGTGCGTAATGGTGCCGGTCTTGTCGAGCAACAGGGTGTCGACATCGCCGGCGGCCTCCACGGCGCGGCCGGACTTGGCGATCACGTTATGGCGGATCAGGCGGTCCATACCGGCGATGCCGATGGCGGAGAGCAGCCCGCCGATGGTGGTTGGAATCAGGGTCACCAGCAGCGCGATCAGATAGACCACCGGCACGGCGACGCCGGAATAGAGCGCCAGGCCCTCCAGGCTGCCGGTGGTGACCAGGAAGATCAGCGTCATGCCGACCAGCAGCACGGTGAGCGCCACTTCATTCGGCGTCTTCTGGCGCTTGGCGCCCTCGACCAGGCCGATCATGCGGTCGAGGAAGCTTTCGCCCGGATTGACCGTGATCTTCACCTTGATCCAGTCGGACAATACGCGCGTGCCACCGGTGACCGCCGAACGGTCGCCGCCGGACTCCCGAATGACTGGCGCGGATTCGCCGGTGATGGCGGATTCATCCACCGAGGCGATACCCGCGATCACGTCGCCGTCGCCCGGCACCGGATCGCCGGCTTCCACCAGCACGATATCGCCGACCCGCAACGCGGTCGCCGGCACGCTGGTGATGCGGCCGTCACTGCCGAGCTTCTTGGCCATGGCCTCGACCTTGCCGCGCCTTAGGGATTCCGCCTGCGCCTTGCCGCGGCCTTCGGCCAGGGCTTCGGCGAAATTGGCGAAGATCACGGTGAACCACAGCCAGGCGGAAATCTGGCCCATCAGCGCCGGATTCTCGCCACCGAAGATATCGCGCACGAACAGCACACTGCTGGCGGCGGCGACCACGGCGGTGACGAACATCACCGGATTGCGCCAGAGCTGACGCGGGTCCAGCTTGGCAAAGGACTGGCCGATGGCGGCGCGCACCAGCGCCGGTTCAAACAGTTTCTGACTCACAGCTTTGCTCATGGGGAACATCCTCAGAAAGTCTGGCCAGCGATCAGCAGCAGATGCTCGACCACCGGGCCCAACGCCAGCGCCGGGAAGAAAGTGAGGCCGCCGACGATCAGAATAGTGCCGGCCAGCAGGGCCACGAACATGGGGCCATGGGTGGGGAAGCTGCCAGCCGAAGCGGGGACCGCCTTCTTGGCCGCCAGCGCACCGGCCATGCCGAGTACCGGCACGATCATGGCGAAGCGGCCCAGCATCATCGCGACACCCAGGGCGGTGTTATAGAAGACACTGTTGGCGGTCAGGCCGGCAAAGGCACTGCCGTTATTCGCGGCAGCCGAGGTGAAGGCATAGAGCACCTCGGCAAGGCCATGCGGACCGGCACTCAGCAAACCCGCCATGCCAGCCTCGGTCGATACGGCAACCGCCGTGCCGACCAGGATGACGATCGGCGAGATCAGGATCGCCAGCACCGCCAGCTTTGCCTCGCGCGCCTCGATCTTCTTGCCGAGGTATTCCGGGCTGCGGCCGACCATCAGGCCGGCGATGAACAGCGTTGCCACGATGAAGACGGCGATACCGTAGAAGCCGGCGCCGACGCCACCGACGATCACCTCGCCCAGCATCATGTTGATCAGCGGCACCATGCCGCCAAGCGGCAGGAAGCTGGAATGCATGGCATTCACCGCGCCGCACGACGCCGCCGTGGTGATCACGGCAAACAGCGAGGAAGCAAAGCTGCCGAACCGCACCTCCTTGCCTTCCATGTTGCCCAGACCCGGATCGACGCCGAGCGCGGTCAGCAGCGGATTGCCGCCGGCCTCGACATGGGCCGTCACCAGCACGCCGATCACGAAGAGCAGCAGCATGGTGGCAAGGATCGCCCAGCCCTGGCGCTGGTCACCGACCATCCGGCCGAAGACATTGGTCAACGCCGCGCCGATCAGGAAGATCGCCAACATCTGCACGAAGTTGCTCAAGGCAGTCGGATTCTCGTAAGGATGCGCGGCATTGGCATTGAAGAAGCCGCCGCCATTGGTGCCCAGCATCTTGATCGCCACCTGGGACGCCACCGGCCCCTGGGCGATCACCTGCTCGGCGCCCTCCACAGTAGTAGCGGTGACGTAAGCATCCAGATTCTGCGGCATGCCCTGCCAGACCAGGAACAGCGCGAACACGATCGAAAGCGGCAGCAGCAGGCCGAGCGTGGCGCGGGTCAGGTCGACCCAGAAATTGCCGACCGTCTTCGCCGATTTGCGGGCGAAGGCGCGGATCACCACCAGCGCGATGCCGATGCCGGCGGCAGCCGAGATGAAATTATGCACCGTCAGCGTCACCATCTGGCTCAGATAGCTCATGGTGCTTTCGCCGCCATAGGACTGCCAGTTGGTGTTGGTGATGAAACTGACCACGGTGTTGAAGGTCAGGTCTGGCGACAGCGCCGGCAATGCCTGCGGATTGAGCGGCAGCACATCCTGGAAGCGCAGCACGGCATAGAACAGCACGAAGCCGGCGATGCTGAAGGCCAGCAGGGCGGAGGAATAGCTGACCCAGTGCTGTTCACGCTTCGGATCGACGCCGGCCAGTGCATAGAAAGGCCGCTCGATGGGACGCAACCAGGAAACGTCGCCGTTGAACAACCGCATCATATAGTGGCCGAGCAGTGGCGTGCAGACCAGCAGCACCACGATGAACAGGGTGAGTTGAAGGATATCTGACTGGGTCATGCTGGCGCCTCAGAAAGTCTCGGCGCGGATCAGCGCGTAGACGAGATAGACGGCGAGCAGGGCGGCAATGCTGCCACCCAGGATGAAATCGAAGATCATGGGGATGCGCTCCTAGAGTCGCTCGCAGAGATAGGTATAAGCGATCAGGCCGGCGAAAAGGCCGAGGCCGAGGGCGATGAAGATCAGATCGGGCATGGGGAGTGGCTCCTGGTGAGCCTGAGACTTAGGCGGCAACCCGATAAAGCCGCCATGCGGGATGGTGGAGAAGCGCATAAGGATTTCATAAAGACGCGGCCCGACCGCCCGGTCCTTATGCAGCCTTTATGGCAAGTACAGGAAAACCGCATGGCCGCTTTCGCGCGGGATGGCGAAGTCTGCGGCATCCGAAACCACCATGGAGTTCTGCGTGTCTTTCCCCATGCCGCTGGCTGCCAGCGATCTCGCCGCCATCACGCCCACCCGGCTGACCGACAGCGTGGCCATCATCGGCCACGGCACGCTGCCGCTGTTCATCGCTTTTCTCAATCGCGGATGCCGCAGCGCCGCGGAGCTGCGTGTCGGCGTCGCGACCCCCGCGGCCGAACCAGCCGATCTGGTCTGGATCACCGGCATCGCCCAGCCGAAGGATTGCGACAGCGCCATCCGCATGGCACTCCGCCGCGCCGGCAAAAGCGGGTGTATCGCCATCGATGCGACCCTGCTGGTCGCCCGCCGCGGGCTGGATTCCCTGATCCGCCGGCTCAAGCGCCTCGGCCTGCATGTCGACAGCACGCATAATATCGGCACGCGGATCGTCATGCTGGCGCATGGGTGATGCCATGACGCGCCACAATCCGTACCTGCGCGGCTCCATCACAGCCCTTGTCACGCCCTACCGGGGCAACATCATCGACCTCGATTGCTTCTCAAGGCTGGTCTGCCGCCAGATCGAACGCGGCACGGCGGCCATCGTCGCCGGTGGCAGCACTGGCGAGGCGGCTTTGCTGGCCGACGAGGAGCATGCCGGGCTGATCGACGCCGCCGCGGTCGCGGCGCGCCGCCGCGTGCCGGTGATCGCCGGCATCGGCGCGCCTTCGACCGAGCGTGCGGTTTTCCTGGCTCGGCAGTCCGAGCGCAACGGCGCCGACATGCTGCTCTGCAGCGCGCCGTCCTATGTGAAACCGACGCAGGACGGGATTTTTCGCCATATCAAGGCCATCCATGACGCCACGCGTCTGCCGATCCTGCTCTATGACGTGCCGGGCCGCACCGCCTGCGCTTTCGCGGACGAGACCATCGGTCGGCTGTCCGAGCTCGCCCGCGTGATCGGAATCAAGGATGCGACCGCTGATCTCACGCGGCCAGCGCGGTTGCGCCGGCTGGCAGGCACCGATTTCCTGCAATTCTCAGGTGACGACGCCACGGCGCTACATCATCGCGTCGCCGGCGGACATGGCTGCATCTCGGTGATCGCCAATATCGCGCCCGCGCTTTGCACCCGACTGCACCAGCGGTTCGAGGCCGACGACATGATGGCGGCGATCCGGCTCAACGATTGCCTGCTGCCACTGATCCAGACCCTGTCGCTGGAGAGCAATCCGATCCCGGTGAAACATGCGATGGCGCGGCTCGGTCTGTGCGCTGACAGCCTGCGTCTGCCGCTGACGCCGCTCGGCGCGACGTTCGCCCCGCAGTTGGCCGCCGCGCTGGAACCGGTTTGGGCCCAGGAAGAATGCGCAGGTCGCGACATGGACCGGGCGGCCTGACCGTCGATGCGATCAAGGCGCACGGCAAAGACTTTCACCTGTGACCGAGACCGACGGGTGCCAGGGCAGTGCGGGGGGCTGCAGCGTCCGGGCCTGGTCCCGTGAGGATCGGGATGCCCTCCATTCCGGTCCTCACCCAATTGTAGAAAACGCCCGGCTGCATCGGCCGGGC
>Ga0209675_1001994_pt1 | contig 10957 bp, 9 predicted proteins | sample AraplaCol_mLB_r2_2_FD_184280 | JGI IMG/M metagenome (GOLD analysis project Ga0209675, IMG submission 184280) | Arabidopsis root microbial communities from North Carolina, USA - plate scrape MF_Col_mLB_r2 (SPAdes) (version 3) | ecosystem: Host-associated > Plants > Roots > Endosphere | place: USA... | reverse complement strand
GGCAGCGGCGTGATGACGCGCTCCATGTCCGGGCGAATGCTGCACACACCGTCCAGCGCGGCGTACCACTCGCCCGCGCGCAGGAAGTAGGCGTTGCTCAGGATGCAACCCTTGGGCCGGCCCGTGGTGCCCGAGGTGTAGAGCAGGCCGCATTCGGTGTCGATGCCGATGGGTTCGTGGGCACGCGGTGCGGCGGTCTTCGCCGGCGGCACGGCATCGTCGGGGCCCATCGTCTCGAAGGCCACGCCGGCCTGCTCCGCGGCCGCCCGGAGGTCGGCGGCACGGCCCGGCAGCGTCACGGCCAGGCCGATTTCGCTGTGGCCGATGAGATAGACCAGCTCGGCCGAGCGCATCTCGGCATTGATCGGCACCACGCTCGCGCCCAGCGCATTCAACGCCAGCCAGTGGAAGATGAAGGCGGGCCGGTTCTCCAGCAGCAGGCCGACGCGGTGGCCATGCCCGTAGCCGGCCTGCGCATAGGCCGCGCGCAGGCGCTCGACCTCGACGGCAGCCTCGCCCCAGCGGATGGCGCCGGCCTCGATGCCGTAGGCCGTGGCGGTCACCGATTCGGTGAACAGGAACTCGGCCTGCGGCGTGCGCGCCGCGGTCGCCGCAAAGACTTGATGGACGGTGGCGTGGGGCATCGCGTCCTTAGATGAAGAGCTGCACGGCCGGAAGCGCCGCGTCACAGTTGAGCAGGTTGACGCGCTTGAGCGTCATGCGCAGCGCACCGCCTTGCACCATGAGGTGATGGAAGAAGGTGCCGACGTAGAACTGCAGCTCGTCGCCCTGCGACTCGGTGTAATGGAACGCGGTGCGCACCACGAAGCTGTTGGCCTCGGCATCGAACTGCTCGACCACCGGCACCTGCAGCAGGTGGTGGCAGCGGCTCGCCGGCTGCTGCGAGAAGGCGCGCGGGCTCTTGAGGCGCTCGATGCGCAGGTCGCGCAGCAGCTTGTCCTCGTAGAGGTGCGAGGTATGGTTGAGGCCGTCTTCCTGGTCGGGCACGAGCGGAATCCAGTAGAACGCGTCGTCGGTGAAGAGCGCGTTCCACTCCTCGTAGCGGCGCGTGTCGAGAAGGTGCGCTTCGTTCACGACGAAGTCGATCAGGTCCTGATGAGTCACCGATGTCATTTCAGTACCTCCCCATTCGAGGAACACCGCGGAACCGGCTTTGCCGGGCCGCTGGTGTTGCCCCCTGCAAGGGGGTTGGAGAAGCGACACGAAGTGCGCGAAGCCTGGGGGTTGGCCATTTACATCGTCTCCGTCATGCGCTGCACCCAGCTGCGGTACTGGTTGCGCATCGGCAGCTCGTTGGTACCGCCGGTGGTGATCTCGCCGCCCTTCAGTTCCGACGGGTCGTAGTCGCGGTGCAGGCTGACCCATTCGTTGCCGCTCGCATGCAGACCGGCCTGCATGCCGCGATAGGCCTGCAGGTCGTCGTGGCCCACCACCGAGAACGGCGAGTTGATCAGGCGGTTGTACATGGTGGTGCGCTGCAGCAGTTCGGGCGGCGCGCCCTTCAGGCGGAAGGTCCAGCTCTCGATCAGGGTCCTGTCGGCCGAGATCGGCTTGACCACGCGGATCGCCTGGATCGCGCCCTTGATCGTGAGGTTCGGGTAGTACACGGTGTTGTGCCGCGCCATGCCGAGGATCTGTGCGGTCTTCTCCTCGCCGTAGCGCGCCTTCATGGCGTCGTCGTATGCGGGGATCGCCTTGTACTTGCTGTGGATGCTGAAGTGCACGCCCGTGAAGCTGTGGCCGTTGTCGTAGGTGCGGATGCCCATGTCCTCGAAGAACTTGTAGTCGGACATGAAGGGCACGAACTGCTCCACGGCCATGGGCTTGGGCTCGTCGGCCGGCTTGTCGGCCCACATGCGCTTGGCGGTGCCGGCCGAGGACTCGTGCGCCACCATGGGGTGCATGGTGTCGTTGAGGTTCTCGACGAACATCTTCCAGTTGCACTGGTGCATGAAGCGCAGGCAGCCGCCGGCGATCTCGAGCTCGCCTTCGGGCGAGCGATCGGCCATGTTGTCGATGGAGCTCAGCGAGTCCCCGAAGTACTCGTCGAAATCCGGCCCCGCGTCGTTGATCTTCAGGAAGATGAAGCCGCGATGGCTGCGTACGTGCTTCACCGTGGTGAGGCCCTTGCCCGATTCGCACTCGTGCAGCTGCGTGTGCTCGTAGCCCGTCTTCAGTGGAATGGCCAGCGGGGCGCCGTCGGTCTTGAAGGTCCAGGCGTGATAGGGGCAGCGGAAGAACTTGCCGGTGTTGCCGCAGGGCCCGTTGACCAGCCGCGAGCCCTTGTGGGCGCATCGGTTCATCATGGCGCGCACGCTGCCGTCCGAATGGCGCACGATGATCAGCGGACGGCCCGCGATCTCGTTGCTGATCCAGTCGCCGGGCTTGGGCAGCTGGCTCTCGTGGCCGACGTAGTTCCAGGTGTTGGCGAAGAAGTGCTGCTGCTCCAGCTCGAACAGCTCCTGGCTGGTGTACAGGTCGCGGTGCACGCGGTCGTCCTGCACCAGCGCGCGGATCGCATCGGGGTTGTCTCTGTATGCAGTCATGGTGTCGTGGCTCCTGGCTTCAGATGTCCAGCACCAGGCGCGCGCCCCTGGCGCGCGAGATGCAGATCTGCATGACGGTGCCCTCGGCCTTCTCGCGGGCGGTCAGCACGTAGTCGCGGTGGTCGATCTCGCCCTCGAGCACGGGCACGGCGCACACGCCGCACTCGCCGCGCTTGCAGTCGAAAATCGGATCGCAGCCATGCTCGATGAGGCAGTCGAGGATGCTCTGGTCGGCCGCCACGGTGAAGCGCTGGCCCGACTGCGCCAGCTCCACTTCGAAAGGCTCGTCGCCGGCCTCGGCGACGACCTCGGTGAACAGTTCGAAGTGCACGCGGTCGTGCTCCCAGCCGCGTGCCTGCGTGCGCGCCAGCACGGCGTCGAGCATGACCTTCGGGCCGCAGACGTAGAGGCGGTCGCCAGCGGGCACGTCGTCGAGCAGTGCGTCGATGTCCAGCGGCCGGCCGGCTTCTGCGTCGGTGTGCACGCGCAGGTCGTCGCCCAGCAGGTCCTGCAGCTCGGGCAGGAAAGCCATCAGCTCACGCGCACGGCCGGCATAGTGCATGCGCACGGGCGCGCCTTCCGCACGGCGGCGGGCCGCCATGGTGGCGAGCGGAGTGACGCCGATGCCGCCGGCCACCAGCACCGAGCCGCCCGGCCCCGTGTGCAGCGGAAAGTCGTTCTTCGGGGCTTCGATCGCGAGGGCGTCGCCCTCTTTCAGATGCTCGTGCATGAAGCGCGAGCCGCCCCGGCCTTCGGCTTCCTTGCGCACAGCGATCACATACTCCGTCGGCGCATTGGTGGCATTGCGGGCGGTCGCGAAATTGATGAGCGAGTAATGGCGCCAGTCCATCCTGCCATCGGGCAGCGACACCTGCACGCGGATGTGCGCACCGGCCGCGAAACCGGGCAGTGCACGGCTATCGTCGGCGCGCAGACGCAGCATGCGGATCAGCGGATTCAGTTCCCGCGCCTCGACGACGCGCAATGAAAGGGTGGCGGAGGGTGCGGTCATCTTCGTCGTCTCTTCAGGCCAGTGCGTGCTGCACCAGCGCGGCCTGCAGCTTGTGGCCGTGCTCGTCGGCCAGCGCCGCGTCGCGCAGTTCTCGCAGCGTGGCCGGTGCCAGCGCCGCTCCGGCGCGTTCGAAGGCGCGCATCACGGTGTCGTAGTTGCGGACGCCGCGCTCGTGCGTGTCGCTGTAGCCCTTCACGAGACGCTGGCACTGCGCGAGCTCGACGGCGAGCTCGGGGTTGCGCTGTGCTGTGGCGGCAATGCGCTGCAGCCACTGCTCGATGCGGCGGTTCTCGTCGGCATAGCGCATCGTGGAAAGGCGCCAGCGCTTCATGGCCGCGACGGTGCGCAGCATGAGGTAGCCGCGCAGCGAGCTGGTCTGGATCACGCGGCCATGTTGGGTAAAGCGCTCCACGAGCTTCTTCGGCAGCGTCGACCCCATGAGCCAGCGGCCGATGCCGCCTGGCAGCGTCTCGCATATCTCCTGCAGGCGCGGGTGCATGTATTCGTTGATGGCCAGCACCTGGTCCGGTTGCACGCGAGCCTCGCCACGCACACGCTCGAAACGGGTGGCGCGGGTCTTGAGCGCGGCCACGCGGGCGGTGTCTTCGTAGGACATCCACAGCGCCAGATGGCGCGCCGTCTCGCCCAGCAGGCGCTGGTTGTCCCCCGGGAGGGCCGCGACAGCGGCCATGCGGTCGAGGTACAGGCCGGCATACGCGACGTCCTGGTAGTCGATGAGACGGCGCACGCCTTCGAGCAACAGGTTTTGCGCGGCCTCCGGAAAGCTGCGCTGCACGCGCTCGACCAGCGCGCGCACGGCCGGGTGGCGCGGCTGCGGCGCAGGCGCGGCAACCGCCGCCTGGACCGCAGGCTCACCGTCATCGCCGCCTTGCGCGCGATCGAACGCTGCACCGAAGGCCTTAAGGCTGGGCTTGACGCCCACGCCGCCGCGTTCGATGGTCGATTCGAACTGCGCGCGGCTGAACGGCAACACGCCCGAGCCCGCGAGCGCGCCGAAGAGCACGGCGCTGATCACGCTGCCCGATGTCTCCGCCGCCTGCGCCATGTCGAAGCGGATGAACCGCTTGGCGGCCCTGGCCGTGTGCGCGAGCAGCTGGCCGCTGTCCACGCGTCCGTCGCCGAGAGCGCTCTTCTCCGCGATCGAGAACACGCGGTGCGTCGACGCGATGAGCGTGGTGCGGTCCTGCGTGACGAGCCCCCGTTGCACCGCGCGCCCTGCCTCCATGAGTTCCGAGGCCAGCACCACGTCGACATCGCCCGGCAGCGGCATGAGCGCGAGCACCGGGCGGCCACCATCGGCCTCGGCCTGTGCCAGCGGGTACAACTCGACGTAGTAGATGGTGGCGCCCGTGCGCTGGGCCACGCCGGGCACCGAGGTGGTCTGGGCGACGTAGCCGTTGGCCTCGCCCATGTCGACGATCCAGTCGGCCAGCACGCCGCCGCCCTCCCCGCCCATGGCGAGGATCGCGATCTTGATGGGTTGCGCAGCGGTCATCGTTTCAGAAGGCAAAGGCTTCGCGACGTCGAGCTTCGCCGCGCTGCAACCAGCCGATGACGGCGGCGCGCACGCGTTCGCGCCACAGGTCCCAACGGCTCGGGTTGCTGACGATCTGCGCCTTGTAGAACGAAGGGCACAGCACCGCGGCGTGCGAGACCTCGCCGCACACGCCGCAGCCCACGCAGCTGTCGAGCACGGTGGCCACCGGGTCGGTACGCAGCGGATCGGGATTGGGCTTGATCGACAGCGAAGGGCAGCCAGACAGCCGAATGCACGAATGGTCGCCGGTGCAGGTGTCGGAATCGACACCGAATTTTTCGCGCACCATGCGCTTGCCGTCGGCGACGGCCTTGCGCACCAGCGGCTTCTCGCGGCGTTGCTTGTTGAGCATGCACTCCGACTGTGCGATGAGCACCTTCGGACCCTTGGTCTTGGTGGTGAGCGCTTCTTTCAGCGCGTCGCGCATGCCTGCGACGTCGTAGGTGCGACGCAATGTCCTCACCCACTCGACGCCGACGCCGCGCACCGCGCGCTCGATCTCGTGGCCGGTGCTGCGCGTCTTGTTGACGGCGTGCGACGAGAGGATGTCCTGCCCTCCGGTGGCCGATGTGTAGTTGTTGTCGACGACGATGGTGAGGTTGTCGCTCTTGTTGAAGACCGCGTTGGCCACTCCGCTGGTGAGGCCGTTGTGCCAGAAGCCGCCGTCGCCCATCATCGAGATGGCGCGCTTGCCGGCCGGTGCGTTCAGCGCCGCAGCGCCCGCACCGCCCAGGCCGTAGCCCATGGTGGTGTTGCCGATGTTGAACGGCGGCAGGATCGAGAACAGGTGGCAGCCGATGTCGGCGCTCACGTGGTGCGGCCCGAGTTCGCGCTCGACCAGCTTCATCGCGCTGAAGATCGGACGCTCGGGGCAACCGGTGCAGAAGCCCGGTGGACGGGCATGCACGACTTCGCCCAGCGTGGTGGATGGCAATGCAGGCTCCGGCGCCGCATCGACACCGACCGCCGCGACCTCCATCAGCGGGATCACCTTGCGCACCGGCGCAGGCACGGGCAAAGGTGCAAGGCGCTGGTAGCGCTCGCAGAAGCTGCGTGCGCCTTTCAGCAGTTCGGCTGCGGTGTATTCGCCGGCCACGGGCAGCATGTCCTTGCCATGCAGAACGGTGTTCGAGCCAGCCTGGCGCAGGATGATCGCGAGGTTCTGTTCGACGAAGTTGGGCTGGCCTTCTTCCACCACCATCACTGCGCGCTTGCCTTCGCAGAAGCGGATCACTTCGCTTTCGATGACCGGATAGGCCACGTTCATCACGTAGAGCGGCACCTGGGTGTTGCCGTAGACGTCGGCGAGACCCAATCGCTCGAGCGCGCGAAGCAGCGTGTTGTAGCTGCCGCCTTGCACGATGATGCCGATGTCGTCGGCGTCCTCGGAGAAGAACTCGTTGAGCTGGCGCTCCTCGATGAAACGCACCGCTGCAGGCCAGCGGTCCCTCACCTTTTCCTGCTCGTGCACGAAGCTCGCGGGCGGCAGCACGATGCGGCTGACGTCGCGCTGCGGGTTCTCAAGCGCATCCTTCAGCGTGAACCTGGCGCGCTTGTTGTCGCCAGCGATGAAGTGGCCATGCACATGGCACGCACGGATGCGCAACTGGAGCATCACGGGCGTGTTGCTGGCTTCCGAAAGATCGAAGCCCTGCTTCACCGCATCGACGATGCTCGGCAGGTTGGGACGCGGATCGAGCAGCCACATCTGCGACTTCATCGCGAACGCATGGCTGCGTTCCTGCATGATGGACGAACCTTCGCCGTAGTCTTCGCCCACGATGACAAGCGCGCCGCCGGTGACGCCGCCCGAGGCCAGGTTGGCGAGCGCGTCGGACGCGACGTTGGTGCCCACGGTGGCCTTGAAGGTGACGGCGCCGCGCAGCGGATAGTTGACCGATGCCGCAAGAGTGGCTGCAGCAGTGGCTTCGCTGGCACTGTTCTCGAAACGGATACCCTGCTCGGCGAGGATGTCCTGCGCATCGGCCAGCACGTCCATCAGGTGCGATATCGGTGCACCCTGGTAGCCCGCCACATAGGAAACCCCGGACTCGAGGAGGGCCTTGGTCACGGCCAGAATGCCTTCTCCACGAAAGACCTCGCCCCCGGAGAGCCGCAGCTTCTTGACTTCTTCGACGAACGAACGCTCAGCCATGTGGGTCCTTGTTGTCTATCGTGGGACGATGCGCTTCAGCTGCCACATCATGCTTTCTATAATGTTGACAAATGAATGTATCCACAATCATGAATTACCCTAGACATGCAAGCAGCGTGCCCGCCACATGCACGGGGCGCGTTCATGGCTGAGCCCTCAACACCCGAGTCGGCCTCGCATCGCTTCGTCGACGACTATCTGCCGGCGCTGCTCGCGCAGGCCAGCCAGTTGATCTCTTCGGAGTTCCACGAGGTTGCGCGGCAGCAGGGTTTCTCCATCTCCGAGTGGCGTGTGATGGCTTCGCTCGCGGGCAGCGAAGCGATCAGCATCGGCCAGCTCGCGCAGGTGACGGTGACCAAGCAGCCCACGGTGACGCGGCTGCTGGACCGCATGGAGGCACGAGGACAGGTCGAGCGGCTGCCCCACGAAAGTGATCGCCGCATCACGCTGGTGCGCATCACAAGGCAAGGGCTGAAGGCGGTCGAGCACCTGATGGAACTTGCTCGCGACCACGAGCGGCGCGTGCTGGAGCCCTTCGGGTTGCGGCGCGCCGAAGAGCTCAAGCACACCTTGCGGCAGATGATCGACTTGCACGTGCATGTGCCCGTCGAGGAGCCGGAAGAGGAGTGAAGCGTTCGGGCTCGCCGATCAGGGGCGAGCCACGAGAACCGCGCGTCCGCGGTGGCCGCGTTGCGCAATCCAATCCAGAGCCCGGGCCGCATCGGCGAGCGCGAACGGCCGGACGTCCAGATGCAGGCGGCCATCGGCCAACCTTGCAAGCAGTTCGGGCGCGGCAGCACGGCCCGCTGATTCACGTCGAAACAGGTTGAGCGGCAGGAGCGCAACATCGCGTTGCAGGAAGTGTGCAATGTCCAGCTGCAACGTTGGCCCAGCTGTGTAGCCGATCAGCACGGCACGCCCGCCGGGTCGTACTGCAGGAAGGACTTTCGAGAGAATGTCGCCGCCGACGGTGTCTATCAGCAAGTCGGCGCTGGCGACTGGTGGCGCCTCGGCATTCGGGTCGACCGGCGTCGCCACGCAACCCAGGTCGCTGGCGAGTTGCATCACGAGCGAACCGACGGCGCCGCTCGCACCGCTCACAAGCACTTCTTCCCCGGGCTGCAGCTTGGCCACGTCGTGCAATGCAACCCATGCGGATGTGCATGGAGAGAAGAACGCGGCACCCAGCGTCATCGCGACGCCGTCGGGCAACAGTCCCAGCGCTTCGTCGGGCGCCTCGACGAGTTCGCACCAGGTGCCATCGAAGAGCGTGCCGAGCCCGCTGCCACGCAGCCACACGCGCTGTCCTATGCTGTGGCGATCGCTCGCAACGACAACCCCCGCGGCTTCCACGCCCGGCGTGTACGGCAGCGGCGGGTGGCGCAGGAAGCTGCCGCGCCACACGGTGCGGTCGATATGGCCAACCGTGGCGGCTTCCATGCGCACGATAGTGCGGCCCGGGCGGGCGACAGGGTCCGCGACCTCTTCCAGCACGGGCTCGGCATTGAAGCCATGGACACGCACGGCCTTCATGGCAACGTTGCCAGGAAGTCGAGCACCGTCTGCGCGAAAACCTCGGGCATCTGGTCGGGCAGCGGCACCATGCCGCCGTCGATATCGACGATGCGTGCACGCGGCAGGTGATGCTGCAGTTCTGCCGCATGCGGGGCAGCGAAAGGATCGAGGGCGGCTCGAACGATCAACGTGGGCTGCACGAGGCGTCCGATCCGGTCTTCCATGCGGTACGACGCGACGGCACGGTGACCCTCCTCGACACGCTCGACCTTCAGTGCATCGCGCACGAAAGCCTCGAGCAGATCAGGGCGTCCCGGCGGATAGAAACCCTGGCGCTTCTGCCACAACGCAGCGAGATGCGAACCGTCTTCACTGGGTGCAACTTCGTCGATCGGCGGACGTTGGGCACGCGCGCGACGGAAATGCTCGTCGGTGAAGGGTGTCGACGACAGCACGAGGCTGCGAATCCGATCGGAAAACGCGGCAGCCAGTTCGACTGCCACCACGCCGCCGGTGTGATGTCCGACCACGTCGACCTGCACGATGTTCAGCACGTCGAGCAGCTCACACGCCACGCGCGCCCATTGCTCGATGCTCGCGGGCACGCCGCCATCCTCGGAATCGCCGAAGCCGGCGGTGTCCATTGCAATGGCACGGCGATGCACGCCGATCAACGGCAGCACCGCACGGTACTCGGCCCAGCTGCGCGGCGACTGGTGCAGCAGCAGCACGGCAGGTGCTTGCGCGTCCCCGCATTCCGCGTAGTGCACCTGCCCCACCGACAGGTCAGCAAAGGCGCGGCGGATGTTCATGGCAAGGTCTCGTCGGCAGGCGCACGCCACAGGCCTGCATGACGCAGTTCGCCGAGCGTGCGCGAGAGAACATCGCGCCGGTAGGCCGGAATGTCGCGGCCTTCGTAGCTGTAGAAGCCGCTGCCGCTCTTCAGACCCAGGCGGCCCTGCTCCACCATGCGGCCGACGATGGACGGCGCGGTGTAGCGGCCGGCATCGAGCGAAGCCGACATCTCTCGGCTCGCGTGATGAAGAATGTCGCAACCACCGAAGTCGATGAACTCGACCACGCCCAGCGCGGCGAAGCGCAGGCCCAGGCCATATCGCGTGGCCTTGTCGATCTCTTCGGCGGTAGCAGCGCCCTCTTCGATCATGCGTGCGGCTTCGTTCATCACCAGCGCCTGCAGGCGCGGCACGATGTATCCGGGCGAAGCGCCGCAGACCACGGGCAGCTTGCCGATCTCTTCCATCAACGCCTTGGTCCGCGCGAGCACGGCACCGTCGGTGGCCGGATGGCAGCTGAGCTCCACGACCGGGATCACGTAAGCCGGATTGAGCCAGTGCATGTTGAGGAAGCGCTCCGGCAGCCGCACGAGCGCCGCCAGCTGCGTCACGAGGATGCTGCTGGTGGTCGAGGTAAGGATGGCGTCGTCACGGCAATGGCGGTTGAGATGCTCGAACGCCTCGCGCTTGGCCCCCATCGTCTCCGGCACGCCTTCGAACACGAGTTCCGCCGCCGCGAGGGCCTGCGGAGCGTCGGAGGCTTTGACGAACTCGACGCGCGCGGCGATCCGCTCGATCTGCGCCGCGTCGATCACGCCGAGTTGCGCAAGACCCGAGAGGCTGCCTTCGATCTCGGCCCTGGCCTCGTCACGCAGGCGCTGCCACGCGTCGTCGGTGCGCGGGCGCAGGTCGATCAGCGAAATGCGGCGACCGGCATAGGCGAACGCGATCGCAATGCCGCGCCCCATGCGGCCCGCGCCGACCGCCGCAAAGCGCGGCAGCGCAGCTTCATTCGCCATCGTGCAGCCTCTGCTTGAGCTGGGCGGCGCTCAGGTCGGCCAGGCCCAGGCTTTCGAATGTGCGAGGACCGCGGCGCAGATCGCGACCGAGAAATCCACCCACGATGGCCAGCAGGCCATGCGCGATGGGAGCGTCCACGCCCGCATGGCGCGCGGCCGACGCCAGGAAAGCCAGGCCGAGCTCGGTGTCCTCGGTGATATAGCGGTGCGAGTGCAAGTCGATGTTCTCGCGCCAGTCGCCCGATTTCACGAGCTGCTTGTGCGCGTCGCCGTACATCCACTGGTCGTTGTTGTAGTGGTCGGCCAGCGGATAGTGCGGCGCGCCCTGCCCGAAGGC
>Ga0209675_1001992_pt1 | contig 10962 bp, 8 predicted proteins | sample AraplaCol_mLB_r2_2_FD_184280 | JGI IMG/M metagenome (GOLD analysis project Ga0209675, IMG submission 184280) | Arabidopsis root microbial communities from North Carolina, USA - plate scrape MF_Col_mLB_r2 (SPAdes) (version 3) | ecosystem: Host-associated > Plants > Roots > Endosphere | place: USA... | reverse complement strand
GGCATCCTATCCTCGACGGCGCTGACGCTGCTGGTGCTGCCGGTGCTCTATCGGCTGGCGCATGCGAAGGACGAGGACGAGCCGGATGCCGCAGATGCGGGGCCACGCCTCGAACCGGTAAGTGGAACGCCGAATCCCTGATGCTCCGTGAAGCCCTCGCACGGCTGGATTCGAGGGCACTCAACTTCCAGTGATCCAATGATGATGAAACCAACCCGGCTCGCCTTGATCGGTGCATTCACCTTCGCCATGGCCGCCGCGCAGGCCACCGGCAACCATAGGGACGAAGCCAGGCCGCAACGCGGCGGCGCGGTGTCGGTCGTCAACGATGTGAGCTACGAACTTGTGGCCACGAAGGACGCCATGGCCCTCTACGTCAGCGACCACGGCAAGCCCGTGGACCTGGCCGGCGCCACGGCCAAGCTGACCCTGCTGGCGGGCGCGAAGAAGGAAGAACTTGTGCTCCAGCCGGCGGGCGGCGCGCTCGAGGCAAAGGGCGCGTTCAGCCTGCCGCCCGGCACCAAGGCATTGGCGCAGGTCCAGATGAAGGGCAAGCCGGCGCAGACGGTGCGCTTCACCCTCAGGTAGGGGCACGGTGTTCGGCCCGCGGGCCGTGGGTCAATGCGCCGGATCGGCGTCCTGGCCCTTGAGTGCACCTTCGTCCGCATCGGCCAGGGTCAGCCCGATCGTCGTGACGCCCTTGCTGCTCTCGGCGAAGGTGCTCCCGCCATGCATCCTCGCGATGGCCGCGACGATGGCCAGCCCCAGCCCGTGATGGCTGGCGGAACCGGCACGCGACGGATCGGCCCGGTAGAAGCGCTCGAAGAGCCGGGGAAGCGCGCTGGCCTCGATGGGCCGGCCGGCGTTCATCACCGCCAGCCGGACCCCCGCGCCTTCGCTCGACAGGCGCACCCGGATGGTGGACCCCGCGTCCGCGTAGCGGATCGCGTTGGACACCAGGTTCGACACCGCGCGGCGGACCAGGCCGATGTCCATGCGAATGCGCGCCTCGCCCTCGATCGCCAGCACGAGATGCGCTTCCTCCAGCGCCGCCTCCTGGAATTCCGCCACCGCGGCGACCTGCGCCGCCAGGCTCTCGACGGCGCTGCGGCGGGCCTGCAGGCCGCGGTCGGCGCGCGAGAGAAAGAGCATGTCGGTCACGATGGCGGACAGCCGCGTGGCCTCTTCCAGTTGCGACTCCAGCGCGAAGCGAAGCTCGGGCGCAGACCGCTCGCGGCCCAGCTCGACCTCGGTCTGCGCGATCATGTTCGACAGCGGCGTGCGCAACTCGTGCGCGACGTCCGCGTTGAAGCCTTCCAGCTGCCGGTAGGCGCCTTCGACCCGATCGAGCAGGTCGTTGAACTGCGCGATCCAGGGTTGCACTTCCTCGGCGTAGCCGGCGGGCGCGATGCGATGGCCCGGCCGGTCGGGGCCGGCCACCGCGGTTTCCTCGGCCAGGCGCTTGAGCGGCCGCAGGCCCCGGCGCACGAGCAGCGCGCCGGTCGCGGCGATCAGCAGCGCGCCCAGGAGGGCCGCCCCCACCAGCGTCCACGCAAGGCGGCGCAGCAGCACGGCGTCGCCGCGCGCATCCAGGCTCAGCCGCAGCTCCAGCGGCCGGCCGTCGGCGCCCGGGCTGTCCAGCATCGACGTGCGCGTCAGCCAGCCTTCGCCCTTGGGCCGCACGCCCGACACGTAGATCTCGCGGCCGCCGCTCCAGAGCGAGACGGCGGCATCCGAGTGGGACTGGAAGTAGTCGTCCAGCCTTTGGCCCAGCGCCTGAACGTCCAGGGGCTGGCTGGTCTCGTGCGCCACGTGGCGCACGATGTCGGCATGCCGGTCGAATTCCTCGTCCTGCTTGATCTCGAAGCTCAGCCGCGTGGCGCCGTACACCGCCGCGCAGATCAGGCTCAGCCCGAGCAGGGCCTGGATCGCGAACCAGCGCGACAGCGTTGCCTGGATGGACATGCGCCTAGGCTCGGGCAGCGGCCCGGTCTTCCATCACGTAGCCCATGCCGCGCACCGTGTGCAGCAGCTTCGTGTGGAAGGGGTCGTCGATCTTGCTGCGCAGGCGCCGCACCGCCACCTCGACCACGTTGGTCTCGCTGTCGAAGTTCATGCCCCAGACCTGGTCGGCCAGCACGGCGCGCGAGAGGATCTGCCCCTGGCGCCGCAGCAGCAGCGAGAGCAGGGCGAACTCCTTGGCCGTCAGGTCCAGCCGCTTTCCGGCACGGGTGGCGCGGCGCGTCGTCAGGTCCAGTTGCAGGTCGGCCAGCGCATAGCGCGTGCTCTCCTGCATCGGCCCGCGCCGCAGCAGCGCCCGCACGCGGGCCAGCAGTTCGGTGAAGGCGAAGGGCTTGGCCAGGTAGTCGTCCGCGCCGCCTTCCAGGCCGCGCACGCGGTCCTCGACCTCGTCGCGCGCGGTGAGCATGAGCACCGGCACCTTGCTGCTCCTGCGCAGTTCCGCGAGCACCTGGAAGCCATCGATGCCGGGCAGCATGATGTCGAGGACGACGACGTCGTAGTTCCCGGTCAGGGCCCGGGCCAGCCCCTGCGTGCCGTCCACGGCCAGGTCCACGTTGAAGCCGCTTTCGGACAGGCCCTTGTGCAGGTAGTTGCCCAGCTTCGCTTCGTCTTCCACCACCAGGAGATGCATGCGATCGATGGTACTTCGGCGGGGGCCGGACCCCCGATTACATTCGCGTCATCTCCTCAGCCGGCCACGCCGTAGGGGCTGAAGCGGCTCTGGTTCTCGTCCACCTCCAGCGGCCGGCCCACGTAGGGAAAGGCGCGCTGCGTGCAGCGCTCGCGCTCGCAGACCTTGCAGCCCATGCCGATGGGCGTGGCGGCCTCCGGGTCGGCCAGGTCCAGGCCCTTGGCGTACACCAGCCGCCCGGCATGCCGGATGTCGCAGCCCAGGCCGATGGAGAAGGTCTTGCGCGGCGCGCCCCAGCCCTGCCCGCCGCTGCTCACGGCGCGTGCGATCCACAGGTAGCTGCGTCCGTCGGGCATGCGGGCGAGCTGCGGCAGGATGCGCCCGGGCTGGCCGAAGGCCTCGTAGACGTTCCACAGCGGGCAGGTGCCGCCGGCGCGGCTGAAGTGGAAGTGCGTGGCCGACTGCCGCTTGGAGATGTTGCCGGCCCGGTCCACGCGCACGAAGAAGAAGGGCACGCCCGGCTCGCCCGGGCGCTGCATCGTGCTCAGGCGGTGGCACACGGTCTCGAAGCCCACGCCGAAGCGCTGGCCCAGCAGGTCGATGTCGTAGCGCAGCGCTTCCGCCGCGCGCAGGAAGCTGCCGTAGGGCAGCAGCAGCGCGCCCGCGAAGTAGTTGGCCAGGCCGATGCGCCCCAGCCGCGCCGAGGCCTTGTCGGCGGCGAAGGCCGGCGAGTCGATCAGCGCATCGATCTGCGGGCCGATCTCCAGCAGCGCGACCTGCGTCGCCATCTGGAAGGCCTGCTGCCCGGGTTCCAGCACCGAGGACAGGCGCAGCGTGCCATCCACCGGGTCGTAGCGGCGCTTGCTCTCCACGGCGTCGTCGGTGAGCAGCACGCGCACGCCATGCGCCTGAGAGAGGCGCCGCGCCAGCCAATCCGTCAGCCGGCCGCCGTCGGCCTGGGCCTGCAGCGCCAGCGTCTCTGCCGCGCGGTCGATGGCGTCGAAATGGTTCTGGTGCGCGAAGAAGAAGTCGCGCACCACCTCGAAGGGCGTGGCGCGCGGCGCCGGCGCATCCGAGCGGTCGTCGCCCAGGCGCAGGGCCATGGCCTCCAGCTGCGCGGCCGAATCGAGGTGGCGGCGGTGCAGCGCGAGGAGCGCGCGGCCCAGCGCCGGCATCTGCGCGGCCACCTCCTGCAACTCGGGCAGGCTGACCGGCTCGGGGGCATCGGCCAGCGCATCGCGCAGGCCCGCCACCAGGCGTGCTTCCTCGTCCTCGGAAAACGCTTGGATGTCGATGCCCAGGACGCGATTGATCTTGAGCAGGACCGCCACCGTGAGCGGGCGCTGGTTCTGCTCGATCTGGTTGAGGTAGCTGGGCGACAGGCCCAGCGCCTGCGCCAGGGCGATCTGCGACAGCCCGCGCTCGGCGCGCAGCTTGCGCAGCCGCACGCCCATGAAGGTCTTCCTCATCGGATCACTCCCTGCATCGTGGATTCGCAAGATTCGCAAAATGGCCGGATCTCGTTCGCAGCAATTTGCCATTTCAGTTCTGTGCGCATGGGTGAATATTGCGTAGATTGCGAAGCATGACGATACCGCAAACCCTCGCGCCCGCGCAGTCCGCCTTCAAGCCCAAGAAGTCCGTCGCCCTGTCGGGCGTCACCGCCGGCAACACCGCGCTGTGCACCGTCGGGCGCACCGGCAACGACCTGCACTACCGCGGCTACGACATCCTGGACGTCGCCGAGGTCTGCGAGTTCGAGGAGATCGCCCACCTGCTGGTGCATGGCAAGCTGCCCACGCGCGCCGAGCTGCGCGCCTACAAGAACCGCCTCAAGGCCATGCGCGGCCTGCCGGTGAGCGTGAAGGAATCGCTGGAGCGGCTGCCGGCCGGTGCCCACCCCATGGACGTGATGCGCACCGGCGTGTCGGCCCTGGGCTGCATCCTGCCGGAGAAGGACGACCACAACCTGGCCGGCGCGCGCGACATCGCCGACCGGCTGATGGCCTCGCTGGGCTCCATGCTGCTGTACTGGTACCACTGGAGCACCCACGGCAAGCGCATCGATGTGGAGACCGACGACGACTCCATCGGCGGGCACTTCCTGCACCTGCTGCACGGCAGGAAGCCCTCGCAGGCCTGGGTGGGCGCGATGCACACCTCGCTCAACCTCTATGCCGAGCACGAGTTCAATGCTTCCACCTTCACTGCCCGCGTGATCGCCGGCACCGGCAGCGACATGTACTCGGCCGTTGCCGGCGCCATCGGCGCGCTGCGCGGACCGAAGCACGGCGGCGCCAACGAGGTGGCCTTCGAGATCCAGAAGCGCTACGACAGCCCTGACGAGGCCGAGGCCGACATCCGCCGCCGCGTGGAGGCCAAGGAAGTCGTGATCGGCTTCGGCCACCCCGTCTACACCGTGAGCGATCCGCGCAACGTGGTGATCAAGCGCGTGGCCAAGACCCTGTCGGACGAGGCCGGATCGACCAAGATGTACGACATCGCGCAGCGCCTGGAGTCGGTCATGTGGGAGGCCAAGAAGATGTTCCCCAACCTCGACTGGTTCAGCGCCGTGAGTTACCACATGATGGGCGTGCCCACCGCCATGTTCACGCCGCTGTTCGTCATCGCGCGCACCAGCGGCTGGGCGGCGCATGTGATCGAGCAGCGCGTGGACAACAAGATCATCCGGCCCAGCGCCAACTACACCGGCCCGCAAGACCTCGCCTTCGTGCCGATCGAGCAGCGCCGGTAGGAAAGACAACATCAAGGCTGATCGAGCTTGAACCATCTGTACCGCCAGTCTCTTCCCGGCACCACGCTGGACTATTTCGATGCGCGCGCCGCGGTCGACGCCCTGCGCCCCGGCGCCTGGGACGGCCTGCCCTACACCGCGCGCGTGCACGCCGAGAACCTGTTGCGCCGGGCCGACCCGGCGCAGCTGCCGGCCTTTCTCGCGCAACTGATCGAGCGGCGCCGCGATCTGGACTTTCCCTGGTACCCGGTTCGCGTGGTGTGCCACGACATCCTGGGCCAGACCGCGCTGGTGGACCTGGCCGGCCTGCGTGACGCGATCGCGGCGCAGGGTGGCGACCCTGCCGCGGTGAACCCGGTGGTGCCGGTGCAGCTGATCGTGGACCACTCGCTGGCGGTGGAGTGCGGCGGCTTCGACCCCGACGCCTTCCGCAAGAACCGCGAGATCGAGGACCGCCGCAACGAGGACCGCTTCCACTTCATCGAATGGACGAAGAAAGCCTTCGATAACGTGGACGTGATCCCCGCGGGGAACGGGATCATGCACCAGATCAACCTGGAGAAGATGTCGCCGGTCGTCCATGTGCAGGATGGCGTGGCCTTCCCCGACACCTGCGTGGGCACCGACAGCCACACGCCGCACGTGGATGCGCTGGGCGTCATCGCCGTCGGCGTGGGTGGCCTGGAGGCCGAGAACGTCATGCTGGGCCGCGCCTCCTGGATGCGCCTGCCCGACATCGTGGGCGTGGAACTCACGGGACGCCGGCAGCCGGGCATCACCGCCACCGACATCGTGCTGGCCCTCACGGAGTTCCTGCGCCAGGAGAAGGTGGTGGGCTCCTATGTCGAGTTCTTCGGCGAAGGCGCCGCGAGCCTGTCGATCGGCGACCGCGCGACCATCTCCAACATGTGTCCGGAGTACGGCGCCACCGCCGCGCTCTTCTACATCGACGAGCAGACCATCGACTACCTGCGCCTCACCGGCCGCGAGGACGCGCAGGTGAAGCTGGTCGAGACCTATGCGAAACAGGCGGGCTTCTGGGCCAGCGCGCTGCAGACCGCGCAGTACGAGCGGGTGCTGCGCTTCGATCTCTCCACGGTCGTTCGCAACATGGCCGGGCCTTCCAATCCGCACCGGCGCCTGCCGACCAGCGCCCTGCGCGAGCGCGGCATCGCCGTCGGCCTGGACAAGGCGCGCGCCGAGGAGGCGCAGGGCCTGATGCCCGACGGCGCGGTGGTCATCGCGGCCATCACCAGCTGCACCAACACCTCGAACCCGCGCAACGTGATCGCGGCGGCGCTGCTGGCGCGCAACGCCAATGCGCGCGGCCTGCTGCGCAAGCCCTGGGTGAAGACCTCGCTGGCGCCCGGATCGAAGGCGGTGGAGCTGTACCTGCGGGAAGCCGGCCTGCTGCCCGAACTGGAGAAGCTGGGCTTCGGCATCGTCGCCTTCGCCTGCACCACCTGCAACGGCATGAGCGGTGCGCTGGATTCGAAGATCCAGCGGGAGATCACCCGGCGCGACCTGTATGCCACCGCGGTGCTCTCGGGCAACCGCAACTTCGACGGGCGCATCCATCCCTATGCGAAGCAGGCCTTCCTGGCCTCGCCGCCGCTGGTGGTGGCCTACGCCATCGCGGGCACGGTGCGCTTCGACATCGAGCTGGACGTGCTCGGCCTGGATCCGCAAGGCAAGGAGATTCGCCTGAAGGACATCTGGCCCACCGACGAGGAGATCGACGCCATCGTGGCGGCGAGCGTCAAGCCGGCCCAGTTCCGCCAGGTCTACGAGCCGATGTTCGCCATCCATGCCGACGACGCGGAGGCCGTGAGCCCGCAGTACGAATGGCGAGCGCAGTCCACCTACATCCGCCGCCCACCGTACTGGGACACCGAGGGCGTGGGCGCGCTGGCGGCCAACCCGCGCACGCTCACCGGCATGCGCCCGCTGGCGCTGCTGCCGGACAACATCACCACCGACCATCTCTCGCCTTCCAACGCGATCCTGATGGACTCCGCCGCCGGCGAGTACCTGCACCGCATGGGCCTGCCCGAGGAAGACTTCAATTCCTACGCCACGCACCGCGGCGACCACCTGACCGCCATGCGCGCCACCTTCGCCAACCCCACGCTGAAGAACGAGATGGTGCGCAACGCCGACGGCAGCGTGAGGGCCGGCTCGCTGGCGCGCATCGAGCCCGAAGGCCGCGTGGTGCGCATGTGGGAGGCCATGGAGACCTACCTGGAGCGCCGCCAGCCGCTGATCGTGATCGCGGGCGCCGACTACGGCCAGGGCTCCAGCCGCGACTGGGCCGCCAAGGGCGTGCGCCTGGCGGGCGTGGAGACCGTGGTGGCCGAAGGCTTCGAGCGCATCCACCGCACCAACCTCATCGGCATGGGCGTGCTGCCGCTGGAGTTCAAGCCCGGCACCGATCGCCTCACGCTGGAACTGGATGGCACGGAGACCTACGATGTGGCGGGCGAGCGCACGCCGCGCGCGGAGCTTGCGCTGGTGGTTCACCGGCGCAACGGCGAGACGCTGCGTGTGCCCGTCACCTGCAGGCTTGACACGGCCGAGGAGGTGTCGGTGTACGAGGCCGGCGGCGTGCTGCAGCGCTTCGCCCAGGACTTTCTCGCATCGGCCGCGCAGGCGGCCTGAATGGACCCCACGATGGCATTCGCACCTCAGATCAAGATCCCTGCCACCTACATGCGCGGCGGCACCAGCAAGGGCGTGTTCTTCCGCCTGCAGGACCTGCCCGAGGCCGCGCAACGGCCCGGCGCCGCGCGCGACCGCCTGCTCTTGCGCGTCATCGGCAGCCCCGATCCCTATGGCAAGCAGATCGACGGCATGGGCGCCGCCACCTCGAGCACCAGCAAGACGGTGATCCTCTCGAAGAGCGCTCGGCAGGGGCACGACGTGGACTACCTGTTCGGCCAGGTGGCCATCGACAAGGCCTTCGTGGACTGGTCGGGCAACTGCGGCAACCTGTCGGCGGCCGTGGGGCCCTTCGCCATCGCCAACGGGCTGCTCGATGCCGAGCGCGTTCCGCGCAACGGCCTGTGCACCGTGCGCATCTGGCAGGCCAACATCGGCAAGACCATCGTCGCCCATGTGCCCATCACCGACGGACAGGTGCAGGAGACGGGCGACTTCGAACTCGATGGCGTGAGCTTCCCGGCAGCGGAAGTGCAGCTCGAATTCATGGACCCGGCCGACGACGGCGAAGAGGGCGGCGCCATGTTTCCCACCGGCCGCGTCGTCGACGAACTGGAAGTCCCCGGCGTGGGCACCTTCGAGGCCACGCTGATCAATGCCGGCATTCCGACCATCTTCCTGAACGCCGCGGACATCGGCTGCAGCGGCACCGAGCTCCAGGGTGCCATCAACGGCGACCCCGCGGCGCTGGCGCGCTTCGAGACCATCCGCGCCTGGGGCGCGGTGAAGATGGGCCTGATCCGCGAGGTGTCCGAAGCGGCAACGCGCCAGCACACACCCAAGATCGCCTTTGTCGCGCCGCCCGCCGACTACTTTGCATCGAGCGGCAAGGCGGTCCGTGCGGCGGAGGTGGACCTGCTGGTGCGTGCCCTGTCCATGGGCCAGCTGCATCACGCGATGATGGGAACGGCGGCGGTGGCCATCGGCACGGCCGCAGCAGTGCCCGGCACGCTGGTCAACCTGGCGGCCGGCGGCGGCGAGCGCGAGGCGGTTCGCTTCGGCCATCCCTCGGGCACCCTGCGCGTGGGCGCGCAGGCGCATCGCGAAAAAGGCGGCCAGTGGGTGGTCACCAAGGCGCTGATGAGCCGCAGCGCCCGCGTGCTGATGGAAGGCTGGGTGCGGGTGCCGATTTGAAACGTGGCGCAAGGGCCGGCGCTGCGCGCGGCCTGCGGTGGCATCATGGTCTGGCCGGCATCGCCGGCGCCTGAAACCACAACACATAGATCAAGGAGCAAGCCGTGAACAGCACATCCATCCACCGGCGCACCGCACTGCTCGCGCTCTGCGCCTGCGCTCTGGCCGCCGGCACCGCCTCGGCCCAGCAGGCATGGCCCAGCAAGCCGATCCACTTCGTCGTGCCCTTCTCGGCCGGCGGCGCCAACGACCTGATGGGCCGTGCGGCCGCCGACGGCGCCTCCAAGGTGCTCGGCCAGCCCATCATCGTGGACAACAAGCCGGGCGCCGGCGCGGTGCTGGGCACCGACGTCGTGGCCAAGAGCGCACCCGACGGCTACACCTTCCTCATCAGCGCGGCCGGCGTGGTGTCCAACAGCATGATCCGCAAGGTGCCCTACAAGGACAGCGACCTCGTGCCCGTGGCCATGATCGCCCTGGCGCCCTCGGTGGTCGTGGCGCCGGCCGATGCGCCCTACAAGGACCTGAAGGAATTCGTCGCGGCCTCGAAGAAGAGCGGCCAGGGCCTGCACTTCGCCACCGCCGGCACCGGCAGCACGCCGCATTTCGTGGAAGGCCTGCTGGAGAAGAACCACGGCGCGAAGCTGGACCTGGTGCCCTACAAGAGCGGCTCGGAGTCCATCACCGCCGTGCTGGGCAACCAGGTCGACGCCACCTCGGAGGCCAGCATCGTGGTGCTGCCGTACATCAGGAGCGGCAAGCTCAAGCCCCTGGCCACCACCTGGACGCAGCGCATCTCCGCCTACCCGCAGCTGTCCACCGCGGTCGAGCAGGGCTTCGACGACATCCGCATCGCCCACTGGGCCGGCGTGCATGCACCGGCCGGCACGCCGCAGGCCATCATCGACAAGATGGCCGAGGCGGTGGACAAGGCGATGAAGGACCCGGCCACGGTGCAGCGCCTCAAGGACATGGGCATCGAGCCCGTGGGCGGCACGCGCGCCTCCTTCGTCAAGTTCGTCGACGAGGAGCGCGCGCGCCTGGGCGCCGTCGTCAAGGCCACCGGCATGAAGGAAGAATGAACCCATGAGCACAACGTCCTCCCCCCGCAAGACCCTGCGCGCGCTGGCCGAGGCCCGCCGGGGCGTGCTGGTGCCCGGCGCCTTCAACGCGCTCTCGGCCAGGGTGATCGAGGACCTCGGCTTCGAGGCCATCTACATCACCGGCGCCGGCGTGACCAACATGTGGTTCGGCATGCCCGACCAGGGCTTCATGGGCCTGCACGAGATCGCCGACCACACGGCGCGCATCCGCGACGCGGTGGGTCTGCCGCTGATCGTCGACGCCGACACCGGCTTCGGCAACGCGCTCAACGTGCGCCACACGGTGCGCGTGCTGGAACGCGCGGGCGCCGACTGCATCCAGCTGGAAGACCAGGTCGCGCCCAAGCGCTGCGGCCACTTCTCGGGCAAGGAGGTCATTCCCACCGAGGAGGCTGTGAGCAAGATCAAGGCGGCGGTCGATGCCCGGCATGACGCCGACTTCATGATCATGGCCCGCACCGACGCGGCGGCGGTCCATGGCTTCGAGGCCGCCATCGAGCGCGCGCAGAAGTTCGCCGAGGCCGGCGCCGACATCCTCTTCGTCGAGGCGGTGACTTCCGCCGAAGAGGTGCGCGCCCTGCCCAGGCGCCTGGCCAAGC
>Ga0209675_1001987_pt1 | contig 10979 bp, 10 predicted proteins | sample AraplaCol_mLB_r2_2_FD_184280 | JGI IMG/M metagenome (GOLD analysis project Ga0209675, IMG submission 184280) | Arabidopsis root microbial communities from North Carolina, USA - plate scrape MF_Col_mLB_r2 (SPAdes) (version 3) | ecosystem: Host-associated > Plants > Roots > Endosphere | place... | reverse complement strand
ACGGTAAGTCTGTTTCTGGTGGATTGGGTGTTGGCTTGATCATTTGCTCAGAGTCTCCAGTAATGCTGGCTCCCATTTCGCGACTAAACGATTGGGTGGCAGCTATGCGCAGGTTAGTCGACCGGGACTCCAAGCTTTACCGGCGCACCCGAAGGCGCCCTGCGCACAGCTACCATTGAGCGCAGGCGCAAAAGCACCTGACTGAATGACTGCATGCGAAGTTGGAGAACACCGAGCGACTAAACCCGTTCACTGACCATTCAGTGATGCGAATCAAGTTACGGGCAGGCTCCAAACTGCACAAGCCGGCGGATTCTGGCGTAGTTGTAGGCAAAGGCGCAAGGCAATGTAGCCTCCCGGATGGAGGCAAAATGATGCGTCATTTTTCAGGCCGCCATCGCGAGCAAGCTCGCTCCCACAGGGGGGGGCGTAGGCTGAAGTCATCCGTTTATCTCCCAACCCAAAATTGACCTTGCCCCTTTCGATCCGAACAGCGACTATGCTCGCCATATAGGGGTAGGGGGTATAGGTATGTCGCACACGCACGAACACAAAGGCGAGTTGCTCAACCGGGTTCGGCGCATTGCCGGGCAGGTTCAGGCTGTTGAAAGAACGCTGGAATCCGAGGCCGATTGTGCCAAGACGTTGCATCTGATGGCGGCGATTCGCGGCGCGGTCAATGGCTTGATGGAGCAGTTCATCGAGGCCCACGCCCGCGAGCATGTCGCCCGTCCCGACCTCAGCGACGAAGCCCGCGCCCAGGGCGTGGAAGAGTTGCTGCTGGCCATCCGCCGATATTCCAAGTGAGCGCCGACATCATGACCCTCAAGGTTGATGACTTTTCCCACAACCATCAGTTTCTCGGTGCTTCGCACGATGAAAACGCCCGACGCACCCTGTGGGTGGTCGTTCTGACCTTCGTGATGATGATCGGCGAAATTGCCGCCGGTTATCTCACCGGTTCCATGGCATTGCTGGCCGACGGTTTCCACATGGCGACCCACGCCGGCGCCTTGGGCATCGCGGCGGCGGCCTATGGTTTTGCCCGGCGTAACGCCAACAACCGACGCTACAGTTTCGGCACCGGCAAGGTCGGTGATCTGGCGGGTTTTGCCTCGGCGATGGTGTTGGGGCTGGTGTCGCTGGGGATTGCCGGGGAATCGGTTTTCCGTCTGTTCCAGCCAACCAGTGTGGCGTTCGGCGAAGCAACCTTGATTGCCGTGGTCGGCCTGGGCGTCAACCTGCTCAGCGCTTTTCTGCTGGCCGGTCACCACAGCCATCACGACCACGGCCATAGTCATGACCACAGCCACGATCATGGCCATCACCACCATCACGACAACAACCTGCGTTCAGCTTACGTGCACGTATTGGCGGACGCGTTGACATCGGTACTGGCGATTGCCGCGCTGCTGGCCGGGCGCTATCTGGGCTGGGTGTGGATGGACCCGGTGATGGGCATCGTCGGTTCCATCGTCATCGCCAAATGGGCCTGGAACCTGATGCGCGACAGCGCCGCCGTGTTGCTCGACACCACCGATGAACCCGTGGCCGAGGAGATCCGCGAACTGCTGGAAACCTCCGATGATGTGCGCATCAGCGATTTGCACGTCTGGCAGGTCGGCCCGCAGGCGCGGGCGGCGATTGTCAGTGTGGTCGCGGTGGCGGGCGTGACTGCCGACGCGATCCGTGAGCGCCTGGCGCCGGTGCATGAGCTTTCGCACCTGACCATCGAATTGCGCAACGCTTAAGGCTGCACCTCGCTGAACATCGGAATTCGTCCATTCAACGAAGGCCGGTAGTGCCACGCGAGTCTTCCCGGATCAATGTCGCGGGCGAGAATTTCAGTGAGCGTGGCGCTGGCGATCGTCATTGCCAGCATCTGCCCGGGACATTGATGCCGACCGCTGCCGAACGCGAAGCTGCGGCGATTCGGGCGATCCACCATAAAGCGATCCGGGTTTTCATTCAGTGCCGGGTCGCGATTGGCCGAGGCCAGCAGCACCAGAATCACGTCACCTGCTTCCAGCCGCACGCCGTCGATTTCACAGCTGTTCGCCACAAATCGACGGGTGTTCTGTACCGATGGATCGAAGCGCTGGACTTCAGCCAGCAATGAATCCCCTGACGCCGCGCGTAATTCAGGCTGACGCTGCAACGCCACCAGCGCATTGCCAATCAACCCGGCGGTGGCCTCGAATGTCTGCGAACAGAGGCCGATCAGGTTGGCGAGCAGCACGTCCTCATCGCCGACAAAACGCTGTTGGATGTCGGCGAGAAACGGGTTCGGGCCCGCCAGCAACTCAATGAAGTATCCGCGCAATTGCTCCGCCGCCCGATGCGCTGCCGCCAGTTGCAGGTCATTGCTCAGCGGCGACAGACACGCCGCGAAATCGGCCGTCAGTTCACTCACGACCCGCGCCTGCGCCGGGGTGAATCCGAGCAGCGATGCAACCACGCACACCGGGCCGCGAAACATGGCTTTATAAAGGCCGTCGGCATCGTTCGTGATCAACCGCGCGGACACCAGCGCGCTGACTTCTTCCCGACCAATCAACCCCAACGGCGGCTCGATGGCCGAACGCGGGCAGCGCTGAGCTTCTCCGTCATTCATGCGCATCAACTGGCCGAACACCTTGCCCGCCATGCCGTCGACGATGGCTTTGGGCACCGGTTCCTGCACCGGACGCACCCGGCAATCCGGATGCGCCAGCGCCGCGCGCACCGCCCGGGCGCTGCTGGCCACCCACAGTTTCAGTCCGTGATTAAACGTGAGCCCGCCCGCCGCGCGCAGTTCGGCGTAGTAGAGGTAGGGATCGGCGTGAGTCGCAGCGATGATCGGGTCCATGGATCGCAACCTTGTCGGTGGGGAAAGTGTTGCTACTATCTCCAGTCCTTGAGGGCGATGATTCGTCCGGGAGCGAAATATGCACGCAGAACATCAAGACATCGGCGTCTCGCAAGTGGCCGCCGCCATCGCGGAACCGGCGCGGACCAAAATGCTGTGCTCGCTGATGGACGGCCACGCCCGCACCGCCACGGAGCTGGCGACCCTCGCCGACGTCAGCGCCTCTACCGCCAGCGCGCACCTGGCCAAGCTCAAGGATTTGGCGCTGGTGCGCCTGCATGTGCAGGGCCGCCACCGTTATTACAGCCTCGCCGACAAACGCGTGGCCCAGGCGCTGGAAGCGCTGATGGTGATCGGCCAGAACCCCGCGCCGACCTTCAAGCCGCACACGCCGGATCGCCTGCGATTCGCCCGCACCTGTTATGACCACATGGCCGGGACGCTCGCGGTGTTGTTGCATGACCGGTTGCTGGAGGGCGGTTGGCTGGTGGAAACCGATGAGCAGGTTTATCGCCTCAGTGAAAGCGGGGAGGCGTTTTTTGAAGGGCTGGGCATTGAGGTCAAGGATCTGTCGACGATGCGCCGCCGCTTTGCCTGCCCGTGCCTCGACTGGAGCATGCGTCGGCCGCATCTGGGCGGTTCGCTCGGGGCCGCGTTGTTGCAGGCCGCGTTGAAGCGCAAATGGGTGACGCAGGATCTGGACAGTCGGGCGCTCACTTTGACGGTGCAGGGGCGCCGGGAACTGGCGTCGCGCTGGGGACTGGTTTTGCCTGGGTCCGGGCGGGAATCGTCAGGTCGCCAACTGACTGACTCCCCGCCCGGATCGGTGCATGCGCGTTAGCTTAGGGTGTATCCGCTATCGACCACCCAATCCTGCCCGACGACGCCGCGTGCGCCATTGCCCAACTGAAAAAGAATGACGTCGGCCACTGCCGCAGGTTCCAGGAATTGTCCGCCCAATAGCCGTTTGTTGACGCCCTGGGCCACGTCGCCGAGCGCTTCGTCGCTCAAGCCCAGTGTCGACCAGATCGGCGTTGCGGTCGGGCCGGGGGAGACGCAATTGATGCGCACACCGTGGGGTGCCAGCTCGACCGCGAGGGTTCGGGCGTGGGCGATCAATGCTGCTTTTGATGCGATATAGGCGGCCAGTCCCGCGAAACTGATTCCGGCCAGAAAAGTACCGATGAACACCACTGACGCCTTGTCTGCAAGGTGCGGGCGCAGGGCGGCCAAGGTGTTCAGGGCGCCGGCGCCGTTCACTGCCCATTGGCGATCGAACGCCGAGCTGTCGAGCCCGTCGGCGAGCTCTGCGATACCGGCGTTGGGCACCACGAAACTCACCGGGCCCAGACGTGCGGCATGTTCGGCCAAAGTGTTTATGTCGGAGGCCTGAGTGACATCGCCGGGTTGCCAAACCAATTGCTGAGGATACCGCTCAAGCAGTTCGGCCAGTGGGCCGAGCTTTCGCGACATGGCCAACACGCGTGCGCCTTGATCCAGCAGGCGTTCGGTAGCGGCCAGGCCTATGCCCGAACTGGCCCCGGTGATGACGGCCAGCTTGCCCTGAAAAACATGATCCATGTTCGACTCCCGTTTTGGTCTTCAGCCAAATGGCTACGGGGAGTCAGTCAATTTTCGGGCCATGCCGGACAGCCTTTAATATCAAGGGCTGCGCAGGGTTGATAGTCATTATGACGCTTGTGGAATCGAGTCAATCTGACTGCTGCTGAGTCAAATTGACCTGACTCCTGCGGTGCGACATTCCGACGAAGAGCGGCATTGCACCTTGTGTGAGCCAATCGCTGTCTATACTGTATATGCGAACAGTATCGAGTCCGTGCCATGCAAATCATCGACAAGCTCAGCATCCTCGCCGACGCCGCCAAGTACGACGCCTCCTGCGCCAGCAGTGGCGCGCCCAAGCGCAGCTCCGAGGGCAAAAACGGGCTGGGTTCGACCGATGGCATGGGCATCTGCCACAGCTATACGCCGGACGGGCGTTGTGTGTCGCTGCTCAAGATTCTGCTGACCAATTTCTGTCTCTACGACTGCCAATATTGCGTCAACCGCCGCTCCAGCGACGTGCCCCGTGCGCGTTTCACGCCCGAGGAAGTGGTGACGCTGACCCTGGATTTCTACCGGCGCAACTGCGTCAGCGGGTTGTTCCTCAGCTCGGGGATCATTCGCTCGGCGGACTACACCATGGAGCAACTGGTGCGCGTCGCGAAGCTGTTGCGCGAAGAGCATGAGTTCCGTGGCTACATTCATCTCAAGACCATCCCTGACGCGGATCCCGTTCTGATCGAAGAGGCCGGGCGTTATGCCGACCGCTTGAGCGTCAACATCGAATTGCCCACCGATGCCAGCCTGCAAACCCTGGCGCCGGAGAAGCACATCGGCTCGATCAAACAGGCGATGAACACCATCTACACCGGCGTGCAGACGGTGCTCAACGAACCCCGCGCACCGAAGTTCGCCCCGGCCGGGCAGAGCACGCAGATGATCGTCGGTGCCGATGACACCGACGACAGCACCATCCTGCACAGCGCTCAAGCTTTGTATGGCAACTTCCGTCTGCGCCGGGTCTATTACTCGGCGTTCAGCCCGATTCCCGACAGCCCGAAAAGCGTGCCGTTGGCCGCACCGCCGCTGATGCGCGAGCACCGCTTGTATCAGGCGGATTTCCTGTTGCGCGGTTATGGCTATACCGCCGGTGAGTTGCTCACGGGGCCGGGCAATCTGGCGTTGGACATCGACCCGAAACTGGCCTGGGCGCTGCAGAATCGTGAGGTGTTTCCGCTGGATCTCAATCGTGCCGAACCGGCGTTGATTTCACGCATTCCCGGCATCGGCTTGCGCACCACCGAACGTCTGGTGGAACTGCGTCGGCAGCGGCGCATTCGCTACGAAGACGTGGCGCGCATGCGCTGTGTGCTGGCCAAGGCCAAACCGTTCATCATCACCAGCGATTACCACCCGCAGCAGGCAGAAGTCACCAGCCAGATGCTTTATCAGCAATTGCGCGACCGACCAATGCCGCAACAGATGGGGCTGTGGGGATGATCAACCTCGATTGCGACGACCTGTTCGACACCTGGCGCCAGCAGGCGCGCTGGCTGCTCAGCCATGAAATCGACCCGAGTCTGGTTAGCTGGGCGTCGGAAGGGGTAAGTGATTTGATTGCCAGTGACGTGGCGGTGCCCGAAGGGCAGGGGCCGTTTCAGGCGCGAATTCCGCGTGCACTTCTCGACACCCTGGAACAAGCTTCGCGCTACCGTGGCGATCAACGCTGGAGTCTGCTGTATGAAGTGCTGTGGCGAGTCAGCCATGGCGACCGCACGGCAATGATGGCCGGCGACAAACTGGGCAGCGAATTGCAGCGGCGGATCAAGCAGGTGCAGCGCGAAGCCCATCATCTGCATGCGTTCGTGCGCTTCATCGAGCGCCCGCCAGAGCTGCCGGGCCCGCAATACGTCGCATGGCACGAACCGGCCCATGACATGCTGCACAGCGCCAGCGAACACTTCATCGGGCGCATGGGCCGGCATCGCTGGCTGATCGCCACGCCCCGCGATGGGGTTTATTACGATGGTGAACAACTGATCCATGAACGTCAGTGTCCGCTGGAGTGGCAGCAACTGGCGCAGAACGTCGATGATCCCCACGGGGACTTATGGCTGACGTACTACAGCCATATCTTCAATCCGGCGCGTTTGAACGAGAAAGTCATGCAGGGGCATTTGCCGACGCGGTTCTGGAAGAACCTGCCGGAAGGAGAGCTGATTCCCGGATTGATTACCCAGGCGCGAATGGGCAAGCAGCAGAACGGACAGGCGAGCGGGATTGCCGGTCGCGCGGGCAAGCGGATTGCCATGAAGGCCACCGAGCCAAACGAATAAAAAAGCCCCCATCGATCACTCGATGGGGGCTTTTGTGCATCTGGCCGTCAGATCAAACCTTGACGATCCAGCCTGCTGGCGCTTCAACGTCGCCGGTCTGCACGCCGGTCAGCTCTTTGTAGAGCTTCTGGGTGACCGGGCCGACTTCGGTTTCGCTGTGGAAGACGTGCAGGTGGTCGTTGTAGCTGATGCCGCCGATCGGGGTGATCACCGCAGCAGTACCGCAAGCACCGGCCTCTTTGAAGTCCGACAGCTTGTCGATGAACACGTCGCCTTCGACCACTTCCAGGCCCAGACGGGACTTGGCCAGTTCGATCAGCGACAGACGGGTGATGCCTGGCAGTACTGACGGCGAGTTCGGGGTCACGAACTTGTTGTCGTGGGTGATCCCGAAGAAGTTGGCCGAACCGACTTCTTCGATCTTCTTGTGGGTCAGCGGATCCAGGTAGATGGCGTCAGCGAAGTGCGCTTTCTTGGCCTGGGAACCCGGCATCAGGCTGGCGGCGTAGTTGCCACCGACCTTGGCGGCACCGGTGCCTTGTGGCGCGGCGCGGTCGAAGGTGGAGATCTGGAAGTTGTGCGGGGTCAAGCCGCCCTTGAAGTAGGCGCCAACCGGAATGCAGAAGATCGAGAAGATGAATTCGGGTGCGGTACGCACGCCGATGTTGTCACCCACGCCGATCACGAACGGACGCAGGTACAGCGCGCCGCCGGTGCCGTAAGGCGGGATGAAACGCTCGTTGGCGCGAACCACTTCCTTGCACGCTTCGATGAACTGCTCGGTGGACACATGCGGCATCAGCAGGCGGGCGCAGCTGCGTTGCATGCGCGCGGCGTTCTGGTCGGGACGGAACAGGTTGATCGAGCCGTCCTTGCAACGATAGGCCTTCAGGCCTTCGAAGCATTGCTGGCCATAGTGAAGGGCAGTGGAGCCTTCGCTGATGTGCAGCACGTTGTCTTCGGTCAGGGTGCCTTTGTCCCACTCGCCGTTGCGAAAGTACGACAGATAGCGTTTGTCGGTCTTGATGTAGTCAAAACCCAGCTTGTCCCAGTTGATGCTTTCGTTACCCATGACACCCTCTATCACTGAACAACCGCCGAAGCGGTTCAAGGCTTCTGACGTTTTTTTGGATGGGCACAACAATACTTCATTCTTGAGCGGTTTCGCAGCCCGAAATCTCTGCCTTTGATCGTTCCCACGCTCTGCGTGGGAATGCAGTCCGGGACGCTCTGCGTCCCAACAGCCGAACGCGGAGCGTCCGTGGAGGCATTCCCACGCGGAGCGTGGGAACGATCTGCGACCGAGAGTTACAGGTGCAACGCGTGCCCAAGCGCACGCAACGCCGCTTCCTGCACCGCTTCACCCAGGGTCGGATGCGCATGGATGGTGCCGCCGATGTCTTCCAGTCGCGCACCCATTTCCAGACTTTGGGCGAACGCGGTCGACAATTCCGATACCCCGACACCCACCGCCTGCCAACCGACAATCACATGGTTGTCCCGACGAGCGACCACCCGCACGAAGCCGGTTTTCGATTCCAGGGTCATCGCCCGGCCATTGGCCGCGAACGGGAAGTTCGACACGATGCAGTCCAGTCCTGCCGCTTTGGCCTCGTCCGGGGTCTTGCCGACCACCACCAGTTCCGGGTCGGTAAAGCACACGGCAGCGATGGCGGTCGGGTTGAACTCGCGGGTCTTGCCGCTGATCAGCTCGGCAACCATCTCGCCCTGAGCCATGGCGCGGTGGGCCAGCATCGGCTCGCCGCTCAGGTCGCCAATGGCGTAGACGTTGCGCATACTGGTCTGGCAACGGCTGTCGATCTTGATCGCCGAGCCGTTCATGTCCAGGTTCAGGGCTTCAAGGTTCCAGCCCTGGGTATTGGGTTTGCGACCGACAGCCACCAGCACCTGATCGGTTTCCAGGTTCAGGGTATCGCCGTTCGGATCTCGCACCTGCAACGTCCCGTCGAAGCCAAGCACGCTGTGCTTGAGGTACAGCTTCACGCCCAGTTGCTTCAGCGCGTCGTGCACCGGTTGTGTCAGTTCGGCATCGTAGGCCGGCAGAATGCGATCCTGCGCCTCGACCACACTGACCTCGGCGCCGAGCTTGCGATAGGCAATGCCCAATTCCAGGCCGATGTAACCACCGCCCACCACGATCAGGCGTTTCGGCACCGACTTTGGCGCCAGCGCCTCGGTGGACGAAATGATCGGCCCGCCAATCGGCAGGATTGGCAGATTGACGCTTTTCGAACCGGTGGCCAGCACCAGGTGTTCGCACTGGATGCGGGTGTCGCCGACTTCCACGGTCTTGCCGTCGATGACCTTGGCCCAGCCATTGACGACCTGAACCTTGTTCTTCTTTAGCAACGCGGCGACGCCGGTGGTCAGGCGATCAACGATGCCGTCCTTCCATTCGACGCTCTTGGTGATGTCGAGGGTCGGCGCCGAAACGCTGATGCCCAGTGCCGAATGCTGGTTGTGATGTTGCGTCTGGTGAAACTGCTCGGCCACATGGATCAGCGCTTTCGACGGAATGCAGCCGATGTTCAGGCAGGTGCCGCCCAGCGATTCGCCCTCGACCAGAATGGTCGAAATGCCCAGTTGCCCGGCACGAATGGCCGTCACGTAACCGCCGGGGCCGCCACCAATGATCAGCAGCGTGGTGTTCAGAGATTGCATGCCATCACTCCACAAACAGGGTCGCGGGTTGTTCGAGCAAGCCACGAATGGCCTGGATGAAGAGCGCCGCGTCCATACCGTCGACCACGCGGTGATCGAAGGAGCTGGAGAGGTTCATCATCTTGCGGATCACCACTTGGCCTTTGACGACCATCGGACGTTCGACGATTTTGTTCACGCCGACGATGGCCACTTCCGGCAGGTTCAGCACCGGGGTACTGACGATGCCGCCAAGGGCGCCGAGGCTGGTCAGGGTGATGGTCGAGCCGGACAGCTCATCGCGGCTCGCCTTGCCGTTGCGTGCAGCGGTGGCCAGGCGGGAGATTTCCGCCGCGCTGTCCCACAGGCTGCGAGCTTCTGCGTGACGCACGACCGGCACCATCAGGCCGACATCGCTTTGCGTAGCGACGCCGACATGCACCGCGCCGAGGCGGGTGATGACCTGGGCTTCGTCGTCGTAGCGGGCGTTCATCTGCGGGAAGTCGCGCAGGGCAACGACCAGTGCACGCACCAGGAACGGCAGCAAGGTCAGCTTGCCACGGCTGGCGCCGTGTTTTTCGTTCAGATGGGCACGCAGTTCTTCAATTGCGGTGACGTCGATTTCCTCGACATAGCTGAAGTGCGCAGCACGCTGAGTAGCGTCCTGCATGCGCTGGGCAATCTTGCGGCGCATGCCGATCACTTGAATCTGTTCTTCATCGTGACGCTGGGCGTACGCGGCAGCGACCGGCGCCGAAGCGTTCGATTGACCTTGCGCCAGATACGCCTCGAGGTCTTCGTGCAACACGCGACCGGCCGGGCCGGAACCGCGCACCAGACGCAATTGAATGCCCAGGTCCAGCGCATGCTTGCGCACGGCCGGCGAGGCCAGCGGACGCTCATCGGCTTCGCGAGCGACCACCGCGCCCTGGCAAACCGGAGCCGTACGCGGCGCGGCGGGTTTACTTTCCACGACAGCTTCAACTTTGGGTGCGGCAGGTGCTTCCTTCGCCGCAACAGGCGCCAGTTTGTCCGACTCCTTCAGATTGCCTGCGCCTTCAACCTCGATGCTGATCAGAATACTGCCGACCGCCATCACTTCACCCGGCTGACCGCCCAGCGCAATCACCTTGCCGTGGACCGGCGACGGAATATCGACCATCGCCTTGTCGGTCATCACATCCGCCAGCACCTGATCTTCAACGACCAGATCGCCAACCTTGACGTGCCACTGCGACAGTTCGACTTCTGCGATGCCTTCGCCGATGTCCGGCATCTTGATAACGTGCGTGCCCATTCAGACCTCCATGACCCGTTTCAGCGCCGCGCCCACTCGGGACGGCCCAGGGAAATACGCCCACTCCTGCGCGTGCGGGTAGGGGGTGTCCCAACCGGTGACGCGTTCGATCGGCGCTTCCAGGTGGTGGAAGCAATGCTCTTGCACCAGCGACACCAGTTCGGCGCCGAAACCACAGGTGCGGGTGGCTTCGTGAACGACCACGCAACGGCCGGTTTTCTTCACGGATTTGACGATGGTTTCCAGGTCCAGCGGCCACAGGCTGCGCAGGTCG
>Ga0209675_1001983_pt1 | contig 10993 bp, 9 predicted proteins | sample AraplaCol_mLB_r2_2_FD_184280 | JGI IMG/M metagenome (GOLD analysis project Ga0209675, IMG submission 184280) | Arabidopsis root microbial communities from North Carolina, USA - plate scrape MF_Col_mLB_r2 (SPAdes) (version 3) | ecosystem: Host-associated > Plants > Roots > Endosphere | place: USA... | reverse complement strand
TCCATCATCCCCATTGAAACTCCCTGTGTTCGAAGCGCCCATGCATCCGGCGGATGCCAGGCAGGTTGACAAATGGTGGGGCCGCACGCGCGGCGAACTGGCGCCGGATTGGCGTGGCAGGCACGCCCCAGCCCCGAGGAAGGGCAGATGTTAACCAGAACGGACGTCCGGACATCCGATGAATTCGGGCCTTGGCCAACAAGAGGCACGCCCTTCGTCCCGGGTATCGATTTGACTAAATTTTAGATATATCTAAAATAATTCAGACATACCTCAAGAAGGATCCCCACCATGAGACATTTCCACTTCGGCCACGGCCATCACCACTGCAGCGTCGCCCGCGGCGAGCACGACGACGGCCTTTCCGGCGGCGGCCGCGGTCATCGCGGCGGACGTGGCGGCGGCGTGCGCGTGTTCGGCCATGGCGGCCTGCGCTTCGTGCTGCTGCAGCTCATCGCCGACAAGCCCTCGCACGGCTACGAACTCATCAAGGCCATCGAAGAGCGCCTCGGCGGCAGCTACGCGCCCAGCCCCGGCGTGGTCTACCCCACGCTCACGCTGCTCGAGGAGATGGGCTATCTCAGCGTAGACACCGCCGACGGCAGCGGCCGCAAGAGCTACAGCATCACCGACAGCGGCCGCGAATTCCTCGCGGCCAACCGCGAGATGGCCGACGCCATGATGGCCCGCATGAGCGGCGGCGTAGACGGCGCCGGCCCGCGCGGCGGACGCCCGCCGCAGGTCACGCGCGCCATCGAGAACCTCAAGCTCGCGATGCGCATGCGCCTGACGGGCGCGCCGCTGACCGATCAACAGGCGCACGAATTTGCCGCGGTGCTCGACGCCGCGGCCCAGCAGATCGAAAGGATCTGAAGGGCCGAGGGCAACCCGAATCCCAACCAACCCTGTCTCGCAACAGGATTTCCGCAATGACTGACTTCAGTACATCACCAGCGTCCACGGCCCCCATCGTGCCGGACCGCACGCCCCGCCGGGTGCGCCACGAGCTGCGCTTTCGCCGGCTCGCGGTGAAGACGGTGCAGCGCGTGACGCCGCACCTGATCCGCGTCACGCTCGCCGGCGACGACCTCGCGGGCTTCTACAGCCCGGGCTTCGACGACCACGTGAAGCTGTTCTTTCCCGACGCCGCCACCGGCAAGCTGAGCCTGCCCACCATGGGCCCCGAAGGCCCGGTGTGGCCCGAAGGCCGCCCCACCATGCGCGACTACACGCCGCGCAACCACGACGCGAAGGCCGGCACGCTCGAGATCGACTTCGCGCTGCACGAGGCCGGTCCGGCCACGCAATGGGCCGAGCAGGCGAAGCCCGGCGACATCCTCGGCGTGGGCGGCCCGCGCGGCTCGTTCATCGTGCCGACCGAATTCGACTGGCACCTGCTGATCGGCGACGACACCGCCCTGCCCGCGATCTCGCGGCGCCTGGCCGAACTGCCCGCCGGCTCGCGCGCGGTGGTGCTGGCGGAAGTCGACAGCGAAGCCGACGAGATCGCGTTCGACACGCAGGCCGAGCTCACCCTGAAATGGGCGCACCGCCGAGGCACCGAGCCCGGCCTGAGCCCCGTGCTTGTCGACACGCTGAAGGCCATGAAGCTGCCTGCCGGCGACTTCCACGCGTGGGTGGGCTGCGAATCGGCCATCGCCAAGGCGCTGCGCGCGCATCTGGTGGGCGAGCGCGGCGCGAACCCGAAATGGACGCGGGCCTCGGGCTACTGGCGCCGCGGTGCGGTGGCCACGCACGATTCGCACGACGAGTGAGTGGGCTTGCTCCTTCCCCCCGCTGGGGGAGGGAGAAATGTCGGGGGTCAGTGCGGCACTTCAGCCGGGCCTGAAGCCGCCGCGCTGCGCCTCGGGCTGCGTATCAGCAACAGCAGCGGAATCGCCAGCACCGTGATGATCATCATGATGGCGAAGTCGTCGAGGTAGCCGATCAGCGCGCCCTGCCGCGTCACCTCGGCGTTGAGCAACGCGAGCCCCGTGGCGGTGTCGGGCGACATCGTCTGCGGCAGGGTCGCGAGCGCCGCGTTGCCCGGCGCCACGGTCGAGGCGATCTGCGCATGCGCCCTGCTCGAGCCTTCGGTCAGCAACGCCTGCACGATCGAGATGCCCACGCTGCTGCCGATGTTGCGCAGCAGGCTGAAGATGGGCGTGCCCTGGTTGCGCAGCCTCGGCGCCAGCGTGGCGAAGGTGGCGGTGGAAAGCGGCACGAAGGTGAAGCCGATGCCCAGCCCCTGGATGAAGCCCGAGACCACGATGAGCGTGCTGTCCATCTGCAGCGTGAGCCGCGTCATCTGGTAGAGCGAGAAGGCCGTGAGGCCGAAGCCCAGCGCCATGATCGCGCGCACGTCGATGCGCTGCACCAGCCGCCCGACGATGATCATCGCGATCATCGTTCCCACGCCGCGCGGCGCGGTCACCTCGCCGGTGTAGATCACCGGGTAGCCCATCAGCCCCTGCAGGAAGTTGGGCAGCAAGGCCATGGTCGCGAACAGGATCATGCCGACGATGAACGCGAACAGCAGGCCGGTGACGAAGTTGCGGTCCTTCAGCAGGTCGCGGTCGAAGAAGGAGACGCCCTGCACCATCCAGGTGTGGACCACGAAGAAGCAGAAGGCCACCAGCGCGGCCGCGGCTTCGAGCTTGATCTCCCACGACTCGAACCAGTCGAGCTGCTCGCCGCGATCGAGGAAGAGCTGCAGCATGCCGATGGCGATGCTCAGCGTGACGAAGCCGAAGATGTCCAGTCGCTCGCCCTGCGGCCGGCTCTCGGGCAGGTAGCGCGCGATGCCCCAGAAGGCGAACACGCCCACCGGCAGGTTGATGAAGAACACCCAGCGCCAGTCGAAGTTCTCGGTGAGCCAGCCGCCCAGCAGCGGCCCGAGGATGGGCCCGACCATGATGCCCGCGCCCCAGATGGCCATGGCCTGGCCGACCTTCTCGCGCGGGTTGATGTCCAGCAGCACCGCCTGCGAAAGCGGCACCAGCGCCGCGCCGAAGATGCCCTGCAGCAGCCGCGCGGCCACGATGCCCACCAGCGAGGTCGCCAGCCCGCACAGCGCCGAAGCCACGGTGAAGCCGATCACCGAGATGATGAAGACGCGCCTGCGCCCCCAGTGCCCGCAAAGCCAGCCCGTGAGCGGCAGCGCGATGGCCGAGGCCACGATGTACGAGGTGAGCACCCAGGTGATCTGGTCCTGCGAGGCCTGCAGGCTGCCCTGCATGTGCGGCAGCGCCACGTTGGCGATGGTGGTGTCCAGCGCCTGCATGATGGTCGCCAGCATGATCGAGATGGTGATCATGCCGCGGTGCGGCACGGTGGTTCCGGGCGCGACGCTCATGACGACCTGCGGCCGGCCGGTGAAGCGATCTCCACGAGGCTGCCGTGCACCCGCGCGAGCAGGCCCAGCAGCTGGGCGCGCTCGGCCTGCGAGAGCACCGACATCACGCGGGCGTTGAGCCCGTCGCTGATGCTCAGGGCGCTGTCGAGCGCCTTCTCGGCGCTGGGCTCCAGGTGGATTCTGTTGACGCGGCGGTCGGTGGGGCTGGGCTCGCGGCGTATCCAGCCGGCGGCGGCCATGCGGTCGCACAGGCCGGCCACGGCCATGGGGGTGAGGTCGAGCCGCTGCGCCAGTTCGGCCTGCGAGAGCGGCTCTTCTTCGTCGCCGTGCATCGCCAGCGCGCCCAGCAGGCGGCACTGCGCGCTGGTGAGCCCGATGCGCTCGCGCGCGAGGCGGTCGAACTCCTCGCTGTAGAGCTTGCCCACGCTCTTGACGAGGAAGCCGAAGCGCTGCGTGAAGTCCCTTTTCATAAGGGACTTGATTGTCTACATGTTTATTAGTTGAGCATTAGCAACGAGCGCGTCCGAGGCTCTTGGGAGTCTCTAGAGCCAACCTGCTCGCCTGAACCGGTAATAGAGATAGCCGCAGGTGCTCACGATGAGCCCCAGCGCGATGCCATAGCCGTAGCGGAATTTCAGCTCCGGCATGTTCTCGAAGTTCATGCCCCAGATGCCGGCGAAGGCGGTGCACACCGCGAAGATGCTGGCCCAGGCCGCGAGGCGCTTGATGACCTCGCTCTCCTCGATGGTGACCATCGACAGGTTCACCTGGATCGCCGTGGCGATGGTGTCGCGCATCGCGTCGATCGACGCGTTGATGCGCGCCAGGTGGTCGCCCACGTCGCGGAAGTATTCCTGCGAGCTCATGCAGATCTGCGGCACGCGCCCGCCGTGCATCTTGCCGGCGGCCTCCACCAGCGGCGCTACCGCGCGCTTGAGGACCATGCTGCGCCGCTTCAGGTCGTAGAGCTGCTTGATCTTGTCGCGCGCCGCGCCGCCCTGGCCGAAGATCTGCTGCTCGATGGACTCCAGCTCCACTTCCAGCGCGTCGATCACCGGGAAGTAGCGGTCAACCACCGCGTCCATCAGCGCGTACAGCACGAAGCCGGCGCCGTGGCGCAGCAACTCCGGCTCGCGCTCGCAGCGCTCGCGCACGCCCAGGAAGCCCTGCTTGCTGCGGTTGCGCACCGACAGCACGTAGTTGGCGCCGACGAAGACGTCGACCTCGCCCACGTTCATGCAGTGCTCGCCCTCGGCCGAGGGCTCCACCAGGTGCATGACGACGAAGAGCGAGTCGCCGTATTCCTCCATCTTCGGGCGCTGGTGACCGTGGTGGGCGTCTTCCACCGCCAGCGGATGCAGGCCGAACTCCTTCTGCATCTCGCGCAGTTCCTCGTCGGAGGCATCGCTCAGCGCCACCCAGACGAAGCAGCCGGGCCGGCTGATGTATTCGCTGATGTCCTCGACCGATATGTCGGCGAGCTTGGAGCCGTTTTCGTAGGCGACGCAGTTGATCAGCATCGATGCCCTCGCAGTTCACGTTGGTGGAAGCCTTCGATGGTGCCACGGGCCTCCCGCTGCCGCCGGTGGGGCTGTCGCCGGGGCTTCGGCCGGCTCGGCTAGAGTTCGCCATGGTCCGGCCGGCGCGAGACCGGTGAACGCAGTCCAGCGGCGCAGCGCAGACGCCGCAACGCACAAGATGGGGAAAAGGGAGGAAGTCGATGAGAAAAAGCTTGTTCGAGGAGTCGCTCAAGTGAAGCGGGACGTTCGCCTTGCGAAGACCCTGCTCGCGGCCGTCATGATCTCGGTGTCGGCAGCCACCGGCTGGCAGCTCTGGATATCGCGCGAACAGACGCTGGCCGCAGCCGACACCAACAACCTCAACCTTGCCCAGGCGCTGAACATCTACGCCGAAGGCATCTTCACCCAGAGCGACATGCTGCTGCAGGGCGTGACCGAGACGCTGAAGGCCGACGGTCACCCGCACGCGCACCTGCAGCGCGTGCAGTCGCTGGTCGAGCGGCAGAAGCGCCTGCTCGACCCGCTCGACGGCGTCGCCGTCCTCGATGCCAGGGGCGACTGGCTGATCTACTCCAAGGGACAGGTTCCGCCGGGCACCAACAGCGCCCATCGGCCCTACTTCGTGCATCACCGAGACAAGCGCTCCAACGATGTCCTCATCAGCCCGCCGCTTCGCAATCCGTTCACCGGCGAATGGGGTATCACGGTCAGCCGACGCCTCGAAGACGACAAGGGCCAGTTCGCAGGCGTCGTCGTCATCGGCCTGGGCCTGCAGAACTTCCTGCGCGCATTCGGAACCATCGCCCTGCCCGACACCGGCACCATCGGCCTGAGCACCAACACGGGGCAGATGCTGGTGCTCTACCCCTACCGCGAGAAGTACGTCGGCCTCGACTTCTCGAAGTCGGTCAATTTCCAGCGCCACTTCTCGGGCACTTCGGGTACCGCATCGTTCCGCTCCAGCGTGGATGGAACGAAGCGGCTCTACGCCTTCCGCAAGAGCGACCGCTACCCGGTGCTGACCACCGTGGCGGTGGGCCGCGACCAGGCGCTGCAGGCCTGGAGGCACCAGGCGCTGCTGACGCTCGCCGTGGTCAGCGCCCTGCTGACCGCGGTGGCGGCGGTGGGCTGGAAGCTGATCATCAACATCGGGCGGCGGATCAGGGCCGAGGCTTCGCTGATGGCCGCGCGCGAGGACCTGCTGCAGGCCAACCGCCGGCTGGAGATCTTGGCGACGCAGGACCCGCTCACCGGCCTGGCCAACCGCCGCAGCTTCGACGAAGTGCTGGCGCAGGAATCCCGCCGCGCGGCCAGGGAAGGCACGGCCCTGTCGCTGCTGCTGCTGGACCTGGACTGCTTCAAGAGCTTCAACGATGCCTATGGCCACGTCGCCGGCGACCAGTGCCTGAGGGCCGTCGCGATGGCGCTCAGGCGCAGCATCAGGCGCCCGGGCGACCTGGTCGCGCGCTACGGCGGAGAGGAGCTGGCGATCGTGCTGCCCAGCACCGGCCTGCAGGGCGCCCGCAAGGTCGCGGAACTCATGCTCGAACAGGTGCGCGCGCTCGGCATCACCCACAGCGAGAGCCCGCATGGGCAGGTCACCGTCAGCATCGGCGTGGCGACCCTGCAGGACCCGCAGTCGCACGCGCCGGAGCAGCGGCTCGTCGAGGCGGCGGACGCCGCGCTCTACAAGGCCAAGCAGGGTGGACGCAACTGCTGGGTCAGCCAGGAGGAATGGGTGGCGGGCTGAGCCTCATGCGGCTCTGAAGCAGGCGGGCCGGGCGGAATCAGCGCAGCATGCGGCGGGTGGCGCGCTGCCCCAGCCAGCGCGCCAGTTCCACGAGCAGCGGCGTCATCACGGCCCAGCCGGCACCCAGCACCAGCATCGCCCGGCTAGGGTCGGGAAAGTGGCCGGCCCCCATCCGCACCGCGGCCGCGTAAGACAAGGCACCGCCCACGCCCCCGATCACGGCAGAGAGCAGCCAGCGCCCGTGCAGCCAGCGCAGCGGCCCGCGCAGCGTGGTCGAGAAGAGCGCCCACAGCCCCAGGATCCACGCGGGCGCCACGCCCGGCCAGGGCCCCGGCGAGGCATAGACCAGCACGCCGCCGCGCGCCATGCCGGTGTCCCATGCCAGGCCCAGCAGCATCGCGCACAGCGCCAGCAGCAGTTCGTCGCGGCGCGCATCGCTGAACCACAGGTTCAGCAGCGCGGCGCCGATGCAGGCCGCCACGCCCCAGCCGGGCGCGCCGCGCGCGGCACCCAGCACGCACGCGAACCAGGCGGCCTGGAAGACCACGAGGTTGAGAACGGTGGGGCCGTACTGGCGCAGCAGTGTCTTCATGCGGACCGGGCCTGTTCGGCGAAAGCTGCGGCGGTGATCCGGGCACGGCCCTGCGGCGTAGGGAAGTTGCGGGGCCGGCGACGTTCGGCCCGGGCCGCCGCATTTCCGGGAGTCACGATGCCAGCTTCGATCACGCCCGCCCCGATGCGGGAGAGCCGTTCATGACGCCGCCGATCCGCCAATTGGTGCTGGTGCTGGGCGACCAGCTGGACGGCCGGGCCTCGGCCTTCGACGGCTTCGACCCCGCGCGCGACGGCATCTGGATGGCCGAGGTGCGCGAGGAGTCCACGCACGTCGCCTCCAGCCGAATCCGGATCGCCCTGTTCCTGTCCGCCATGCGCCACCATGCGCGGCTGCTGCGCGAGCGCGGCTGGCCGCTGCACTACGTGCGCCTGGACGATCCCGCGAACACCGGCAGCTTGGCCGGCGAACTCGCGCGTGCGATCCGGCTGCTGCGGCCCGGGCGGCTGGTGATGACCGCGCCGGGCGACTGGCGCGTGCTGCGCGCGCTGCGACGTGCCGCCGCCGAGGCCGGCCTCGCGGTGGAGCTGCGCGACGACCGCCACTTCTTCTGCACCGTGCGCGAGTTCGCCGACCATGCCCGCGGCCGCCGCACCCTGCGCATGGAAAATTTCTACCGGCAGATGCGCCGCCAGCACCGCGTACTGATGGAGGGCGAAGAAGGAACGCCAGGCTACGGGCCCGCTGGAGGGCGCTGGAATTTCGATGCCGACAACCGCCAGTCCTTCGGCGCCGAGGGTCCGGGCATCGTGCCCGAGCCCGCCCGCTTCGAGCCCGACGCGATCACGCAGGAGGTGCTGGCGCTGGTGGCCCGGGAGTTCGAACGCCATCCGGGCGAGCTCGATGGCTTCGCCTGGCCGGTGACGCGCGAGCAGGCGCTGCTGGCGCTGGAGCGCTTCGTCGACGAGCGGCTGCCCGGCTTCGGCCCCTGGCAGGACGCGATCTGGCCCGGCCAGCCCTGGCTGTGGCACGCCCACCTCTCGGCGGCGATGAACCTCAAGCTGATCGAGCCGCGCGAAGTGGTCGCGCGGGTGGAACGCGCCTGGCAGGAGGGCCGCGTTCCGCTGGCGAGCGCCGAAGGCTTCATCCGCCAGGTGCTGGGCTGGCGCGAATATGTCCGCGGCGTCTACTGGACTTCCATGCCCGGCCTCGTGGAGTCGAACGCGCTGGATGCGCGGGCGCCGCTGCCGGCCTTCTACTGGACCGGCGACACGCCGATGGCCTGCCTGTCGGACGCGATCCGGCAGACGCTGCGCCTGGGCTACGCCCACCACATCCAGCGCCTGATGATCACTGGCCTGTTCGCGCTGCTGCTCGGCGTGCGGCCGCGCGAGGTCCACGAGTGGTATCTCGCCATCTACGTCGATGCGGTGGAATGGGTGGAGCTGCCCAACACCGCGGGCATGAGCCAGTACGCGGACGGCGGCGTGATGACGAGCAAGCCCTACATCGCCAGCGGCAAGTACATCGAGCGCATGAGCGGCGGGCAGTACTGCGCCCAATGCCGCTACCGGCCCGGCGTCAGCCAGGGGCCCGAGGCCTGCCCCTTCACGACGCTGTACTGGGACTTCCTGCTCAGGCACCGCGAGCGCTTCGCGAAGCACCAGCGCATCGGCGCGCAGGTGCGCAACCTCTCGCGGCTGTCCGGGCAGCAGGCCGAGGCGATCAGGGCGCAGGCAGCCGCACTTAGGGACGCGCTCGAAAAGGCGGGCGGCTACACGCCCTGACACTGCGCTGGGCCGTCTGCCGCCGGCGCCCTCCTCAGGCATCGGCCGCGCGCAGCCGGTACAGCCCCACATCGATGCGCCCGCAGCGAAAGCCGGCCTCGCAGTACGACAGGTAGTAGGTCCACAGCCGCTTGAACGCGGCGTCGAAGCCCAACGGCTCGATCTGCGGCCAGGCCGCCAGGAACCGCCGGCGCCACTCGGCGAGCGTTCGCGCATAGTCCATTCCGAAGCAGTGCGAAGTCTCGATGACGAACCCCGCGCGCCGTGCCTGCTCTTGCAGCACGCGCGGGCTGGGCAGCATGCCGCCCGGGAAGATGCAGTGCTGGATGAAGTCGGCCCCCTGCCGGTAGCCGTCGAAGTGCTCGTCGGCGATGGTGATCGCCTGCAGCACCGCCACGCCACCGGGCTCGAGGCGGTCGCGCAGGGTCGCGAAGTAGGCGGGCCAGTAGGCCTCGCCGACGGCTTCGATCATCTCGATGGACACGATGCGGTCGAACCGGCCCTGCACGTCGCGGTAGTCCTGCAGCCTCAGGTCGAGCCGCTCGGCCACGCCCCATGCCTGGCCGCGCTCGCGCGCGAAGGCCAGTTGCTCGGCCGACAGCGTGAGCCCCGTCACGCGCGCCTCGTGCCGGCGGGCCAGGCTCGCAGCCAGCGTTCCCCAGCCGCAGCCGATTTCGAGCACGTTCGCGCCTTGCGGGGTGTCGAGCATGCGGTGGATGGCATCGAGGCGGCGCGCCTGGGCGGCCTCGAGAGTGTCGTCGGGCTCGTCGCTGAAGATCGCGCTCGAATACAGCATGCTGTCGTCGAGCCAGTGCCGGTAGAACTCGTTGCCCAGGTCGTAGTGGAAGGAGATGTTGTGCCGGCTGCCGCTGCGGCTGTTCCTGCGCGCCAGGTGCAGCAGCCGGGCCAGCCAGCGCGAAGGGCCGCGGCCCTTGAGCAGCGAGCCCCAGGCGGCTTCGTTGGCCAGGCCGAATTCGAAGAGGGCCAGCAGGTCGGGGCTGTCCCATTCGCCGTCGCGGAAGCTCAGGGCCAGGCCGAGGTCGCCCTGCATGAGCAGCCGCACGATCGGCCGCCAGCTCGAAAGGCGCAGGCTGGCATGCGGGCCCGGCTCGCGGCCGGCCACCTCGATGCTGCGCCCGCCGGGCAGCGTCAGCGCCAGCCGGCCGAAGCGGGTGCGCGCAAGCAGGCGCCGCAGCGGCGAGAAGGACGGCACGGCGTCGAGAACGGGGGCGGAGGGCGTGGTCAGGCTCATGGAGTCTCGCTCGTGGAAACGATGGTGATGTCGCGCTCCGGGGCTGCCGGACGCGGATGCAGTGGCACGCGCTTGATCCACAGGCGCAGTGCCTGCCAGTGGATGGCCGCGACGACCTTGAGGGTCAGCAGCGGATGGGTCAGGAAGACGCGCAGCAGCGCGAGGTCGCTCAGCGCGGTGCGCTGGCCGTCCTGGCGCGCGTTGAGCACGGCGCCGTCGGCATCGTGCACGCTCACGCCGATCGACACCGACTCGCCCGGCGGCGCGATGCGGAAGCGGTAGCGCAGGTCCATGCCGTTGAAGGGCGAGACGTACATCTGCTTGTCGCAGCGCTGATCGATGACCGGGGCGGCGGCGTCGTCCACCGGAATCAGGTAGCTGTGCCGCTGCCCGAAGGTGTTGTTGACCTCGTAGACCATCGCCTGCAGCTCACCCCCCGGGGCGTGGCAGAACCACACGCTGAGCGGGTTGAAGACGTGGCCGAGCAGCCTGGGCATGGTCAGCAGCCGGATCGCCCCGCCCGTGGGCAGGCCGGCCTCACGCAGCCGCGCCTCGACCTGGGCGCGCAGGTCGCGGCCCGAGCCGTCGCCGTAGTCGGCGGCGTGGAAGCTGAACAGGTTGAAGCGGTCCACCGAGAACAGGCGCAGCCGGACGTTCAGCTGCGGCAGCTCGTCGATGTCGACCAGAACGCTGTAGACGCGGTAGGCGAGCCGGTGCCGCCTGGGCCGCAGCCGCTGGTGCATGACGCGCCCGACATAGAGCGCCGAGCCGCCCTG
>Ga0209675_1001980_pt1 | contig 10999 bp, 7 predicted proteins | sample AraplaCol_mLB_r2_2_FD_184280 | JGI IMG/M metagenome (GOLD analysis project Ga0209675, IMG submission 184280) | Arabidopsis root microbial communities from North Carolina, USA - plate scrape MF_Col_mLB_r2 (SPAdes) (version 3) | ecosystem: Host-associated > Plants > Roots > Endosphere | place: USA... | reverse complement strand
CCCACCGTTCTGACACTTGCTTTGGCCAGTGCATTGATGCTTCCCCAGGTCGCGCAAGCGCAAACCTGGAGCAACACAGCTGGGACGAATGATTGGGCTACGGACCAGAATTGGAGCAGTGGAAGCGCGCCCAACAGCGCAACAGTGGTCGTGATCGACCTAGCTGCACCTTCTGGCGCGGTGATCAACCAGGCGGGCGCACAGGCTAAGACGTTGACCGTGGGCGACCAACTCGCCGGCGAGCTGGCGATCGCTGGGGTCGGTGACCTGTCTTCAGGTGGGGTGCAACTCGGCGTCGCAGTTGGGTCGAGCGGCGTTGTCAGTCTCGATGGCCCGGCGACGAAGTGGACCGATACGGGAACATTCGTCATCGGGGAAGGTGGCTCGGGAACGGTCAAGATTTCCAACGGCGGGGTGCTGGACTCTGCGGGCGCCTTGGTGGGAAACAAGGCCGGTTCTACAGGCGCAGTGACGCTCGATGGCGCACCGACAAGTCAGTGGACAAGCTCGCAGACCATCGTTGTCGGGAATGCCGGACAAGGGAATCTGACGGTTCTCAACGGACAGGTGCACAGCATCGACGCAGTCACGGTCGCAGCCGGTGCCAAAGCTGTTGGCATCGTCCTCATCGACGGAGCGACGTCTTCCGTGAGTGCCAAGACGCAGTTGACGGTTGGCAGTTTTGGCGATGGCAGCCTCACGTTGAAGAACGGTGGCAAGGCGGATGTTCAAGCCGGTGATGCCGTCCTTGCGCTTCATGCTGGATCAAAGGGTGGCGTGCTTGTCGACGGGCCGAGCACATTTTCGCAGTCGGGTAGCTTGGTCGTCGGCCGAGATGGCGATGGACAACTTCAGGTTGTCAATGGCGCTACCGCGGCGACCGGCGCGAATGCCGTCTTGGGCGAGCAGTCGGGCAAGGGCACGGCGACGATTGACGGCAAGAACTCAGTCTGGACCGTGGTGGGCAAGCTCACGGTGGGTGACATCGGTGGAGGTACGGTTTCGGTTACTGGCGCTGGGAGTCTGAGTTCCGCCGATGTCGCTGTCCTTGGGGCGCAGACTGGCTCGAGCGGCAATGTATTCATTGACGGCAAAGGGTCAAACTTCAACGTTGCAGCGCCTTCTTCATTGGTGGTGGGAGGCGGGGGAGCAGGCACGCTGATGATCACCAACGGCGCGACGGTCACTTCAGGCGACAGTGTCATTGGCAGAGACCCGGGATCCAAGGGCCAGGTCACGGTGGATGGCATTGGGTCCTCTTGGGCCGCGGGCACTTCCTTGCAGGTTGGGAAGTCTGGCGTCGGCCAGTTGGATGTCGTCAATGGTGCAACCGTCACCTCGAGTGGTGGCCTGGACGTCGGCTCGCGCGGCGTGATGTCTGTCGCTTCCGGCGGCAAGGTCGACTCGGCCAACGGTTCTGTCGGCGGCACGCTGGGCTCGAGTGGCTCACTCAGAGTGGACGGGGTCGGCTCATCGTGGACCAACAAGAGTCAGTTCACCATCGGCACCGGGGTGGTAACCGTCTCCAACGGGGGCGCACTTGCCGCCCCGACTTTGATTCTCGGCAGCAACGGAGGCGAAGTCGGAACGCTGAACGTCGGTGCGCCGTCGGGGAGCACGCCAGTTGGCGCCGGAACCTTGGCGTTGGGCGGCCTGTTTTTCGGAGACGGAAGCGGGGTGATCAACTTCAATCACACCGAAGCCGGCTATACGTTTGCGCCAGAGCTCGGAGGGAGTTCCGGCAAGATCAACCAGATCGCTGGCGTGACGAACATAACCGGCGACGCAAGCCAGTTCTACGGTGACACGCTGGTCACCGGCGGCCGCCTCGCGGTTGAAAGCTCATTGGCGAACTCATCGATCACGGTTGCCGGAAATGGCACGTTGGGAGGGATGGGGACCGTCGGCAACGTCCTTGTCCAGGCGGGCGGGACGGTTGCGCCAGGACACATGAGTGGCAGCTTGAAGGTCAACGGCAACATTCATTTCATGGCCGGGTCGACGTACCAGCTCAACGTTGACGCCGCCGGCCAAAGCGACCGCATCACGGCAACCGGGAAAGCCACGCTCGCAGGCGAAGTGAAAGTGGTGCCGGCGGCAGGCAGCTATGCACCTTCCACTCAATTCACCATTCTCACAGCGGGCGGCGGCGTCTCAGGCCAGTTCTCGGGGGTTTCCTCCAACACCGCTTACCTCACTCCTTCGCTGAGCTACGACGCAACGTCTGCGCAGCTGACGCTGACCCGCAACAGCACGCCGTTTTCCGGGGTGTCCGAGACACCCAATCAGGGGAGCACAGGGGCGGGCGTGGAGAGCACAGGCACGGCCGGCGGGCCTCGTCCGGCCGGCATCAGCTTGTACGATCGTGTGCTGACGATGGATGCCGTCAATGCACGTCTGGCCTTCGACCAACTATCTGGTGAAGCCTACGCGTCCGCGCGTGGCGTATTGATCGATGACAGCCGGTTTGTGCGTGAGGCTGCGATGGACCGGATGCGTTTGCCAGGCACCAGCTACGGACGCAGGAACACGCGGACAGAAGAAGGTGTGGATGTCTGGAGCAGGGCGATCGGTACATCTGGCGCATTCAACGCGCACCGCGGCGACCGTTCTTCGAACTTGAGCGCCGGTACCGCTGCAGTCGACCGCGACCTGACGGGCATGCTTGTCGGTGCGGACGTCGACCTGGGAGATGTCTGGCGTGTCGGCGTCGTCGGCGGCCTGAGCCAGTCCGACATGAAGATCGATAGCCGCAACTCCTCCGTGAAGGCAAACAGCTTCCACTTGGGAATGTATGGCGGTGCGAATTGGGGCGCATGGGGCCTGCGCACGGGCGCCGCCTATACACACCACAAGCTTGAGACACGGCGCCAGGTCGCTTTTCAGGACTTCTTCGACCCCGTCGAGGGCCATTGGAACGCAAGCACGAGCCAGGTCTTCGCGGAACTGGGTTACAAGCTGCAGGGCGAACGTGGCGTCCTCGAGCCGTTTGCGAATGTGGCTCACGTGAACGTTTCGAGTGGCCGTTTCAACGAACGAGGAGGTCAGGCAGCACTGACGGGCCTCGCAGGGAGTACTGGCGTGACTTTTTCCACGCTCGGCCTTCGCGGCGCCACCCGACTGAATCTTGGAAACGCATCCAATGTCACCCTGAGCGCCAGCGTTGGATGGGGCCGCGCATTCGGCCAACTTGTGCCCCAGAGTTCGATGGCGTTGGCTGGTGGCTCCCCTTACACCGTGTCAGGCGTCCCCATCGCGAAGAATGTGGCAGTGGTTGAGGCCGCCATGGATTTCGCTTTGTCCAGAAACTCGAAGCTCAGTATTTCCTATGGCGGGCAGTTCGGCTCCGGCACGCGGGATCACGGTGTGAAGGCCACGCTGAACGTTCGTTTCTAGGCTTCGTTAGCAGGGAAGCCTGCTGTCGTTGGCGCAAGGGTAGAACATGGCGGCCTAGGGGTCATCGGATTCCCTTGCGGCGGCAGGTCCACGCGAATGAATGACTGATCTCGTGGGAGCGAAGTACCACCCTACACAAGTCGCGTGCGACCCACGCATCTTAGTTCGCAAGCTTGCGGCGTCCGCCTTGCCACGCGCCCAACCGATCGTGCGCGTCCTCGCTCACGGTGCTGCTTTGTTCGACAACAAAACTGGACGCCTCTGCATCGTTCATCGGCTCGCCGCGATACCAGACATGCTTCCCATCCGAAGCGTATCCCCGCCCCAGCGTCCGAAGACTCGCAACACTTGCGCCCCGGAGCGTCTTGACAATCAGCTTGGGGCGATTCGGTTCGGTCGTCTCTGTGCGGGCGTGGTAGGCCGCGTTTTTGTCGCGTGCGTATTCGAGATCGGTGTCACTGACCATGGCAAACGTGGCGCCATCGCTGCCGGCAATTTCGACCTTCTCGAAGTAGGCGCGTTTTTCATCTCGAGCAAAACGCCGGTTCAACGGCTCGAAGGTTGCGACGCTGCGAACCTCGAATGGCAGTCCTTCGTAGAACACGTGGTCGGCATCCCGGGCATAGCCGTGCGTGAGCACCTTGTAGGTCGCAGGTTCCGCAGAAGGGATGCGGAAAATGTTCAATCGCTTGAACGCCCAGTATTCCTGCGCCTTTCGGTACGTGTCGCAGTAGTAAACGGAATTGCGATCCCGCGCTTCATGATCCGACAGTGCCTCAAACGTGGGCCCGTCGCTGTTGAGCACGGACGTTCCCATGTAGTAGCCTGACTTCGCGTCACGTGCAAAGTTATCGTCCAGCGGTTTGAATGTCTTTGGGTCGAGCGGCGTGAAGGGAATGCCGTCGTGGGCCCAGGCCAAGCCCTTTTCGCGATACCCGGAATTTCCGCACCCCGTAAGAAGGACTGCGACGGAGGAGAACAGCGCCAGAAGAAGTTTCGGAACAATCATGGACGAGCGTGGTAGGTGATCTGGGTCTGGGCAATCGAGTACTTGACGCCAGGCGCATGCTGTCGGCACACAGTTTCAGCCACAAAGTCAACGATCTCATCGCGACGTGCAAGCTCGGCGCCTGTGGCCATCTGCCAATGGTCCTGTCTGGGCAGCTTGACGAAAAAAAGGCATGAGCCGTTGCCCATCTCGTGTCTGAAATTGATCTGGAGGCCCTCTTCTCGGTAGGTGATCGTGCCGCTACGAATCGTCCCGGCAATCTCCACGGTGGCCTTCGACGCATACCCCGCATAGCCAGCTTCGAGACTGCGTCCACCGCGCCCGTTTCGATACGTCTCTTCCGAGCTCCTGTAGGAAACGCTTGAACCAAGTGTCGCTTTGCGCAACGCGATCTCGTGCAGCCACGCATCCCGATGCCGAATGAAGAGCTGATAGCGCCCTGGCGGCCACGCACGTGTATTGAACGTGATCAACGCGGAAGCTTGCACCCGGTCTTGCACCTGTTCCTGACAAACGATTCCGTAGCTCGAATTCCGGACGACAACGTCCTGGTAGCCTGAATTGGCGGACTGAGGCAATACGATCACCAATTGACTGAGTTCGTCCGCCTCGAAAGCCTCAACACGGGGAATGCCGATGCTTGGAGGCGCGCCCTTGGTGGAGACGAGTTCAACTTTGACGACGCCCTCGTAGGTGACGTCTGGTTCGGGAAACATCGTGGGCATGCCGGAAGAGCTCGAGAAAGGCCAAATGGGGAATAGCAGAGCAGGACTGCGAAGCCTCAGCGGGCGGAGCCTGTGGCGCTTTTCATGTGCAGCAGCGCGGCGACTTCAAGCAGCGCCGACGAGACAGTGCGCGTGGCTTTGAACTCTCGCGTCATCTGCGCGTTGACTTCGTCCACGGCGCGACGGCCGTCTCGACCGATGCGCTCAACATCCGCGCCCTGTTGGGCGAGAAAGGCGAGCAGATCCCAACGACGCAGGCGAGCAACGACCACAACGAGCGGTTCGCCAAAAATACATGCGTTCAAATTCAGACCGTGTATTTGAAGTATTCGCAGGCTTTCAAGAGGCATGGTCCCCAGCGATTTGAAGACCAAAGCCTGCCCGTTCTCAAGGACCAGGTTCGGATTGCCGCCGGAGGTGACCAATTCACGAAGGATCGACGGATCGCGCAGTTCGATGGCCGCTTCAAGTCCAGCGGACGGATCAGCACCGAATGCCAACAGTGCCTTGACGGTCATCAAGCCGCGGGCGGCCACTTCCGGTCTGTGGCCCGCGGCAGCGATTTCACCGATAGCAAGGCATAGCAAAGTTGCGCCTGACCGGCCGACGGTGTTCACATCCGTGTCTGGCCCTAGGTGACGCACGGCCTGCACATCGAGTTGGCACACGGCGCTGGCCAGCCTTTGGAGCTTACGTGTCCTGAAGTGAGCAGAGCCCGGATGGCCGGCGCGGGGCGTCGGAAATCTTTCACGAACTCTTGTACCTGCCAGGATGAAGGAGGGCGCCGCCATCCCTGCGATGGCAATCCACTGCCAAGGTAGGGAAGGGTTGGCCATGGACAGCGAGATCAACAGGCAGCTTGCGACGATTGGCGTGAGGACGAGAAGGGACAAACCTAGCCTCCCATCTCCGACCGCCCACGTCGCAGGGCGGAAACTGGAGGCGAGTGCAATCACCAGAACCGTGACGTTCAAGCCCACCAGCAGCCAGAATACGGAATTCATTCGCTTGCGCGGTTCGACGCGTTCAGGTGGTTCATCATGTTGTGCGATGGACATGCGGGTGGGCGCCGGTGCTGACCGGACTGATGTGCTGTAGGCCGTTTGGATGAAGAATCGTCGTTGATAAAGCGGTCAAATTCCAGCAAACGAGCGCTGGCCTATACGCGCGTACAGGGTCGCGCTGCGCCAAGCGCGCCCGAGAGTTAGAACCTGCGGCACTCGCGCGATGAACCTCGTTCGACGTCTACCTTCATGGTTGTGCAGGCGCTTCAGACGTTGCTTTCGGTGCACTGGGCAACACTGCGCCTCAGAAGTACGTACCTATGCGCGCGTACGTCTTTACTGAGATCTACGTCAATGGAAAGCTCAGGACGCGAGTTGCCAGTCAAGGCGGGAGCCACCCGTCATCGATGGGCGTCGCGTAACAGCCGCAAGGGGTTTTCCATGTCTGACACTCTTCCATTGCAGGCCTCCTCTGCGCCTTCCTCGATGTCGCCCGTGCGGCCGACAGTGCTGCAACTTGCGATCCGAGAGAAGGGGGCCTTGTACGCCGCTTACATTCCGCTGTTTGCGGAGGGCGGCATCTTTGTTCCAACAGCGCGTGAATACCGCCTGGGCGACGAGGTATACGTACTGCTGACGCTTCCTGACGATCCCCAGCGCTACCCAGTGGCTGGGAGGGTTGCATGGATCACCCCACTTCGCGCCGCGGAAGGTCGCGCAGCGGGCGTCGGAATCCAATTCCCCGCGGATGAGAAATCCAGGCAACTCAAGGCTCGGATAGAGGGGATTCTGGGAGGCACCATGGCATCCGATCGACCGACGCAAACCATTTGAGCGTGGGTCCTCGTGGTTGCACAATTTGATGCCAAAGCAACCTCTTTGGCTGGATGATGCGGCGCTGGAAAGGCCCGGCCAGGACCCGAGGCTACGGCTGTGAGGCATTTTTGACCTATACCATCGTATAGGCAGCCGCCTCGAGGGCGGCGACTATCGTTCGTCTTCAATGCGAACGCGATTGAGGTGGGCTGGTGACATGTCTGGACAGGATTGGCCTGAACCTGCGGAGCGCCCCGCGCACGGAGCGGAATGCCGCTCCGGCAAAATTGCTTGACCTTCCTCTGCCACCCCGTGATATTGGGGGCATCGCCGGCCAAGGAGCGCGATCCTATACCTCTGTACTGGTGGCCCTTCGAAGGTCTGCCCTTAGCATCCATTTATGCCCACCGACGCAAGCCTGTTGATCGTAGAAGACCACCCCCTGTACAGGGATGGGTTGGTCCAACTGCTCACCAACGACAAAGTTTTTTCCACCTTGCGGATCCTGACTGCGGAATCCGCAGAAACCGGCATCCGCATTGCCCGTCAAGCCGACAACCTCAAGCTGATCATCGTGGATCCGGGGTTGAGGGGTTTGCACGGGGCACAGGCCATTTCCTTGTTCTGCGCGGCATGCGAAAAAGTGCCGGTGCTGGCACTTTCGGCGAGCGAAGACCGCCGCGAGGCTGCCTCGGCGCTGCGCGCCGGCGCGAAGGCCTTCGTGTCGAAGGAGGTGTCGACCGAAATCCTGATCGAAACGCTCGGAAAGCTGCTTGAGGGCACGCTGACTGCCGGCACCTGGATCACCCGCGCTGGCGCGGGTCTGGTGACAGATCAGACTGCGATTCCGCTGACCCCGCGCCAGCGGGAGATCCTGGCGCTGCTCTGCAAAGGCCATTCGAACAAGGAAATCTGCTTGCGCTTGGAATTGGCCGAGGTCACCGTGAAGATGCATGTCTCGTTGGTTTTCCGCGCGTTGGGTGTGGCAAACCGGACGCAAGCCGTGGCTATCGCTCACCGCTGGGGCCTCTACACGGCCGATGCCAACGATCCCCACTTCACCTGATTGCTGAGAGAAGCGCCAGGCGCAAGGCCTGCGCTTCAATCGGCTTGTGCAGGACCGGAAGACCGCCAGCTTCGAGCTGCTGCAGGCGCTCAGGCGCGGTATCCCCAGTGACGAGGATAGCGGGGAATTCCATGTTGAATTCTTCCCGCAGCTTTTCGATAACCTCCAGGCCGTTCATTGTCCCAGCCAGACGGTAATCGCACAGGACGAGATCAGGCGGCTTGGAAAAGCCGGCCAGGCACGTGATGGCCTCGTCTCCGGAGCTGGCCGTCACGACTTCGCACCCCCAAGCCTCCATGAGGCTTCGGGTTGCATCCAGAATCGCCAATTCATCATCAACGACTACGACGGTGAGCCCGGCGAGTTCATCAGAGTCAACGGTGGACTTTGGAGCGGACGATGAGGACCTTGGAGCTTGCTCGGCCATTGGCAGGTCGATACTGAAGACCGAACCACGCCCTGGTTCTGACTGCAGTCCCAGCGGAAGATCCAAGAGCCGTGCGAGGCGTTTCACGATGGAAAGGCCCAAGCCGAGGCCCCGGCTTCGATCGCGTTGCGGATTGCCCAGCTGCAGGAACTCTTCGAAGACTCTTTGCTGGTCTTCCAGGGGAATACCAATGCCGGTGTCGTACACAGCCATTCGCAGCCGGTCGCCGCGGCGGCGGCAGCCCAGCAGGATCTTCCCACGCTCGGAGTAGCGCACCGCATTGGTCAACAGATTGCGCAGTATGCGTTCCGTTAACGCTCTGTCCCCCGCAACCCAAGCAGAGCAGCGTGCGACGCGCAGAGTCAGTCCCTTGGCTTGCGCTTGCGGTTCGAACTCGACCCGCAGCCGGTCGAGCAGGGTCGACGCGTCGAATACATCGAGTTCAGGGCGCACGGCACCGGCATCGAGCTGGGAGACATCGAGCAACGCGCGAAAGAGACCTTCCATACTGTGCATGCACTGGTACAGCTTGCTTGACAACAATCGCGCCTGTGCCGGTAACTCGAGTGCGCCCAAAGCCCCCAAATAGAGGCTGAAGGCATGGACGGGTTGGCGCAGGTCGTGACTGGCGGCCGCAAGGAAGCGGGACTTGGAAATGTTGGCCTCTTCGGCGATTTCCTTTTGAACGGTCAGCTGTTCGACCAGCGCCAAGTTCTCGAAGCGAAGGTTGAGAGACTGCCGGACCATTTTGTTGAGATTGCGCCCGAGGATGCACATCGTGACGATGAATGAAAGCATCAGGACAGCCAGTCCACGGTCGCCAGGCACGCTCTGCATCAGCAGCGTCGGCACCGAAGGCGCTACGCTCAGCATGAAGAACGTCATGAACGTTGGGAAGTGATATGTGTTGCTGAAGAGAATGACGATCGACAATGCGAACAGTGCCAGCAGCACGATCAGTTGCTGGGAGGCATCGCCGTGTGCCAGCAGCATCGACGATCCGATCCCCCAGACAATGCCGAAGGCGCTGACCGCGATCATGTTTTCGAAGATCACGCGTCGGGCCTGCGCTCGGTCGAGCTGCACAGCCTTCTTGCCCAGCCACCTCAGACCCAGAGCCACACTCAGAATCACGAAGGTGCCAACCCAGGCTGTCAGTAAGCCGGAAGGAACAACGTGCCGGTGGGTGTACGCCAGCATGCTGGCGACCACTGCGCCTGTGCCTGCAGTGGGCCAGCCTTTGAGCAACTGCTGGGCAATCGCAACGACAAGTTTCTCCTCATTTCCGGCCATGTGTGGTCCTCTACCGTTCTGTCGCGTTTGTAATTGCGCCGAGCGCCCGCGGGGCGGGCCATTCCTTTGAAGACGCCGACTGGATGCGCCTGGTCGTCAGACCGCGCCGTCGGGTGACGCCCAGGTGTACGGCGGCGCAGCGCGAAACCAAGGGCCAGTCGCGGTGCTCATGAATTCGTACGTCTGATCGAGCCGAGCCAGACGTCCTGCGCTGCTGTCGGCCGTGGCCTCGAAAGCGTTGTATTCGCCTGCATCTCGTCTTGCCCCCGAGCAGGCAGGGTCGCTCCAGAATTTGGGCCCTACGCGCGCAACCGTGGAATGCCATGATCGCGCGCTATCGAGGCCTTTGGCAGCTGGCTGTAGCGGAAACTGTTGCTGCAGCCCGCCTGACAGCGCCTCAGCCTCCTCGAGTCCGGCCTCCAGCACCAAGTTGCCGCCCTCCAGAATGTTTACGCTAGATCCCAGTGCCGCCAGATCTGCGCGAGCCATGACGTCGACCTGATCGGCTCTGGATGCAGCGAGTACCATGTTGCGCGCCACAGCAAGTGTTCCACGATGATGCGCACGCTGTGACGTTGCAGAGGCGCCGAGGCGGATTGCGGTGCAAGGTGAGGACCTTGCGGATCCAACGTCCAACCGCAAGTCGAGGGTATTGCCCGCGACCAGCGTGGTGGTTGATGGCATTTGCCGCAGTGGGTCGAGGTCCGCGAGCGGGAAGTCGAAGAATGCAAGTCCGTCTCTTCCTCCTCGAAGATAATTTGCTTGGAACGATTCCCCCGTACAGCGGCTCTTGTAGTTGGCACCGAGATGGCGAGGAGTCAGTGCCAAGTAGTTGCCGATCACATTGCAGCCATAGGCTTCGATGCTGACGTTGTGCTGGCCGCGGTGGAGCGGATCACCGTTGTCATGGATGTAGTTGCCCCGAATGGTGAGATGCTGCGTGGCACGATCGGCGGTGCCTTTGTCGCCCTCGTGCGAACCCGCGAAGATCCCGATGGAGTTGTCCGTGATCTCGCAGTCTTCGATCACCACGTTGTCGGCTGGGTCGATGTGGATGCCAGCAGCCATTGTGTCATAGCGAACTCTTTTGCCGTTTGCGTTGGTGAAGTAGACATCAGGTCGGGCTCCCTTGATCTTGAGCCCCGAGATCGTGATGAAACCTGGCTGCCAAGGGCGCGGAGGCCGCCCGCTCATCGCTTGACGACCGTGCAGCGTGATGACCCCGAGATCTTCGCGCGGCGCGGGTGTGTGCAGTTGCAAAAG
>Ga0209675_1001979_pt1 | contig 11000 bp, 8 predicted proteins | sample AraplaCol_mLB_r2_2_FD_184280 | JGI IMG/M metagenome (GOLD analysis project Ga0209675, IMG submission 184280) | Arabidopsis root microbial communities from North Carolina, USA - plate scrape MF_Col_mLB_r2 (SPAdes) (version 3) | ecosystem: Host-associated > Plants > Roots > Endosphere | place: USA... | reverse complement strand
TCTAATACAGTGGAAACACTTATTAAAATACTTTTAAAAAGTGTCTTTGAAATGGGGTGTTACGGTGAAACATATCGGCGGCAACGCGATGGTCATCAAAGAAGTGAATACGAATCTCGTCCGCACGGCGTTGAAAGGCGCAGGAGAAGCGACCAAACAGCAGATCGCAACGATTACAGGTCTAAGCGCAATGACGGTAGGTACGATCCTCCAGCAATTACTGCAAACAGCGGAAGTTCTTGAGACAGAACTTAGCGCCTCGGGCGGAGGCAGACCTGCACAGCGATACCAATATAACGGGGATTATGCTTATGTGCTGACGCTGTTTCCCTATGAGACAGGTGGAAGGATTCAGATTCGCAGTACGGTCGTGAATCTACTTGGCTCATTCGTCCACGAGGGAGTAGAAGACGTCGCACAAGTGGATATTGCATGCTTCGAGCGGATCATGGATGCATTGATCGCAGAGCATCCGGCGATACGCGCGATTGGCATAGGACTGCCTGGTGCAGAATGGCAAGGAAAAATTGTCATTTCTGACTATAAAGCTTTGTTAGGTATCTCGCTTGTGGACTATTTCAAGCAGCGGTATGACATGCCCGTTATTATGGAGAACGACGTCAATGCTGCCGTGGTCGGATATTGCGAACAAAACCATATTCGCTCTGATGAAGCCGTTGCATACATCTACTTCCCCGACCGGTTTCCCCCTGGCGCAGGGATTTTCATTAACGGTCACCTGTTCAAAGGAAGAAGGAATTATGCCGGTGAAATAGGTCATATTCCAGCAGGAACACCTTGGGGAGACGCAGCGTTCATCGCTACCGCGGAACGCGTAGATCAAGCTATCGTCCAATTGATCAGCACCATTTGCGCGGTCATTAACCCGGATCGCGTCGTGCTGCATGCCAGCTTCTTGCATCAAGCCGATAGGAATCGCATTGCGGAGGTCTGCCGTGCTGAGCTGCCTGTGAGTGCGGTGCCTGAAGTGATCGTATCCGAGGACTTTACGGCAGATTATTTAGCGGGTATGGTTGCACGAACGCTTTCGACGCTAGAACCGAACATCATGTTATCGAGACACGAATCATAAGGGGAGAGCTTACGTGGCAACATTATTTTTGATCATCATTTATTTAGCTTTTATCAGCTTGGGTCTGCCCGATTCCTTGCTTGGATCTGCTTGGCCCGTGATGCAGGCGGAGTACGGGGCGGCGTTCGGTATGGCGGGCGTCATCTCGATTATCATCGCTGCGGGAACGATTGTCTCGAGCCTCGCGAGCGGCATGCTCTTGAAGCGGCTCGGAACGGGCAAGATTACGTTCATCAGCTGCCTCATGACGGCGGCAGCCTTACTTGGCTTTTACTTTGCGCCTTCGATTGGGTGGCTAATGCTGCTCGCCTTGCCGCTCGGACTTGGCGGCGGTTCCGTCGATGCGGCGCTGAACCAATATGTCGCATTGCATTACAAAGCGCATCATATGAGCTGGCTGCATTGCTTCTGGGGCGTGGGAGCGACCATGGGGCCGATTATCATGTCCGGATTTATACGGCAAGAAGAGTGGCGAAGCGGGTATTTGACCGTCGCGAGCATCCAATTTGCGCTTGTTATTTTGTTATTGGTAACGCTGCCGTTATGGAAGCGGATGGAGAAGATTCATCCCCCGGCTGCAAACGAAGCAGTGCTGCAACCGGAGGAAGATGCCAGCGCGAACGTACCGACGATGCGGTTGAAGGGCGTTAAGCTCACCTTAATGACCTTCCTCTTCTATTGCGGGGCTGAAGCGACTGTCGGCTTGTGGGGGAGCAGCTTCTTGGTGAACGTCAAGGATGTGTCCGCGGCCGTGGCGGCGCAATGGGTATCCATGTATTATGGCGGCATAACGATCGGCCGGCTCATCACTGGATTCGTGACGTTGAAGGTAAGCCATCGTGTCTTGATTCGCAGTGGATTGTTAACGGCGCTGGCTGGCGTATTCCTGCTTATCCTGCCATTGCCATCCTTCTTCTCATTGATCGGATTCATGCTGGTTGGCTTGGGATTTGCGCCAATCTATCCTTGTATGCTACACGCTACCCCGGAACGGTTTGGTACAGCGCATACGCAGAAGCTGATGGGGTACCAGATGGCCGTAGCCTATACTGGTACGACGCTGCTGCCGCCGATGCTCGGCTGGATTGCTTCGCAGACGACGATTGCGATTCTGCCGGTTTTCGTCGCGGTTTATATCGCCTGCATGCTGCTTGGTTCCGAGAGAGTCAATCGGATCATGAAGCGACGTACGGTTCATGCGAAATCGGATGCAACTCATTCGATCCATATCTAAATGGCAAAGAGCAGCTTTCATTTTCCGGTAGATTACCGGGTGAAGGCTGCTCTTCTTATTTTACATCCAATCCAGTCTAACCCTTCCGCGTCGTCCCCCGCTGAATAAGCTCAACCTCCAGCTTGTGATTCACCTCGTCCAAAGGCTGCTGCTCGATTTTCTTGATTAGAATGCGGGCAGCGAGCATCCCCATCTCATAGATCGGCTGCGATACGGTCGACAGCTCGGGATAGACCATTTCTGCGAGCGGAATGCCGTCATAACCGATAATTTGCACTTGATCCGGCACGCGAATGCCGCGCTCTTGCAGTGCGCGCAGCGCCCCGATCGCCATCATATCATTGCCGGCAAAAATTCCATCAATGTCAGGGTGCGCATGGAACAGCTTGTTTACCGCTTCGATGGCCTCCTTCAACTGGAAGTTCCCGTTAACCACAAGCTTCGGCGTGAACCAGGGCAGATCTTCCACAAGATCGAGATAACCTTGACAGCGCTCCTCGGCAATCCAGATGCCTTTTGGTCCCCGAATATGCGCGATTTTCGTACAGCCCTGCTGCAATAAGGCTTGTACGGCTAAATGTGCGCCCTCACGATTTTTTGAAGAGACGGTGGGAACGGAAGGTGAGCTGATTCGGTCCACGGCGACCATCGGAACTTGCAATTGTTCAATCTCATCCTCCGACAAGGTATTGGATGCCATAATAAATCCATCGATATATTTTTGTTTCAAGGTCTGAATGTATTGTCGTTCGATTTTGGAAGACTCATTGGTATTGCACAGAATCGTCGTATACCCATACATCTGCGTCACCTTCTCCACGGCAAGCGCCAGCTCGTTGAAGAAGGGGTTCGTAATATCGGGGACGAACAGCGCAATGGTTTTGGTTGATTTTTTGGATAAACTACGTGCAACGTCATTAGGGACATATTTTAACATGTCGATCGCTTTATGAACTTTCTGTACGGTATCTTCGTGCACATACCCTTTCTGATTTAGGACGCGAGAAACCGTCGCCACGGAAACTCCTGCTAATTTAGAGACATCTCGAATCGTTGCGATTTTCCTCAACTCCTACTACGCAAAAGATGTAATCGATTACGCATCTGATATAGATTTATGATACGGGTTACATCGTATCGCTCTCAATATCCCTATTATACAGCAAAAAATGCTTATTGACATCGCTTTCGTATTGAATTATTATGAAATCGAAATAGGTAACCGGTTACACATTGCTGAATTTATTTTTAGCACATTAGGGGGAAGTTACGTTTCAAAGGTTCGATTACACCAATATGAGAGGATGCTGAGCAGCATGAACGTAAAGAAAATTCCTATTATTATTGATACGGATCCAGGGATCGATGATGCAGTGGCCATCGGTGTGGCACTATTCAACGAGGCGCTCGATGTTAGACTACTAACGACAATCGCGGGGAATGTCTCCGTGGATAAGACAACGAACAATGCGCTGAAGCTTGTTGAATTCTTCAGTACAGATACGCCGGTAGCAAAAGGGGCAAGACAGCCATTGTGTATTCCTTACGAGGATAGCAGTCATATTCATGGAGAGTCCGGTATGGACGGCTATGAATTCCCAGCCCCGAAAAAAAACATTCATCCGGAGCATGCGGTGAATGCGATTCGCGAGACGATTATGAATAGCGAAGAGAAAGTTACGCTCGTGCCGATCGGCCCGTTGACGAACATCGCTTTGTTCTTGGCATTGTATCCGGAATGCAAATCACGCATTGAACGCATTGTATTAATGGGCGGTTCGGCAACTGCTGGCAATCACACCCCAACGGCCGAGTATAACATTTTCGCTGATCCGGAAGCCGCGAAGATGGTCTTCGCATCAGGCCTTGATATTACGATGGTCGGTCTGGATGTGACGAGTCGCGCGACGTTAACACCGGATAATGTGGTTGCGATTCGCGATCTAAATGAAACTGGTAAGATGCTGTATTCGATGTTCCAGCATTATCGGGGTGGCAGCTTGAAGACAGGCCTCAAAATGCATGATCTATGCGCTATCGCTTATATCGTGAAGCCGGATCTGTTCAAGACGCAGAAATGCTTCGTTGGCGTAGAAACGGCGGGTACGTATACGGCGGGCACGACGATCGTCGATTTGAAAAATCGTTATCAAAAAGAACCGAATGCAACAGTTTGTCTGGATATTGATGTGGAAGCATTCCGCGCATGGGCGATCGAATGCTTAGCCAAAGCGAGATAAACTTGGACAGCTTAGAGAGGAGAAATCAACGTGATAGAACTAATATTCGGTTTAATCGTTATCGTGCTTGCAGGCTGGATGATTATTAAGAAAGTCAATGCTACTGTTGCATTGTTCATTGCCGGCATCCTGCTTCTATACGGTGCGGCGATCATGGGTCACACGGTTTTGCCGACCGAGACAACGACAGGTTCCATATGGCTTGATCCGATTAAGGCCATTTCGAACAGCTTTATTAACAATCTAGGAAATATCGGGATGACGATCATGGTGTTGTTCGGTTTCTCATCGTACATGACACAGATTGGTGCGAATGAAGTCACTGTTCAGACCTTGATGAAGCCGCTATCCCGCATTAAATCGGTCTATGTGCTCGTCCCTGTCATCTTTATCGTCGGGAACTTGCTGTCATTGGTTGTGCCAAGTGCATCAAGCCTTGCGGTACTGCTCATGGCGACGCTCTATCCGGTCTTGAAGCGGATTGGGATGTCCGGCTTGACCGCGGGTGCGGTTATCGCGACGACAGCAACCATCATTCCGACACCACTAGGCGCTGATAACGTCATCGCAGCTCAGACGCTGGGCATTGATTTAATGGAATACGTAATGAAATATCATGCGATCATTTCGATCCCGACGTTAATCTTAATGACCATTGCACATTACTTCTGGCAGAAATATATGGATAAGAAAAATCCGGAGACGGATGATATCGATGAATCGAAGATCGCGACGTTACGCGAAGATTTGCCACCGGCTTATTACGGTATTCTTCCGATTCTCCCGCTGATTCTAATTACGGTATTTGGCATTTTTATTAAATCGATTAAAATAGGTCTCGTAGAAATCACATTTATTTCCCTTATCGTGGCTGTAATCATCGAAATTATTCGCAAACGTAAAGTGCAGCAAGTGTTCGAAGAGTTGATGGTGTTCTTCAAAGGCATGGGGAACGGGCTTGCGATGGTCGTTGCGCTACTCGTGGCGGCAAGCTTGCTCGTCGATGGTCTGAAGGCGCTTGGTATTGTCGACATGCTGACGAATTCGGTGAAAGATATGAATGGCGCGGGAATGATCCTTATGTTCGCCTTCTCGGGCGTAACAGCGCTAATCGGTCTGATCAGCGGCGGCGGACTTGCGGTATTCTACGCATCGGTTGGATTATTGCCTGACATCGCGCATAATGTGGGTATTAACGGTGCAATGCTCTCGATTCCGATGCAGTTGATCGCGAACTTGGTTCGTTCGATCTCACCAGTAGCCGCTTGTATTATTGTCGTCTGCAGTATTATTCAGAAGAGCCCGATGGCGGTTGTCAAACGGACTTCCGTGCCGATTATCGTCGGAATTATTAGTACGTTAGTATTGTCTTACGTGATGTTCTCCTAAGTAGAACAGAATGGGTTTGGATAGGAGTGATATAGAGATGAATAAAATATGCATACTCGGCAGTATTAATATGGATTCCAGCTTATTGCTGGAAGCACTCCCCACAGAGGGGGAGACCGTATTTGCTTCCGGCAAACTGGTTGGACCCGGGGGAAAGGGATTTAATCAGGCTGTATCCGCAGCCCGGTTAGGAGCATCTGTTCAATTCATCGGGAAAGTTGGGGCAGATGAGAACGGGAGACAGCTCGTATCTACGTTGCAACAAGAAGGAATTCATACAGAGCATGTCCTCGTAGATCCCAATTTACCAACAGGCGAAGCTTTGATCTTATTCAGTAACCGCGGCAGCAACATGATCGTCGTTAGCGCAGGTTCGAATATGGGATTAACTACGCAAGACGTAGAGCAATCTAGAGAAATCATTACGTCATCCGATGTCATTGTCGCACAATTCGAAGTGCCGATGGACGTCATACAGCATGCGTTTACGATCGCGAAGGCGGAAGGCAAAGTGACGGTGCTTAATCCTGCGCCAGCGAAAGAGATACCAGCAGCTTTGCTTCAAGTGACTGATTTCTTGATCCCGAATGAGAGCGAGATGCACGTGATTACGGGATGCGATACAAGCCGTGACGATGCGATGGTGCAAGGGGCAGCGACCTTACTGCAGCAAGGCGTCGGATGCGTCATCGTGACGCTTGGCGAGCGGGGCAGCATGATCTGTCACCCGGACGGCAATCTGTCCATTCCTGCAGAGAAGGTGCAAGCCATCGATACGACGGCTGCAGGCGACAGCTTCATCGGATCCTTCTGTACGCGGCTGCCGGAGCATGATTATAAGCAGTTGGAACACGTTGTCGAAGCAGTGCGGTTCGCGAGCCGATTCTCATCGATCGTGGTGCAGCGCAAAGGCGCTTTTCAATCCATTCCCTACATTCACGAACTATCAGAAATGAGTGGGTAACCAATGAATATTTTATGGGGACTATTAGGCTGTTTGGTTATTTTCTTGATTGCCTATTTGATGTCAGACCATAAGAAAAATATTAATTACCGAACGATTGTCGTTGGATTTGGAATTCAGTTGGTATTTGGATTTATCGTACTTAAATGGGATGTCGGCAAACAGGTGCTAGAGGTGATCTCCAAAGGGTTCACGAGTTTGTTCCACTACGGATATGAAGGGTTAGGCTTCGTATTCGGAAGCTTGGCCGATAAGACGCAGCCGACGGGCAACATCTTCGCAATCCGCGTCGCGATGTTAGCGGTGTTCATTACACCGCTCATCGGCCTACTGTATCGGTTCGGCATCATGCAGTTCTTCATGCGGGTCGTGGGTGGCGGACTTGGCAAATTGCTGAAGACAAGCCGTGCAGAGTCGTTAGCTGCTGCGGGGAACATCTTCTTGGGACTGCAAGAAATTCCGATTATGATTAAGCCTTACATGAAATCACTGACGCGATCCGAATTATTCGCGATCATGGTTGGTGGGCTGGCCTCGGTTGCTGGTGGGATCATGGTGGCTTACGCCGCGCTTGGTATTCCAATGTCTTATCTCTTATCTGCGAGCATGATGTCAGCGCCGGCAGGCCTCATCATCGCGAAGATCATGATCCCTGAACGGGAAGAGCCGGTGAAGGTCGGTGCGCGCGAGCTTGAGGAGGAAGATTCGGAGACGAAGGACAGCGTTATCAATGTCATCTCCAAAGGCGCTTCGTCCGGTATGAAAATGGCGGTACAGATTATCGCCATGCTCATTGCATTCATATCGATGGTGGCGCTATTGAACGGATTGCTCGGCTGGTTCGGAAGCTGGATCGGTTATGATGGCTTATCACTTCAGGTGATTCTTGGTTGGCTCTTTGCTCCGCTTGCTTTTGTGATCGGCGTACCATGGTCCGAAGCAACGATGGCAGGAAGTTTCTTGGGACAGAAGTTCGTGATGAACGAGATGATTGCGTTCGGCTCATTTGCCGATCAGATGCAGCATTTGTCGGACAAGACCATTGCCATTGTCAGCTTTGCGCTCTGCGGATTTGCCAATATTGGCTCCATGGGAATTATGTTAGGGTCGTTCCGGTCATTGTCTCCTGAACGCAGCAATGAAGTGGGACGCCTTGCTTTCAAAGCCGTAATTGCAGGCTCGCTCGCGAACTTATTGAGTGGCGCCATTGCTGGGATGTATATGTAATTCACGATTAATAATCTTAAGCAAGCCATAAAAAGCAGGGACTCTGAATTATTTAAGAGCTCCTGCTTTTTATATTGTTATAGCATAAAAATGGACTGAGGCACGTACGGCAATCTCTCCATCATCATTTATAAACTGACAGGATAAAATTGATCACTTTCGGAAAATGCATTGGCCTGCAAACACACAAGCGCACTGCGGATACCGTCTTTCAGCGGAGCTACCGATTCGGTAGTTCTGCCTTGCATCAGGTGTACAAAATTGCGCATGAGTACGATATCTCCACCGCCATGGCGCGAACCTTGGTCGTCAAGACGCACGGTGGTTACTTTGCTGCTCATATGGTCAAATACTTTGATTTCATTCGTGTAGAAATCGAATTCAACGGTGCCTTTGTAGCCGTACAGCCTTGCACCACGCCGCCCGGCCCCTTTGCGGGCAAAGAAGTTCTGCGAATACATGACGTGCATGCCGCTCGCGTAGTTCACAATCATGCTGCCGGAGTCTTCATTGCCGGTGTCTACCGCAAAACCGCAATAGTCGCTGCGTGGCGTGTCATTGCGCAGATGAATAATATTGTAAGTGCTGTCCATGCAGGTTTCCCATTTGTCACATTCGCTGCAGCGCAGGCCGGCCGGCATGTCGCCTTTGTAAATCTGTTTGGACTTCATAGCGCACACGTTCACGGGTTCTTCGCCTAACAGATAGTTAATGACGTCGATATCATGCGTTGCCTTTTGCAGGAAAAGCCCCTTCGACGCGGATTCATCGCGGTACCAGTCATGGAAATAGACAAAGCCATAGGTTACATCGTTGAACGCCTGTACATGCTCCACCTTGCCAATCGTGCCGGCATCCAGAATACGCTTTACTTCCTGTACCAGCGGTGTGACGCGCAGCGGGAAAGAAACGACCGTGGGAGCCGTAGCTCTCGCTTCGCACGCCGCTAGCGTTCTTAGATCCTCCATCGTCGTAGCTACCGGTTTCTCCAAAAACAGCGGCAGATTACGATTGAGTACCTTTTGAGCGAAAAAAGTATGCGTATTGCAGTTCGTACCCACGATCACGCCGTCCAAATTCTCATTATCCAGCATTTCGTCTGCATCCGTATAAAAGGTCATGGTATCTGGATTCATCTCGCAGCTGCGCATAAGCCCGTCGATTTTATCGATCTCCATGTGATGCATCGTTTCTTTTGAACCGTCTTTTCTCATCAAAGCCCGCACGCGTTCGTGGTTGGTATCTGCGACGGCCTTGATCTGGACTTCATATGGCAAGGCGAACAAATCATCCATCAGCATGTCGATTCGCACGCCGTATCCAATCACGCCAATATTCAACATAAGGACAACCTCCCGTTATTTTTAAATTTCAATTCGAATACGTTCTCCGGCTGAAAGAGGGACAGTTTTCATGCTTCCAAAGTAATGATGAATTACGCGCTGGGCGTCTGTGCGTTCATCCGCAAGCACCGTAACGATCGTACTGTATGCGGTAGGATTATACATTTCCATGGATACAGAATCCTCATTCCACTGCGTAACCGAGCATTCCACATGGTCAAATACCTGCAATGTGCGGCTAGCGAAATCCACATACACGCCCGGTATTTCCACAAAAGTAAGCAGCATGGAAACTTCCGGCCAATTGGAACCATAGAGGAATTCCCCAACCGTTTCCTTGCCTTCCCAGTCACTGGTTTGTACGCGCTCGTTCATATAGCCTGGGGGCAAATGTTTCTTTTCCAGCGTAAGCTCCGGATCTTCTGTCAGGGACACATACTGCGGTAAACTGTGTGCAATAGCGTGTAGATCATGTAAATATTTTGCATTGCCTGTAAAGCGATACAGTTTGAGCAGACTGTTGCCTGAAAGTGTACAAATACCAGGCGCAGAGTGCTTGTTCTGTGCGTTGGCGAATATCGTGCCGCTGCTGTGCACACCGCGTTTCGCTGCCGTACTGTGCGCAGGGAACACAAAGTCGTAGCTCATGACCCATGTCATGGCGATTTCGCAAGTTTCTTCCGCATAAGAAAGCCAGATGCACTCTTGGGTTGTTTCATACAGCTGCACATAGCTTTCCAGCATCGCGAATGCCGCTTCACTATCCGGCGCTTGGCAGATTTCCCCCGGACAGCCGTTCAGCATTCCTTTTTTTACATAGTTGTGGTAATAATACTCCCCGAGCCGCTCTGCCACATGGCGATATGCCGTAGATTGAAAATATTCGCTTGCGAGTGCCAGCGCGCCTACAGCCATACATGCCCCGGCTGAATTGCCGATGACGATTTTTTCTGTAGCCATATCAATAAATTGTCCAAGCTGACCGTACTTATGGAACAGCCGTACAAATGCATCGCAAAGTTCCTTAACGGGCTGTTCAAACTCGATTGTGGAATGGCGGTTATCCGATAGCCAAAATAGCTGCTTCAGCACGAAATAAAGTAAATCGGCATTTTTTCGAACGAGCAAAATGGTGTCAGGGTTACTGTCGCCGCCGTCGCCGTGAAATTTTCCGTTACCATACATGCCGAATACCCATCCGCTAGGGTGCTGCAAGCGCGAGAAAATAAAGCGGAGCGTAGACAGTGCGCGCTGCCGTGCCTCGGATGAGTCTTCCATCAGTAACGGATAGCTGTTGATGCCTCCGCCAATCCAGCCCGCCTGCCAACATTGCTGATGGATGTTCCTGTCCGTTCCTACGGTGTAATATCCTTCTTCTGAGAAGTTCTCCTGTTGGTACTTCTCTTTGATGCTTGTATATGCTTTATAAAACGGGACATTGTAGAATTGCTCTGGTGCTTCAAGTGTTGTCTTTGTGATGTTCACCCATTTGAAAAAGTCCGGCAAAGAT
>Ga0209675_1001977_pt1 | contig 11004 bp, 8 predicted proteins | sample AraplaCol_mLB_r2_2_FD_184280 | JGI IMG/M metagenome (GOLD analysis project Ga0209675, IMG submission 184280) | Arabidopsis root microbial communities from North Carolina, USA - plate scrape MF_Col_mLB_r2 (SPAdes) (version 3) | ecosystem: Host-associated > Plants > Roots > Endosphere | place: USA... | reverse complement strand
GCCGAAAGGCCAGCCGCTGTTCGACAGCCTGTTCGTGTTCGAAAACGCCCCGGTGGAAGTCTCGGTGCTGGACCGTGCGCAGAGCCTCAACGCGACCTCGGACTCGGGCCGTACCCACACCAACTTCCCGCTGACCGCCGTTTGCTATCCGGGTGATGACCTCGGTCTGCATCTGTCCTACGACCAGCGTTACTTCGACGAGTCGACCATCGAGCGCATGCTCGCTGAGTTCAAGCGTCTGTTGCTGGCGCTGGTCGATGGCTTCCATGGCGACATGGCCGACCTGCCGCTGCTGGGCCATGAGGAACAGGACTTCCTGCTCCACGGCTGCAACCAGAGTGAGCACGACTATCCGCTGGAGCAGAGCTACGTCGAGCTGTTCGAAGCCCAGGTCGCCGCGCATCCGCAACGCATCGCCGCCAGTTGCCTCGATCAGCAACTGAGCTATGCCGAGCTGAACCGGAACGCCAACCGTCTCGGTCATGCACTGGTCGCGGCCGGGGTGCAGATGGATCAACCGGTGGCGCTGCTGGGCGAACGTAATCTCGATCTGCTGGGCATGATCATCGGCAGCTTCAAGGCCGGTGCCGGTTACCTGCCGCTGGATCCGGGCCTGCCGAGCCAGCGTCTGCAACGCATTATCGAGCTCAGTCGCACTCCTGTTTTGGTGTGCACCGAGGCTTGCCGTGAACAGGCGACGACCTTGCTGGATGAGTTCAGCTGCGCCAACCGCCCACGCTTGCTGGTGTGGGAAGAGGTTCAGGCCGGTGCGGTATCGTCGGCGAATCCGGGCCTCTTCAGCGGCCCGGACAATCTGGCCTACGTGATCTACACCTCGGGCTCCACCGGGTTGCCGAAAGGCGTGATGGTCGAACAGCGCGGCATGCTCAACAACCAGTTGAGCAAGGTGCCGTACCTGAACCTGAGTGACGCCGATGTGATCGCCCAGACCGCTTCGCAAAGCTTCGACATTTCGGTCTGGCAATTCCTCGCCGCGCCGCTGTTCGGGGCGCGGGTGGACATCGTGCCGAACACCATCGCCCACGATCCGCAAGGCTTGCTGGTGCATGTGCAACAGCAGGGCATCACCGTGCTGGAAAGCGTACCGTCGCTGATCCAGGGCATGCTCGCTTCGGATCGTCTGAGCCTCGACGGGCTGCGCTGGATGTTGCCGACCGGTGAAGCAATGCCGCCGGAACTGGCGCACCAATGGCTGCTGCGTTATCCGGAGATAGGTCTGGTCAACGCCTATGGCCCGGCGGAGTGCTCGGACGACGTGGCGTTCTTCCGTGTCGACCTGGCCTCGACTCGCGGCAGTTACCTGCCGATCGGTACGCCGACCGACAACAACTTGCTCTATCTGCTCGACGGCGCGCTGGATCTGGTGCCGTTGGGTGCGGTGGGTGAGTTGTGCGTGGCGGGCACCGGGGTCGGTCGTGGTTATGTCAGCGATCCGCTGCGCACCGCGCCGGTGTTTGTGCCGAATCCGTTCGGTGCGCCGGGCGAGCGTCTGTACCGAACCGGCGACCTGGCGCGTCGTCGCAGTGACGGGGTGCTGGAGTACGTCGGTCGGGTCGACCATCAAGTGAAGATCCGCGGTTACCGGATCGAACTGGGTGAAATCGAGGCGCGTCTGCACGAGCAACCGGAAGTCCGTGACGGCGCGGTTGGCGTGCAGGAAGGCGTCAATGGTAAGCATCTGGTCGGCTACCTGGTGGCCGCGGATTCCGCACTGAATCAGAGCGAACGCCTGGAGCGGATCAAGCAGCGCCTGCGCGCCGAACTGCCGGAATACATGGTGCCGCTGCACTGGTTGTGGCTCGACCGGTTGCCGCTCAACGCCAACGGCAAACTCGATCGCAAGGCCCTGCCGGCGCTGGAGATCGGCCAGTTGCAGAGCCAGGATTACCTGGCGCCGCGCAGCGAACTGGAACACACCCTGGCCGATATCTGGGCCGAGGTGCTGAAGGTCGAGAAGGTCGGGGTACGCGACAACTTCTTCGAACTCGGTGGCCACTCGTTGCTGGCCACGCAGATTGCCTCGCGGGTGCAGAAAGCCTTGCAGCGGGATGTGCCGCTGCGAGCGATGTTCGAGTGCAGCACCGTGGAGGAACTGGCCGGGTACATCGAAGGACTGGCGGCCAGCGACATTACCGAGGAGAAGGTTGATCGCCTGAATGATCTGATGGCGGAGCTGGAAGGGCTGTAAAGCACAGCCCGCGGCAATGGCTACCGAAACGAGTTTCGCTGTGGCCGTTGTCGCAAATCGGGCTTTGTAATCCTTTCATATCATTGACGGCCGAGGCGCGCCCGCTCAGTCTTCGTGCTCCAGTTTCTTTGCCACGGGGGTTATCCATGCCTTTTTTCACGGTTGACGGACAGGCGCTTCACTACATTGATCAAGGCACGGGCCCGGCGGTGCTGCTGGCCGGCAGTTACCTGTGGGACCAGGCCATGTGGGCCCCGCAAATCGCAGCGTTGTCGCCGCACTACCGGGTGATTGCGCTGGATCTGTGGGGCCATGGCGAATCCGGTCGCTTGCCTGAAGGCACCGCTTCGCTGGACGACATCGCCCGTCAGGCACTGGCCTTGCTCGATCATCTGGATATCGATCGGGTGACCCTGGTCGGGCTGTCGGTTGGCGGCATGTGGGGTGTGCGCCTGGCACTGTCGGCGCCGCAGCGGCTCAACGGTCTGGTGCTGATGGACACTTACGTCGGCGTCGAGCCGGAGCCGACCCGTCAGTACTATTTCTCGCTGTTCAAACAGATCGAGGAAAGCGGCGGGATCTCCGAGCCACTGCTGGATATCGTGGTGCCGATCTTCTTCCGCCCGGGCATCGATCGGGAGTCGGCGCTGTATCAGGATTTCCGCGCAAAACTCGCCGGCTATTCCGCCGAACGCCTGCGCGACAGCATCGTGCCGATGGGACGCATCACCTTTGGCCGTGATGACCTGTTGCCGCGTCTGGGCGAGCTGAATGCGGCGACCACGCTGGTGGTCTGTGGCGATCAGGACAAACCACGCCCGCCGTCGGAAGCACGGAAAATGGCCGAGCTGATTGGCTGTCCGTGTGTGCTGGTGCCGGAGGCGGGGCATATCTCCAATCTGGAGAATCCGTCGTTCGTGACCGACACGCTGCTGAAGTTTCTGACTGAGCTGAAGTAACGAAAACGCCCACGCATTGCGTGGGCGTTTTTTATTTCGGGCCGAGAATCTTCGCCAGTTTGTCCGGCGTCGGCGCGCCTTGCTGTTGTTGCAGTTCGCCCTTGTCGTCCATGTAGAAGATCGCCGGGGTGGCCTGTAACTCCAGGTCTTCCATCAACTGCATGTTCGCCGCGAGTCTGGTCTGCAAGGCGACCGGAATGTCCTTCAAGGCCTTGAGGGTGCTGGCCTTGCCGGCCTTCTCGTGATCTTCCAGGGCTTTGCTCGGGTCCTTGGCGGCGAGCAGAGCGGCGGCTTTGGCCGGGCTGTCTTCGCGGATGATGCCGACCATGATGTGTCGCAGCTGCACCTTGCCGGCCTTGACCCATGGACGGGCCTGTTCCCAGAACATGTTGCAGTACGGGCAGTTCGGGTCGCTGAACAGGTACACGGTGCGCGGGGCATCCTTGTCGCCGTCCTGAATCCAGTTGCTCGCTTCGAACTTGGCCCAGACTTCCTTGGCCATCGGCGCGTAGACCAGTTTTTGCAGTGGCTCGCTGCTCAAGTCCTTGCCGTCGGCGTCGTACAGGTTGCCCAGCAGCACGTGCTTGCCGTCCGGCGTCAGGTACAGCGCCATACCGCGGTTCTGGTATTGCGCGGCATAACCGCGCAAGCCGTCCGGCGCATCGAACTGGCCGACGATCCTGGCGCCCTTGGCTTCGATCTTCTTGATCGCTTCAGGCAGTTCTTCAGCAGCCTGGACCGACGGCAAGTGCAGCAGGGCGGCGCCCAGGGTCAGCGTCAGCAGGTGGCGGAGGCGGGGCATGGCAGTTTCCTTGAAGAAGAGGTGGCCGGGTTCGGGCTGGAAGCCGGGGTGTCGAAGCTTTCCAGAGCACGGGCCAGGCTGGCGTTGGACAATTCGCCCAAATGGCTGCCCAGCAGGCGACCGTCCGGGCTATAGAACAGGGTAGTCGGCAGGGCCATGGAGCCCACGGCCTGGCCGAGGCGTCCGCTGCGGTCGAACAGCACGTTGTTCAGGCTCAAACCCTGGGTTTCGAGAAAGGTGGCGACGCTTTGCATGCTTTCGGCCTGGTTGACGAACAGGAACGTCAGGTCCGGGCGTTGTTGCTGGGCGTTTTCCAGCACCGGCATTTCCCGGCGGCACGGCGGACACCAGGTGGCCCACAGGTTGATCACCAGCGGCCCGCCCTGATAGTCGGTGAGTTTCACGGTTTCCCCGGCGGCGTTGCGCAGAGTGATGTCCGGCAGGCGCGTGCCTTGCTCGTAGATATTCAGCGACAGGGTCGCCAGCACCCAGAACGCCACACCGCTGACCACACCGAAACCCAGCGGTCGACGCAGACCCGGCCGGCGCCAGCCGCGATACAGCGCCGCCAGCAACAGCACGATCACCCCCGGCCAGGCGAGAAAACCGCCGTCGCGCAGATCGATGATCTGCCACAGATCGTTGCGATAGTGGCCCCAGTACACAGCGACAAACGCAATGCGCGCCGCCAGCATGCCGAGCAGAAACAGGCTGAACAGCGCCGACTCGGGGTTGTCACCGCCGCGCTTGGCCACCCGCCAGCCGACGAAAGTCGCCAGCGCCAGCGCGCTGATCAGCAGCAGGTGGTTGAGTGCGATGGCAAAGGTGCCGAGGGTGAAGGTCAGCATTAACGGGCGTCTCGGGTGGTGGTCCAGCGTTGCAGGAAAGTATCGGCATCGACCTCGCCGGTGATGCGCTGGCTGCGGCGCTCTTCGCCGTCGGCGCCGATCCACACGAAACTCGGTGGCCCAGGCACTTTATAACGGCCAAGCAGTTCGCGGCTGGCGGCATTGTCGGCGGTGACGTCGAGCCGTAGCAAGCGCACATCGCTCAGGGCCTGCATCACCCGCGCCTGGCCGAACACCTGTTTCTCCATGATTTTGCACGACGTGCACCAGTCGGCGTAGTAATCGAGCAACACCCACTGGCCTTGCGCTTTGGCGGCGTCGAGCTCGCGCTGCAGGGCAGCGGGATCCTTGATCGTCGTGAAGGCTTCGTGGCCGCTGGGCGCCGCAGATCCGACGCGGCCGGCGCTGTACACCTGCAACGGCTGATACGGATCGTCACTGCCGCCCGCCGCCCCGACCACCAGCAGACTGCCCCACAGACCCAGCAACAGCGAACCGGCACCGAACAGCTGCGCCACGCGACCAAAGCCATCGGACTGTTTCCAGGCGCTGTAAGCCGCGATCAACAGCAGCGCGCCGCACAGGCCCAACCACAGCGACGGCTCCAGTACCGGGCGCAGCATCAGCAGCGCGGTGGCGAGGAACAGGAAGCCGAACACGCCTTTGAGCAGATTCATCCACGCGCCGGGCTTGGGCAGGAAGCGATTGCCGACCGTTACCAGCAACAGCAGCGGGACGCCGATGCCGATGCCCAGAGCAAACAGGATCAGGCCGCCGTGCAGCGCGTTGCCGCTTTGCGCGATGTAGAGCAGGGCACCGGCCAGCGGCGCGGTCATGCACGGGCCGACCAGCAGACCGGACAGCGCGCCCAATACGCCGGCGCCGATCAGGCTGCCGCCGCGCTGGCTGCGCGAGGCGTGTTCCAGTCGATCTCGCAGGGCCACCGGCAATTGCAGTTCGAAGAAGCCGAACATCGGCAGCGCCAGAACCACAAACACTGCCGCGAACGTCCCGAGCAGCCACGGGTTCTGCAACCACGCCTGCAGGTTGGCACCCAGCAGCGCGGCAATGACGCCCATCGCCGCATACACCAAAGCCATGCAAACCACATAACTGCCGGCCAGCGCGAAACCGCGACGCGGCGTGGCGCCGCTGCCCACGACCATGCCCGCCAGAATCGGCAGCATCGGCAACGAGCACGGCGCAAACGCCAGCAGCAGACCGAGACCGAAGAACACCAGCAGACTCCAGCCCAGCGAATGCTGTTGCAGACCGCTGGCCAGTGCCTGATCCGGCGCCTCATCTGTCGTTGCTGCGGCTTTGCCGCCGAGGTCGATCACTCGGGTCTGCGGGGGATAGCAAAGACCGGCGTCGGCACAGCCCTGATAACTGACCTTGATCTGGCCCTGGGCGGCAGGCGGGATTTTCAGCTCGAGGCCCTGACGATAAACCGGTTGCTCGCCGAAATACTCGTCGCTGTGGGACTCGCCTTCGGGCAGGGCCGGGACGCTTTCCGTCGCCAGCCCGTCGAATTTCAGACGCTTCTGATACAGGTAATAGCCATCGGCGATTTGCCAGAACAGCTGGGTCTCGCCGGAATCCAGACGCTCCGAGGTCAGCACGAACGCCTTGTCGACCGGCAAAAACTCCGGTTTTGACGCAAAAGGATCATTCCCTGCCTGGGCCAGACTCGAAATCAACAGTGCAAAAAACAGCAAAAAATGACGCATGGAGGAGCCTTGTCCCTGTGCAATTGAGGGGCACAATGGGCGGCGGCGATTAACCGATGATTAACCGCGACGCCCTTGTCGCGGTGGCGTTCGGGGCATAATGTCGGCTTAATCGGCCAGCGGCCTAATCAGCACTTTTCCACGGGACTCACCATGCACGTACTGGTTTGCGAAGACGATGAGTTGATCGCCAGCGGGATCGTCGCCGGGCTGACGGCGCAGGGCCTGACCGTCGAGCACGTCAACACCGCCTCCAAGGCACGGGCGATCCTCAAGGTTGCCGAATTCGACGTGATGGTGCTCGATCTCGGCCTGCCGGACGAAGATGGCCTCAAGTTGCTGCAACAACTGCGTCAGCAAGGCCTGGAGATTCCGGTCCTGATCCTGACGGCGCGGGATTCGGTTACCGATCGTGTCGACGGTCTTCAGTCCGGTGCCGACGACTACCTGCTCAAGCCATTCGACCTGCGCGAGTTGTTCGCCCGCCTGCAAACCCTGCTGCGCCGGGTGGCCGGACGCAGTGTCAATCTGATCGAACACGGCGCGCTGACTTACGATCCGAGCAGTCGCGAAACCACCCTGGCGGGGCGTCCGGTGGATCTGTCGCGGCGCGAGCAGTCGTTGTTGCAAGCCTTGCTGCACAACCGCGGCCGGGTGCTGTCCACCGAGCAGTTGAAGGACAGCGTCTACGGTTTCAACGATGAACTGGAAAGCAATGCGCTCAATGTGCACATCCATCACCTGCGCAGCAAACTCGGCAAAGGCATCGTCGAAACCGTGCGCGGTCTGGGTTATCGCCTGGGCCCGGCCGATGGCGGAGAACCCGACAAGTGATGAGCCTGCGCCTGCGCCTGAGCCTGACCCTCGGCGCCGCATTCGCGCTGATCTGGGCATTGGCGGCCGCCTGGATGCTCAGCGACCTGCGCAACCAGATGATGTTTTCCCTCGACCAGCGCCTGGTGGCGTCGGCGCGGATGGTCGCCGGGTTGCTGGAACAATTGCCGGCTGTCCCGAGCAAAGGCGAGGGCACTCATTTCAGCGCCGAGCAGTTGAACATTCCCGGCGGCATGGCCTGCCAGGTCAGCTCGCTGCGCGGGGAAATCCTCGCCCGCAGCCACAACAACCCGGAACAGGCGCTGGAAGCCCAGAAGATGGGCTTCCACGATCAAATGATCGACGGTGCCCCATGGCGCAGCTTCACCCTGGCTCGGGGCGATGTGCGGATCACCACCGCCGACCGGGTGATCGAGCGTGAAGCCCTGAACATGTCGATCCTGCTGGCGGCCTCGGTGCCGGTCGGCGTGGCGTTGCTTGGCTGCCTGTGCCTGTTGTGGCTGGGGATCGGCCAGGGGTTGGCGCCGCTCAACCGCTTGCGTGAAGCCTTGATGCGTCGCAACGCGGATTCGCTTGAGCCGTTGCAGTTGCAGTCATTCCCCAGCGAACTGAAACCGCTGCTGGAAACCCAGAATCAGCTGTTCCAGCGCATCGGCAAGACCATCGAGCGCGAGCGTCGCCTGACCGGCGATGCCGCCCACGAACTGCGCAGCCCGCTGACGGCGATCAAGACCCACCTGCAAGTGGCGCGCATGACCGATGGCAGCGCCCGCGATCAGTCTCTGGCCCGGGCCGAGGAGGGTGCCGACCGCCTGCATCGGACCCTTGAGCAGTTACTGTTGCTGGCGCGGGTCGAAGGCAGTCTGTCGTTCGACGACGGTGTGCAGTGCAGCGCCGAGCAGGTAGCGAAACTGGCGATCCAGGACTCGGCCGGCGACCAGCGCCAGCGGATAAGACTGCACCTGCCCGAGCGTTTGTCCGAAGCTCCACTGCAAATGCCGGCCGTGCTGTCGATCGCGGCCCTGCGCAATCTGCTTGACAATGCCCTGCGTCATACGCCGACGGACGGCGCGGTGGATCTGAGCCTGGATACTACCGCCAATCGCGTGCGTTTCGTGGTGCGCGACCATGGGCCGGGGATTGCCCCGGACGATCTGCAACACCTGACCCAGCGCTTCTGGCGCAACGGCCAGAGCACCGGCTGCGGACTGGGGCTGGCGATTGTCCAGGCGATCGTTCAGCGCTGCGCCTGCACCCTGCATTTCGACAGCCGTCCGGATGGTTTGCGGGTCGAGCTGACCATGCCGCTGCAACCGGTCTGACAGTTTGCCGGGCACATCAAATGTAACCTCTCTCCATTAGTCATCCGCCGGCCGCGACGGTATTGTCGCCCCAGCCTTTGACTCAATGGATTGAGGGAAACAGCGCCATGGAAGCACCCATCCACATCTGTCCCGCCACTCTTGCCGACGCCGGCGTCATCAGCCGGATTCTCGAACGCTCGATCCGCGTCGGTTGCGCGCTTGACCATCGCAACGATCCACAACTGGTCGATCGCTGGGTCCGCCGACAATCGGCGGAGCACATCAGCGCGTGGCTCGCCGATCCCCGTCATTATCTGAATATTGCGCTGTTGCAGGACAAACCGGTCGGCGTCGGCATGGCCGCGGCCAATGGCGAGATCACGTTCTGTCATGTGCAGCCGGAGTGGTTTCGTCGCGGTGCGGGTCGCGCATTGATGGGCGATCTCGAGGGCTGGTTGAGAATTCGTGGCCAGCCTCGCGTCAGGCTCGCCAGCACGCGAACCGGCGAGGCGTTCTATCGGCGTCTGGGTTATCGCGAAGCGGCGTCTCCCTTTGCACATCACGGCATTTTGGCCCTGCCGATGCACAAGGCGCTGGCATTGTCGGCCTGACATTCGATCAAGGGTGTAAATCCTCGACACGCTGGTGCGTTTCCAGAACAGGAAAACCTGCATGTGCGCCCCGCGACCGGAACGCGCACCTGCCCGGTGTGCAGTTTTGGTCACTATCCATAGCGTATTGAGGGGTCGAGAGATGTCAGTCGCCACCAGCCTTATCGAAGAGCCGTCGGCCCGGATCGCCTCCGCGTCGGCTGAAACGCTGTATCAGTTCAATGAGTCGCCGTTGCTGGCCCGTCAGAGCCAGCAGGAATCCAATGCCCGCAGCTACCCGCGCCGGATTCCGCTGGCGCTGAAGCGCGCCAAAGGCCTGTACGTCGAAGACGTCGAGGGCCGCACCTTCATCGATTGCCTGGCCGGCGCCGGCACCCTCGCGTTGGGGCATAACCATCCGGTAGTGATCGAGGCCATTCAGCAGGTACTGGCCGATGAGTTGCCACTGCACACCCTGGACCTGACCACGCCGGTAAAGGATCAATTTGTTCAGGACCTGTTCGGTCTGCTGCCGCCTGCGCTGGCCAAGGAAGCGAAAATCCAGTTCTGCGGCCCGACCGGCACCGACGCCGTGGAAGCCGCGCTGAAACTGGTACGCACCGCCACCGGGCGCAGCACCGTGCTGTCGTTCTCCGGCGGTTACCACGGCATGAGCCAGGGCGCCTTGAGCCTGATGGGCAGCCTGGGGCCGAAAAAACCACTGGGCGCGTTGCTCAGCAACGGCGTGCAATTCATGCCGTTCCCTTACGACTACCGTTGCCCGTTCGGCCTCGGTGGCGCGGCGGGTGTGAAGGCCAATCTGAGCTATCTGGAAAACCTGCTCAATGATCCAGAGGCTGGCGTGCAATTGCCGGCAGCGGTGATCGTCGAAGCGGTGCAGGGCGAGGGCGGCGTGATCCCGGCGGACATCGAGTGGCTGCGTGGTTTGCGCCGCATCACCGAAAAGGCCGGTGTTGCACTGATCGTCGACGAAATCCAGAGCGGTTTCGCCCGCACCGGCAAGATGTTTGCCTTCGAACACGCCGGCATCACGCCGGATGTGGTGGTGCTGTCCAAGGCCATTGGCGGCAGCCTGCCGCTGGCCGTGGTGGTTTATCGCGACTGGCTCGACACCTGGCAACCGGGCGCTCACGCCGGTACGTTCCGTGGCAACCAGATGGCGATGGCCGCCGGCTCCGCGGTGATGCGTTACCTGGTCGAGCACAAGGTCTGCGAACACGCTGCCGCCATGGGCGAACGCCTGAGCGAACACCTGCGCATTTTGCAGCGCGATTTCCCGCAACTGGGCGACATTCGTGGTCGTGGCCTGATGCTCGGTGTCGAACTGGTCGATCCGAACGGCGCACCGGATGCGCTGGGGCATCCACCGACCTTCGCACGTCTGGCGCCGCTGGTTCAGCGCGAATGTCTCAAGCGTGGGCTGATTCTGGAGCTGGGCGGGCGGCATGGTGCGGTGGTGCGATTCCTGCCGCCGCTGGTGATCACCGCCGCGGAAATCGACCGCGTCGCCGAGATCTTCGGCCGTGCGTTGAGCGCCGCGACCGCCGGCCTGTAAATTTTTCGCCGCGTCGAACGTTCTTTCTACATAACCGGCTGCACCCGTCGTGCAGCCCACCCTTACAGCGATGGAGACACAGCATGACGTCAGTATTCGACCGCGAGGACATCCTCTTTCAAGTCGTGGTCAACCACGAGGAGCAGTACTCG
>Ga0209675_1001973_pt1 | contig 11020 bp, 11 predicted proteins | sample AraplaCol_mLB_r2_2_FD_184280 | JGI IMG/M metagenome (GOLD analysis project Ga0209675, IMG submission 184280) | Arabidopsis root microbial communities from North Carolina, USA - plate scrape MF_Col_mLB_r2 (SPAdes) (version 3) | ecosystem: Host-associated > Plants > Roots > Endosphere | place... | reverse complement strand
TGTGAGCGGACGCCTAACCCGTCATGATTTCCATTCCCCATCGCCCCCGACCATCGCCGCCCTAGATCATTGCCCATGCCCGCTCCTGTTGCCCTGCCCGCCTCCATCGACGCCACCGAAGCCCTGCTGAACCAGGGTGACTATGTCGCCGACCGCTCGCTGGCCACCACGCTGTTCCTCGCCCTGAAGATGGGCCGGCCGCTGTTCCTCGAAGGCGAGGCTGGCGTCGGCAAGACCGAGATCGCCAAGGTACTGGCCGCCACGCTCGGCCGCCGCCTGGTGCGGTTGCAATGCTACGAAGGCCTTGATCTCTCCTCCGCCGTCTATGAATGGAACTATCCGCGCCAGATGCTGGAAATCCGCCTGGCCGAAGCAAGCGGCACGGGCGACAAGGAAAAGCTCGGCCGCGACCTCTTCAGTTCCGACTTCCTGGTCGAGCGTCCGCTGCTGCAAGCGCTAAAGCCCGATCCGGCCGGCGCGCCGGTGCTGCTGATCGACGAACTCGACCGTACCGACGAACCCTTCGAGGCCTATCTGCTGGAAGTGCTGTCCGACTTCCAGATCACCATCCCCGAAATCGGTCCGGTGAAGGCCGCCGAACCGCCGATCGTGATCATCACCTCGAACCGCACACGCGAAATCCACGACGCGCTGAAGCGCCGCTGCCTGTATTACTGGGTCGACTATCCGAGCGCCGAGCGCGAACTGACGATCCTGCAGCGCAAGGTGCCCGGCGCGCCGCAGCGGCTCAGCCGCGAGATCGTCGCCTTCATCCAGCATCTGCGCAACACCGAGCTGTTCAAGCTGCCCGGCGTGGCCGAGACCATCGACTGGACGCGCGCGCTGGCTTTCCTCGATAAGGTCAGCCTCGATCCCGACACCATCGACAATACGCTGGGCGTCTTGCTGAAATACCAGGACGACATCGCCAAGATGAAGGGCACCGAAGCCGCCAACATCCTGCGCCAGGTGCAGCAGGACATGGCCTCGCTGGGGCTCTGACGATGGTGCTGCTGCCCGATCATACATCGGGTGAGCGTAGCGACAGCGCTGGCGCTTTCGCCGACAACATCGTGCATTTCGTGCGCCTGCTGCGCGCCTCCGGCCTGCGGCTTGGCCCCGGCAAGGCGATCGATGCCGTGCGCGCCATCGAGATCGCCGGCATCCGCCGCCGCGACGACCTGTACTGGACTCTGTTCTCGGTGCTGGTGAACCGGCGCGACCAGCGCGAATTGTTCGACCAGGCCTTCCACATCTTCTGGCGCGATCCGAAAATCCTCGAACGCATGATGAGCCTGCTGCTGCCGCAGACCGAAGGCACCGCAGAGCCACAGAAGAACCATGTTTCGCAGCGCCTGCGCCAGGCCCTGCTACCCGGCCGCGGCGAAGGCCGCGCGTCGAAAGAGCAGAAGGAAGTCGAGATCGACGCAACGTTGACCTTCTCGGCCGACGAACTGCTGCAGAAGAAGGACTTCGCCGAGATGACGGCCGAGGAACTGGATGCGGCCAAGGCGGCGCTGCAGCGGATCGAATGGCCGTTCCGCCCGACCCGCACGCGGCGGCTGAAACCCGACGATCGCGGCCATCGCATCGACCTGCGCGCCAGCATCCAGGCCTCCTTGCGCACCGGTGGCGCGATCATTCCGCTGAAACGGAAAAGTGCTGGCGAGCGTCCGCCGCCGCTGGTGGTGCTGTGCGACATCTCGGGCTCGATGAGCCAGTACAGCCGCATGTTCCTGCATTTCATGCATGCCCTGAGCAACGACCGCTCCCGCGTGCACAGCTTCCTGTTCGGCACGCGGCTGACCAATATCAGCCGGCTGCTCAGGCAGCGTGATGTCGACAAGGCGCTGAATGCCGTCAGCGAGCGCGTACCCGACTGGTCGGGCGGCACCCGCATCGGCGCCACGCTGGCCGAGTTCAACCGGCTGTGGTCGCGTCGCGTGCTGGGCCAGGGCGCCGTCGTGCTGCTGCTGACCGACGGCCTGGATCGTGACGGCGGCACTGGATTGGCCCGCGAGATCGAGCGGCTGCACAAATCCTGCAACCGGCTGATCTGGCTCAACCCCCTGCTGCGCTGGGACGGCTTCGAGCCCAAAGCCGCAGGCATCCGGGCACTTTTGCCCCAGGTTGACGATTTCAGGCCAGTTCACAATCTTAGTTCTATTGCCGATCTCGCCGCCGCCCTCAGCCATGCCAGCGATGGCGGCAACCGCCTGAAGCAGAATCTGGAAAGGCTCGTCGCATGAGCACCGATCCGTCTGACGACATCCTCGCCGCCGCCCTGGACTGGAAACAGTCCGGCAAGGGCGTGGCCTTGGCCACCGTGGTCACCACCTGGGGCTCCGCACCCCGCCCCGTGGGCAGCCAGCTTGCGGTCGATGATGCAGGCAAGTTCATCGGCTCGGTCTCGGGCGGCTGCATCGAGGGCGCCGTGGTGACCGAGGCGCTGGACGCCATCGCCGACGGCAAGCCGCGTCTGCTCGATTTCGGCGTCTCGGATGCGCAGGCCTGGGAAGTGGGCTTGGCCTGCGGCGGCAAGATCCAGATCTATGTCGAACGGCTGGACGCATGAAGCGCGACATCCTCGAACAGCTGCAGGCCGACCGCGCGGAGAAACGCCCGGTCGTGCTGGCCACCTTCCTCAAGACTGGCGAACAGCGCCTGCTGTATCTGGTCGGCAAAAAGGGCCTGAAGGACCTCGATCCGCGCATCGGTGAAGCGGCGCGCGCAGCCCTGCTGGAAGACAAGCCGCGTACGGTCGAGACCGAACAGGGGCCCCTCTTCCTCAATGTCTTCAACCCGCCACTGCGCCTGATCCTGGTCGGCGCGGTGCATATCAGCCAAGCCCTCGTGCCGATGGCGCAGTTGGCCGGCTATGAAGTCATCGTCATCGACCCACGCAGCGCCTTCGGCTCGGTGGAGCGTTTTCCCGGCATCCAGCTGTCGAACGACTGGCCCGACGAGGCAATGGAACGGTTGAAGCCCGATCTGCGCACGGCGATCGTAACCCTGACGCATGACCCCAAGATCGACGATCCCGCCCTGGTCTCGGCGCTGAAGTCGGATGTCTTCTACATCGGCGCGCTGGGCAGCAAGAAGACGCACGGCACGCGCGTCGAAAGGCTCACCGCCGCCGGTTTCACGCCCGATGACATCGCCCGCATCCATGGCCCCGTGGGCCTGAATATCGGGGCCAAGTCGCCGGCGGAAATCTCTGTCTCCATCCTGGCGCAGATGACGGCGGCCCTGCGCCAGCCGACCCAGTCCGCATCCTCCGTGGCTGCCTGACATGAAATTCGGTCCGGTGCCGGTGCGCGACGCCATAGGCGGCATTCTCGGCCATTCCCTGAGCGCCGGCAGCGAGCGTCTCCGCAAGGGACGTCTGCTCAGTGCGGTCGATGTCGCCCTGCTGGAACAGGCTGGCCATGCCAGCATCTATGTCGCGCGGCTGGACGATACCGATATGCCCGAGGATGAGGCCGCGCATCGCATCGCCGCGGCGCTTGCCGGTCCGCAGGCGCGTGTCGCCGCCGCCTTCACCGGACGCGCCAATCTCTATGCCGAGGGCCCCGGCCTGGCGCGGATCGATACGGCGCGCCTGCATGACCTGAACGAACTGGACGAAGCGCTGACGGTCGCCACCGTGGCGGATTACGAGCCGGTCGAGACCGGCCAGATGCTGGCCACGGTGAAGATCATTCCCTTCGCCGCGCCAAGGACCGTGATCGCCGCCGGCGAGGCGCTGCTGCGCGACGTGTCCGACCCGCTGGTGCAGGTGGCGCCCTTCCGTCCGCAGGGTTTCGGCCTGGTGCTGACACGCGTGGGCAACACCAAGGACAGCGTGCTGACCAAGACCGAACAGGCTGTCGCCCAGCGGCTGGCCCATCTGGGCAGCCATATTGCCGGCCAGCGCATCGTCGCGCATGACGAAGCGGCAGTGGCCGCCGCGATCGCCGAGCTGAAGGCGGCCGGCTGTTCGCCGATCCTGGTCTTCGGTGCATCCGCCACGGTCGACCGGCTGGACGTGGTACCCGCCGGCCTCGCACGCGCCGGCGGCGAAGTGCTGCATTTCGGCATGCCGGTCGACCCCGGCAACCTGCTGATGCTAGGCCGCCATGGCGATGCTCCGGTGGTCGGTGTGCCCGGCTGCGCCCGGTCGCCCAAACTGAACGGCTTCGACTGGGTGCTGCAGCGACTCTGCGCCGGGCTGGAGATCGGCCGGCGCGACATCATGCGGATGGGTGCCGGCGGCCTGCTGAAGGAAATCGCCAGCCGGCCCATGCCGCGCGATCAGGAAAGCCGCGCCCTACCCGCCGCGCCCCGCCGGCCGAAGATCGCCGCCCTGATCCTGGCCGCAGGGCTATCCAGCCGCTTTGGCACCGGCCACAAGCTGCTGGCCGACCTGGATGGCAAACCGGTGGTCCGCCATGTGGTCGAGGCGGTGACGGCCTCCTCGGCCGGGCCGGTCCTGCTGGTCACTGGCCATCAGGCCGACGCCGTGACATCCGCCGCCGGCACCGGCGTGCAGGCTGTGCATAACCCTGCCTATGCCGAGGGCCTGGCCAGCTCCCTGCAAGCCGGGCTGCGCGCCCTGCCGGACGATCTGGACGGGGTTCTGGTCTGTCTGGGGGATATGCCCGATATCCGCACGGCGACGCTGGAAGCGCTGATCGCAGCCTTCAACCCGGTCGAAGGCCGTGCCATCTGCCTGCCCACCTTCAGTAGCAAGCGCGGCAACCCGATCCTCTGGGGCCTGCAGTTCCGACCCGATCTGCTGCGTTTGGAGGGCGATGCCGGTGCCCGCAGCCTGTTTCTGCCGCATGCGGAGTGGATTTGCGAGGTCCCGGTCGACGATCCGGGCATCCTTATGGATTACGACACCCCAGAAGCACTCGGGGCGGCGCTAGCGGCACGCGGGGTTACCGACTCTTAACCGCAAGTCATTGGCATTAAGTGAATATTATAGACAACTACGGCATTAACTATGCTGTCTGGCTTTCTCCCCGTGGGGGAATTTGCCATAGTGAGAATGCTGCGGGGGGCGATTTTACAGCTGTAACAGGCGGGTTGCTCTCCTCTCCACGACCGTTACCGGAGAAAGCGACCGTTTAATGAGTGAAGCACTACAGAACCAGGGCTCGTCCGACGACGAGAAGATGTTCACCGATTTCGACCGCCTTGCGCGCGGTAAAATCTTTGGTGGCCGCCTGGCATCCGTCATCCAGTTCGTCAACCCGAAGACGTTCGAGCGTAATCGCGAGAGCTACAACATCGTTGTGCACTCGATACGGTCGCTCATGTCGAAATACGAGGGCAGCTTCTACACGCTGCACGACTATTCGATCGTTCTCTTCGTGCGCCTGTCCGAACGCTTCTTCGACCAGACTTTTGAAAAGCTGGTGCTGGAAATCGACGACATCCTGACCCGCAACAACGTCGCCATCGGCCTGACGCCGGAGGAAGCCGAGAACGCAGTCAAGTGGTACCGCTTCGACAGCCAGTTCGAAGACCTGCAGGAGCTGATGGATACGATCCAGCAGCGATTCCGTGTCTTCTCCGAGCGCCGCAAGCGCCTGCTGGCCAAGGCCGGCACTGCCGCCGCCACCGGCGAAGGCATGCCGCTGACGCCCGGCGCGCTGCAGCAGATCGACGACATCCTGAAAAAGGCTGACGTCTCTACCTTCATGAAGCGCCAGCCCGTCGCGCTGTGCTTTGGCAACCAGCCGCCGAAGCCGATCTTCCAGGAAATCTTCGTCGGCGTGAATGAACTGCGCCAGGCGATTGCGCCGAACGTGAACCTGCGCGGCGCGCGCTCGCTGTTTCATCACCTGACCCGCACGCTGGATACCCGTGTCTTCCGCGCCTTGCTGGACGGTTATGTCACGCGCAACAGTGGCCCGTTCAGCATTAACCTGAACGTCAGCACCGTATTGAGCGATACCTTCCGCGATTTCGACAGCCGCATCGGCAATATCGTGAAGAAGGAACAGATCATCATCGAGCTGCAGCGCTACGATGTGTTCTGGGACTACAACGAATACCTGCTGGCTTCGGAATTCCTGCACAATTCCGGTTATCGCATGCTGATCGACGGCATCACGCCCGACCTGCTGCAGATGTTCGGCCGCAAGGAACTGAAAGCCGACTTCATCAAGCTGTTCTATTTCAAGGACCGTCATGATGACTGGATCGACAAGGATCTGAGCAGCAAGATCGCTGAAGCGGACGCAAATCGCGTGATCATGGCGCGTTGCGAGACCGAGGAAGCGCTCAAGGCTGGTCTCGCTGCCGGTATTCGCCTCTTCCAAGGCTGGCATATCGACAATATGATCCGTGCATCGCGCGAAGTGGTGAGCTAAGGCTGCCCGCGGCGTTTATCCCGGCCCTTCATTTTCGAACAGGATGTTGATCATGTGGAATCGTTCCGGCTCGCGACCCAACCAGACCGAGAACCAGGTGACGGAAATCCGCGCCGGTTCTGCCTCGACCGGCGCCGCCGCCAGCAAGAAGCCGCTTACGCCAAAGGATAACGAGCGGATCGAGAAGATTCTCGCCAGCATCGCCATCGACACGTCGCAGACCTTCAATGCGATGCTGGACTCGCTGATGGGCGAGCGCCCGCTGACCAATTACGAGAGCAACCAGACCCGCGACTTCATCGTCACGGTGTTTGACGACATCCGCCAGGAAAGCAACCGCGACGCCGTGATCCTGGCCCGCAAGTTCGCCGACATGTGCATGCGCGCCGCCGACCAGCTCAACGACAACCACCAGCGCACCGTCGCCCGCTGCGTCTCGGAGCTGTTCGAGCAGTTCGCCGCCAAGCTCGACCACCGCGAGCCGGCCAACTCGAACTGAGCATCCACCCTGCTCTGCTGAAAAAAGAAAACCGGCCCTGAAGGCCGGTTTTTTTGTGCCTGCGGTATCTGTTCAGGCCGCCGGGCGATAGTGATCGAGTTCGGACAGGAAGTTGCCGGCCAGCCGCGTCGAATCTTCGCCGGTGGCGCTGCGGAACAGTTCGGCATCGCTGCCGCTCAGCTTGGCCAGCGGGCGGATCAGGCCGTCGAAGAACAGGTAGAATTCGCGGTCGCCGAAAGGCAGCGCCTGCCCCTCGAAGGGGCGCTCGATATAGACATTCGACGACAGGCCAACGGCCGTCGGATCATGCTGCATCACCTTCAAGACCCAGTCGCGGCGCGTCTCGAAAATGCGGAAGGCCTTCATGACCCGAGCGACGACCTTGAAATACAGCGTCTTCGCGCGCGCATCGGCATAGAAGGCCGCCCAGTCGAGCGAGCCACCATTGGCCAGCCGCAGTTCCTCGGCAATGGCGGCGGCCTCGTCGGCCATGGTCTCGACTTCGTCGCCGAACAGCGAGCGGACGAAAAAGAAGTAGTTGCCGATCAGGCGGCGATCCAGCTTGTCTTCGGAGAAAGACGGGTCCAGCGGATGCACCAGCAGGCGGCCGAGCGCGTTCACGCGGGCGCCGCGCCGCTGGTCCTCCTCGATCACCTTCATCAGGCCGTCGTAGGAGGCGCGATAGTAATGGTCGTAATCGGGCGCGGTCTTCATCGCCTCGATCAGCTGCGCCAGCGTCTCGAGAGTGAACGGCGCCTTCTGGCCCTGCGCCTGCGCGCCCTGCTGCAGGGCATCGAGCAGCTTGTTGGCCATCTGGCGAAGGAAGTCCGGACCGCGAAGAATCATCGATGCCTGTTGCCCTGACGGCGAATCCATTCTGACTGGCCGCAGCTTAAAGGGGTGGCGGCGGCGATGCGAGCCGATTTTTCGGCCCAGGTCCTGCCAAGTCCATGCCGTCGCTACACTTTATTAACCCTGCGGTTGCAACACCGGCAGTGCCGCGGCTACAGTCTGCGACCCTTCATCCGTCCCGCGACTGTGCTGTTCCCATGAGCCTGATCCTCACCCTGTCCTGCCAAGACCGCCCCGGCATCGTCGCCGCTGTCTCCGGCTTCCTCGCCAGCCAGCGCTTCAACATCCGTGACTCCGCCCAGTTCGGCGACCACGAGACCGGCCTGTTCTTCATGCGGGTGAGCATCGAGGACCTGGAAGCCGGCGCCGACGGCCAGGGCCGGCCGCTGGACCAGGTGCGCGCCGCCTTTGCGCCGGTCGCAGCGCCCTTCGAGATGACTTGGGAACTGCACGACGACCAGGCGCGCCCGCGCGTGCTGATCCTGGTCTCGAAATTCGGCCATTGCCTGAACGACCTGTTGTACCGCTATTCGATCGGTGCTCTGCCGGTGGAAATTCCGGCCATCGTGTCGAACCATCGCGACTGGTACCAGCGCGCGGCAAATCACGACATTCCCTATCATCACTGGCCGGTGACGGCAGCCAGCAAGACGCGGCAGGAAAAGATGCTGCGCGAGCTGATCGAACAGGAACGCATCGACCTGATCGTGCTGGCGCGCTACATGCAGGTGCTGTCGCCCGATCTGTGCCGCGAGTATTCCGGCCGCATCATCAACATCCACCACTCGTTCCTGCCCAGCTTCAAGGGCGCCAAGCCCTATCACCAGGCGCATGCGCGCGGCGTGAAGCTGATCGGCGCCACGGCGCATTACGTGACGGAAGACCTGGATGAAGGTCCGATCATCGAGCAGGAGGTCGGTCGCGTGGACCATGCGCTGTCGCCCGACCAGCTGGCCGCAGTGGGCCGTGATATCGAAAGCCTGGTGCTGGCGCGCGCGGTGAAATACCACGTCGAGCGGCGCATCTTCCTCAACGGGCACCGCACGGTGGTTTTCCGCGGCTGAGCCGCGGCCCCTCTACATCGCCCGAGGTGCCTGCTGTTCCTGGCGCACCGTCGCCGGTGCGGCCTCGGGCTGCGGCGGCCGGGCAACGCCCAGCGCATCCAGCGCGTCCAGCAGGGCGATATCGTCATAGGGCTTGGCCAGCGCCCGGCTGAACCGGCTGCCGAGGAAACCGGCGGCCACCACACGTTCGTCATAACCCGTCGCCAGAATGATCGGAAGATTGGGACTGGCGACGCGGAATTCGCCGGCGAGCTGGTCGCCACGGCAATCCGGCAGACCGATATCGACAATGGCGGCGACAAATCCGCCGACCTGCCACTGCGCCCGCGCCTCAGCACCGGAGCCGGCCTCGGCGACCTCGAAACCGACCGCTTCCAGATTGCCCGCCACCACCATGCGCATCAGCGGATCGTCTTCCACCAGCAACAGCCGGGGCACCGGCGGCCTGTCATCCTCGGCCGCCGCTTCACGGGCCTGGCTGTCGGCGATCACCAGCACCGATGTCGCCGCGCTGTCATCTTCGACCATATCGGGGGCCGGATCGGACGCCGTGAAGCTGACGGTGACACAAGTACCGACCGGGCTGGTCTCGATGGTCAGCGCGCCGCCGATCTTCTCCACCATGGCCAGCACGATCTTGTTGCCGATACCGCGCCCCCTGCGCCAGTCGGCCTCGCTGACGCCGATGCCGTCATCCTGCACCTGCACGGAAATCAGCTCGCCATGGCGCTCGGCCTTGACCTTGATCGGACCGCTCCCCCCGGCGGGATAAGCGTATTTCAGCGCATTGGTGACCAGTTCGGTGACGATCAGGCCGATCGGAATGGCGAAATCAGTGCCGATACGGGTCTGGCTGGCCAGGAATTGCAGCGTCGCACCGGCATGGTTGCTGGATTGCCGCAGGTCGTCGACCAGACTGCAGAGATAATCGGCAAGGTCGACATAGCGGACGGTGATGGTGCTGTAGAGACGCTTGTGCACCCGCGCCACCGCCACCACGCGCTTGTAGGCATCCAGCAGAATCTGTGCCGAGCGCATGTCGCTCTGCGCCGCCGACTGCACCTGCAGCAGGCTGGCGATAAGCTGCAGGCTATTCGAGACGCGATGGTTGACCTCATGGATCAGCACGGCGCGTTCATTGGCCAGCGCCTCGAAGCGGTCGCGCGATTCCCGCAATTCGGCTTCAGCCTTTTCGCGCAGGACACGCTGCTGACGCGCCTCGATGGCCGAGACGATCGCGGCGCGCAGCAGCACCAGGAATTCCGGTCCAGCATCCTTGATCACGTAATCGGCCGCGCCGGCCTTCAGCGCCGCCACGGCGACACGGCCTTCGGATTCACCGGTGACATAGACCACCGGCGGCGGATCGGGCAGCGTCGCAATCTTGGCCAGGATATCCAGGCCGATCTGGCCGGGCATATGGTGGTCAAGGGCCACCACGTCGATGTCGCCGGAGGCCCGGAGGCGCGCCAGCCCGTCCTCGCCGCTGGTCACCGTCTCGACGCGGAAACCGTGACGCTCGAATTCCTTCTGCACGAGCCGGCCCAGGCCGTGATCGTCGTCGATATAGAGCAGATATGGCGTGCGGGGAGTCATGGCCAGCTCAGGTCGTTTCCGGAACCTGCATCACCATGAAGAACAGGCCGAGCTGCCGGATCGCATCGGCGAAATTCTCATAATTCACCGGCTTGGTGATATAGACATTGCAGCCGAGATCGTAGCAGCGCTGAATTTCTGTCTTGTCGTCCGTGGTGGTCAGCACGACCACCGGCATGCGGCGCAAACCGTCATGCGCCTTGATCCGCTTGAGGATGTCGATGCCGGACATGTCCGGCAGGTTCAGATCCAGCAGCACCAGATAGGCGCCGCCATGGCCTCCGGTGTCGCCATCGCCGACCGCGACCAGATACTCGATGGCGGGACCACCAGCCGGGAAATGCACGATCTCGTTGCTGACGCCTGCACGCCGGATGTTCTTCTCGATGAGACGGGCATGCCCCTCATCATCTTCGACCATTACGATGGTTACTGCGTTCTGCTGCGTCATCTGCGTCTCTGACCGTCGCATTGCAGGTCCGCGCCCCGATGGCGCGTCCGTCCTGGCTTCCCCAATATGTAACGCTTTCCGCCCTTCTGCCTCCCGCCCCGCTCTACATTTCCGGGTCCGCACTTGCGGACTGGACCTCCCGGAATGGATTGGCTTGGGCAATACCGCGACGGAATGTCCGCGGCAACGACGCTGA
>Ga0209675_1001972_pt1 | contig 11021 bp, 8 predicted proteins | sample AraplaCol_mLB_r2_2_FD_184280 | JGI IMG/M metagenome (GOLD analysis project Ga0209675, IMG submission 184280) | Arabidopsis root microbial communities from North Carolina, USA - plate scrape MF_Col_mLB_r2 (SPAdes) (version 3) | ecosystem: Host-associated > Plants > Roots > Endosphere | place: USA... | reverse complement strand
TCGCTCGCGAGTGCCGCGAGAACCGCCGAACATCCGTTCAACGCGGGCCTGATGCTGGAAGCGCTTGTGAGCGAAGCGCGAACCACCCTAAACTCTGCCGCTCGTCGCCCATGAACCAACCCGCCGCCCCCGCATCCGCTGCTCCCGCCGCCCCGGCCACGCCTGCACGCCCGAGCGTCATACAGCTCGCCATCAAGGAAAAAGGGGCCTTGTACGCAGCGTACATCCCGCTGTTCGCGGAAGGCGGCATCTTCATTCCGACCACGCGTGAATACCGGCTCGGCGATGACGTCTACGTCCTGCTGACGCTGCCCGAAGACCCTCAGCGCTACCCGGTGGCCGGCAAGGTCGCCTGGATCACCCCGCCGCGCGCCGCCGGCAACCGGGCACCCGGCGTCGGCATCCGGTTTCCGTCGGATGAGAAATCGCGCCAGCTGAAGGCCCGCATCGAGGCTGCACTGGGCGGCTCGATGGCCTCCGACAGGCCCACCCAGACCATTTGAGTCTTCCGCCGTCCTGGTGACGCGGAACTCTGCACACGGCGCCATCTCCCAAAGGAGCGAGCGTCGAAGCTCGCCATTTCCGATGTTCACAGACTCCCACTGCCACCTCACGTTTCCCGAATTCGCGGACCAGATGCCGCAGATCCGCGCCGCCATGGCCGCCGCGCAGGTCGATCGGGCCCTTTGCATCTGCACCAAGCTCGAGGAATTCGACGACGTGCAGGCGCTTGCCGCCAGCTACGACAACTTCTGGGCCAGCGTGGGCGTGCACCCCGACAACGAGGACATCGCAGAACCCAGCGTCGACGAGCTGGTCCGGCTCGCCGCACGGCCGCGTGTCGTGGCGATCGGCGAAACCGGCCTCGACTACTACCAGATGGAAGAACGCAAGGGCGGTCGCAGCATTGCGGACATGGAATGGCAACGCGACCGGTTCCGGGTGCACATCCGTGCGGCGCAACAGACGCGCAAGCCGCTGATCATCCACACGCGCGAAGCGTCGGCGGACACGCTGGCGATCCTGAAGGAGGAGGGCGAGGACGCCTCCCCGAGCGCGGCCGGCGGCGTGTTCCACTGCTTCACCGAAACCGCCGAAGTGGCGCGTGCGGCGCTCGACCTGGGCTTCTACATTTCGTTCTCGGGCATCCTGACGTTCAAGAAGGCGCAGGAGCTGCGCGACGTGGCCGCCTTCGTGCCGCTGGACCGCATGCTGATCGAGACCGACAGCCCGTACCTCGCTCCGGTGCCGTACCGCGGCAAGACCAACAACCCCTCGTACGTGCCCTTCGTGGCGCAACAGATCGCCGAACTGCGCAAGATGCCTGTGGATGCCGTGGCCAAGGCCACGAGCGACAACTTCGAAACGCTGTTCAGGGAAGTCAAATCATGAAAAACTACTTCAAGAAGTCGATATATCTCATTGTCATTGCTGCATCTTTTGCGGCACACGCCGGTTCGTTCGAGGACTTTTTCCGGGCCGTGCGCGGCGACAACGCCAGTGGCGTGCGCACGCTGCTTCAGCGTGGTTTCGACCCGAATACCCGCGACGAACATGGCCAGACGGGCTTGCTGATTGCCTTGCGCGAGCCATCGCCGAAGGTCATCCAGGTGTTGATCGAGTCGCCGCAGACGGACGTGGACATCGCCAATGCCAAGGACGAAACACCGCTGATGCTTGCGGCCATCAAGGGACAGCAGGACCTGGTCAATCAGTTGCTCAAGCGCGATGCAGCCGTGAACAAGACAGGCTGGACGCCGCTGCACTACGCCGCCACCAGCGGTCAACTGACCATCATGAAGGTGCTGCTCGACAAGTACGCGTTCATCGATGCGCAGTCGCCCAACGGCACCACGCCGCTGATGATGGCCGCGATGTACGGCTCGAGCGAAGCCGTGAAGCTGCTGCTGGCCGAAGGCGCGGATACGACGATGAAGAACCAGTTGGGCATGACGGCTGTCGACTTCGCGAACAAGGCGAACCGCCCGGAAGCGGCGTCTCTGATCACGGCCGCAGCGGCGGCACGGGCCAATGCGCCAAAGGCCGTTCCGAAGGATGGCAAATGGTGAACATCATCTGATTCGAATGAACCCGGCAAGGCTCACAATGAGTGTTATGTCAAATAGAAGATCGCTGCTGCAATAGCGATCGCGATCCCGGAACAGGCCCTCCCTGACGGAAAGGCCGATTGCTACGAAATGCTCCGCGCCACCACGCCCAGGTCTCGCCAGGCTTCCGGATGGCAACTGAAGATCAGGATCTGGTGCCGCGTTGCCGCGTCGTACAACACGCGCTTCATCTGACCGAGCCGTTCCTCGTCGGTGTGCACCAGGGCGTCGTCGAGGATGAGCAGCGTCGGCTTCCTCGCTTCCTTCAGCAGATCGGCATACGCCAGTCGCGCAACGACCCCCATCTGTTCGCGCGCGCCGACGCTGAGCTCCTCGAACGTCCCGCTCTGGACGCCACGCACGCCTTGCCGGGTAATTCGGCTCGGTGACAGGTCTTCACCCACCTCAACCTGCGCGCCCGGAAAAAGAATCTGCAGATAGTGATCGAGGTGCTTCTGCAAGGGCGCGCGCAGACGGCGCGCCAATGCCGAGCGTTTCTCGCGCAACAGCTTCAGCAGGTGGTCGAGTGCCTTGGCACGGCGGTCGAGTTCGGCGCTGCGCCGCGCGGCGTGCTCGAGTTCACGCCGCTTCTCCGACGCAATTTCTTCCTGGCCCAGCGCACCCTTGGTCTCGAGTTCGACTTCGAGCCGCGTGATCTCGCCGGCCCGCTGGCTGTGAGATGCCTCGGCCTGCCGGGCGCTGCGCTCGAGCCGCTCCACGTCCTGCGCCAGGACCGGCAGGTTGACCGTGCGCAACTGTTCCGCCAACCCGGCGGCCCTTTGCTCGATGGCCGATTGCTGTGCCAGCGCATCGGTCAATGCCTCGCCGGCCTCGCGCTTGCGGCCGGCCCGCAGCGGATCCGCGAGCGTGGACTTGACCGCCGCCAGTTCGTCTTCTGCGGCCTTGACCTGTTCTCGCGCATGGCCGGTCTGCAGCTTCGCCTCGTTGAGCGCCGAAGAGGCCGCCTCCAGCGCCGTGCGGGCAGCGCCCTCCTCCGACTCGGCCTGCAGGACCGACGGCACATGCGCATCCGATGTCGACGCCATCGCGAGCAGCATCTGCTTCGCCTCTTCCAGACGGGCTTCGCGCAGCGCGACGTCGGCGGCGAGCGTGTCCAGCCCCTTGGGCGCGAGCGCCGACAGAACGGCTTCCGCCGCACGGGCCTCGCCGTTGCGCAAGGCATGCAGGCGAACGCGCTCCTCGACAGCCGCGACGCTGTCGGCGCGCAAGGCCTGCAACAGCGAGACCAGTTCTTGGTGCGCCCGGTCGTGTTCGACGCCGAGACTTTCAAGGTCGGTGCCGCCCGGCAACACCGTGATGCGGCCAACGCCCTCGATGTCGATCTCGGTGCGCGCAATGACGGTCTGCCGCGTCGTCCCGGCAATCTCGGCACCGCCGACACGCACACGCGCACCGGGCTGCAGATCGAAGGCCAATGCGGTCGAGACCGCGTCGAGCCGCGCCTGCGCTGCCCGCAGCGCGTCGGCGCTGCGATGGAGGCGCTTGAGCTCGCTCTCGGACACCGCCAGCGAGCGCGCGTCGGCCTGCAGACGAGCAACCTTTTCCTGTTCGCCCCTTGCCTTGCCGAGGTTCTGCACAAGCCCGGCGAGCTGCTCTGCAAGGCTGTCGACGGCCTTCTCCTGTGCAGCCCGCGAGGCCGCCTGGCGCGCCAGGCGCAAGGTTTCTCGCGCACGTGCATCGGCCTGCGCCGCAGCCGCATGGCGCGGTTCCCAGGCCTGCAGCTCGCCGAGCGCCTTCTCCAGGCCTTCCCTGACTGCCTGCAGGTTCTTCTCGCGCTGAACGACGGTCGCCTCCTCGCGCTCCATGGACTGAAGCTGCGTGCGCCACGAGACAACCTGCGCGACGATCTGCTTGAGCGCCACGTCCTGCGCGGCCTTGCGTTCGGCCAGCCCTTTGCCATCGTTCAGCCGTTGCTGCGCCACGGCGAGCTGTTCACGCAGCGCCACCCATGGCCGCGCCGCGTCGTCGCGTTGATGCTCGCGCCGCAGTACCGAAAGCCGGTCGACGCCCGACCGATAGGCCTCGATCTCGGCCAGCAGGCGCGCCAGCTCGGATTCGAGTTCCGAGCGCAGCTTGAGTGCATCCGCATAGGCACCGCGCGGCGCACCGCTCGCCGGCGTGAGCAGTTCGTTGCGCTCGTTCTCCACGGCCTTCAGCACCGCGTCGCCCTGGCTCGACGCCAGTTCGCCGAGCGACTCCCCGAGCGCATTGCGCAGGTGGTCGCTGGCAAAGCCGACAGCATGCGAAATGTCGTGTGACGTGCCCTGCCTGATCCACAGCAGGCCCGGGATGCCCATGTGTTCCGGCGTGCTCGCGCCTTTGCCTGGAAAGCGGAATCCCAGCAGGCTCGCGAGATGGTCTTCCGCCACGACACCGTCCATCGGCCTGCCGTCGATCACGAGCTCGCAGCGCTTCTTGCCCAGGAAGGCCTTGGTGAGCCGGCAGGACTTGCCGTCGAGTTCGAAATCGAGTTCGACGGTCGGCGTGGCCGAGCTTTCGCCCCAGGGCCGCAGGTGCTCGACCGCGCTCGAGCGATGCCGTTCGAAGAATGCCGCGCGAATGGCTTCGGCGACGGTCGATTTGCCGGACTCGTTGGGGGCCGTGAACAGGTTCAGGCCGTCGGTGAAGCCGTCGATTTCCAAAGGCGCACGGAACAGCTTGAAGTTCTCGATGCGAAGACGCTGCAGCTTCATGCGGCGCCCCCCGTGCGCGCACCGTTCGGGCCTTGCGCATCGAGCACACGGGCCAGGGTCAGCAGTGCATCGCGGGCCAGTTCCGCATCGGCCTCGCCTTGTTGTGCGCGCAGTTCCTGCAGCGCTTCGCCGACGAAACCATCGGCATGCAGCGCCTGGATGTCGTCCTCGGTCGGCTCGAGCCGCAACGCCTCGCCGTCCCACACCAGCGCGCGGGCGCGTGCACGCGCAGCATCGAGCGCCACGCCGAGCCGGCGATGCGCGCCAAGATCGCAGCTGCCGTGGGCGCGCAGTTGCAGCACGTCGTTGCTGTCGATGAGCGCCAGGCTTTCCACGAGCCGGTCGACGTCCGACGGCACCGAAAGCCGAGGCTCGAGCTGCTGCCACCTGAACTGCCCGGTACGCACCGGCTCGACGTCCGGCTGCGCGCCGGCGCCTGCAATCGATACCAGCAGCGCCTGCCCCGATTCGTTGGCCCTGAACCTGTCCGTCTCGGGCGTGCCGGCATACCAGGTGCGCTCGTCGATCTGCCGGGTGCCGTGCCAGTCGCCGAGCGCGAGATAGCTCAGTCCGGCCTCCCCTGCCCGCCCTGCCGCGATCGGATTGGCCGAGTCGATGTCCTCCGACAGGATGCCCTGCACGCAGCCGTGCGCCAGCCCGATGCGCGGCAGGCCGCTGTCGTCGGCCGCGCCCGAAAACCACTCGGTGAGATCGCCATAGGTGTGGCGCTGTGTCAGCGGCGCCGGCAGCAGCACGAACTTTCCATCGACGAGGTGCGGTTTCGGCTCGAGGCAGCAGACGACATTCGGCGGGATCGCGCCCAGCCGCTGCGCACGGCTCCAGACGGACTCGCTCAGCGCCGAGTCGTGGTTTCCCGGAATCAGCAACCAGGGTCCCGAAAAGCGCTGCATCGCATTGAACATGCGCCGGATGGTCTTGTCCGACACGGTCTGCAGGTCGAACACGTCGCCTGCCACCAGCACGGCGTCGACATTGCGTTCGGCCGCAATGCCCGCCAGCCGTTCGACGGCCTTGAAGCGCGCCTCGAACAACGCTGCGGCGTCGTCAGGCTCGAACTGCGAGAACACGCGGCCGATCTGCCAGTCCGCGGTGTGGAGCAAAGAAATCATGCGCGGCCCTCCCCTTTGCCTCTCGCGTCTTCACGTATTCCAAAAGAGCGAGCATCTTATAGAGGCAGGGAGGGCATCGAAGGCATCCGGGCCTTCGATGCCGGGCCGCGCAGGCCCGTTCAGGTGCGAGGCGTCTGCACCGTGTGGCTGAAGCCCGAGGCGCACTCCTGGACCAGTGCGGCCGATTGCGTGACCTGCTCGGCGATCTGGTCGCGCATCGGCTGCCTGTCACGGCTGATCTGCGCCAGCAGAAACCATTGCGTCAGCAGCGCAAGCACGATACCGACCACAACGAACACCCAATGCACGAGTTCCATGAACGCCCCCTTCGAAGAGTGAGGCGCGAGTCTGCGCATTTCGGGCTTGTTCCGATATCACCAATTTGGGGGATGCCTTTCGCCAGATATGGCGTCGCCGAAGCGAAAAAGTCAGCGCGCGGTCAGGTACTGGCGCGGGTCGACCGCGTTCCCGCGGTAGCGGATCTCGAAGTGCAGCTTGCTGCGCCCGTCCTCGTCGCCGCCGATGTCGGCGATCTTCTGGCCGCGCTCCACGCGCTGGCCCTGCTTGACCTGCACCGTGCGCAGGTTGGTGTAGACCGACATGTACGAGCCGCCGTGATCGATCATGACCACGCTGCCGTAGCCGCGCAGCATCTCGGTCACCGCGACCTTGCCGGCGCCGATGGAGAGCACCGCGTCGCCCGGCCTGGCGGCGATGTCCAGCCCCTTGTTGCTGCCGCCGTTGAAGCCCGCGATCACCTGGCCCGGCGCTGGCCAGCCCCAGTCGCTGCGGCGCGATGCCGGCGGCATGGGCGGTTCAGGTTCGCGCGTCTGCGGTGGCCTCGAGCGCTCGGCACCGGCGCTTCGCGCAGGCGGAGATGGCTCGCCCGCACTGCCGGACGACGCCACCGGCGCGCCGCCTGGAGGCACCACGCGAAGCACCTGCCCCGCCTCGAGCTTGTCCGGGTCCTGCAGGTTGTTCCAGCGCGCGATGTCGGCGGTGGAGCGCCCGCTCTTCGATGCGATGCGGTACAGCGTGTCGCCAGGCTGCACGACGTACTCGCCGGGGCCCGCCACCGGCGCCTTCGGCGAGGTCGAGCACCCCGCCACCATCAATGTCGCTGCGAGCGCGATGCCCGCGCACCAACCAAAGCCTGTCCTGCCTGATGTCCTGACTGTCACGACCACTACGGGAGTCCTTCCTGGATTGCCTGGATAGCGCGCCCGCCTGCGGGGGCGCGTTCGAAGAATCCGCAGAGGCTACCAGCAGTCGCCTTGTCTCCCTGTTTCGGTATTGCCGGACGGCTCACATGATCGGGGTGGTCCTTTCCTCGTGCACGCGCCGCGCGATGCACATCAGCGACAACGCACTCGCGGGTGCCGCCGGGTCCCGGCCCGACAGCACGTTGCCCATGCGGTACTTCCACTGCGCGGGCCCGACGTCGCCTCTCAGCGCGTCGGCCCCGACCTGGTGGTTGTGCGGGTACACGGCAACCTCGAAGCCCAGCGGCTCCAGCGTGCGCTCGAAGAATTCCTTCGTGACGCCATCGCCGGGCCGGTGATGCACCTCCGTCCGCAGCCCCCACGACTGCTGGCTGCCCGACTTGTGAAAGCCGTGGCGCGTCATGCGGTAGACCCACAGCCGCGCGTCCCACAGGAATCTGGCGAGCCCTTTGTAGTCCCAGGCCGTGAGCTGCGGATCGTGGTCGGTGATGAGCACGCCGTCGGCCTTCACCAGCCGCGCGCCCTCGCGCAGCACGGCGTCCATGTCGTCGCAATGGTGCAGCGAGGCATTGATCACCACGATGTCCGCCACGCCCGAGCGGAACGGCGTGTGCGCGGCATCGGCCAGCACCGCCGTGTAGCCCAGCCGCGAAGCCAGTTCCAGCGAACCCGCGGCCACATCGACACCCACCAGCAGTTCGGGCTTGCCGCCCAGCGTGGCGAACACGTTGCCGGGGCCGCATCCCAGGTCGATGACGACCTTGCCGGTCCAGTCGCCACCGGCCGCCAGCCAGCGGCTGCGGAAGTGCTCGTCGCGGTGGCAGAAGTCCAGGTACTCCTGGGCCCAGCCGGCATTGCCGAAATAGGTCGCATTGGCTTCCAGTCCCGCGGAAATATTCGGTATTTCCGACTCGAAGTAGAGACTGCGGGGAGTGAGAACTACACCTGGTAATAGGATGTCGCCGAACATTCTTTTGCCCCTCTTGAAGATCTATTTCGGGTAAACCAGAGATTTCCGAAGTTTTTGCGATTTTCAGGTTTTGTACAGCTATTTTTTATCCGGTTACATAGTCGGCAATTTAATAACAGCCTAAAAACTGTCCGATGTTTCCTGATGCGCGAGTCGCGCCGGTGCGTTTTCCGCATCGCTCCGAGCGAAACGCGTACGCCGATTCGGTTATGCGTGCAAACCATCCGGCGCCTGCGGATTTCTGCGATCTCCCCTGCGCACATCCCCATGAGTACCCCGGTTCGAGACGGCAATCCGATGCCTTGCACAGGTCCGTTCGTCCGCCTCGGCCCGCCCGATCGCGCATCAGTTACCTTGAACTGGACAATTCGGGTAGTACGTTTTCGAAATAACCTTGTCTGAATGTAACCTAGGCCTTAAGTCCTCACTCCGACCGCTTCAAACCTCCTAGGATCGAGCCAAGAAAAACGACGAACACCTTTAACTGACGCCAATTAATTGAGCGATCTTTTCGCCCATTCAATTAATTCCATCGTATTTCGTTTCCGGGTATTTACATGGAAATTCAAACTGTTTTGCCGTTGCACGAAACAGCTCCGAATCTGCTCCTCGGGGACCTGTTCGTGCCCCGCACCAACCCGGATGCACCCCACGCCAGGCACGCGAGTTCGGTCCGGACGACTGGCGGTTCCAGTGCCGCCCTGCTGCCCGACACTCCCTACGCAGGCGCGTGGCTGCTGCTGCAGTCGCGCTGGCTGGGCACCCTCTGGCCGGTGCTGGAGGAAGTCGCTGCCGCCGAGGGCGGCCGCACGCAACGCTGCTCGACCACCGCCGCCTACGACTCCACCCGCCCCGCCGGCGACTGGCTCGCCGAACTCGATCAGGCCCGCCGCGCGGCGCCCGGCACGACACGGGTCGCCCAACGGACCGACGCCCTCTGGCTGCGCGACGACATCGCCGCTGCCGAGGCCGAAGCCGCCGACGCCTCACTTCGCCTTCGTTTCGACGCTGCCAGCGCACGCCTGCATATAGATAGTGCAGTCGGCCTGCTCGATGCTGCCGCCTCGCAGTCGCTCCTTGCCGCCATTGCCGACACCGCGGCCGACCTGCTTGCTCGCCCCGGCGCCGCGCTGGGAGACATCCGTACCCTGCCGCTTGCCGACAGCAAAATCCAGCTTGCTCAATGGAACACGGCCATGTCGCCGCTCGACCGCTCGCTCACGGTCACGGGCGTGTTCGGCCAGCAGGCGCAAAACGCGCCCGAGGCGATCGCGCTCGCCGAAGGCGACCTGCGCATGAGCTACGCGGAGCTCGACCGGCGCTCCGACGAACTCGCGCACCGGCTGCAGCGCCTGGGCGTGCGCGGCGGCGACAGCGTGGGCATGCTGCTCGACCGCTCGATGGGCGCCATCGTCGCGCTGCTCGGAATCCTCAAGGCTGGCGCGGCCTACGTGCCGGTGCCGACCGACTTCCCGGTCGATCGCATCGCCCACATGCTCGGCGAAACGGCCGCGCACCATGTGCTGACGACGCAGGCGCACCACCATCTCGTGCCCGCCGCACACGCGGTTGTGCTCCTCGACGAGTACGCCGACAAGCCAGATCGCGGTTCTTGGAATCGTCCGGCCATCGACGGCGAATCGGTGGCCTACGTGATGTACACCTCGGGCTCCACGGGCACGCCCAAGGGCATCGAGATCTGCCACCGCTCGATACTGCGGCTGGTGGTCGGCGTCGACTATGTCGATCTCGCCGCGGGCCGCGCCGTGCTGCACGCGGCACCGCTGGCCTTCGATGCCGCCACGCTCGAGATCTGGGGCCCGCTGCTCAACGGCGGCTGCTGCGTGATCCACGACGAGCGCGTGCCCACCGGCGCGGGCCTGGCACGCACCATCGCGCGGCACGACGTGCACACCGCCTGGCTCACGGCCGCGCTCTTCAATGCGGTGATCGACGACGATCCGGCCCACCTCGCAGGCCTTCGCCACCTTTTCACCGGCGGCGAGGCGCTGTCGGTGCCGCACGTTCGCCGTGCGCAGGCCGCGCTGCCGCAGCTCGTGCTGATCAACGGCTACGGCCCGACCGAGTGCACCACGTTCGCGGCCACGCACCGCATCCCTTCTGCCCTGCCGGACGACCTGCGGTCGGTGCCGCTGGGCCGGCCCATCAAGGACACCGTGCTGCGCGTGCTGAGCCCGTCGATGGCGCTGCTGCCGGCCGGCTTCGTCGGCGAACTCTGCATCGGCGGCCACGGCCTGGCGCGCGGCTATCTGCGCCAGCCCGCGCTCAGTGCCGAACGCTTCGTGGCCGACCCTTTCGGCGGTCCGGACGACCGGCTCTACCGCACCGGCGACCTCGTACGCTGGCTGCCCGACGGCACGCTCGAGTTCATCGGCCGCCGCGACGGGCAGGTCAAGATCCACGGCCATCGCATCGAGACCGGAGAGGTTGAGGCGGCTGTCCTGGCGCACCCGGCGGTGCAGTCATGCGCCGTGGTCGCGCGGCCCGACGCCGGCGGCCAGCTGCGCCTGGTGGCCTACCTCGTCGCGCGCACGCAGCAGGTCGCCTGGGACGAACTGCGCGCGCACCTCGCGGCGCGCCTGCCCGCCGCCCTGGTGCCGACCGCGCAGGTGTGGCTTGCCGCGCTGCCGGTCACGTCCAACGGCAAGCTCGACCGCAAGGCGCTGCCCGAACCTGCCGGCGAGCGGCCCGACCTGGCGCAGCCCTTCGAGGAAGCACACGACGCCATCGAGCAGCAGGTGTGCGACGCCTTCGCGCGTGCGCTGCGCATCGACAACGTCGGGCGCAACGACAACTTCTTCGACCTCGGCGGCGATTCTCTTCTGGTGCTGCAGGTGCTCGCCGAGCTGCAGCGC
>Ga0209675_1001965_pt1 | contig 11055 bp, 9 predicted proteins | sample AraplaCol_mLB_r2_2_FD_184280 | JGI IMG/M metagenome (GOLD analysis project Ga0209675, IMG submission 184280) | Arabidopsis root microbial communities from North Carolina, USA - plate scrape MF_Col_mLB_r2 (SPAdes) (version 3) | ecosystem: Host-associated > Plants > Roots > Endosphere | place: USA... | reverse complement strand
TGGCCATCAGCATGATCTTCGACCACGACGGATCTTCCGGTAACAGCAGCAACGCCAGCCACAGCAGGAACATCAAGTACCAGGCCCGCGACAACCGCTGCTGGGTAAACCGCGCGACCCCCAGCAAAAACAGCCAGTGCGCGACCACCAGCAAGCCGTTGGCGAACCAGATGCCGATCAGCGGATAGCCGTTGGCGCGCAGCAGGGCCAGGCTCGAGCCGACGGTGATGGTGGCGAAACCGGCGCTCCAGAACAGCAGGGAAGGTTCGCGGATGCTGCGCCATTCGACCGCCAGATACAGGGCAGCCGCCGCGGCCAGGGCGGTGGAAATGGTGAGCATCGTGAGGGGATCGAGCGCCATGAAAGAACGGTTCTGCCTGAATAGTATTAATGGGCCACGATTGTAAGCGTTCCCCCAATGGGCTGCTATTTTCACTCACCGGATATTCCATTTTCAGACGAGGTGTCCCATGGACCGATTGACCGGCGGTTGTCTGTGCGGCGAAGTGCGGATCGAGGCGTCAGGGCGACCCTACAGGGTTGGCGTTTGCCATTGTCTTGACTGCCGCAAACACCAGGGCGCGCTGTTTGCCGCGTCGGCGATCTTTCCCGAGGATGCTGTGACGATCAGCGGTGAAACCCGTGACTACGCGGGGCGACATTTCTGCCCGCGCTGTGGCTCGTCGGTGTTCGGCCGCAGTGGCGATGAAGTCGAGGTCAATCTCGGCGCGCTGGATGCACCGGATCAATTCCAGCCCACGTACGAGCTGTGGACGGTGCGTCGCGAGTCGTGGCTACCGGCCTTTCCATTGGCCAGACACTACGTGCGCAATCGTGAGAGAACGGGGCGAACCGAAGAATAGCCGGGGTCAGGCAGGGCGCCTGACCCCGGCGGATATGATCAGCCGCGAATGAACGCCAGCAAATCCGCGTTGATCGTCGCAGCCTCGGTGGTCGGCATCCCGTGGGGGAAGCCCGGATAGATCTTCAGCGTGCTGTTTTTCAGCAGTTTCGCCGACAGCACGCCGGCGTTCTCATAGGGCACGATCTGGTCGTCGTCGCCGTGCATCACCAGCACCGGAATCGAGATGCTTTTGAGGTCAGCGGTGAAGTCGGTCTGGGAAAAGGCAACGATGCCGTCGTAGTGAGCTTTGGCGCTGCCGATCATGCCTTGGCGCCACCAGTTCGCAATGATCCCTTCCGATGGCTTGGCGCCGGGGCGGTTGTAGCCGTAGAACGGCCCGCTGGGCACGTCGCGATAGAACTGCGCACGATTGGCTGCCAGTTGCGCCTGAAGATCGTCGAACACCGACTTGGGCAAACCACCGGGGCTGCTGTCGGTTTTCACCATCAGCGGTGGCACGGCGCTGATGATCGCGGCTTTCGATACCCGATCCTCGCCATGCCGGGCGATGTAGTGAATCACTTCGCCGCCACCGGTGGAGTGGCCCACATGCACGGCTTTCTGCGTCCCCAGATGATTGACTACCGCCGCCACATCGTCGGCGTAGTGATCCATGTCGTGACCGTCCCAGACCTGGCTGGAACGCCCGTGACCCCGTCGATCATGGGCCACGACCCGGAACCCCTGCGCCAGGAAGAACAGCATTTGCGCATCCCAGTCGTCCGCGCTCAGCGGCCAGCCGTGGTGGAAGTGAATGACCGGGGCGTCCTTGGGCCCCCAGTCCTTGTAGAAGATTTCGACGCCGTCTTTCGTTGTGACAAATCCCATGTTCGCGACTCCTGGAAAGTGTGAAAGGGCAGTTCTTACGGTGACAAGCGGTATCAACTGTAGGAGCAAAAACGACACCCTGATCGATGATTTTCCGAACGGTGCCGGATGACCGGTGGTCGCGGCGGCTGGTCGTCGGGTCAAAATGCGCTTAGCTGAAAGGGATAAGCCGAGGCGCGCACCGCCAACGATGGCCGTAGCAGCGCCCTTCAGAACACCGTGAGTCTGAGGAAGTCCCCGATGCTGACCTTGAACATCAATGGCAAGGATCAGGAGCTCGATGTCCCCGCGGACATGCCGTTGCTCTGGGTCCTGCGCGATGTCGCGCACCTGACCGGTACCAAATTCGGATGCGGCATGGCCCAGTGCGGTGCCTGCACCGTGCACGTCGATGGCGCACCGTTGCGCTCGTGTATCACCCCGGCCACGGCTGTCGCCCACGGCCAGAAAATCCTCACCATCGAAGGTTTGTCGAGCGACGGCTCGCACCCGGTGCAGCAGGCCTGGGCCGAACTGGACGTGGTGCAATGCGGCTACTGTCAGTCCGGGCAGATCATGTCCGCCGCCGCGTTGCTGGCGAAAATTCCCAAACCCACCGACAGCGATATCGATCAGGCGCTCTCCGGCAACATCTGCCGCTGCGGCACCTATCCAAGAATCCGCGCGGCGGTCAAACGTGCTGCCGACATCGGCTGAACGAGGGGAGGTGGGTGATGAACAGTCCTGTATCCCGTCGCGGATTTCTCAAGGGCAGCGCCGTGCTTGGCGGTGGTCTGGTGGTGGCGTTCGTGGTGCCTGGCGGCAACCGGTTCGCCATGGCGGCCGAGAACGAAGGCAAGGTCTTTGCGCCGAACGCATTCCTGCGGATTGCGGCGGACAACAGCGTCACCGTGCTGCTCGGCCATTCGGAAATGGGCCAGGGCATCTGGACCGGCCTGACCATGTTGATCGCCGAAGAACTGGACGCCGATTGGTCGAAGATTCGCGTTGAGCACTCGCCAGCCTCGGCAGCCGATTACGGCATGCCCGGGTTCGGTGGGATGCAGATTACCGGCGGATCGACCTCGACCTGGATGGAATTCGACCGCTACCGGCTCGCCGGCGCCACCGCGCGGCAGATGCTGATCGAAGCGGCGGCCAAGCGTTTCAATGTGGCACCGTCGACGATTCGCACCGAATCCGGCGTGGTGATTGCCGGCGACAACCGCGCCACCTATGGCGAACTGGCGGACGCCGCCGGGCAACTGCCGGTGCCGGATCCGAAGTCGATCACCTTTAAAGAAGCCAAGGACTGGAAAGTCATCGGCAAACCCACCAAACGCCTCGACACCCCGGAAAAAATCACCGGTCGCGCCAAATTCGGCATGGACGTGCAGTTCGACGGATTGATGACCGCGATGGTCGCGCGGGCGCCGGCGTTCGGCGCCACGGTGAAATCCTTTGAAGGCGCTGAGGCGTTGGCGATCCCCGGCGTGCACAAAGTGGTGCAAGTGCCGACCGGTGTGGCGGTGGTCGCCGAGCATTACTGGGCGGCGAAGCTCGGTCGCGATGCGTTGAAGGTCGATTGGGACCTGGGGCCGAACGCTGATCTGAGCAGTGAAAAGTTGTTGGCGAGTTTCCGCAAACTGGCGGCCACGCCGGGCACCTCGGCGGCGCAGGCCGGCGATGCCAAGGGCAATTTCGGCAAGGCAGCGAAGAAGATCGACGTCGAATACAGCGTGCCGTACCTGGCCCACGCGCCGATGGAGCCGCTGAACTGCACGGTGAAGATCAGCGCCGACAAGTGCGAGATCTGGACCGGCACCCAGTTCCAGACGCTGGATCAGATGGTTGCCGGCAAGATCACCGGGCTCAAGCCGGAGCAGGTCGAGATTCACACCGAATTCCTTGGCGGCGGTTTCGGCCGGCGAGCCAACCCGACCTCGGACTTTGTCGCCGAAGCGGTGCAAGTGGCCAAGGCAGCTGCGATGCCGGTGAAAACCGTGTGGTCGCGCGAAGACGATATTCGCGGTGGTTACTACCGCTCGATGTTTCTGCATCAGGCGAAGATCGGCCTCGGCGCCGACGGCCTGCCGCTGGCCTGGCAGCACGTGCTGGTCGGGCAGTCGATCATGGCCGGCACCATGCTCGAGAAAACCATGGTCAAGAACGGCGTCGACCAGACCTCGGTCGAGGGCGTTTCCGACAGCCCGTACATCAAGGGCCTGGCCCATCATCAGGTTGATCTGCACTCGCCGACCACCGGGATCAACGTGCTCTGGCTGCGTTCGGTGGGCCATAGCCATACCGCGTTTGTCATGGAATCGCTGATCGATGAAATGGCCACGGCGGCGGGCAAGGATCCGGTGGAGTACCGACGAACGCTGCTCAAGGATCATGCCCGGCATCTCGGCGTGTTGAACCTGGCGGTGGAGAAGGCCAACTGGAAAGCGCCGCTGCCGGACGGCCATGCGCTGGGCGTGGCGGTGCATGAGTCGTTCGGCAGTTATGTGGCGCAAGTGGCCGAGGTGTCCCAGGACAATCTGGCGATCCGCGTACACCGGGTGGTCTGTGCGGTGGACTGCGGAATTGCGGTCAACCCGCAGAGCATCGCGGCGCAGATGGAGTCGTGCATCACCTTCGGCCTGGGCATGGCGCTGCACAGCAAACTGACGCTCAAGGACGGCCATGTCGTGCAGTCCAACTATCACGACTATCAGGTGTTGCGGCTCAATGAAATGCCGCTGGTCGAGGTACACATCGTGCCGAGCAGCGAGAAACCCGGCGGCATCGGCGAGGCCGGTGTGCCGCCCACGGCGCCGGCGGTGGCCAACGCAGTGTTCGCCCTGACCGGGCAGCGCCTGCGGGAACTGCCACTGCAAATGTCGGGGGTGTGAGATGAAACGACATCTGTTGTTGGGCACGGTGATTCTGCTTGGGCTGGGCGGCTACGCGTCGGATCTGTTTGCCGACGATCAGGACGCCTTGAAAGCTTTCGGCACGGTGCAGAAAGTCTTCCAGAGCCCGCGCTGCCAGAACTGCCACATTCCCGGCGATTCGCCGTTGCAGTTCGACGCCGGCATCCCCCACGCGATGAACGTGGTGCGCGGCATGGACGGCAAAGGCGCAGCCGGTTTGCCCTGTGCCACTTGCCACGCCGAAAGCAATCCGCCGGCCAGTTACGGCCCCCATGCGCCACCGGGCGCGCCGCACTGGAGCCTGCCGCCGGCCGCCCACAAAATGGCCTGGATCGGTCTGCCGCCGGATCGCTTGTGCGCGATGATCAAGGACCGCGCCAGCAACGGTGACCGCGATTTCGCCGCGCTGATCAAACACGTCAGCGAGGACAAACTGGTGCTCTGGGGCTGGAATCCCGGGGCAGGGCGCGCGCCGGTGCCGGTGCCGCACGATATCTTCGTGACCCAGTTCAAGCTTTGGGCCGATGCAGGCGGGCCGTGTCCGGTGGCCGGCGGATGAGAGGTTGAGTCATCGCTGATTCGGGCTACGCTCAACTGCATCGACGACAAAGGAGTGTGTGATGCTGGTACCCGGCAAACCTGCCAATGAAGCTGTCCGAGTTCAAGTGCTGCAAGATTTGAAATTGCTCGATTCCGCACCGGAAGAGCGCTTCGACCGGCTGACGCGACTGGCCAAGCGGCTGTTCAACGTGCCGATCGCCCTGGTCACGCTGGTGGACAAGGATCGACAGTGGTTCAAGTCCTGCGTGGGCCTGGGCGTTACAGAAACCCCACGGGATGTCTCGTTCTGCGCTCATGCGATTCTTCAGGACGAACTGCTGCTGGTGCCTGACGCCCGCGAGGACGAGCGCTTTCACGACAATCCGCTGGTGATCGGTGATCCGAACATCCGGTTCTACGCCGGGTATCCGCTGACCGTGCCCAACGGCAACAAGATGGGCACCTTGTGCCTGATCGACACCCGGCCCCGTGACCTCGACGAAGAGGAGCGTGCCCTGTTGCGCGATCTGGCGGGCATGGCCGAGCAGGAACTGATGGCCGTGCAGATGGCGAGCATGGACGAGCTGACGCTGCTGTCCAACCGTCGCGGCTTCAAGATGCTCGCCCAGCACGCGCTGGACGCCTGTGCACGGCTGGAAAAACCGGCGACGCTGCTGTTTTTCGACCTCAATGACTTCAAGCAGATCAACGACCTCTACGGCCATGCCGAGGGCGACAGTGCGCTCAAGACTTTCGCCGATGTGCTGCGCATCGCGTTTCGCGAGAGCGATGTGGTGGGACGGCTGGGCGGTGATGAGTTCGTGGCGTTGCTGACCGGCTCAAGCCATGTCGAAACCACGGCGATCATGGCGCGGCTCAAGGAAATCCTCGAAGAGCGCAATGCCACGTTGCACCGCGGTTACGCGATTCGCTTCAGCGTCGGCCAGATCGAATACAACCCGCAGCGCCATGACTCCGTGGATAAGCTGTTGGCGGACGCGGACGAGGCGATGTATGCGCACAAGCAGGCTTTGAAGCGTTGTTAGTGCTGGCGTCATCGCAAGCAGGCTCGCTCCCACAGCAAGCTTATTTCAAGTTGTATGCGCGGCTTCCTGCGAGGCGTTCTCCGGCGCCAGGTGAATCACCAATTGATGAGCAAAGAAATTGAAGTCGGCAGGTGTTTGAAAATTGTCTGCACGCAGAAGACTGGCGCCTCAATAGTCGGATGGCCGGTGGATTGCATTGCTATTCAACGAAAGTCAACTGGCATATTTGACAGTGGTTTTTGGCAAGGATCAAAGCTAAGGTCGGTATGGTCAAATTGAACATTCCGCGTTGTAGGGAGAGCGCTCTCGCTATATCTCAGGCAGGAATATAGCCGCTGAGGGAGTTGCCATGAATGTGCCCATCAATTCACAGCAGACATCTGGAGAGTTAGACGTACTTTTTGCCAATCAGGGAAAAATAGAGGCAGGTGAGGGGGCATGTTTCAGTGTCGCAAACATAGGCACAGACAAGCTGCTTTATGTAATCAGTGCCGACAATAATTCAGTGCGGATAAACCAGGCCAGGGCTGACGGTTCCGACGACCCTGCGTTCACCCCTTTCGACTGGTCATTCCTTAAAAGTGGAAATTGTGCGGCGTCCCGCATTCTGATTCAACCCGACGGCAAGTTCCTGGTCGTAGGTGAAGTCGGCCCAAGTTTTGGCAGGTTGGCAGCGATTTCACGATTCAATTCTTCAGGAAGCGCGGATCTGGTTTTCGGAACAAAGAACTTTCCTTTGCCTGTTGATCCTCTTCCTCCAGGTCATAAGGTTGTCACTGATATTGCAAAGGGATGCATTCTTACCGACGGGGTAGTCTTGCTGGTGCAAAGTTTCACTGAGGCTGATTCGTCTGGCGGAACTGTTGATCGAGTGGGGGTTGTCCGCTGTTATGACACGGGTGGTAATCCTGATTTGAGCTTTGGCGTTGCCGGCAAACTTGAGGTGAGATTCAAAGGCGAGTACTCACAAGTCGAAGACATCGTCGCGTCGCCGGACGGAGGATTTGTTCTGTTGGGATCAATCAAACGTATATCTGACAACCAAATTCATTCCAGGGCTGTCCTGGCCAGCTATAACCGGGATGGAACACCGAAAACAACCTTCGCTGACAAGGGGGTCTGGGAATACGACCAAGAAAGTCAGTTCGGCAGGCTGGCGGTGAGCGGCAATAAAATTGTCATGAGTACTATGGTTGGTATCGCCAATGGTGAAAAACGCCTCGCGATCCTGCGATTCGAGCGTAACGGCGTGCTTGATCCGACCTTCAACAATGGTGCGCCTCGTTTGGTGGATCTGGACCCGAGATACATTGTCATTGGAGGTGTTGTTGTGCAGGCGGATGAAAAGATTGTTGTAACGGGACATTCAGGTGCTCGTGGCTCAAAGATGTACTGTTTGCGACTTCTTGAAAATGGGCAGCCAGATACCGGTTTCGGTAACGGTGGCATTGCTCAGCGGCTCGAGGGGCGTATGCGCGACTGCGTTATTCAAAACAATACCAGCCGAATCATTATTGCCACCGATGAACACTCATCGGATGGCACACCGGAAGCAAAAGTGTTTGGTGTTTTAGGTTGATTGTTTCGTGTTCCAAGGCCTGCTCGACCAGAGAGGGGTCAAGCAACGAGTCCAATCCCTAGAGGGAATCGGGAGTCGAGACGAAGTTGTGGGTCAGCTCCAATGCCCGAGCCAAACGCATAAAAAAATCCGATGCCTATTCAGGCATCGGATTTTGATTTCTTGCGGCCAAGGGTCAAGCAACGAGGCTTAACTGATTGGCATTCGCCAGAGCAGGCGGTTTTTATCGCCTAGCCGAAGATCACTCTTCAATGTTGCCCATGGCGGTGGTGTTGAAGCCGCCGTCCACGTACATGATTTCACCGCTGATGCCCGACGCCAGGTCGGAGCACAGGAAGGCGCCGGCGTTGCCGACTTCTTCGATGGTGACGTTGCGGCGCAGCGGGGTTTGCGCTTCGTTGGCGGCCAGCATCTTGCGGAAGTTCTTGATGCCGGAAGCGGCCAGGGTGCGGATCGGGCCGGCCGATACGCAGTTGACGCGGGTGCCGTCCGGGCCCAGGGAGCCGGCCAGGTAACGTACGCCGGCTTCCAGCGAAGCCTTGGCCATGCCCATCACGTTGTAGTTCGGCATGGTGCGCTCGGCGCCCAGGTAGGACAGGGTCAGCAGGCTGCCGTTGCGGCCTTTCATCATTTCGCGACCGGCTTTGGCCAGGGCCACGAAGCTGTAGGCGCTGATGTCGTGAGCGATGCGGAAGCCTTCACGGGTGGTGGCTTCGGTGAAGTCGCCGTCCAGTTGGTCGCCCGGGGCGAAGCCAACGGAGTGCACGATGCAGTCCAGGCCGTCCCACTTCTTGCTCAGTTCTTCGAAGACCTTGGCGATTTCTTCATCGCTGGCCACGTCGCACGGGAAGCACAGCTCAGGGCTCGAACCCCAGCCCTGTGCGAACTCTTCGACGCGACCTTTCAGTTTGTCGTTCTGATAAGTGAAGGCAAGCTCAGCGCCCTCGCGATGCATGGCGGCAGCGATGCCGGATGCGATGGACAGCTTGCTGGCGACACCGACGATCAGTACGCGCTTACCGGCGAGAAAACCCATGTGTTGCTCCTCTTTCAGGTTATTGCGCAGTAGCTGGTGCCAGGAAAGCGGCCTCCAGCAACTGCTGTGTATACGGATGTTGGGGGGCGGCAAAGATACTTTGCGCGTCTCCCTGTTCGACCACTTGGCCATGCTTGACCACCATCAGCTGGTGGCTCAGCGCTTTCACAACAGCCAGGTCATGGCTGATGAACAAATACGTCAGGTTGTACTTGGCTTGCAGTGAACGCAACAGCTCCACCACTTGCCGCTGCACCGTCCGGTCGAGGGCCGAGGTCGGCTCGTCCAGCAGGATCAGCGCCGGTTTGAGCACCAGGGCCCGGGCTATGGCAATCCGCTGCCGCTGCCCACCGGAAAATTCGTGGGGGTAGCGGTGCCGGGTTTCCGGATCCAGACCTACCTCCTTCAAAGCCGCAATAATCGCCGCTTCCTGCTCGGCGGCAGTGCCCATCCTGTGGATCCGCAGGCCTTCGCCAACGATGTCATTCACGCACATCCGCGGGCTCAGGCTGCCGAACGGGTCCTGAAACACCACCTGCATCTCCCGGCGCAACGGCCGGACTTCGCTCTGCGTCAGGCAGTCTAGCTGCTTGCCCTCAAAACGGATCCCGCCTTGGCTGCCGATCAATCGCAGGATCGCCAGACCCAGGGTGGATTTACCGGAACCGCTTTCCCCCACGATCCCCAGGGTCTGACCCTGGGGCAGGCTGAAATTGATGCCGTCCACTGCCTTGACGTGATCCACCGTGCGCTTGAGCAGGCCTTTCTTGATCGGGAACCAGACTTTCAGATCCTCGACCTCAAGCAGCGGCGCCCCGATTTTATTGCTCGCCGGGCCTCCGCTGGGCTCCGCGCCAAGCAGTTCCCGAGTGTACGGATGCTGCGGCGAACGGAACAGCTCTTCGCACGATGCCTGTTCGACGATGCAACCGCGCTGCATGACACATACACGATGCGCAATTCTTCGCACGAGGTTCAAATCGTGACTGATCAGTAACAGCGCCATGCCCAATCGAGCCTGCAATTCCTTGAGCAGGTCGAGGATTTTCAGCTGAACGGTCACGTCCAGCGCAGTGGTCGGTTCGTCGGCAATCAGCAGTTCCGGCTCGTTGGCCAAGGCCATGGCGATCATCACCCGCTGACGCTGGCCGCCAGACAATTCGTGGGGCAGGGCCTTGAGGCGCTTGTGCGGCTCGGGGATGCCGACCATCTCCAGCAACTCCAGCGTACGCTTGGTCGCGACCTTGCCGGTCAGGCCCTTGTGGATGCCCAGCACCTCGTTGATCTGCTTCTCGATCGAGTGCAGCGGGTTGAGCGAGGTCATCGGCTCCTGAAAAATCATCGCGATCCGGTTGCCACGGATATGACGAATGGTCTTTTCACTCAGCTCCAGCAGGTTCTGCCCGGAATAATTGATGCTGCCGGCCGGATGCCGCGCCAGCGGGTAGGGCAGCAGGCGCAGGATCGAATGCGCCGTAACCGACTTGCCCGAGCCTGACTCGCCCACCAGCGCCAGGGTTTCGCCGCGCTTGATGTCGAAACTCACGCCTTCGACCACCCGTTGCACGCGATCACCGATGCCGAATTCGACGGCCAGGTCGCGGATTTCGATCAGATTGTCCTGATTCATGTCACTTCCTCGGGTCGAAGGCATCGCGAGCGGACTCTCCGATGAACACCAGCAAACTCAACATCAGCGCCAGCACCGCAAACGCGCTCATGCCCAGCCACGGCGCCTGCAGGTTGGATTTGCCCTGGGCCACCAGTTCACCCAGCGACGGGCTGCCGGCCGGCAAGCCGAAACCGAGGAAGTCCAGGGCGGTGAGGGTGCCGATGGCGCCGGTCAGGATGAAGGGCATGAAGGTCATGGTCGAAACCATCGCGTTAGGCAGGATGTGGCGGAACATGATCGCGCCGTTCTGCATGCCCAGCGCCCGGGCCGCACGCACGTATTCGAGGTTGCGCCCGCGCAGGAACTCCGCGCGCACCACGTCCACCAGGCTCATCCACGAGAACAACAGCATGATGCCCAGCAGCCACCAGAAGTTCGGCTGGACGAAACTGGCGAGGATGATCAGCAGGTACAGCACCGGCAACCCCGACCAGATCTCCAGAAAGCGCTGGCCGGCCAGGTCTACCCAGCCGCCATAGAAACCCTGCAAGGCGCCGGCGATCACGCCGATGATCGAGCTGAGCACGGTCAGGGTCAGGGCGAACAGCACCGA
>Ga0209675_1001963_pt1 | contig 11067 bp, 9 predicted proteins | sample AraplaCol_mLB_r2_2_FD_184280 | JGI IMG/M metagenome (GOLD analysis project Ga0209675, IMG submission 184280) | Arabidopsis root microbial communities from North Carolina, USA - plate scrape MF_Col_mLB_r2 (SPAdes) (version 3) | ecosystem: Host-associated > Plants > Roots > Endosphere | place: USA... | reverse complement strand
GGATGTACGGCGGCACGATGCGCATCTCGGTCTCGGTCAACGCGAAATGCGCGACGCCGCCGATGGCGAACCACAGGAAGACGAACACGAGGCCCGCCACGCGCCAGCGGCTCATGGCGGGTGCCTCGTTCAAACCTCGGACCTCAGAGCGGCCTGGTGAGGTACACCGCCTCGCGCCCGACGATCGGGCGCTGCGCGGGCATGAAGATGGTGCAGTCGTCGCACAGCGCGCGGATCTCCTCGTCGCCGTTGGTCGCGATCAGCTCGCCCCTGGCGAAGGTCTCGAAGCCGATCAGCGGGCGCACGAACTTGAAGTCTTCCGACTTGATGACGAAGGTCTGCAGCAGCTCGAAGCGGCGTTGCGGCTCAGGCGCCGGCGTGGCCGGGTCTTTTTCTACGAGTCCGAAGTACGCCAGGAAGTCGTACGTGACAGCGGTGGCCAGGTCCGATGCGGAGCGCAGGAAATGCTGGCCACACTCGACCACCATCGCCACGCCCTTGCCGTCGGGGCCGCCGTGGCTGCCGTACTGGATCAGCGGCGTGCCCGAGCCCAGGCCGTCGGGCATCACGAGGTGCACCGACGGACGGCCGATGGCCAGCGCGACCTTGGCGTTGCGCTCGAAGGCCGGGTAGACCCAGAACGGCACCACGGGCTGGCTGGTCGAGTGGATGTCCAGGATGTGGTCGGCCGCGTCCACCACCGGGCGCAGGATGCGCGCGCGGCGCAGCTCGGGGCTGTCTTCGCTGCCGTCCAGCCATTCGGGCGACCAGATGCGGTTGAGGTTGTGCACGATCTGGCGGCTGTCGTACGGCGACTCTTCCTTGAACGACTCGTAAGCGTCGATGTTCGCGAAGGACACGGTGAGCGTGCCGATCTGCGGGCGCACGTCGTTGTCCAGCAGATGCGTGGCCGCCGTCATGCCGCAGATCTCGTTGCCGTGCGTGAGCGCGTTGATCAGCACGTGCGGGCCGGGCTTGCCCGACTCGAACCGGTGCACGTAGTCGATGCCGGTGTTGCCTTTGCGGTAGGCGGAGAGATCGCGGGGGAGGACTTCGAGGGCGGGGGGCGATTGGGTCATGGGGCCTGCAGGTATGAATGAGCGGAACGGTGCGGCGAGTTTGCTACAGGCCGCGCGTTCGTGCTTCAAGTGACTGCGCCGGCGGCCCCTGGACCGCGCGCACGCTCGTTAGGGGCAAACACGTTCACTGCGAGCCGGCTACCAATTCACCTCCCGGTCGGGCGTAGCCGAAATATGGTGAATCGACAGGTCCGCCCCGTCGTATTCCTCCTCCTGCGTGAGGCGCAACCCGACCGCCTTCTTCAGCGCGCCGTAGACCGCCCAGCCGGCGAGCCCGGCCCAGGCGACGCCCATCAGCGTGCCGATGAGCTGCGCCCACAGGTTCACGCCGCCGATGCCGCCCAGTGCCTGGGTGCCGAAGATGCCGGCGGCGATGCCGCCCCAGGTGCCGCACAGGCCGTGCAGCGGCCACACGCCGAGCACGTCGTCGATCTTCCATTTGTTCTGCACCAGCGTGAACATCCTGACGAAGATGGCGCCGGCCACACCGCCCACCACCAGCGCGCCCAGCGGGTGCATCAGGTCGGAGCCGGCGCACACGGCCACCAGCCCCGCGAGCGGGCCGTTGTAGACGAAGCCCGGGTCGTTCCTGCCCATGGCCAGCGCCACCAGCGTGCCGCCGACCATGGCCATGAGCGAGTTGACGGCCACCAGGCCCGAGATCTTGTCGATGCTCTGCGCGCTCATCACGTTGAAGCCGAACCAGCCCACGCACAGCACCCACGCACCCAGCGCCAGGAACGGAATGTTCGACGGTGGATGTGCGCTCAGCGAGCCGTCGCCGCGGTAGCGGTTGCGTCGCGCGCCCAGCAGCAGCACCGCCGGCAGCGCCAGCCAGCCGCCCACCGCGTGGACCACCACCGAGCCCGCGAAGTCGTGGAACTCGTGGCCCGTGAGCGAGGCGATCCAGCCCTGGATTCCGAAGTGCCCGTTCCAGGCGATGCCCTCGTAAAGGGGATAGACGAACCCGACGATCACCGCAGTGGCGATCAGCTGCGGCCAGAACTTGGCCCGCTCGGCAATGCCGCCCGAGATGATGGCTGGGATGGCTGCGGCGAAGGTCAGCAGGAAGAAGAACTTCACCAGCTCGTAGCCGCTTCTTGCCGACAGTTCGCTGGCGCTCACGAAGAAATGCGTGCCGTAGGCCACGCCGTAGCCCACCAGGAAGTAAACAATGGTCGAGACCGAGAAGTCGACGAGGATCTTCACCAGCGCATTGACCTGGTTCTTCTTGCGCACAGTCCCCAGTTCGAGAAAAGCAAAACCGGCGTGCATCGCCAACACCATGATGGCGCCGAGAAGGATGAACAGCGCATCTGCGCCCTGTTTGAGTGCGTCCATTGAAGCTTCTTGCAGTTTTTGATTTGAATTGGTGCACCGCACCCGGATCAGTCGCGCGGCGGCCAAAGAAAGCAAAAATGGTGCCCAAGGCTCGCTGATGGTGCGGAATGAACCAAACAAGGGCCTGCCGGAGCCCTCTCGCGCACCGGATCAGCCCGCGCCGGCGCGCAGCGCGTCGCGGTAGCGGCGGCTGCAGGGCACCGTGGTGCCGTCGTGCATGTGGAGGCGGGCGTCGCCGCCGTCCAGCGGCTCGATCTCCCTGATGCGGCCCAGGTTGACTGCATGGCTGCGGTGCACGCGCACGAAGGCAGCGGGGTCGAGCTGGGTCAGGAAGTCGGTCAGCGTTGCGCGCAGCAGGTAGTCGTGGCCGTTCACGTGCAGGCCGACGTAGTTGCCCTCCGCCTGCAGCCAGTCGATGTCGGTGGCGGCGATGAGGAACTCGCGGCGCAGCTTGCGAACCAGGAAACGCTCGGGCCGAACGGGCGCCGGGGGCGGTGCCGGGGGCGCCGGAGGCGCTTGCGCCATTGCAGGCTCGACGCCTGCCGGCTGCGGCGAAATCTCCGGCGGCGGCAGCGGCGCTGGCCGTTCCTCCGGCGCATCGAGCACGCGCGCCTCGCCCTGCAGCCGCAGCATGAAGAGCCGGTAGGCCCAGATACCGAAGACGATCGACACGTAGGCTCGCACGTCCTTCAGGTATTCATAGCCCCACTGCCCGCTCCAGCCCGCGAAGTCGTAGCGCTCGCCCACGGCCATGTAGGCGAGCGCGCGCAACCCGAACATGGCCACCACGTGGACCACGCTGAAAGCGACGCTCGCCAGCGCATTGCCGGCCAGGTAGCGCAGCAGGTGCAGGCGCGGCAGGGGCGACAGCCGGCGCTCGACCGCCACGATGGCCGGCACCAGCGCCAGCAGCACCAGGTGGCTGGAGCACTCCCAGACCAGGATCTCCCAGGTGGCGGGCGGTGCGGCGCGGGTGCGCGCGTCGACCAGCGCCACCGTGGTGTTGAACACCGCCTGCACCGCCATCACGACGATCCAGAAACCCACCTCGACGTACCGGCGCACCGGCTCGTAGCGCTCGTAGAGGTTCTTGCGAGGGTCGCCCATGGCGGGAATTCTCGCGAATACAGGCCCGGGGGGCGGCCTGCTTTCGCGCTTTTTCGTCCCTCGGGGCCACCGTTCGTCACAAACCGGGGGCGATCCGTCCCCCGGCTGCGCCACGCGGGCCGTGCCGGGACGAGCATCGCGGCCTTCCTGTTTCGAGGAGCCCGCGATGAGCACCACCACCCTCTCCGACCGCCGCCACGACATCGACGCCCTGCGCGCGCTGGCCTTCCTGTTCGTCATCCTCTATCACGTGGGCATGTACTATGTGGCGGGCTGGCACTGGCACCTGAAGAGTCCGCACGCCGCCGAATGGCTGCAGTGGCCGATGGTGGCGCTGAACCTCTGGCGCATGGACCTGGTGTTCCTGATCTCGGGCGTGTCGCTCGGCTTCCTGAGCCGGGGCCAGGGCACCTGGGGCCTGTTGCGAAGCCGCGGCCTGCGGCTGATGCTGCCGCTCGCGTTCGGCATGGCGGTGATCGTGCCGTACCAGGCCTATGCGCAGGGCGTGGCCAGCGGCTACGTCTCGCCGGGCTTCGGCGCCTTTCTGCTGCGCTACCTGTCGATGAGCGCGCCTTGGCCGAAGCAGGCCTTCGACGGCGCGGAATTCGGCATCACCTGGAACCACCTCTGGTACCTGCCTTACCTGTTCACCTACACCGCACTGGTCGCGCTGACGCTGCCGCTGTGGAACTCGGCCGCCGGCCAATGGCTGCGCCGCGCCTTCGACGGCCTGCGCGGCTGGACGCTGCTGCTGTTGCCCGCCGTGCCGCTGCTGCTGTGGACGATGCTGCTGGCCGCGCGCTTTCCCGCCACGCACAACCTCGTGCGCGACTTCCATCTGCACAGCATCTACTTCACGCTGTTCCTCTACGGCTACTGGATGGGCACGGACACCGGCGTGTGGAAGGAGCTGGAGCGCCTGCGCCGCGTGTCGCTCGCGCTGGCCGTGGCGGTCATCGCCGTCTTCTTCGCGCTGCGTGCGAGCGGCAGGTGGCCGGCTCCAGGTCCGCTGACAGACACCTTGCGCGTGCTCTACCTGTGGCTGATGGTCGCCACCATCCTCGGCCATGGCCACCGCCACCTGAACCGCCCGTGGCGATGGCTGCGCTGGGCCAACGAATCGGTGTACCCGTGGTACGTGCTGCACCAGACGCTGATCGTCGTGGCCATCACCGTGCTCGCGCCGCTGGCCCTGGGACCGGTCGCAGAGCCTGCGCTGCTGGTGGCGCTGACACTGGCCGGCTGCTGGCTGCTGACGGACGGGCTGATCCGACGCGTCGGCTTCCTCCGGCCGCTGTTCGGACTGAAGGCTACGAAGCGGCCTTCGCCGCAGCCTCTTCCACCGGAACCAGGATGGCGTTCCCCGTCGCCACGAGCTTGAGCGCGGCACCCTCGCCCTGCGCATAGAGCTCCGCCGCCGCGAACACCTGCTTGCGCCCGGCCTTCACCACACGTCCGCGCGCCACGAACGCCTGCCCCACCGCGGGCGAGATGCAGTTCACCGAGAAGTGCGAGGCCAGCACGCGGCCGGCCACCGTGGCGGCCGCGAAACCGCTCACGGTGTCCAGCAGCGCACCGATCAGCCCCGCATGCAGGAAGCCTGCGTACTGGCCCATGTCCTCCTCGCGGAAGTCCATGCGCAATTCGGCCTCGCCCTCGGCAGCGCTGGTGACCTCGAAGCCGGCCCAGCGGTTGAAGCCGGCGGTCTTGTTGATGGCCTGGATGGTGTCGAGCATGGCGGTGTCCTTCGGGTGGTGTGAATGCAGCCACTCTAGAAAGCACCGCCCGCATCCGTCGTCGCGCGTGCGACCCCGGATGCGCCGGCGGTTACCTTGGCGACACGCCCGGTCAGAAATCGAACTTCGCCGACAGCTCGAAGGTGCGCCTCGGCGCCAGCAGCACCTGGCTGGTCGCGCGGCCGGCCCAGGTGGCGTACAGCTTGTCCGTCAGGTTGCGCACGCGAAAGCTCAGCAGCGTGTTGCGCATGCGATAGCTCACGGCCGCGTCGAGCGTGGTGAAGCCGTTGATGCGGATCTGGTTGGCGTTGTCGGTGTACATCGGGCCCACGTGGTTCAACGAGGCGAAGTACTCGAACTTCGATCCGTCGGGCCGGTAGGTGGCGAACACGTTGACCACGCGCTCGGGCACGTTGGGTGGCGTCTTGCCCATGCGCGAGACGTTGCCCGCTTCCACCAGCGTGTCGAATCGCGCGTCGAGCGCGGCGAGGTTGCCGGCCAGCGTCCATCCGCGCGCGGGCCGCCACACGGCCGACAGCTCGATGCCGCGCGACGACTGGCTGCCGTTGTTCACGGTGTTGTTGGGGTTGTTCGGATCGCGCGAAAGCACGTTGCCCAGCTCGATCCTGTAGGCCGCGGCCGTCCACTCGAGGTTCGCGTCGGGCAGGCTCTGCTTGAAACCCACCTCGGCCTGCTTGCCGCGCGACATCGGGAACGCCGCGTTCGAGGCCGACAGCAGGAACAGCGAATTCACCGGCAGCGTGGCGTTGGTGTATTGCGCGTACACGCTCGACTGCGGCGTGAGGTCGTACACCGCGCCGATGCGGCCCGAGGTCGCGCGGTAGCTCGTGCCGAAGCGCGTGTAGCTGCCCAGGTTCAGGTCGGCGATGCCGCGTTCGACCTCGGTGCGGTCGTGCCGCAGGCCGCCCACCAGCGTGAGATTGCGCAGCGGCTTCAGCGCGTCCTCCACGAACACCGAGGCGACCTTCACGTTCGACAGGGTGTTGGTGCGGTTGCCGCCGCCGGTGCTCAGCGCGGGGTTCTCGTCGAACGGAGCCAGGTAGGGATCGAACACCGGAACACGCAGCAGGTTCGCGGTGGCCGCGCTGCTGTCGGAAAAGCGGCGCCGGCTGCCGAAGCGCGTCTCGCTGTACTCGCCGCCCACCACGAAGCGGTTGTCCATGCCGCCGAGATTGCCCTTGTGCGTGGCGTCGAAGCGGTCGAGCCAGAAGTCCTGGTCGTGCGTGATGAGCGTCTGGTCGCGCGCGATGCTGGCCGGTGCCACGAACACCGCGCTTTCCGAGTTGCGGAAGATGCGGTTCGACCTGTTGGCCGAGAACTCGTTGCGCCACGACCAACCACCGCCGGCGTGGCCCGTGAGGCGCGCACGCAGCCAGTAGGTCTCGGAGCTGTTCGCGTCGTCGGGCACGTTGTAGTTGTTGCGTGCCAGCCGCCGGTCGATCACGCGGCCGTCGGGCGTGCTGACCACGCTCGTCGGTTGCGTGGCGAAGCTCGCCGGCACCAGCGGCGTGCCCCAGTAGGCCTGGTTGTCGTCGCGCAGGTAGTCGAAGGACAGGTCCAGCTTCACCGAGCCGCCGAAGTCGACCATCAACCCGCTGGTGAAGTGGTCGATGCGCTCGCCGTTCCGTTCGATGGTGCCGACCCTGCTGTCGTTGCGGCTGTAGTCGATGCGGTAGGCGCTGGCATCGCCCAGCGCACCGCCGAAGCCGAAGGCCGCTCGCGTGGAGCCGTAGCTGCCGTAAGAAAGCAAGGCCTCCTTGTGCGGGTTGTCGCGGTCGGGCCTCTTGGTCACGAAGTTGACGACGCCGCCGATGGCGCCCTCGCCGTCCACCACCGAGGCCGGACCCTTCAGCACTTCGATGCGGTCGTAGTTCCAGGTGTCCTGCACGCGGTTGGTCACGCCCGCGCCGGAGCTGCGCACGCCGTCGTACAGGTACATGAGGTTGCTGAACCCGCGCGTCGACAAGGTGGTGGGCGCGGAAGGCGCTCCGCCGCCCGACAGCCCCGCCACGCCGCGCAGGGCCTCGCTGAAGGTGCGCGCACCGCGCTGCTGGATGGCGTCCTGCGACAGGATCTCGACCGAAGCCGGCGTCTCGCGCACCGAGAGGCCGAGGCGCGACGCGGTGCCGCTCGATTCCTCCAGATGCAGGCTGCTGGCGTCGCGGTTGCCTTCGACGGTGACGGTGCCGAGCTCGGCATCGCCCTGCGCGTAGGACGCCTGGAAGGCGGTGGCGGCGGCCACCGCCATGGCCGTACGGATGAACATGGTCATTGGATTGCTTGCTTGGATTGCGAAAGGAAAAAGGGAAGCGCGGCTAGGAAACCGAGAAACGGCGCAGGCGCCATGCGGCCAGCCCGAACAGCAGCAGGCTCGGCACAAGGAGCTGCAGCACGGCCCGGGCGGCGTGGCCGCGCACGAGACCGGCCGGCTCCTCATGCCACATGAAGGCAGGGATGCGGTCGAACGCCGCCGGGGTGAGCGCATCGCGCGCATCGATGCGCGGGAAGAAGAAGCGCTTCCACGCCTCGTGGTGCGCCACGGTCTGCGCTTCGAAGCGTGCCTGCCGGCGGCTGCCCGTACCGGCGAGCGCGGTCATGCCTTCATAGGCGACGGCTGCGGGCGAAACCGCGCTGAAGCGGCCGAGCAGCACCTGCTGCCTGGCTTGCTGCGCATCGAAGCGGTCGAGCTCGGGCCGGATGGCGTCGTCGACGTCCCTCTCGATCAGGTAGCTGCCCAGCAGCCGGCCCGCGATCTCGATCTTGCCGTTCTGCGGCACGAGCACCGCGCCGCGGCCGACGTGCTGGTAGTCGGTGCTCATCAGCGCGGCATGCGTCTTCATGGCCTCTGCCGTGACGATGCGCTGGCGCGTGGCGAGTTCGGTGCGCGAGGGCGCCGGACTGGCCTGCGTGACGGCCAGGTTCAGCAGTACCGGCGCGACCAGCACCAGCAGCACCCACGCGATCACCAGCACCATGGCATTGGTCGCCGACGACGCGCCGAAGGCATTGACCGCCACCACGAGCGCGAACCAGAAGAGCGCATAGGCGCCGACCAGCAAGGTCCACCACAGCGTGGCGCCCGATGCGCCGGCCAGTCCCGCCTGCCGCGCCACCAGCAGCACCGCCACGGGCAGCAGCACCGCGGGCCCCAGGAGCACCGCCGCGCGCACCGTGAGCTTGCCCGCGAGCAGCGTGCGAAGGCGCAGGGGCTGCGACAGCAGCAGCCGCAAGGTGCCGTTCTCGCGCTCGGCCGACAGCAGGTTGTAGCTGAGCGCGAAGATCAGCAGCGGCAGCAGATAGACGATGACGAAGGCCAGGTCGAAGTGCCCGCTCAGCAGGTGCCAGGGGCTCTCGATGTCGCTCGGGTTCATGAACACCACGCGGCTCTGGCCGGTGACCCGGTACTGGCTCGGGTACAGGTCGCTCTGGCCCAGCGCGACCGGGCCCAGCGGCGCCGTCGGCAGGATGGCGTGATGCCCGCCGTAGCCGCTCGCCATGCGCGACGGATCGGCCGGGTTCTCGAACGGCGTGGGCTGTGCGGTGCCCGCGAGGATGCCTTCGAGCAACACGCGCTGCGCGGCGCGGGTGTCGCGGTCGGCCTGCGCGACGGCGGCCTGCGCGCGGTCGCGGTTCGCGGTCTGCACGAGGCCGTTGCCCAGGGCGTAGGCCACCAACGCCAGGAAGAGCGCACCCACGGCCCACAGGGCGCGCTCGGCCAGCATGAGGCGGCACTCCTGGCGCATCACCGCCAGCAGGCGGCGGCCCTGCGAAGGATCGGAAAGCATCTTGGTCATGCGTGGCTCCTCACAGCGCACGCTGCCGCCGGGTGGCGACAGCGGCGAACACGATCGACAGCAGCAGCCCGGCGCACAGCACGGCCAGGCTGCGCAGCTGGTGCGTCAATGCCCATCCCGCACCCGGTGGGCGGTAGTCGAAGGGCGGCACGGTGGCCCACAGGCCGGGCGAGGCCTGGTAGGCGAAGTGGCGGTCGCCCATCGGGTCGGCATGCGCCACGAGGTCCGCGCTCATCAGGTCCTGGATGCGGCGGCGGTGCAGTTCGGCCGCGGTCGTGAAACTGCGGTGGTGCGCGAAGTCGGTACCCGCCATGCCCATCGAGAAGCTGCGGATCGCGAGCAGCGGCAGCAGCAGGCCGCTCCATTCCTGCACCTCCTGCTGCTGCTCCCAGGTGTCCCACAGGCGGCCGTAGTGACGGTCGTACACGGGGTACGAAGCCTGGTCGTCGAGCCGCAGCGCAAGGCCCCACTTGGCGAGCGGCACGTCGCGGCCCCAGCGCTCGGTGGTGCCGAAGTTCTCCTGCCAGGTCCGGTCGGAAACGGCCTTGAGTTCCGCGCCCAGTGCCTGGTTGAACTGCAGCCGCGTCGGGCTCGGGAACCACGCGCGCGACAACTCGGAAAGCACGCGCGGCGCCATCACAGCCTGCGCGATCCACAGTGCGAGCAGCAGCGTGATCGCCATGCGCGATGTCGACGACGCGGCCGACACGCCGAGCACCCCGAACACGAAGATGCCGAGGTACACCGCGTAGCCGAACGACCACATGCCGAAGCGCAGCAGCGCGTCGATGCGTTCGCCCTCGCCCGCCCCGGCGGTCACGGCGATGGCCGCGACGACGGCCGCCGGCAGCAGCAACAGCGCCAGCGAGCCCGCGAGTGCCAATGCCTTGCCGGCCAGCAGGCGCATCGGCGCCACGCCCAGGCTCATCGTCTGGCGCAGGATGCCCTGCTCCCGCTCGCCTGCGAAGGCATTGAAGCCCAGCACGATCACCAGCAGCGGGCCGAGCACCTGCAATATCCAGCCGACCGACAGGTTGCCGAAGCGCTGCAGCCCGGTGGCGTCCTGCGCGGCGTTGAACTTCACCTCGCTCTGGCGGTGCGCCTGCAGCCACACGGTGCTGCCGATGAACGGGTTGATGCCCGAATCGATCATGGCCAGCGCCGCCTCGGGCTTGAAGGCATGCATGCCCTGGTGCGCGGCGTCGTGCGGATGGCGGCGGTCCTGGTGCAGCCAGTCGTGGTAGTCCATGGCCTGCGCCGCCTGCTGTTCGGCACGCGCATCGCGCTGGTGCGCCCAGCCGACCGCCAGCGCGGTGAGCAGCAGCACCACGACCAGTCCGCCGGCCCAGTAGAGTCGCCCGTCGCGCAGGCGTTCGAGAAATTCGCGTCGTGCGATCCAGCGTGTCAGCATGACGGCACTCCAAGGCGGCGCACGCCCCCGGCGAGGGGGTCGGCGAAGCGATACGAAGTGCGCGAAGACAGGGGGTGTTCCATGTCAGCTCCTCATGTGCAGCAGGTACAGCGACTGCAGGTCGGTGCGCGCGATCTGCGCTTCGCCGTCGAGGCTTTCCACGAGCCGCCCGCGTTTCATGATCCCGACGCGCGTGGCGGTCTGGCGTGCATGGAACAGGTCGTGCGTGGTGGTGAGCACGGCCACGCCGCTGTCGGCCGCGCGACGCAGCAGGTCGGAGAACTCGGCGGCGGCGTGCGGGTCGAGCCCCGAGGTCGGCTCGTCGAGCAGCAGCGCCTTGGCCTGCTTCGCGATGGCCACCGCGATCCACACCTTCTGGCGCATGCCCTTCGAGTAGGCCGACACGCGCTTGTCGGCGGCAGCGTGGTCGAGCCCCACCTCGCTCATCAACGCAAGCAGGCGTTCGCGCGGCAGTTCGTGGCCCAGCGCGAGGCCGGCGAAGAAGCGAAGGTTTTCCAGCCCTGAGAGCGTCCCGTACAGCGTGACCTGCTCGGGGATGTACGCGACGTCCTGCTTGG
>Ga0209675_1001957_pt1 | contig 11105 bp, 12 predicted proteins | sample AraplaCol_mLB_r2_2_FD_184280 | JGI IMG/M metagenome (GOLD analysis project Ga0209675, IMG submission 184280) | Arabidopsis root microbial communities from North Carolina, USA - plate scrape MF_Col_mLB_r2 (SPAdes) (version 3) | ecosystem: Host-associated > Plants > Roots > Endosphere | place... | reverse complement strand
GCCGTAGATCACCGGACGGCGCGCGGTCGACAGCAGGTCGGCAGCGCGCTGCATCATGGCCTTGGGCGGCAGCGCCGAACGGCTGGTGCGCAAGGCACGAAGCGGCGCGGGCTGCGGCGCCTGGCCCAGGCGGTCGAGCTGGATGTCCTTCGGCACGTCGAGCAGCACCGGCCCGGGACGGCCGCCGGCGGCGATCTCGAGCGCCCGGCGCACCAGCGACGGCATGTCGTCGGCCGAGCGCACCTGCTTGTTCCACTTGGTCACCGAGCGCGACATGCCCAGCGCATCGCTTTCCTGGAAGGCCTGCGTGCCGATCACCGCGGTGGCCACCTGCCCGCTGATGCACAGCAGCGGCACCGAGTCGCTCATGGCGTCGAGCAGCCCGGTGATGGTGTTGCCCACGCCCGGCCCCGAGGTGACCAGCACCACGCCCACGCGGCCGGTGCTGCGCGCGTAGCCCTCGGCCGCATGCACCGCCGCCTGTTCATGGCGCACCAGCACATGGCGCAGCCGCGGCTCGCCGTGCAGCGCGTCGTACAGCGGCAGCGCCGCGCCGCCGGGGTAGCCGAAGATGGTGTCCACGCCGCACTCGACCAGGGTGTCGAGCAGCGCCTCGGCACCGTTGCGGATGCGCGCCGGTGCTTCCGGGTGGAGGGACAGTGTGTTCGTGAGGGGTAGGTCGAGCAGTCGCATGCCGTCGATTCTTCCGGTTTCGGCGCAAAATATGCTTCTTTCTTTTGGCTCATTAGGCTCGATTCATGAAAATCAATCGGCAAATCCTTGGCAACGACGACGGATCTTTCGACAAGACCGACCTGGCCATCCTGCGCGTGCTGCTGCTGGACTCGCGCAAGACGCTGCAGGAGATCGGCAACGAGGTCAGCCTGTCGCCCACCAGTTGCTGGACGCGCATCAAGAAACTGGAGGCCACGGGCGTCATCAAGCGCTACACGGTCGACGTCGACGCGGCCAAGCTCGGCTACCACGACTCGGTGATCGTGCAGGTCACGCTCGAGAGCCACACCGACGAAGCGCTGTACGACTTCGGCCGCACGCTGGCCACCATTCCCGAGATCCAGGAGGCCTACCTGGTCTCCGGCGACTACGACTATTACCTCCGCATTGCGGTGCGAGACACGCGCGACTACGAGCGGCTGCTGCGCGAGAAGCTCTACAAGATTCCCGGCATCCGGCACAGCAAGTCGCACTTCGTGCTGCGCGTGCTCAAGGAAACCAGCGTGCCCGTGACCTGAAGAAGCTGCGAACATGGCGGCACGCTGAAACGCCCCCAAAGGATCTTCGGATGTTCGGTTTGTTCAGGAAAAAACCTCCGCCTTCCCCACCGGCGGCGCCCGGCGACGCCGGCGTGCCCGCCCCGCTGGCCGGGCGGGACGGCCACATCGGTGCCATCGAGGCGATCACGCTCGACGGCACGATGCATTTCTTCGGCTTCGACTTCCGCAGCGACCTCGTGCTGTCGCCCCTCATCGACGACCCCGCGCTGATGGCCCGCTTTGCCAGCCGCCACATGGCCCAGCGCGACGGCACGCACGACAAGGCCTACTGGCGCGCGCTGGTCGGCTTTGCGCAGGAAGGCTCCGAACTGTGCAGCGACGAGGACAGCCGCCGCTTCGACAGCCGCGAACTCGCCATCGCGCTCGATCGCCTCGACCGTGTGCGCCGCGAAGGCACCACCGAGCCGGGCTTCACCATCCAGTACCACCTGCGCTACCTGCTGGGCGCGGCGGGCGGCTGGGAGGTGCCCGAAGAAGCCGGCTCCGAGGACGCCGACCTGTGGATCGCGCAAGTGGCCGGCGAAGAGCCGCTCGCCGACAGCATGCGCCTGCAGGAAGTGGCCTCGCGGCTGCAGACGCACCTGAACGCGCTGGTCGACGCCGCGCCCGGCAACTGGGGCACGCTGTTCGCCGTGCTCAGGCGCTGAGGCGCGCGGCCGTCAGAGCCGCACCAGCTCGACCCGCCGGTTCTTCGCGCGCCCCGCCTCGTTGTCGTTCGGCGCCACCGGTTCCGACGCACCCGCCCCGCGCGTGGTGAAGCGGCGCGGGTCGACGCCCGCCTTCACCAGCACCGCGATGACCGCCAGCGCACGGCGCTTCGACAGGTCGTCGTTGTGCTTCGCGTCGCCCTGCGCGTCGGTGTGGCCCACCACCGACAGCTTCAGCGGCGGGTTGCTGCGCATCAGCTTGGTCATCTCGTCGAGCGTGGGTTGCGACTCCGGCCTGATGATGTCCTTGTCCAGGTCGAACAGGATGCCGTAGAGGTTCACGCGCCCGGTCTCTGCCAGGCTCTTCTGCATGGCCGTGGCATCGACGAACACGATCTTGTTGTCTTCCATCGCCTTGCTCTCGACCACGCGCACGAAGGCGTAGTTGCCGACGTCGGCGTTGTGCTCGGCCAGCGCGATGCTGGCGTACACCGTGCCCGTGGGCCCCGTCTTCTTCGCCAGCAGGTAGCGCCCGCTCACCCCGAAGTAGTTGCGCGCGTAGTCGCCCCGGCTGCCCAGCCGCGGCCACTCGGGGTTGTCGAAGGCGAGCGCGAAGTCGTAGGGCGTGTTCGTGTCCACGCTGTTGGGCCGCGGCTTGTAGCAGGACGCATTGGCCGTGCCGCAGGTGAACATCACGTCGAAGCCCTTGGCCTTCAGGCTCGATTCGTAGTTGCGCTGCACCTCCAGCAGCGAGCGCTCCTTGGGCAGCCTGTAGAGGTACAGCGTCACCTTGCCCTCGACCTGCAGCAGGTCGGGCTTGCCGCCGCCCCAGTTCTGGAACGGCTCCTTGATGAGGCCGACCTCGTCGTACGCGGCGGCCTTGTAGCCGTCGAGCACCGAGCCCTCGTAGCGGCCGACCAGCGGATGGTCCTTGGCGGGTTCGGCGGCGAACGGGCTGGCCGCGGCCAGCGACAGCATGGCCGCGCCGGCCAGCCGGGTGAATCGGGCCATGAAGGCGGAGGGCGAGTTCGTCGAAGGCATGGGCGGGCATCGGCAGGAACGGCGATGCACCCGATGCTAGGGACCGCGGCCGGCTTTGTGCATTCGACGGACGGCCTATGCCGTCATCGCCTCAATGGCCGGTCCGCTTCCACACCAGCCCGTCGGTGGTGCGGTAGGTGCCTCCGGTGGCGCAGCATCCGCCGGCACCGAAGGCCCGGCGCCCGAGCGTGGCGGTGAGCACCCCTTCGGCCGCATCGAAGCTCAGCGACTGCCGCTCGCAGCCGGTGAAGAACGGGTACGGCTCCGGCGCCAGCACGCTTGTCCATTCGACCTCGTCGCCGCGCATGTGGCGCACGCGGAAGACCTCGCAGGCATCGACGACGAAGTGCGCGGGCTGTCCAGCCAGCGTGCCCTTGAACATCCGCTCGGGCGGCGCATTGCGCGTGGCAATCGCCTGCGGGCTGATTTGCGGCGCGCGTTCGCAGCCGGCCATAAACGCGACGCCCAGCAACAGGCAAGCAATGCGACGGGCGCCAGGTTTCGAGGTGCTGCTGCTCATGGCGCGATTCTCCGGTGCGCCATCTGAAGACTCGCCGCGATCTGCTCCCGCAGCCACTTGTGCCCCGGGTCGCGATGGCGGCGCTCGTGCCACAGCATCGCCATCTCGTACCCCGGCACCGCCAGTGGCGCCTCGACCACGCGCAAGTCCGGCGCGCCGCGTGCGAGCCGCTCCGGCAGCATCGCGACCATGTCGGTGGAAGCCAGCACCGACATCATGAAAAGGAAGTGCGGCACCGACAGCGCCACGCGGCGCGCCAGCCCGAGTTCGGCCAGCGCGTCGTCGGTAGGACCTGCAAAGCCGCCGCCGGACAGCGACACCACCACATGCTCCAGCGCGCAGAACTGCGCCAGCGTGGGACGGCGCTTCAGGCGCGGGTGCCCTGCGCGACCGGCCAGCACATAGCGCTCATGAAACAGCACGCGACGGTGCAGGCCCGGCGGCGCACCCACGCTGGTGTGGAAGAACAGGTCGATCTCGGCCTGCTCCAGCTGCCGCGCCATGCGCGATGGCACCGCCTCCACCACCGCCAGCCGCGTGTTCGGTGCCTCTGCGCGCAACTTGGCGAGCGCCGGCAGCAGGATGGCCAACTCGGCATAGTCGGCCGCGGCCACGCGCCAGGTGGTGGTGGCCTCGGCGGGGTCGAAAGGCCGCGTCGGCGCCACGGCGCGGCCCAGCGATTCGAGCGCCTCGCGCAGCGGCTCGCGCAGCTCGTCGGCGCGCGCGGTGGGACGCATGCCGCGCTGCGCGGGCACCAGCAGCGGATCGGCGAAGGCCTCGCGCAGCTTGGCGAGCTGCACGCTCACCGAGGGCTGCGAAAGGTTCAGGCGTTCGGCCGCGCGGGTCACGCTGCGCTCGGCCAGCAGGGTGTCGAGCGTCACCAGCAGGTTGAGGTCGAGCCGGCTGAAATTGTTCATGGCAATTCCTGGAATTCAAACTATTCATTTCCAATATATCGCCACGGCGCCTAACCTGCGGACATCTTCATTCGACCATTGCGAAACCGTGAACATCCTGCTGGTTCTTGCCCACCCCGAAACCGCTTCGCTCAACGGCGCGTTGCACCGCTTCATGCATGAACGCCTCGTGGCCGCCGGCCACAGCGTGCGCACCTCCGACCTGTACGCCATGCGCTGGAAGCCGTCGCTCGACGCCGACGACTTCTCCGGGCGCGACGCCACCGCCCGCTTCGATCCCGCGCTGGAATCCCTGCACGCCTTCGAGACCGGCACCCAGGCGGCCGACATCGCCGCCGAGCAGCAGAAGCTGCTGTGGGCCGATGCGGTGATCGTCCAGTTTCCGCTGTGGTGGTATTCGATGCCCGCCATCCTCAAGGGCTGGTTCGAGCGCATCTATGCCTATGGCTTCGCCTACGGCGTGGGCGAGCATTCGGACACGCACTGGGGAGACCGCTTCGGCGAGGGCACGCTCGCCGGCAAGCGCGCGATGGTGGTCACGACCACCGGCGGCTGGGCCACGCACTACGCGCCGCGCGGCATCAACGGGCCGATGGACGACCTCCTGTTTCCAATCCAGCACGGCATCCTCTACTACCCCGGCTTCGACGTGATGCCGCCGTACGTGGTGCATCGCACGGGCAAGGTGGACCAGGCGGCTTTCGCACGCATCACCGGAGAACTGGGCGAGCGGCTCGACACGCTCTTCACCGCCGAGCCGATTCCGTTCCGCCGCCAGAACGCCGGCGACTACGAGATCCCCGCCCTCACCTTGCGGCCCGACATCGCGCCGGGCCAGGCGGGGTTCGCGGTGCACAGCGCGCCGGCATCGGGCCGGCGCTGATATCGCGGCTTATTCGGCCTCGATCCCGGCCGCCTTCACGATGCGGCCCCACTTCTGCGACTCGCCCGCCTGGAACTTGCCCAGTTCTTCCGGCGTGGTCGTGAACACCTCGGTGCCGGTCGGCTCGTAGAAGGCGGTCCTGGCGGCCTCGCTCTTCGCTGCCTTCACCAGCAGCTCGTTCAGGCGCTTGACCACCGCGGGCGGCGTCTTTGCGGGCGCGTAGGCCGCGAACCAGTAGCCCATTTCGTAGCCCTTCACGCCGGCCTCGGAAATGGTGGGCACGTCGGGCGCCAGCGGCGAGCGCGCCGAACTGGAGATGCCCAGCGCGCGCAGCTTGCCGGCCTTCACCTGGGGCAGTCCGGTGGCCGTGTCGGTGATCATCATGTTGATCTGGCCGCCCAGCAGGTCGGTCACGGCCAGCGTGTTGCTCTTGTAGGGCACGTGCAGCAGCTTGATGTCGGCCATCTGCTGCAGCAGTTCACCGGCCATGCGGCTCGACGAACTGCCGCTGCCGAAGCTGTACTTGCCCGGGTCCTTCTTCGCGAGCGCGATGAACTCGCCCACGTTCTTCGCGGGGAACGACGGATTCACCACCATGATCTGCCCGCCCTTGCCCAGTGCCGCAACCGGGGCAAAGTCCTTCACCGGGTCGTAGGGCAGTTTCTTGAACAGGTGCTCGTTGGCCGCGTGCGTGGTGTTGGTGGTGATGAGCACCGTGTAGCCGTCGGCCGGCGCCTTGGCCACGTTCTGCGAGGCGATGAAGCCGCTGGCACCGGCCTTGTTGTCGATGATGACGGCCTGCTTCGTCTCGGCGGCCACCTGGTTGCCCAGCGCGCGCGCGATCTGGTCGGTGGCGGTGCCGGCCGCGAACGGCACGACGAAGGTGATGGCCTTCTCGGGGAACGCCTGTGCATGGCCCAGCAGGGGCGCCAGGGCCAGTGCCGCGGTCAGCACGGTGAGGGGAAATCGCTTCATTGTTTTGTCTCCGTATGGAAATGGGTCAAGGGAATAAGAGAACCGCAGGGTCACGGCCCGGCCAGAAGCGGTTCGAGCGAACGCGGCACGCGGACGGGCATGTCGAGCAGCAGGAACGACAGCGACTTGCCGTGCGTGTCGAGGTTGAGCGCATCGTTCACGCCGCCATCGAGCACGGCGTCGAGCACGAAGTTCATCGCATGCAGCTTCGGAAGAAGAAAGCGCTGCACCTGGGACGGCGCGCGAAAGCGAAACTGCGCAGCCACGCGCTCGGGCGTGACCTGCGCGACCAGCACCGCGTACAGGTCGGCGTGCCAGGCGATCACACTGATGTTCGATCGGTCGCCCTTGTCGCCGGTGCGGCCGTGCGCGGCGCGGTACAGCGGCACCTCGATGGTGTCGATGGTGCCGGCGTTGTCGATGGTGGTCATGCGAGCGCCTCCGCGTCGAGCAGTTCGAAACGCACCGGCACCGCCCCGCGCGGCAGCAGGCACGACAGCGTGTTCAGGCGCGGCGTGAGCGCGGTGCGAACGCCGCCGCCGCCGGCCGGGCCGCAGGTGTAGAGCGCCGTCACCTCGCGCGCCAGCCGCTCGGCCTGCGCGCGGTCGGCGTGCGTGGCCGCGACGCGCAGCCGCACGTCGCGCAGGCCGCTGTCGGGCGTGGCAGCCAGGGCACGCCCCGCATCGTCGCCGAGGATGCTGAGCGCGCCGATCAGGTCCACCCGCAGCACGAGGCCCACGAGCCGCTTGCGCAGCACGTCGGCCGCGAGACGCGCGCGCGCCTCGGCCCCCGGTCCCGCATAGGAAATCTCGCCCTCGGCCAGCCAGCCGCCTTCGTGGCAGACGTTGACCTTGTAGCTGTCCGGGCGCGCATGCCCTCGCACGCCGGAGAGTCCGACGCGCCCGGTGCCGGGGAGCGCGCGCACTTCGGCGTCGGCGATGTCGGCGACCACGTCGGGCGTCAGGTAGGCGGCCGGGTCGTGCACTTCATAGAGCAGCTGTTCCTTCACCGTCGCCTCGCTCACGAGCCCGCCGGTGGCATCGGCCTTGCCGATGGTGCAGCGGCCTTCGGCGTCGATCTCGGCAATGGGAAAGCCCACCGCCTCGAGGCCTGGCACGTCCTTGTAGCCCGGGTCCGCGAAGTAGCCGCCGCACACCTGCGCGCCGCATTCGAGCAGGTGGCCCGCCATGGTGGCGCGGCCGAGCCGGTCCCAGTCGTCCGCGCGCCAGCCGAAGTGCGACATCGCGGGGCCCACGGTCAGCGAGGGATCGGCCACCCGGCCGCACACCACGATCTGCGCGCCCGCATCGAGCGCCGCGGCGATCGGCTCCGCGCCGATGTAGGCATTGGCGCTGACCATGCGGATGCCGTCCATCTGCGCACCCAGCGCTTCCTTCAGCAGCGCGCGGTGCGCGGGCCCCGAGAGATCGTCGCCTTCCACGACGGCGATGCGCGGCGCGCCGGCGCCCAGCTCGCGCGCCATGCGTGCGATGTGCCGCGCCGCCGCGCGCGGGTTGGCCGCGCCGAAGTTGCTCACGATGCGGATGCCGTGCGCCAGACAGCGCGCCAGCACCGGGCGCAGCATGTCGTCGAGCAGCGGCTCGTAGCCGGCGTCGGGGTCGGCACGGCGGCGCAGTTGCGCCAACGCCAGCGTGCGCTCGGCCAGCGTCTCGAAGATCAGGAACGCACGGCGGCCCGCAGGCGCGCCGGCCATCCGGGCGATCAGCGTGTCGACCACAGGCCCGGCGGCGTCGGTGCGGTCGCCCGAGAAACCGGCGGCACAACCGATCAACAGCGTGGACGGATCGATGGAGTTCATTGGCGCGCACTGTAGGCGGCGCGCCATCATCCGTAAAATCGAAAATACGGATCGATTGATCTGCTTTTCAAATAGCCCAACACCCCGCAGGACCGCCATGAGAAAGACGCCCGACCTCTCCACGCGGCAGCTGCGCGCCTTTCTCGCGCTGGCCGAGCAGCGCAACTTCACGCGCGCGGCGCTGGCGAGCCACCTGTCGCAGCCCGCGTTCAGCGCGCTCATCCGCACGCTCGAGGATGCGCTCGGCACGCGGCTGTTCGACCGCGACACGCGCAGCGTGCATCTCACGCCCGAGGGCCGGCTGTTCGAAGGTGCCGCACGGCGGCTGCTCGAGGACATGGGCAGCGCCATGGGCGACCTCGCCGACCACGTGGAGCGTCGCAAGGGCCGCGTGCGCGTGGCGGCGCTGCCTTCGCTGGCGGCCGGCTGGCTGCCGGGCGTGTTCGCCGAGTTCATGGCGGCCTGGCCCGGCATCCGCATCGACCTCGACGACGCGCTCTCCGACGCCTGCATCGCGCACGTGCGCAGCGGCCAGGCCGACTTCGCGCTTGCGGCTTCGGGCGCCGGCGGCACCGCGGACAGCGACCTGCGCGCACGCAAGCTCTGCAGCGACCGCTTTCACCTGGTGTGCCGCGCCGACCATCCGCTGGCGCGCGAGCCGCGCCTCACGGTCAAGAAGATCGCGCCCTACCCCTTCATCCAGATGGCGCGCAACAGCAGCGTGCGGCAGGCGCTCGATGCGGCGCTGCATCCGCAGCGGCTCAACGCGGCGTTCGAGGTGGAGCACCTGGCCACCGTCATGGGCCTGGTCGAAGCGGGGCTGGGCATCAGCGTGGTGCCGGCCCTCACGCTGTTCCACTTCCAGCGCAAGACGCTGGTCACGCGGCCGATGCCGCTGGCCGCGCTCACGCGCACGCTGTACCTGGTGCAGCGGCGCGAGGGCAGCCTGTCGGTGGCGGCGCAGACGCTGCACGACCTGATCGTGGCGAGGCTCGGATCATTGAAGCTGGACTGAAGGAGGCCGCGCGGTGCCAGGGCTTTTTCACCCTGGCGACAGGAGCGAACGATCGAGTGCCGGTTCAGGTCATCTGCTCAGGCCACCGCGTCCGGCACGCCGGACGCACCTGCGGGCTTCGCCGCCCCGGCGGCAATGGCCGACACGGCATCCGCGGCCTCTGCCGCGGCGGTCCTCGCCGCCTCTTCGGCCAACACAGCCTGCGCGGTCGGGTTCGGCGTGGGCTCGCCGATCTTGCGCAGCGTGTTGCGGTCGGTGTGGCTGAAGGGCTCGGCCTGGCCGCGCACGCTCAACACGGTTTCCTGCTCGTACGACCAGCTCCCGTCGGGATGGATCGACACGTCGATGCGGTAGCGCAGCGTCTTGAACGCATGCTCGAGAAAGGGGTTGGCCAGGATGCCGTTGGTCTCGCCGCCGCGCACGGCCTCGAGGCGGAAGCTGCGGTCCGTGGCCTGGGCGTGCCCGGTGGCCATGGCAGTGAGCCCGCGCGGGATCGACAGCGTCTGCACCAGTGCGCCGGTGGCGGGCTCCCAGAGCCAGTAGCCGACCTGGTCGTGGAAGGTCTCGACGTCGTCCGGCTTGACGATGCGCAGGTGATAGCGCAGGCCGTAGAAGATCTGCGGACCGTTGGTCTGCGCGTCGATGGGCTGGAACTCCGCATGCTCGATGTACGCCTCGGCTTCGGGGCCGTCGGCCTTCGGGCTCACATCGTGGCCCGAGGTGCCCATCCATATGCCCGCCAGACCGGTCAGCGGCCCGAGGTTGGCGAGCGTGTGCGGATCGGGCTCGGGTTCGGTGTAGATGTCGTCGGGAAAGGTGTCCATGTTCTTTTCTCCTCTATGCGCGGGGCCTGCGAGTGTCACTGATCGAGCCGGATGCCGACCCGCGCGATGATCGCGCCCCACTTGCGGCCTTCGGCGTCGATGAAGGCCCTGAATTCCTCGGGCGAGCCGCCGCCCGTTACCAGCCCCTGGTTGGCCAGCAGCTCGCGCACCGCGGGCTCCCGCAGCACGGTGTTGACGTCGGCATTGATGCGCCGCACCACCTCTGGCGGCGTGCCGCTGGCGGTGAAGAAGCCGTTCCATGCGAGCGACTCGAAACCGGGATAGCCCGACTCGGCCACGGTGGGCAGGTCTTTCATGAGTTCGGACCGCCTGGCGCTGGTCACGGCGATGAGCTTCACGCGGTGCCCCTCGATCAGCGGGAGCAACGCGGGTGCGACGGTGAAGAGAGCCTGCGTGTCGCCCGCGGCCAACGACAGCCCCGCGGGCGGCGAGCCCGCGTAAGGCACGTGCACCGCCTCGATCTGCGCCACGCTGCGAAGCAGTTCCATCGTGAGGTGAGACGAGCTGCCTGCCCCCACCGATGCATAGCTGAACCGGTCGCCCCGCTTCTTCGCCCAGTCGACGAATTCGGCGAGCGTGCTGGCAGGGTTGTCGGCCTGGACCGCCAGCACGTTGGGCTGGGAAGTGGTCAGCACGATCGGCAGCAGGTCGCGCGCCGGTGCATAGGGCATGCGCGCGTACATGTAGGGGCCGAACGCGATCGGACCGTTGAAGCCGATGCCCAGCGTGTAGCCGTCGTGCGGTGCCTTGGCCACCGTGTCCATGCCGATCAGGCCACCCGCGCCGGACCGGGTCTCGATCACCACGGGCTGCTTCCACATCACGCGCAGCCGGTCGCCGAGCGTGCGGGCGATCACGTCGAGCGAGCTGCCGGCGGGCGCGGGCACCACGATGCGCACCGGCCTGGCAGGCCACTCCTGGGCGCTGGCGCCAAGGGCAGCGAGGCAGGCGAACAGGCCGAACAACAGCGGCACGGCGAGCTGGAAATGCTTCTTCACTTCGGTCCTTGCGTGGGTATCGGGAGAGGGACGAGGACGTGAACAGGGACGGGGCGCGCGACGTGGCGAGACGGTATCACCGAAGCCGCCGCGCCGCATCGATCTGCGCATGGTTGGCCTCGACCCAGCGGTCCACCGCGATCAAGGTCC
>Ga0209675_1001956_pt1 | contig 11110 bp, 10 predicted proteins | sample AraplaCol_mLB_r2_2_FD_184280 | JGI IMG/M metagenome (GOLD analysis project Ga0209675, IMG submission 184280) | Arabidopsis root microbial communities from North Carolina, USA - plate scrape MF_Col_mLB_r2 (SPAdes) (version 3) | ecosystem: Host-associated > Plants > Roots > Endosphere | place... | reverse complement strand
TGGCTGGTCGCCTTCAACGTGATCAACACCCGCAACCGCGTGGTCTACACGATCGGCGATTTCCTCTACCGCGTCACCGAACCGGTGCTGCGGCCGATCCGGCGCATCCTGCCCAATCTGGGCGGCGTCGACATCTCGCCCGTCATCCTGATCCTGCTGATCCTGTTCCTGCGCCAGCTGATCCGGAACGACATCGCGCCGCTGTTCCTGTAAGGACGCGACCGCCGCTGACCGCATCGAAACCATACCGCCTCCAGCCCGAGGGTTTGCGGCTGGCCGTGCGCCTGACGCCCAAGGCCGGGCGCGACGGCATCGAGGGGCTGAAGCCCACCGCCGACGGCGGCACGGAACTGGCGGTGAAGGTCACGGCGGTGCCGGAGAACGGCAAGGCCAACGACGCGCTGCTGCGGCTGCTGGCGAAAACGCTCAAACTGCCGGTTTCGAGTTTCAGCCTGGTGGCCGGTGCCACCGACCGGCACAAACAGATCCTGATCGGCGGCGATGCCGCCGTCATCGCAACGCTGCTGGCGCCCTGGTGCGCCGCCAAGACGAAGGAGTAAGGCCATGACCGCAACCCTGATCGATGGCAAGGCCGTGGCCGCCGGCGTGCGCGCCGAGATCGCCGACCGCGTGAAGCGTTTCGAGGCCAGGGCGAAACGCCTGCCGGGCCTCACGGTCGTGCTGGTCGGGGAAGATCCGGCCTCTGAAGTCTATGTGCGCAACAAGGGCATCCAGACCCGCGAGGCCGGCATGGTCTCGACCGAGATCAAGCTGCCCGGTGCGACGACGCAGGCCGAGCTGCTGGCGGTGGTGGCAAAACTGAATGCCGATCCGGCTGTGGATGGCATCCTGGTGCAGATGCCGCTGCCCAAGCAGATCGATACCCAGGCGATCATCGCCGCGATCGATCCGGCCAAGGATGTCGACGGCCTGCATCCGGTCAATGCCGGCAAGCTCAACCAGGGCATCGAGGCGCTGGTGCCCTGCACGCCGCTCGGCTGCATGATCCTGCTGGAAAAAGCCGGCGTGAAGGTCAGCGGCGCGAATGCGCTGGTGATCGGCCGCTCGATCCTGGTCGGCCGTCCCATCGCCGCTCTGCTGCTGGCGGCCGACGCCACCGTCACCATCGCGCATTCGCGCAGCCGCGACCTCAAGGCGCTGTGCGGCCAGGCCGATATCCTGATCGCCGCCGTCGGCCGTCCGCTGATGGTGCCGGGCGACTGGATCAAGCCGGGCGCCGCCGTGATCGATGTCGGCATCAACCGCGTGCCCAAGGATGACGGCAAGACCAAGCTGGTCGGCGATGTCGATTTCGAGTCTGCCGTGAAGACTGCCGGCGTGATCACCCCGGTGCCGGGCGGCGTCGGCCCGATGACGATTGCCTGCCTGCTGCAGAACACGCTGACGGCGGCCTGCTATCGCCAGCAGATCGATCCCAAGATTTTGTGATCGCAGGACGTGGCGGCATGACGCCACGTCACGGCTTCCCATTCGGCTGAACTGTCCTAATCTGGCGGCATGAGCAAACGCCTGCCGCCGCTGCTGGCCCTCGAGGCCTTCGATGCCGCCGCCCGCGCCATGAGCTTCAAGGCGGCGGCGGCCGAACTGCATCTGACGCCGTCCGCGATCAGCCATCGCGTCAAGCAGCTGGAGCAGCATCTGGGGCTGGCGCTGTTCCGCCGCCTCAATCGCGAGATCCGCCTGACCGAGGCAGGGCAGGACTATTTTGGAACCGTGCGCCGCGCCTTCGACCATGTGGCGCAGGCCTCCTTGCGCGTCGGTCAGCCGCGCCAGCATGAAGAGCTGCGGCTCTCCGCCGTGCCGCATTTCGCCGCCACCTGGATCATCCCGCATCTGGAAGACTTCCTGAACCGCCAGCCCAATCTGCGTCTCTATGTCGAATCCAGCGTGCGCAACGCCGATTTCGCCCGCGACGCGGTGGATGCCGCCGTGCGCTATGGCCATGGCCGCTGGACCGGTCTGGCCGCGACCAGGCTGACGGGCCTGAGCGTCGCACCGGTCTGCGCGCCACGGCTGGTGAAGGCGGGGCTGAAGCAGCCGCGCGATCTGCGCGAGCAGACGCTGATTCATTTCAGCAGCTTCCCGCAGAGCTGGCCTGACTGGCTGATCGCCGCCGGCATGCCCGACCTGAAGCCGAAGCGCGAAGTCTGGGTCGACAGCGTCAGCCAGGCGCTGGATGCGGCCGAGAACGGTCTCGGTGTCGCGCTTGGCCTCGCGCCGCTGATCGGCCCCAAGCTGCAGGCCGGGCGGCTGCTGATGCCCTTCGCACCGGTGCTGCCGCTGGATTTCAGCTACTGGTTCGTCGCCCGCCGCGCCGAAGCCGACAAGCCGGCGATCCAGGCGCTGCGGCGCTGGCTGGTCGACCTGATGGCGCAGGCCGAGGCCTCGATGAAAGGGCAGGGGCCGGTGAAAGCCGCCACCGGGAAAGCAGCCGCGAAACCGGCGAAGAAGAATTCCGCCGCGCGGCGCAGCGTCACCTGAAATCCGTTCATCCGACAGCCATCCGCTTTGCGGTTGCCCGACCTGAGCCGGCACTTCTATCGTCGATGCCATGAGCAAGAGCGAGATCACGATTTCCTGCACGGATGGCCAGATCCTGGCCGCCAGCCTGTTCACGCCGGATCACGCCAATGGCCTGAGCCTTCAGATCAACGGCGCAACCGGCGTGCCGCGCCGCTATTACGAGGCCTATGCGGCTTTCCAGGCCGCAAACGGCTTCACCGTGCTGACCTTCGACTATCGCGGCATCGGCGGATCACCGCGCTCGGCCGGCGCGCCGCCGCCGCGCATGCTCGACTGGGCCGCCAAAGATGTGCCCGCCGCCGCCGATGCGCTGGTGCGGCATGCGCCCGGCCTGCTGCGCAGCTATGTCTGCCATTCCTTCGGCGGCCAAGTGCTGGGCCTGATGCCGCAGGCTGCCGATATCGCCGCCGTCATCACCATCGGCTCGCAGCAGGGCTACTGGCGCAACTGGCCTCTGGCGCACCGGCTGTATCTGCCCGTCTGGTGGTATCTACTGGTGCCGGGCCTGGTTGCACTGACCGGCCGGCTGCCGGGCGTTGTCCTTGGCAGTGAGAATCTGCCACGCGGTGTGGCGCTCGACTGGGCGCGGTGGTGCAAGTCGCCGCACTATCTGGTCGATGATGCCGGGCATCCGCTGCGGCCCTACAACGATCGCATCACCGCGCCAATGCGGCTGATCAGCTTCAGCGACGACAACAAGTTCGGACCGCGGCGCGGCGTCGATGCGCTGGCCGGCTATTATCCGCGCGCGCGGATCGAACGGCAGCATGTGGTGCCGGTGGACTGGGGCCTGCGCGAGATCGGCCATTTCGGTTTCTTTAAGCGCGCCATGCCGCAGGACCGCTGGGCCGAACAGGCTGCATGGCTGGAGCAGGCGGCGCGGTCTTCCGCGTCGCAGGCGGCGTGACTCACGCTGTTGTGAGGCAATCGAATCGGATGACGCTGCGGCGCTAATTCTCCTGGGTCATTGCTGCGGCCGGCGCGGCGCACCTAGTGTCGCCGCCATGACCAAACCCAGGATCACGTTAAGCTCCGTCTCCATTCCCGTGCCGGACGGGCAGATGCTGGCCGGCACGCTGATCCGGCCCGACGACTCCAACGGCGTCAGCGTGCAAATCAACGGCGCCACGGGTGCTGCACGCCGCTACTACGAAAGCTTCGCCGCCTATCTTGCCGGCCGTGGTTTCACCGTGCTGACCTTCGATTATCGCGGCACCGGCGGCTCGCTACACAGCCCGGCCGCGCCGCCGCCGCGCATGCTCGACTGGGGCCGGCGCGACATTCCCGCCGTCGCCGACTATCTGGCGCAGCAGGCGCCGGGCCAGCGCCGCGCCATGGTCTGCCATTCCTTCGGCGGCCAGATGCTGGGCCTGATGCCGCAGGCTTCCAACATTTCCGCCGTGCTGGCGATCGCCTCGCAGCATGGCTACTGGCGCAACTGGTCGCGCCCGCACCAGCTGCGGCTCTGGCTGTCGTGGTACATCGCCTTCCCGCTGGTGGTCGGCCTGTTCGGCAAGCTGCCGGGCTGGTGGCTTGGTGGCCAGACCCTGCCGGGTGCAGTGGCGCGCGACTGGCGGCGCTGGTGCTGCTCTCGGCATTACCTGATCGACGACGACGGCCGTCCGCTGCGGCCCTATAACGACCGCGTGCGCGCCGATATCCGCCTGATCAGCTTTGCCGACGATCTTGATTTCGGGCCCAAGGCCGGCGTCGACAAGCTGGTGTCGTACTATCCCAATGCCTTCATCCAGCGCATGCATATCGCACCGCGCGACTGGGGCCTGCAGCGGATCGGCCATTTCGGCTTTTTCCGCCGCGACATGCCGGCCGAACGCTGGGCCGAGCAGGCCGACTGGTTATACCAGGCAGCGTAAGACGGGGCGGCCTAGTGCCGCGCCGTGGCCGAGAACAGGTTGATCACCATCACGCCACTGATGATCAACGCGCAGCCGATCAGGGCCGGTGCATCCAGCTTCTGTCCGAAGACCAGCCAACCAATCAGAGCAATCAGCACGATGCCGACACCGGACCAGATCGCATAGGCGATGCCGACCGGCATGCTGCGCAAGGTCAGCGACAGGAAATAGAAGGAGACGGCATAGCCGATCACCACGCCGATGCTGGGCCACAGCCGGGTGAATTCCTGCGACGCCTTCAGCAGGCTGGTGGCGACGATCTCGGCCAGGATGGCAATACCAAGCGTGACATAGGGCATGGTGTTCTAACCTTCATAACGGATGCAGCCGGACTCGCGGCCGAGTATAGTCGGTTTCATGTTGCAATCCTCTCATACTGCGGGCGTTGCGGCCGGCATTGCCGCCGGTGCCTTGTGGGGGCTGACCTTCATCGCGCCGATGATGGCGCCGGATTTCGGCGCCATCGGCATCAGCATCGCGCGCTACATCGCCTATGGCGGTCTTTCACTTGCCCTGCTCCTGCTGGCGCGCGCCCCGCTGCTTGCGCTGCTGCGCCGGCATGGCGGTGTGCTGTTCGTTTTCGCGATGACGAGCAGCCTGCTGTATTTCCTGCTGATGATTCTTGCCGTGCAGCGCATCGGGGCTGCGCTCACCGCGCTGATCATCGGCTGCCTGCCGATCACCGTGCCGCTGACTGGTGCCTGGCGCGATGCCGCGCAGCTGCGCCGGATCGCGCCGGCCCTGCTGCTGATCGCCGCCGGGCTGGTGCTGATCCAGAAGCCGGCGCTGGCCGGCCTCGCCGCCTGGCCCGATCCGGTCGGCCTGGCCTGCGCCATCGCGGCGCTCATGTCGTGGAATTACTATGCCATCGCCAACTCGCGCTATCTGGCGCAGCATCCAGATATCCCGGCCGGCGAATGGGCCTCGCTCACCGGCCTGATGACCCTGATCGGCCTGCCGCTATTCGTGATCGCGCTGCCGTTCAGCAATGAGACGCTGCCGCCGCTGGCGCAGACCGGCGCCTGGATATGGCTGGTGGTGATGGCGCTGTCGACCGGCATCGGCTCGGCCTGGATTTCGGCCTGGCTGTGGAACATCGCCAGCCGGGCGCTGCCGGTGGCGCTGGCGGGGCAACTGATCGTGTCCGAGACCGTCTTCGCGCTGCTCTATGCCTTCGCGCTGGAGCGGCGCCTGCCACAGCTGCACGAGGCCGCCGCGATCCTGCTGGTGGTCGGCGGCGTGATGCTGGGCCTGCGCCGGCTGCGGCCGGCGACACTCCCGGCCTAGTCGTTACTTCTGGGCAAGAGGCCCGATCACGCTGCCGTCCCAGCCGCCGCCGAGCGCCTTGTAGAGATCGACATTGGCACTGAGCCGGCCGAGCATCGCCTGCACCGAGGTGTCGTTGGCGACGAAGACCGAGCGTTGCGCATCCAGCAGTTCCAGGAAGCCGACGGTGCCGGCGCGGTAACGCATCTCGACGACGCGATAGGCTTCGTTGGCCTGGCGATAGGCTTCGGAGGCGAAGCCGGACTGGCGGCCGGTATTCACCGTCGCGCCGAGCGCGTCCTCGGTGTCGCGGAAGGCGCTCAGGATCGCGCCGCGATAGGCTTCCACCAACTCGTCCTTGCGGGCGCGCGACAGTTCCTCGCCGCCTTCCAGCCGGCCGCCCTCGAAGATCGGCGCGGTCAGGCCGGCCGCGATCGAATAGATCATGGTGCCGGGATCGAACAGGTTGCGCACGGCATCGCTGCTGGTGCCGGCGCGGCCGGTCAGGTCGAGGCTGGGGAAGCGCGCGGCGCGCGCGGCGCCGATATCGAAATTGGCGGCGCGCAGGTCGGCCTCGGCCTTCTGCAGGTCGGGCCGGCGCAGCAGCAGTTCGGACGGCAGGCCAGCCGCCAGCGGCGGCAGCGTCAGTCCGGCCAGGGTGTTGCCCTCGACGCGGAAGCCCTGCGGGTTGCGGCCCAGCAGCACGGCCAGCGCATCCAGCGTTTGGCGTTCACTCTGGTCGAGCACGGAGAGGCTGGCGCGCTGGTTGGCGACACCGGCGCGCTGGGTCGCCACTTCGTATTCGGTGATGATGCCGTTGCGCTGCTGGGTTTCCAGCAGGCCGAGAATGCCTTCGGCCGAGCGCAGTGTGTCGTTGGCCAGCCGGATGCGGTCGCGCAGCGACAGCAGCTGGAAATAGGTATTGGCGATATCGGCATAGAGCGTGATCGCCACCGTCTCGCGGTCGAAGCGGCTGGAATCCAGCCGCGTCAGCGCCGCATCGGCGGTCGCGCGGTTGCCGCCGAACAGGTCGACCTGGTAGCCGGCGGTGAGATTGGCGCTGTAATTGTTGCGGATCGTCGAGCCGCTGCGGTTGGTGCCGGTGCTGGTCGAGGACGACGTCTGGCGGCCAGTGCTGGTGCGGCTGGCGCCGGCATCGGTGCCCAGCGTGGGATAGAGCGCCGCGCCGGAAATCTTGGCCTGGGCCTCGGCCTGGCGAATGCGGGCGACGGCGGCGCGCAGGTCGGTGTTGTTCTCGCGCGCCTCGTTGATCAGGCGGTCAAGCTCGGGGGCGCCGAAGCCGGTCCACCAGTTGGCGTCGGGCCAGATATTGACGGCGTCCTGGCGGCTGTCCCAGGCGGCCGGAGCCTTCACTTCGGGCTTGAAATAATCCGGGACCATTGAGCAGGCGGCCAGCGAAACCGTAAGCAGCGCGACGGCCGCGGTGGAGGACAGGAAGCGCATTGTGGTTATTCCGCAGCGAGAGCGACGACGGGATCGAGATCGGCGGCCTTGCGCGCCGGCAGGTAGCCGAACAGAAGTCCGGTGCCGAACGCGCAGAAGAAGGCGAGCAGAACCGGCTCGATGGAGAAGATGACCGGACGGCCGAAATAGGCGAACAGCCAGGTGGTGCCCAGACCCAGCGCAACACCGATCAGGCCACCGAGCGTGCAGATCGCAAGCGCCTCGGCGTTGAACTGCATCATGATGTTGAGGCGGCGCGCGCCGGTGGCCATGCGCACGCCGATCTCGCGGGTGCGTTCGGTGACGCTGACCAGCATGATATTCATCACGCCGATACCGCCGACCAGCAGCGAGATCGCAGCAATCGAGCCAAGCAGGATGGTCAGAGTGTTCTGGGTTTCCATGGCGGTTTCGATGATGGAGGCCATGTTCCGGATCTGGAAATCCTCGGTCCGGTGGCGCGCCATCAGAAGCTGCCGGATTTCCTCCTGCGTGTCATTGATGCGGGTCACATCCTCGACCTGCACTGTGATGGTGCGCACATAGCGCTGGCCGAACAGGCGCAGCATGCCCGTGGTCAGCGGCACATAGATCACATCGTCCTGGTCGGCGCCCCAGGGGGTGGCGCCCTTGGGCGTCATGATGCCGATGACCTGGAAGGGAATGTTGTTCAGTAGGATATACTTGCCGATCGGATCGCCGCCTTCGAACAGGTTGTTGACGATGGTCTGGCCGATCACCGCCACCGGCAGGTAGGATTTCACATCCGCATCCGAGAAGAAGATGCCTTCGCCGACCGGCCATTCGCGCGCCTGGGTGAAGGGCGCGGTGGTGGCGTTCACCTGGGTGACATAGTCGCGGCCATTCGCGCGCACCGTGACGTTGCCGGTATATTCCGGCACCGCGGCCAGGATGTTGTGGATTTCCGCGCCGACGGCCTCGGCATCCTCGGCGGTCAGCGTGGCCGTGACACCGCCCGACTGCCGGATATTGGGCGCGCCGGGACGCACCAGCAGCAGGTTGGTGCCCATCGCGGTGATGCGGTCGAGCACCTGCTGCTTGGCGCCGTCGCCGATCGCCAGCATCGCCACGACGGATGCCACGCCGATGATGATGCCGAGCAGGGTGAGCAGCGTGCGCAGCAGGTTGCCATGCAGGGCCTGCAGCGCCATGCGGCCGGCTTCCAGCGCGTCGAAGGCGGCGAAGCTGCTGCCGCGACCGCGTTCAGGCTGTTTCGGAGCGGTCTGCGGTTGCAGCGGCGTTTCATGCTGCACCGGCTGGTCGGCGACGATATTGCCGTCCTTCAGCTCGATGATGCGGTTGGCCTGCGCCGCCACGTCATGATCGTGGGTAATCAGCAGGATGGTGTGGCCCTGGGCATTCAGCTCGTGCAGCAGCCGCATGACCTCTTCGCCGCTTTTGCTGTCCAGCGCGCCGGTCGGCTCGTCGGCCAGGATCACAGCGCCACCATTCATCAGGGCGCGGGCGATCGAGACGCGCTGCTGCTGGCCACCCGACAGTTGCGTCGGCCGATGGTCCAGGCGGTCACTCAGGCCCAGCATGGTCAGCAGCTGTTCGGCACGTTCGGTGCGCTTGGCGCGCGGCAGGCCGGCATAGATCGCCGGCATCTCCACATTGGCCGTGGCGCTCTCGCCGGGCAGCAGGTTGTACTGCTGGAAGATGAAGCCGAAGGCCTCGCGACGCAGCAGGGCGCGGGCATCGGCATCGAGGCCGGAGGCTTCGTTGCCGTCGAAGCGGTAGCTGCCGCTGGTCGGGCGGTCGAGCAGGCCGATCAGGTTCATCAGGGTCGACTTGCCCGAACCGGACGTGCCCATGATGGCGACGAATTCGCCGGGATAGATGTCGAGCGAGATGCCGTGCAGCACCTCCACGGCCAGTGTACCGCGGTAGAAGGTCTTGCGGATGTCGCGCAGGGCGATGATCGGCGCCGGCTGCTGCGTCGCCCGAGTCTCGCCGCCGGGAGACATGACGTTCATGGTCAGAGACCCCTGGTCATAAGCGGGGCGTACGCGGCGGGCCGCCGGGCTGACCCGGAACCGGTTTGCCGGCGACGATGTCGATCACCACGTCCTCGCCTACCTTCAGGCCGCTGCTGACCGCGGCATTGACGCGGTTGCTGGCAGCGACCTCGACGGTGCGGCGCACCGGCTGGCCATTTTCGATCACGCGCAGGCCGAACTTGTTCTTCGCATTCGGCAGCGGACGCAGGGCGGCCATCGGCACGACCGGCAGGTTCTCGGCTTTCGAGAGTACGAAGAAGACCTGGGCGCTCATCTGCGTCAGCAGGTCGTTCTCCGGATTCTCGACGTCGAACAGCGCGGAATAGAGCACCACGTTGTTGACCACTTCCGGCGTCGGCAGAATCTGGCGCAGGCGGCCTTCACGGCGCTTGTCCGGCTTGCCCAGTGTCGTGAAATAGGCCGGCATGCCGATGTTGAGCTTGGAGACGTCGGCCTCCGAGACCTGGGTCTTCACCGTCATGGTGTCGAGATCGGCAATGCGCAGGATGATCGGCGCCTGCTGGTTGGCGTTCAGCGTCTGGCCCTGCCGCGCGCTGATATCCACCACAGTGCCGGTCATCGGCGCATAGATCTTGGTGTAGCCCAGATTGGCCTGGTCGGATCGCAGCGTCGATTCACCCTGCTGGATCTGTGCGTCCAGCACGGCGATCTGCGCCATCAGCGATTTGCGTGCGGTCTCGGCGCTGTCATAGGAATCCTGGCTGGTGGCGCGGTCGGCCAGCAGCTTCTTTTGTCGCTCGAATTGCCGTTCCGCAAGACCAAGCTGCACCTGCTTGTCGGATTTCTGCGCTCGCAGCGCCAACAGGTTGGCCTGGTCGGCGGCGACGCGCGCCTCGTAGAGGGTGGGATCGATCTGCGCCAGCAGCACGCCCTGTTCGACACGCTGGCCGAAATCGACGTTGATGATCTTGAGCTGGCCCGAGACCTGGGTGCCGACATCGACATAGTTCAGCGGCTGCAGCACGCCGACGGCCGAGACGGTGTCTTCCACGCTGCCCAGCGCCACGGTCTGGGTGCGGAAGGCGGGCTTGGTGTCGGCGCGGGCGGACCAGAACCACCAGGCGCCGCCGGCAAGAGCGGCAGCGGCGATGGCGACAGACAGGAGCAGGCGAGAGCGTTTCATGACCTGAGGATATGGGCTGTTTTTACGACTAAACGGAAGAGGGAGCCGAATCCTGCGGGATGCGGTTTCTGGACAGACACTGTTGCAGCTAAGTCACGTTCTTGAGAATAAGGATGAGAATCAGTTGCAGTATTAAATTCGGTAGTGATATTTCAGCTTCACAAACGTCACGGGCGCCGGTGTCACGGTGGCCTTTGGAAGGGGAGTTGTCGATCCGCTGCAGTGTCAGTGGAGTGTATTAAATAATTGTAATTCCTTGAAAATTTACTGGGTGGCCATGTCCGCCTGCCCCGCGGCCCGCCTTCCGGCGGAAGCGTGTCTGCCCAGCCTGCCAGCTTGCCCAAACCTGTGTCTCACCTGAGGTAAGCCATGTCTGCATCTGAAGTCGTTTCTCCCACGGTCGGTCGTCTGCGGCTGACCCGCGTCTCGCCGCGTCTGCTGTCCGCCGCTTCGGCCGCCGCCCTTGCCGCCACTGCCCTGCCGGCGGCGGCCCAGCAGGCCAATCCCGCGAACCCGGCCCAGCTGCCGGCCATCTCGGTCGAGGGCCAGAAGCCGGTGCGCACGCCCGATCCGGCCGAGGACTACAAGATCGACCGCGTGCAGTCGGGTAAATATACCGAGCCGCTGCTTGATACGCCGCAGACCATCAATGTCATCCCGCAGTCAGTGATCGAGGAGCGTGCCGCGAGTACGCTGAAGGATGTGCTGCGCACCGCGCCGGGCGTCACCGCGCTGGGCGGCGAGGGCGGCGGTCC
>Ga0209675_1001951_pt1 | contig 11135 bp, 9 predicted proteins | sample AraplaCol_mLB_r2_2_FD_184280 | JGI IMG/M metagenome (GOLD analysis project Ga0209675, IMG submission 184280) | Arabidopsis root microbial communities from North Carolina, USA - plate scrape MF_Col_mLB_r2 (SPAdes) (version 3) | ecosystem: Host-associated > Plants > Roots > Endosphere | place: USA... | reverse complement strand
GATAGAACGGCTCGATGACCTTCAGCAGCACCTTCCACGGCACCACCTGCTCCATCTCCTCGAGAAACACCTCTCGCCGCGTCTTCTTGCGCTTGCCCGCGTACTCCGCATCAGAAAAGCTGAGCTGACTCATCGCTTCGATTCCTTTGCTCGACTCAACGCGTCACAACACGATCGGTGGACTTGTTCAGACCTTCCCTAAAGGTGGTGTGCAGTCCGCATTTAGAGTTGGTTGACGTGCGCGTCGAGGCGGGCGTGCGAGAACATTGCTTTACCCGGATGGGGCATTCGAACCCGCCAGATTGCACCTGCCAATGAATCGACAATGTGTAGGTCCTGGTTGTCCGGGCCGCCAAAGGCGACGTTTGTCCACACGCTGCCTTCAGGCGACTCAGCCAGGTGAGTCGGGCGGCCCATCCGATCGAAGCGCCACACGCCAATTCCCGGATGAGCGACCACCAGCCCACCCTCCGCATCCAGCGCCAATCCGTCCGGCCCGGCTATGCCCCCGCTCAGTTGTATGAACAGACCTACCTTGCTCACCCCTCCACCTTCCATGAGCGGTACGCGCCAGATCGCGTTGGCCCGGGTCACGGCCAGATAGATCTGCGTCTCATCGGTGTTCATGACAAGGCCGTTGGGACTTGGAATGCCACTAAGCGAGGCCGCAAGGACGCCTTCTGCAGGTTTGCGGAACAGCCTCCCACTTTGGTCATGCAGGCCACTTTGGCCTTGGTCTGTAAACCACAACTCGCCATTGGCAGAGAAGAACAGGTCATTGCAGCCGCGAAAGCCTTCCGAGTGCAGTCCTGTTACCAACTCTTCAGGCACGCTCTCGCCAGGTGCCAACTGAAGGATTCCGCGTCGATAGTCGGCGATGAAGATTCCGCCATCACGATGAATCTTCAGCCCATTGGGCCATCCGTCGTAGTCACAGTGAAGATGCCATTTCCCCGCAGCGCTGATCCGAAAGATCCGCCCGAACGGGAGATCCACGACGTACAGGGTCCCGTCACGGTCGAAGCTTGGTCCTTCGAGAAAACATCCCAGCTTTCGGCCCCGCATGTTGACGCGAGCCCATGCAGATTCTGCTGGCTTCCTCCACTCCAGGGGCAGCGTCCAGCAAAGCTCGGCCTTTAGATCGGAAACCATCAGCTGTCTTGCTTGAAGCCAATCCGCTTCACGATGGGCCCCCATTGCGCTAGTTCGGTCTTGAGTTGCGCGGCAAGCTCATTCGCTTGCGTCGGCCGCACCTCCATGCCCTGAGCGCTAAAGGTGGCTGAGGCTTCCTTGCCTGCCAGCGCCTGACCCATCGCGGCGTTGAGATTCCGCACTTGGCTTTCGGACGCCTTCGCCGGGAGATACATTCCAATCGACTCGCGGATGACGAGATCCTTGAATCCTGCCTCCACAAGTGTGGGAACACCAGGCAGGAACCTGCTGCGCTCGGAGCCCATGGTTGCCAGGATGCGCAACTGCTTCTGGAAGGGAACCACCGTGGGCACGGTGCCAATGTACGAGGGAACATTGCCCCCGATCAGGTCGGTCACCGCGACGCCACCGTTGGAATAGCCCACGTGGGTGAGATTCACACCGGCCCGTGCCCCCAGCTCCATCCCCGCAAAGTGGATCTTCGAGCCAGTTGCACCTGTTGCGAAGCTCGCTTTCGAAGGGTTTGCCCTGCACCAGTCCACGAACTGCGGTACCGTGGTGATGCTTTCGGGAACAGCCGGCCCAACAGCAAACGCCAAGTCCACAGTTGCGCAGTTTCCGACTGGCTGCAAATCGGCTACAGGGTCATAGCCAAGATGCGGAAAGGTGTGCGGATAAACCGAAAGCACAGTCATGGGGCACACGAGCATTACAGAACCATCGTTGGGGCTTGCTTTCGTCGCTGTGACTGCCAGCTGGCCGCTTGCACCAACCTTGTTCTCCACGACGAAGTTCTGACCAGTGATCCCAGCCAAGCCTTGGCCGAGAACTCGAGCTACAACGTCAGTGGCCGTACCGGCAGCAAACCCGACGTAGATCTTCCTTGCGCCGCCTTGAGCGAACACGGCACTCGTCGGCAGCGCGGCGCTCGCCGCAATGATCTTGAAAAGATCTCTTCTGTGCATGCTGGGTGTCTCCATTCGAATTCCATCGCGCACTGATGGGTTCGCTTCAGTCTAGGTGCGTGCACCGCAGAGCAAAAGCGAGAAATAGCGATGGACGCATCGGAATACTTTTCACGATTCGGCCACTGGCCGAAGCCAGCATGACCCGCACGTCGATGAATCTCTTCCTCGCAGGAATGCTTCGACGAGCCGAAAAGTCGCTTTTCTCGCGCTGCTAGGCCTTGGAGAATCGATGCAACGCAGGCTCACTCGTGCCTGAGACGTCCCTTGGAGGCACAACCATGAGCGAGAACTTCACTATCAATCCAGTCGCGGCTGCTCCAAGCAGTTCCTTGATTGAGGCTTTTCAGAACGTGCCCACCTCGCATATCAGTGACAACCTTCGAAGGCTCGAAGGCATCGTTGGCTTGCGCAGGTTCCACCGCTCGCGCAAGCTGATCGGTACTGCGGTCACGGTCAAGTTGCGCGCGGGCGACAACCTGCTTACCTACAAAGCACTGTCGATGATGTCGCCCGGTCACGTACTCGTCGTCGATGCTGGTGGCACGACTAGCAATGCGATCGTTGGTGACCTGCTCTTGGCCTATGCGCAGCAACGCGGATGCGCTGGATTCATCGTGGATGGAGCCATTCGCGACTCAGCAGCTTTCGCGGCGGCCGACTTCCCCTGTTATGCGCGTGACGCAAACCATCGAGGGCCCTTCAAGACGGGGCCGGGTTCCGTGAATGTACCGGTGAGCATTGGCGGCCAGGTGGTTCAGCCGGGCGACATGATCGTTGGCGATGAAGACGGATTGGTGGTCTTTCCCGTTTCTGACGCTGAGCGACTGATTGCGGCCGCTCAGCGCTCCGCCGCCAATGAGCGGGCAATCCGAGAGGAGATCCTTACTGGCAACGTCCGCCAGCCATGGATGGACAAGATGTTTGAACAGCACGGCATCGCCTGATGCCGCCACAGGCTCCACAGAAGCGTGCGCTTGCGGCGCATCACCTGAACAGTCCCAAAGGATTCTCTTGGACTCAATCTGATGGGGGTGCCGCTACCAGGTTGGACTGGACCGGGCGAATCCGTTCCTCTTCATAGTAGCCGCCATACTCCGTATAACGCAGGAAGATGCTCTCGCAAGCGGCACATCTCCAGACTGAGCAAAGGTTGTACGGGTGCCAGCCCAGCGCTATGGGCGCATTTTCGGACCACAGGTTGGTCCCGTCGGGATGGTATTCGTCAAGGCGATCTGCCGCATCGTCCCTTCGCAAGGAGCCTATCATGGCGAGATGGTCCGTGCGCATTGCCCCAGAAACTGCTTCCCACCCCGCCCGCCACAGGGCTGCGCAACTTGGGCATCGCTGCCGACGCTCTGCCTCGAGAGCGAGCGCGCGGAGGTCATCTTCTGAAAGGTTAACTGTCATAGGAACGAGTGTTAGGCCTTCCACCCCGATGCACGCCTTGGCATGCACGATGGGATACGACTCTTCAATACTCTTCGTGGTGCTGGGCCGCCTCTGACTTCATCACCTTCGTCGGATGCGTTTCGATGGCGGCTGCCTTAAGACGCGCGAGTAGTGCCTGGACCGGGTGAAGCAACTGGGCGCGATCCATGAGTTCCGCTTGGCAGCGGCATGAGTAGCCTGTCGCAACCAATCGTCCAGCGAGGCTGGGGTTTGTCACCATTCGCCCCCAGCTCTGGGCATAGATCGCTTCAGATGTGCTTCGATTCGATAGCTCATGGCCGTAGAGGCCGGCCATGCCACAACAACCAGCCGGCTGAATTCGAAGCTCAAGCCCAAGCCGCTGGAAAACAGCAATCCAGCTGCTTGTGGCGGCCGGGGCATTGGTCTTCTCGGTGCAATGGGGCAACAGTGTCCAGGGGTTGTTGACATCGACCTGCAAGACTGGAAGCTCACCTAGACGCCGTGCCAGCCACTCCTGTGGCAAGGCGACTTGCGGCGCGAGGTTCTCACCCAGCGCCTTGACATACTCAGCTCGATAAGCGAGCGTCATTGAGGGATCGACTCCCACCAAGTCAACGCCGGCGTCTGCCAGTTCGCGAAGCATCTGCCCATTGCTTGTGGCAGTACGCTCGAACCGCCCCAACATTCCGAGGACGTGTTGCGGCTTACCGTTGGGCTTGAACGGAGCGACCCAAGGGATGAAGCCAAGACGTCCGATCAACTCAATGAAATCGAGTACTACCTCGCTGTCATAGAAGGAAGTGAACGCGTCCTGTACAACAACTACGTGTTTTCGCCGTTCCGTGTCCGACAGCGCGTTGAGAGCTGCCGCCGAAGCGACGCGCACCCCGCGTCTTGCCAATCCCGATTGCAACCGGCCCGAACTCAATTCGGGAAGTGCCACAAGCCCAAGGCGACGGAGTACCGCACGCCCAAGCCGGCTTTGCGTGAGCGCATTTGAAAGGCGCGGCATCAAGGCAATCGCCGGGAGAATCTGCTCGAGCGAAGCGACAAGTCCATCCTTGGCGGGCCGCAGGTACCTGCCATAGTACGCTTCTAGAAAGCGCGATCGGAATGCAGGTACATCCACCTTGATTGGGCACTGGCCAACGCAGGACTTGCACGAGAGGCAGCCGTCCATTGCTTCTTTCACTTCGCCCGAGAAGTCTCTCTCTGGGCTGGCGATCAGGGAGTTGAACGCACGCTGAGGAAAAGTGGACCACCGCTTCCACACGCCGTGTTCCCGCGCCTGTGCAGCTTCTTGTGCGGGATCTACCTGGTGCTCCGCCAGGAGCTTGAGCCACTCGCGCATCAAAGACGCTCGGCCCTTAGGTGAATGACGCCGCTCCCGGGTCGCCTTCCAGGACGGGCACATCAGGTCGTCCGGATCGTAGTTGAAGCAGGCGGCATTGCCGTTGCAATGCAGCGAGTCGTGATTTGCCTGTCGAACGATAGGAGGAATGCGCCGATCGGACTGGCCGCGTGTGCCTACTGCGTCGATGCGGCTTAGCGAGTGCCCCACCGGAGCGGCGATCTTGCCCGGATTGAGCTGATTGTTCGGATCAAAGGCCGCCTTGACCTCTTGCATGCGCGAATAGAGGGGGCCGAAGAACTCTGGTGCGTACTCGGATCGAAACCCCTTCCCATGCTCCCCCCACAGTACGCCGCGGTACTTGCGAGTGAGCTCGAACACTTCGTCAGAAACCTCCCGAATCAGCTTCTCCTGATCCGGATCCTTCATGTCCAGCGCCGGCCTCACATGCAGGCACCCGGCATCCACATGCCCAAACATGCCGTACACCAGGCCCCTACGGTCGAGGGCAGCGCGAAACTCAGCGATGTAGTCAGCCAAGCACTCGGGCGGTACTACCGTGTCTTCGACAAACGGCATGGGGCGCGCCTCGCCCTGCATGTTCCCAAGTAGGCCCACGGACTTCTTGCGCATTGACCAGATGGCAGTTGCGGCCTTTTCGCCATGGGCGACGGTGTATCCGCGCCGGCCCGCATCTGACATGCCCTTGGCAAGCTCAGCTTCGACTCGAGCTAGCTTCTCCGCCAAGGCGTCGTCGTTCTCCGCAAGGAATTCGACGATGTTTACGCCTTGCGCTGGGCCCTCTGGATCGTCTGGGAAATAGTCCTTCACCGTCAGCCAGATGGCGTCCTGGCGCGCCAACGCCAAGACCTTGGCATCGACGGTCTCGCTGGAGGCAGCCTCCAACTTCATCAACGCCCCCGCGTCTCTAAGAGCTGCGTCGAACGTGCTGTAGCGAATCGCGAGCACGGCGGTGCAGTGCGGTATCGGTGTGAGCCGAATCTTGGCCTCTGTGACAAATGCCAAGCTGCCTTCAGCACCGCATAAGACCGAATTCAGGTTGAACCGACCTGTGTCATCACAAAGATGTACGAGGTCATACCCAGTGACGCAACGATTCAGCTTTGGGAATCTCTCCGCGATCAGCTCAGCATCATTTATCCGAATCCGGTCAAGAATTCGGTGAACATCGCCCACACGATCACTTCTTTTCTTGACATTCTCCAGCTGATGCGCGCTTAGCGGCAGCGAATGCCACTCGGTTCCATCGAGAAGCACGACGCGGAGTTCCAGTACGTGATCGCGGGTCTTGCCGTAGAGCACCGAACCTTGACCACTCGCATCCGTCGCGATCATGCCGCCGATCGTCGCCCGGTTGGAAGGCGAGAGCTCCGGAGCGAAGAACAAGCCGTGCTCGCTGACGGCGTCGTTGAGCTGGTCCTTAACCACACCGGCCTGAACCCGCGCCCATCCCTCCTCTGGATTCACCTCCAGCACCCTGTTCATGTGCCGGGACAGATCAACGGCGATCCCGTTGGTCAGCGATTGGCCGTTCGTTCCAGTACCACCACCGCGCGGGGTGAAAGAGATCGTGCTGAATCTTTCCTCGCTGGACAGCTTGGCTACGCGGACAACGTCAACGTCGTTGCGCGGAAAGATGATGGCCTGCGGGGGAACCTGGTAGATGGAGTTGTCCGTCGCGAAGACAGTTCGATCCGCATGAGTCTGCGAAATATCCCCCTCGAAGCCACGCAGGCGCAGTTCCGAGAGAAATTCTGTATAGAGCGAGGCAGGCGTGTCCGGCGCCTTGAGGAAAGGAATCACAACTTCGCTCTACGTATCATTGATCTCAGTCTGCCAAAGGAGCAAGGCCCGCCTGTTTCAGGGCATCGTTCAGCCAAGGCGAAACAAGTTCGCCACGAGCAATTTCATCCAGACGTTGCTGCTCGGCAGCAATCTTTGCGTCCGCAGCGTTCAGCACCGCTTCGACTTGGTCACGCGGTATCACTACGACACCATCAACGTCGCCGACGACAAGGTCGCCCGGATTGACGGCGACTCCACCAACGCACACGGATGCGCCAAGACGGCCGGGTAGGCCCTTCGTCGGACCACAAGGATTAGTCCCCGCAGCGAAGATCGGAAAGTCGCCTTCCGACAGGGACGCCGTATCCCGAGAGGCAGCATCGACCACGAATCCGCCCAACCCAGCTTCGCGAGCTTGAGTAACCATGAGGTCTCCGAACAATGCGCAGTTCGCGTCGGCCTTCCCGTCAACAATGATCACGTCGCCCGGCTTGGCTACGGCGAGGGCAACATGGAACATCAGGTTGTCGCCAGGTCGAACCTCGACGGTGAACGCTGGGCCTGCAATCTTCATCTTCGGATTTAGCGCGCGAACACGTGCATTCAAGGCGCCTCGACGGCCTGCGACATCGCATAGGATGGCCGCCTGGTAACTGCGCGCACGGTCAACAAGTGCAGCGCTAACACGTGGAAACTCGGCTGAATCTTTGTAGGTCATATCAGAACTCGTAAGGACTGCTGGAAGCGTTGATGTGGATTGGCCCGACGCTCGGCTTACTTGGCGGCGGCTACGGCCGTAGCCGCATCTCGGCGCCGCAAGAATTCACCCCAAACCTCGGGGTTCACAAGCCTCGGCGGCCGCTCACCTTTCAGCATCTGCACGATCTGCTCCGCCGCCATCGAGGCCACATTGCGTCGGCCTTCATGCGAGACGCCGGCCGTATGAAACGTGGCGACAACGTTGTCGAGCTCGAGCAGCGGGTGATCTAGAGGCGGAGGCTCTTGCATCCAGACATCAAGGCCCGCACCGGCCAAGTGCCCAGAACGAAGCGCATCGGCCAGCGCCAGTTCGTCATGGACCCCGCCGCGAGCGGTGCTGATGAAGAGCGCACCCTTCTTCATGGCTGCGAAACGAGCCGCATCGAAGAGGTTGAGGGTGTCGTTGTTGCGAGGGCAGTGAAGCGACACGATGTCAGCAGTGCGAACCAGCGTCTCCAAGTCCACAGGCTCGGCGCCGCGGTCGCGAATCTCCTGAGCCGTCAGGTAGGGATCGACGGCCAAAACTTGCATGCCAAAGGCCTTGGCCAGCGCGGCAGTCCTGCTGCCAGCATGGCCGATCCCGACGATTCCGAGAACTTTGCCGCCGACGTCGTGCCCCATCAGAGATTCGCGGGTAAAGCCTCTCTCGCGGCGCAGCTTGCGGTCAGATTCCACAATCTTGCGCGACACCGCCAGCATCAGGCCGATGGCCATTTCCGCAACAGCGGGTGAATTGCCACCGATCTGACTTACGACTGCGACCCCCGCCCGAGTGCAGGCATTGACGTCAACGGTGTCGAAGCCTGCACCGGTTGAGGAGACGCAAAGCAGTTGCGGGCACCTTTCGAGCAGCGCGGCATTGGCGTGAAACTGCAAAGGCAGCTCATCCTTGGCCGCTGAAATCTGATAGATGTGAGCGTTGGCAAGCGCATGCCACGTTTGCCGATCGTCACCTTGGTGTCGTCCAACGCTTAGTTCGATGTTTGGCTCGCGCGCGAGCCTCTCGTCGAATGCCGGGTTGATCCACAGATCAAGGCGCGAAACACGCCATGGGTTCGAATCGTTCATGTCTATGCGCTCTTTGGCTCGCACGAGTTGCTGTTACTGCTTAGGCAGGGACTTCGCCAGCTCTTGGAGAGCCTTGGTGTTGCGCTCCAGAGACTTTTGCCATTGAGCTCCGGGGAGGTAGGCGAGCACGGGCGCATCCGAAGACGCGGTGGCGATGAACTCAGGATCCTTCACCGCCGCAGCGATGGCCTCATCGAGCTGCTTAATGACATCTGCGGGTACGCCCTTCGGTGCCGCGAAGCCCCGCTCGGAGGTCATCACCACCTTTACGCCGGACTCGATCGCGGTAGGCACGTTGGGCAGCGCCGGCGATCGCTTCTCACCGAGCTGGACTACTGCATTGACCTGTCCGGTGCCGTTGTTGTGCAGCTCCGGCACTTCGCCCGCGCTGACAAGTCCGTAAGCCAGGTGACCGCCCAGCACGTCGGTCTTTTGAGCGGCGGTGCCCTTGTATGGAACAGCATTGAGTTCAACCTTGGCCTCTCGAGTCAGCAGCTGGAGAGCAAGATCCCCATTGGTGCCGACGCCGTTGTGGCCAAAAGTCAACGAGCCGGGCTTCTTCTGCAATTCGCCGACGATCGCCGGCAAGGTTTGAACCGGGTTTTCGTTCCGAGTAACGATCACGTTCGGGTCGTCGACGACGCGGGAGATCAGGGCGAAGTCGCTGGGTTCATATTGCGACTTCTTGGACATCGGCACGTACAAGAAGCTCGGCACGTTGATGACCGCCAGCGTGTAGCCATCCGGCTTCGCGTTCTTGGCGTATGCGTTGGCGATTTCGCCTGAAGCACCCGGCTTGTTCACCACCACAAATTGAGCCTTGGGACTCAGGCGCTTCTGCACAAAAGGCAGGAGCTTGCGCGCCATGAGGTCCGTGCCGCCGCCCGGCGCGAAGCCAACGACGACTTCAATTGGCTTGTCATCGGGCCACGCAGCGTACGAAGAGTGCATGACGCCCAGCGCGACGGCGGCAGCCGCCAGGGCTTTCATTCTGAGAGTGCTCATTTATGTCTCCTGAGTTGGAGACCGAATCATCCGCAGGGCTGACAAGTCGCACAAGCGATTAATTCGACAGTCCTATTATTCCTTTTTCGCCTTTATTGAGACGCAGCCGCTTGCGACGCATTGATGCTCGCCCTGATTGCTCGACACATTCGTATTCCGATACATTGGGATGTCGAATAAATCGCTTGAGGGAATCTTAGGACCTCGCGAGCATCTCGACTCGGAGACGACACCATCATGAGAAGTCTTTTGGGCCGACGTTTGTCAGAACCACGGCCAGTCAAGCATCCAGCAGAACTCGCGTCCATGGGAGCAGTACGCCATGACACTGAAACAGATTGAGGCGTTCTACTGGGCAGCGAACCTAGGCAGCTTTAGCATCGCCGCGCTCAGGCTGCATGTCACCCAATCGTCGTTGTCCAAACGAATCGTCGAGTTGGAGGAGACGATTGGAACGGTCCTGTTCGATCGCTCAACCAAGCGCGCCAAACTCACGGAGGCCGGACAGCGTCTGGTTCCGCTGGCGGGCAAGATGCTCGACCTCAAGGAGCAGTTCCGCGGCGAGTTGTTGACATCCTCTCATCTCACGGGCATCTGCAAGTTCGGTGTGAGCGAGTTGGTCTCCTTAACTTGGTTGCCCGAATTCACCCGAATCGTGAACAAGGACCACCCAGGCCTCGTTCTTGAGCCATACGTTGACCTTGCCCGAAACTTGGAGCGCAAGGTTCAGCGCGGCGAACTGGACTTCGCCGTTGCGCCAGGGCCGGGCTCAGGAAATCAAGTCAAAGCGACAGTCGTCGGTCGGGTTGACTTCACCTGGGCCGCAGCGCCTGGTCGCCTTCGCAAAGGGACGCTACTGCGCAAGGCTGAGCTCGAACATCATCCGGTCATCACTATGACGGAGGGCTCCGGCTTGACGCGAGCGATCGAGGTCTGGTCTTCTGAGCAGGGCATCACCATGCAACGCAGCCTCGGTTGCAACAGCCTCATGGCAATCGTGGCACTTGTCTTATCCGACATGGGGATCAGCTTCCTGCCCATCCAATTCGTCCGGCCCTGGATAGAGGACGGGGCACTTATTGCATTCAAGAGTAGCCCGCCCCTTCCTAGCCTGAACTACTACTTCTTCAGGCGCGATGACGACAACCGCTCCTTGCTCGACGCGATGCAAGCCTACGTCACCCAAGTCGCAGATTTCGACGCTGAGCCGAAGGGACTAGCGCCGCTGGTGAAGAGTCGTCGAACGAATACAAAGGCAGTCGAATAAATCGCTTGTTCGACTACGAGTGAGTTGGGAAGATCACCCTCTTGGGTCTATCAAGGTCCCGGTTGGCAAGGCATCTGTTCGCGCGGTCTTGCAGCATAGGAAGCTTCGCGTCGCAACCTGGTGACCTGCTACGCCGGATGGTCTGGTGCTGACAGCCAAGCCATCCCCGCCGGCGCGTTGGCCCAAGTGGGCTGCTGCCGGTTTGGTTGACACCAACCTAAGCTTTTTGAGCTTGTTCGAACTGTACGGGACTGACGTAGCCGAGCGTCGAATGCCGGCGCATGGGGTTGTAGAACCGCTCGATGTAGTCGAACACATCGGCCCGAGCTTGCTCCCTGCTGCGGTACAC
>Ga0209675_1001939_pt1 | contig 11173 bp, 11 predicted proteins | sample AraplaCol_mLB_r2_2_FD_184280 | JGI IMG/M metagenome (GOLD analysis project Ga0209675, IMG submission 184280) | Arabidopsis root microbial communities from North Carolina, USA - plate scrape MF_Col_mLB_r2 (SPAdes) (version 3) | ecosystem: Host-associated > Plants > Roots > Endosphere | place... | reverse complement strand
CCGACGAGGATCGGTTTCGCGCATGTCAGCGGCGTGACATGTGCCGGCGGATTTCTTAGCCCTGAATTAGCACGCCGCGATGTACGACGAATTGCAACGTGGCTGTCACGCGGCACGCAGAGCATCACGCCGCCCGACCACCGGTCTGGTTCATCCACACCTCATAACTCCACACATGATGACCCCCTCCCAACGTAGCAGCGTGTCCGCGCGCACACGCAAACTCGCACGCCACCTCACCCCCTGGCCCACCGCCATCGCCGCGGCGGCGATGATGGTTGCCTGCGGCGGCGGCGACAACAGCGGCCCGGGCTTCTTCGGGTTCCCCTCCGGCGGCGGCAACACGGCAACGACGACCACCTCGGGCGTGGTCACCGGCAGCTACTACCGCAACGCCAAGGTCTGCATCGACACCAACAACAACGGCCGCTGCGACACCGGCGAGGCCAGCACCACCACCGACGCCAACGGCGCCTTCACGCTCACCGGCCAGGGCGCCGTGGTGGCAGAGATCGGCACCTCGAGCAAGCGCTTCGACCCCGACACCCACACCGAGACCCCCGTCACCCAGCCGCTGGTGTTCCGCGCGCCGGCGGGCGCCAACGGCGTGGTCAGCGCCATCACCACCGAGCTCGTGGCGCTCATGGACGCCAACGGCGGCGACCTTGCCGCAGCCCGCACCGCGCTCGCCGCACGCCTGGGCGTGCCCGAGGCCCAGCTGCTGGCCGACCACAACAAGCAGACCGATGCGGCCGTGAAGACCGCGCTGCAGAACGAGATCGACCAGGCGATCGAGCGCATTGCCGAAGCCGTGGCCGAGGCCGGCGCGGGCGGCGACGTGATCGCCGCGCTGCGCAACCGCTTCGCGCTCGACCAGATCACCAACGTGGTCGTCATCTACGCGGAAAACCGCGGCTTCGACAACCTGTACGGCCTGTTCCCCGGCGCCAACGGCATTCCCGGCGTGAATCCGACCTCGTCGACCACCACGCCCGAGCCGCAGAAGGACTTCGACGGCGCCACGCTGCCGACGCTGCCGCCGGTGTGGGGTGGCGTTACGGCCGCCGGCCAGACCACCACGATCACGCAGGCGCAGACCGTGGGCATGCCCAACAAGATGTTCCAGATCGACGCCGAGGCGGGCTTCTTCAACACGGGAACCGTGGTGCCGCAGACCGTGATCTCGCGCGACCTGGTGCACCGCTTCTACAACAACCAGATGCAGATCAACGGCGGCAAGAACGACAAGTTCACCGCCTACTCCGACGCCGGCGGCCTCAGCATGGGCTACTACGACGGCAGCAAGATGCAGCTGTGGCAAGTGGCCAAGAACTTCACCCTGGCCGACAACTTCTTCATGGGCGCGTTCGGCGGCTCGTTCCTGAACCACCAGTACCTCGTGTGCGCCTGCGCGCCGCTGTACCCCAATGCCGACAGCGCCGACTCGCCGGCCAGGAAGTCGATCTCGGCCATCGACACCGATGCCAACGGAAACTTCGTGCGCCTCACGCCCGCGGCCGACGCGCCGACCTCGGTCCTCAACGCGGCTCCGAAGTACCTGAACGACAGCACCATCACGCCGAAGGACGCCGCCGGCAACTTCTACGCGGTCAACACCATGCAGCCGCCGTACCAGCCCAGCGGCAACGCACCGGCGTCCGCGGACGGCAGCAAGCTCTTCGCCGACCCCACGGCCGCGACCACGCTGCCGCCGCAGACGCAGACCACCATCGGCGACCTGCTCACCGCCAAGGGCCTGAGCTGGGCCTGGTACGGCGGCGCATGGAAGGACACCACCGCCATCGCCACCGGCGACCGCAAGTTCCCGGCTGCCGTGCCGCCCGCCGCGCAGACGCCGAACTTCCAGTTCCACCACCAGCCGTTCAACTACTACGCGGCCTTCGATCCGAGCGCCCATCCGGACGCCCGCGCCGCCCACCTGAAGGACTTCGACGCCGACTTCCTGAAGGACGCCGCCGCCGGCACGCTGCCCGCCGTGAGCTTCTACAAGCCGCAGGGCAACCTGAACCAGCACGCCGGCTACGCCAGCGTGGCCGACGGCGACGCGCACATCGCCAACGTGCTCGCCAAGCTGCAGGCCAGCCCGCAATGGAAGAACATGCTCGTGGTCGTCACGTACGACGAAAACGGCGGCTTCTACGACCACGCCACCGTGCCGAAGGGCGACCGCTTCGGCCCCGGCACGCGCATTCCCGCGCTCATCGTCTCGCCGTTCGCCAGGAAGGGCTTCGTCGACAAGACCCAGTACGACACCGCTTCCACGCTGCGCTTCATCACGCACCGCTGGTCGCTGCCGCCGCTGAAGGGCCTGGTCGACCGCGACGCCGCACTCGTCAAGAACGGCGGCCACCCCATGGGCGACCTGACCGGCGCGCTGGTCTTCAGCAAGTCCTGAGCGTGCAAGCCCTTCGGGGCTCGAACGAACCAACGGGGCGCCTCTTGCGGGGCGCCCCGTTTTTCATCGGGCAGCGTCAGCCCGCCACGACGTTCGCGCCGCGCGCGTAGTGGCTCGGCGCTTGCCCCACGTGCCGGCTGAACGCCGTGCTGAACGTGCTCGCCGAGGCATAGCCCACGCGCTGCGCCACTTCACCGATCGCCAGGTCCTGGCGGCGCAGCAGGTTCCTGGCCAGCGCCATGCGCCATGCCAGCAGGTATTCCATCGGCGGCAGGCCCACCGCGCGCGTGAAGCGCTCGAAGAAGGCCGAGCGCGACAGCGCCGCCTTCTGCGCGAGCTGCGTCACCGTCCATGAGCGGGCAGGGTCTCGGTGCAGGTGGCGCATGGCCAGCGAGAGCCGCGCATCCGCCAGCCCGCGCAGCAGGCCCGGCGGCGCGTTCTCGTGCGACGACGAGCGCAGCGCCTCGATCAGCAGCACCTCCACCAGCCGCGTCAGCACCAGGTCGCGGCCCGAGCGGCTGTCGCGCGCTTCCTCGCCCACCAGCTTCACCAGCACCGACAGCCGCTCCACGCCGCGCACATGCACCAGCGCCGGCAGCAGCGACACCAGCAGCGCCGCGTCGGGCGAATCGAACATGAAGTAGCCGCCCAGCAGCCGCACGTCGGGCCGCCCGCCGCGCCTGCCATGGCGGACTTCGCCGGTGGGCGAGGGCGCGACCTTCGGGTCGATGTGCACCGGCGCGGCCGGCTCAAAGCCCGACATCGCGAAGCCCGGCGTGGCCGGCATGAGCACGAAGTCGCCCGCCTGCAGCGCCACCGGCGCCTGCCCATCGACCGCCAGCAGGCAGCTGCCTTCGAGCACCGCGCAGAAGCTCGGCTGGTCGTAGTTCGAATAGCGCACCGCCCACTGGCCGGCGCCGCTGATGCACTTGGAGAACACGGCGCGCGGCTGCAGCAGCGCGATGACTTCGGACAGCGGATCGTTCATGCCGGACGCTCGCAAACGAATGGTGGACGCTGCATTGTAGAAAGTCCGGCCGCTGCCGAATATCGTTCCCGGACCCCTCCAACCACCAAGGACAAGTTCATGAAAACCGTGCTCATCACCGGCTGCTCTTCCGGCTACGGCCTCGAAACCGCGCGCCATTTCCTCTCGCAAGGCTGGAACGTCGTCGCCACCATGCGAACCCCGCGCGAAGAGCTGCTGCCGCGCTCCGAACGCCTGCGCGTGCTGCCGCTCGACGTGACCGATGCCGCCAGCATCGCCGCCGCGCTGCAGGCGGCCGGCCCCATCGACGTGCTCGTCAACAACGCCGGCATCGGCCTGCTCGGCGCCTTCGAGGCCACGCCCATGGACACCACGCGCGAGGTGTTCGAGACCAACACCTTCGGCACGATCGCGATGACGCAGGCCGTGATTCCGCAGTTCCGCGCACGGGGTGCGGGCGTGGTGGTCAACGTCACTTCCAGCGCCACGCTCGCGCCGATGCCGCTGGTGGCCGTGTACACCGCGAGCAAGACCGCCATTGAAGGGTTCACCGCCTCGCTCGCGCACGAGCTCGAAGCCTTCGGCGTGCGCGGGAAGCTGGTGCAGCCCGGCTATGCGCCCACCACCCGCTTCACCAGCAACGGCCAGTCGCGCATGCAGGGGCTGATTCCGGAGGCCTACGCGCCGTTCGCGCAGAGCGTCTTCGCGTCGTTCGGCCAGTTGCAGGCCGTGACGGAGCCGTCGGATGTGGCGGAGGTGGTGTGGCGTGCCGCGAACGACACGTCTGCGCGGCTGCGGTATCCGGCGGGTGCCGATGCCGTGGCGCTGGCCGGAGCGAGCTGAGGCGCCGCAGGCCCGGGCAAAGCCAGGGTCAGGCGATCATCGATTCTAGGTCGGAGGCCAGTTCGCGGGGTGCCGGCATTTCCTGCACCACGTCTTCCGTGATGCCGATGGCTTCGGCCGACTCGGCCGGCCACACGTGTTGCGCGTCGCCGATGCGAAGGCCTTCGCGCTCCAGCGCCACGCGCCACACCGCCAGGTGCAGCACATTGGCCAGCGGGTCGAGCTGCTCGGCTTCCATCGGGTTGGCAAAGCAAGACAGCGCGCTGATGAACTCCGGCGCGAACTCCCAGCGTGCGGCCAGCCGCGCGCTCACGTCGCCGTAGTGAAAGCCGAACTTCTCGCGTTCCACGTCGAGCCGGCCCATCAGGTCGAACGGATGCGCTTCGTTGAGTTGCGCCATTTCTTCCTTCATGGCGCCGGACATGATCAGGTGGCCGATGGCATGCATGCTGCCCACCGTGAAGGCCAGGCTCTGGTCGACCCGGCGGGTCTTGCCCGCGAGGTAGCGCGCCACCGAGGCCACGCGCAGGCTGTGCGCCCAGAAGCTCGGCAGGTGCACGCCGTGCACCTTCTGGAAGGTGCCCGTCAGCCCCGAGCTCACCACCAGCGAGCGGATCGACGAGAAGCCCAGCATCTTGATCGCGTCCTGGATCGACAGGATCTTGCGGCGCACGCCGAAGTAGGGCGAATTGGCCATCCGCAGCACCCGCGCCGTCAGCACCTGGTCGAGCTCCAGCTTGCGGGCCACTAGGTTGATCGAGGCGTCTTCGTCGCGCAGCAACTCGATCAGGTCGAACACCACCTTGGGCACCGTGGGAAGCAAGTGGCTGTCGGCGAACAGTTCGTCCAGGGTCATGGCGATTTCGGGTGTGATTTTCTGCAGCCCGGCATTTTGCTGCAACAAGCCTGTTACATGTGGCCCGCCGCTCGAATCGGGCATCTTCGCCCTGCGGCTGTGCAGACTTCCCGCAACAGATGCTGCCGAATAGCCCGATCCCGGTATTGCGTTCCGGCGCAAGTGCGTCTACCTGTTTTCAGGTAGGCCGGGGCAAGCCGGCGCAGGTGGGATGCGGCATACTGCCCACCCCCTGCAACTCCCCAAAGCCCGCTGAATGGAAAACGAAGTCGACTCCCAGGTACTCGCTGTCATCAATGAGAAGCGACTGTCAGGACCACGGCTCACGCCCGTCGAAATCGTTGCCAAGATGGGTGTGTTCGACGCGCGCGACAAGCCGTTCGACCATGCCTGGCTCGCCACCGGCGACAACGTCATCGCCACCATCTGGGCCGAATGGGTCAACGTGGGCTCGGGCGGCCGCTGGTTCTACCTGGAGTCGCTCGACATCCACCACCGCGCCGGCGGCGGCGAGCGCAGCGCCCAGCAGGTGCAGCGCGCCAAGGACCGCCTGTCGCTGCTCAAGCGCACCTTCGATGCCGGCACCAGCTTCCGCGCCGTGGTGCAGACCAACCGCATCGCCATCCTCGAGACCGAGAGCAACAAGGACGCCAAGGTGTCCACCCGCGTGCGCGACGACGAAGAGTGGCACGTTGCCAGCTGGGAGCCCGAGCAGAAGGTCGCCGTGCTCGTGCGCGGCCCGCGCGGCTGGACTCCCACCGACGCCGAAGTGCTCGCCGCCCGGCAGCGCGGCAACGTGCCGCAACCGCTCTCGGCCTCGGCTTCGGCCGATGCCGCACCTGCAGGCGACGACAAGCCCTCGCCCGAGGCCGTGCAGGCCGCCGCCCTCGAATACGTCGTCAAGCACTTCACCGGCTACGGCTACAAGGCCGAGAACATGACCGGCAAGGGCTTCGACCTCGAAGTGTCCAACGCCAAGGGCCAGACCCTGCTGCGCGTCGTCGTCAAGGGCACCGCGCCCGGCGTGCCCAGCTTCAAGCTCAGCAAGGAAGAAAGCGACTGCTCCAAGCGCGAGCCGCTGTGGCGCCTGCTGGTGGTGACCGATGCGGGGAGCGGGGTGGCGCAGCACAAGATCTACAAGCCCAACGAGATCAGCTCGGCACCGGGCCACGATCCTTCCTGATCTTTCCTGTTCGTTCGTTCGTTCGATCGATCACGAACGGCACGCGGCCATGGTGCTGCCGCGTTGCCCGATTCATCGCTGATTCACCGTCGTCTTCGACGTTGGCTTTCAACCGGACGCCGCGCTTTTGCAGCGCGGCTCCGGTAGCTGACAGAGCCCCAACTGTCATGCTTTGTGTCTCGCCGCAGCGCCACGGCAGATATCCCACCGATTCGAGAAATCCTCGACGAAATCTTTTCTCTTGCGCGGCTTCGCTTCTCTAAAGTGAATGCCCCTGCCGCAAGACGCCTCGCCTTGTGGGCGACGAACACCGTGAAAGGAGCGCTCCCCGAAACGACCAGCCAGTAGCAATCAGATAGGCCGCCAGCCTCACGGCGGGTTGTCGATGCGCTCATGCATCGATGCGAAGGTGAGGTATCAAAGGCGACGGCCAGGGCGCGCAAACACCCTGACCGTCTGACCACATGACGTGCCCAACTTTGGAAAGAATGCACACCACATGGCTAAGCGAATTATGGCCGGGCGTTCCACGCCCCAATCTCCCCGCCGCACCCCCAGCGGCCCCACCGTCCCCACCCCGGCCACCCTCGCGCCGGACGAAGCCAGGGACCTTCTCGAAATCAAACTGGCGCAATTGAACTCATTGCTTTGGTGCTGCTACGGCGACGGCAATGGATGGTTCGAGGAAGCGGGGGAGAAGCACCGGGATTACATGCTCTGGATTGCCGCTGATTTGGCGAGGGAGGCGGAGATGTTGTTGGAGGTGAGTGGGAAAGGGTAGGGGAGGCCGAGCCGTGATCGGCTGATGGCCTTGAGGCATTCCACACAAAAAGAATGCTCTGGAACTTCCCTCTTCGCCAATGTCGTGGCGAAGAGGGTTCCCATGCCAATCCCGAAATTGTTTTACGGGCTTGGTGTGTGAGCCGTCGCCTTCCACACTTGCCGTCTGTGATTCCCTGTTCCGGAATCCGCGGCCTCCTTGTTCTCCACAATGCAGTGGATGCACATTGCCATCGCAACAAGGTGCATGGACTTCCGCTATGCGGAGGAAGCGGACGGAGATGGGTCGAGGCTAGACTTCCGGGTTCGGCCAACAGCAGTCAGTCGCGAGAGCCGCAGAAATTCGGATATAGCGGACCTTCGAATGTCGGCTAGATTTTCGGGTGACTCGCCGTACCTCACCGTCGCCCATGTTTAAACGCGCCCTGAGCCTACTTCGTCCTGCCGCACCGCTTTCGGAGCCTGCTGAATCTGTTGCTCCGGTAGCCCTCGCAGAACCGAGCCTCCCGCTTTCGTTGGAGGCCCTGTATGCGACGATGGCTCCCTACCATCAGCAGAAACGGTGGTTGGACCTATTCTTCGAGTTCCTCGTTCTCGACGTGGTGGGTCAGCTTCCCGCCGCGACGCAGGAATCGATATCCGCACTGATAGCCAAGCATCCGGTCTTCTTCGCGGATACGGAAGGTGACTGGCGAAGGGGCACCAGGAAGGCGCTTCATTTGTCCGAGACCATCGACATTGCAATCCTCGACCTCTGGTTCGGCAAGAGCGCTGAAGCGAGTGCAGAAGGCTGGCTCTACCATCCATGGAGCTTTGCCAAGGACTTCTATCAGCAATATCTGGCTGACGGTAGCCGAGTCGACGTTTGGGAAGGTGACGCCTTTGAACTGGCGAAGGCACGAATAGCCGCCGCGCAGGCAGTTTCCGGGCACTGAGGCAACAAGGGCTTCTTTCCAAGGCCGCGATTGGCACAGAACCGGCCGTTCAACCTGTCGGCACAATGTGCAAAGGAAAAATTCGAGGTGAACCAAGATGCGCGAGGAAGATGAAGACGCGGATGATGGGCTATCGCACGCCGAGGTATCAGCGGCGAATCGTCGGCTGACTCGGGCTTTGGGTGATGCACTCGGACTTGATGATGCAGGAAATACAACTGCAGCAGTTGCCAAGCTCAGGAGCTACTTGGAAGATGAGACTTCCATTCAACATCGTGACATTGCGCAATCGGAAATCTCGCGCATCCTTGCCGGTGATGCGCAGTGACTTACTGTTCCCGGCCAAGAGCGGTCATCCGCCTTTGTGGCAGGATTCACATGCTCTTTAACCTCGACGTGTCGCATGAACCGAATCGATATGCCAGTGGGATTTTCGTGATCGACCAGTTGGTTGACCTGGCCGAATGCGAGGCGCTTGTTCGGCGAGGTGAAGAAAATGGGTTCGAGGCGGCTCCCATAATCACGGCTCGCGGCACGCAGGTGGACGCTGCGACACGAGACAACGACCGCTACGTCTTTGATGATTCGACACTCTCAGAGGCGCTCTGGCTGCGTGCCCGAAGCATGATTCCCGGCGCGATAAACGGGCGCAAAGCGGTCGGTCTAAATGAACGCTTTCGCCTCTATCGCTACAGCCCAGGCCAGCGCTTTAAGTGGCACTCAGACGCACCATTTCATCGACCGAACGGGGATATCAGCCTGCTGACATTCATGGTCTATCTGAACTCTGGCTATGAAGGCGGCGCGACTCGATTTGAAGGCGCGAAGGTCATGGGCAATGTAGGGCAAGCGTTGGTCTTTGAGCATGGCCTGATACACGAGGGTGCTGAGGTCCTGAAGGGCATCAAGTACGCGCTGCGCTCGGATGTCATGTTCGGACCGCGCTGACCCTCCAAGGAAACAGAACGGCCAACAGCGGACCTTCGTAATGGCCGCCTACTCTCTCGTCATAAGCATCATTCACCTATGAAGGCGTACGCAGAAACTCGACGACGCGGACCGGATTTCTTCGTGAAGTACCGCCTTTATCCTGCATCCGAAGGTGGACGGGAAGTCACGTTTCAACATCTCCGCTGCGATTTCATGTACGCCGGCGATGATCCACAGAAGGATGGAATTTTCATGATCCATCCGGAGTTCCTTAACGAACACAACGTACCAATTGGAGAGGATGTGCTCATACCCCTGACAGGTAGGGCTTCAATGTGGATCTTGAGCCCCGAGATGCGCTCCGACGTCCACAGATCCCGAGCCGCCGTGGGCGTGCGCGGGCACTTCATGGAGGGCGCGAGAAAAGTTGCGGACGTGGAGATCGACGCCATCGCAGGCCTCCATGAAGACCCTTCCACATAAACTTAGCGAAGGCTACAGGCGGCCATAAGCGGGCGTACGAACATGTCTGCTTCCGGGTAGACCGCGCATTGGCCGAGCGACCCGATCTACAAGTAAGTGGTAGGGTTCCTCGCCCGGGCGTCTGTAGCGCCGACTGTTCGGGCCATGTTCACAAAGGGAGTGAGCAATGCGAGCAGGTTGGAATCCGGCACGTAGAAACAGGAACATCGGGACGAAAGCGTACGGACATGGCTCGGACAACAAGCTTGTCATTCCAGAGTCCTGGCGTGAGGCCAAACGCTTCTATGAGCGTTTGGATTCCTACGTTGTCGTCAAGCGGCGGGTTGCCGACAACGACATGACATTCATGATTGAACCCACGCGCCCTGGGTGGTTCTATCCGTGCACGATCGAAGACGTCTGCTGCGCGCTTTCGGATCTTCCGTCAGCGCACGTCGCGAATTTCAGCTTGATCGTCATGCGGCAGCCTACTCGTAAGCAGCGAGTGCTCAGCCCGGTCTGGGGTCGAGCCGTCTTTGTGTTCGATGCCCCCGACTACAGTGGCGCCGCTATCGTCCTAGAGTCACAGAATGATGAGCCATTGGCTTGGCCGATCTCTCTCTCGCCGGAGCGAACACGAGAACTTGACCGGTTGCGCGCGGATGGCCATGAGGTTCGCAAGTCGAGGCGTCGGTTTGAAATTTCCACAACGCCAGACAGCCTCCGAAACACGGTGCTCTATCGGACGCTGCTCCATGAAGTTGGCCACCACGTTGACCATTCGCGAAGGTCTGCAGAGGAGTGGCAGGGGGCGACTTCAACTGAGAGGGAGGACTTTGCCCATCGGTATGCTGCAGAGATGCGGGAAAGGCTTCAGGATCTTGGCGTGATGCCGTTCGCTCAACGGATCGGCGATGGAGCGTTGTTGGAGGACGGCCTAAGACTGGAATGGTTTCGGGCAGCCCGCTAGCGCCATACCAAAGGGTCGAGGTTTGCTTTTCGGAGTTGGATTCGAGGACTCGAATGTCGCTGATGGGCCCAATAGCGACGGCCAAACGTCGCGTGCCAGCGACCGCAACCAGCCTTGAGCAGACATGCAACGAGAATGAAAACCGCAATACGGACTGGGAGAGCGCAGATCTATCAGGTCCAGTGGTTCGGGCCAAGTTGGAATTGGTGCTGTACGCGTGGAATGCGGTAGCACTCATTGCAACCTTCCCTCACCTCTGCGGCATATCCTTCACCGAGTACCCAAGGCTGATAGTCGCATCCTCCGGAATCGCCGGCATCGTCGCATTCCAGGCCTGCCAGTCCGCCCGCATCGCGGCCAGCCGCTCCGGCTCCTTCTTCGCCAGGTTCGCCCGCTCGCGTTCATCGCCGGGAATGTTGAACAGGTACTCGTTGCCGTCCACCTTCAGGTACTTCCAGTCGCCGTCGCGCATGGCTTCCTGGCCGCGGTGGTTCATGCGCCAGTGCAGGGGGCGGCGGAAGCTCTTCGACGCGTCCTTGAGCACGGGCATGAGCGAGACGCCGTCCAGCGGGTAGTCGAGGTGCGCGGCCACGCCGGCTGCGTCGAGCATGGTGGCAGACCAGTCCATGGTCATGCACAGCTGGGTGCTCTCGCCGCCCTTGCCGATCACGGCGGGCCAGTGGGCGATCCATGGCACGCGGATGCCGCCTTCGGTCAGGTCCATCTTGCCGCCGACCAGCGGCCAGTTGTCGGAGAAGCGTTCGCCGCCGTTGTCGCTGGTGAACACCACCAGGGTGTTGTCGGCCATGC
>Ga0209675_1001938_pt1 | contig 11178 bp, 8 predicted proteins | sample AraplaCol_mLB_r2_2_FD_184280 | JGI IMG/M metagenome (GOLD analysis project Ga0209675, IMG submission 184280) | Arabidopsis root microbial communities from North Carolina, USA - plate scrape MF_Col_mLB_r2 (SPAdes) (version 3) | ecosystem: Host-associated > Plants > Roots > Endosphere | place: USA... | reverse complement strand
CCACCGCCTGCATTCAGCCCTCGTACAGCGGTCTTTGCAGCCGCATTCAAGCGTTTCCTTGTCCGAACCGTGAATGTACGGTTTGGTACATTTTGTCGACGCGAAAATGTACGAACTGGTTCATTCTGTCAACCGCGTCGCCATGATGCGGCGCAGCATCGCCGTTTCCGGTTCTCGGTTACGAGCAATCCGTGTTACTTTCGTGTGCAGAATGTACCATTTAGTACATTCAAAAAATGCAGATATAAAATTGGAGGAAACATGATCAGGACACTGCTGCTCGCTGCCGCAGCGACACTTTTCGTGGGCGCCGCGCAAGCCCAGATGCAAGGACCGCCGCTTGCCGACAAGTCACTGCCGGTGCGAGTTGAACTGCATCCGATCCACACGCTCACCATCAGCGACAGCCAGTTCTTGGCCGGCGACTCCAAGGGCAAGGAGACCGTGCTGGGCGGTGAACTGAGCATCGCACAAGGGACAGGCCGACTGCCGGTCGTGGTGCTGATGCATGGCTCGGGCGGAGCCGGCGCGAATACCCAATACTGGCGCCGTCATTTCAACGGCATGGGTGTTTCGACCTTCATCATCGATGGCATGACTGGCCGCGGCTTCACTGGCGTGGGCGAGAATCAGGCCCTGCTCGGCCGGCTCAATTTCACGCTCGACATCTACAGGTCGCTTGAGATTCTGGCGAAGCATCCCCGCGTCGACCCCAACCGCGTCATCCTGATGGGATTCTCGCGCGGCGGCCAGGGCGCGCTCTATGCCAGCGTGGAACGCTTCCACAAGCTGTGGAACCGGAGCGGCATCGATTTCGCCGCCTATATCGCCTTTTATCCTGATTGCGGCACCACCTACCGCGAGGATGGCAAGGTGGTGGCGCGGCCGATCCGCATCTATCACGGCACGCCTGACAACTATAATACGGTGGCGAACTGCAAGCCCTATATCGACCGGCTGAAAAAGGCCGGCACCGACATCCTGCTGACCGAGTATCCGAATGCGCCGCACGGATTCGACAATCCGCTGGGTGCCAATCCCGGTGTGCCGACGCGGGCCGACCAGTCGGTGCGGGACTGTAAGATTGTCGAGAATGATCAGGCATTGTTGATCAATGCCGCCACCAAAGCGCAGTTCACCTACAAGGACGACTGCGTGAAGCTCAGCCCCATCGTGGGCCATGATCCGGAGGCGACCCGCGCCGTCACGGCGGCGGTCAGTACCTTCGTCCAGGACGTGCTGAAACCCTGACGGATGCCCGGGCCGGCCGTATTTTGGCCAGTCCGGGCCAATCGCGCTTCAGTCGATGATGTGATAACCGCCATCGATATACAGTGTCTCGCCGGTGATGAGCCGGGCCGCATCATGCGCCAGAAAAGCGGTGGTCATGCCGACATCGTCGATGCTGACCAGGCTACGTGATGGTGCGGTCTCCTGCGCCTTGTTCAGCAACTGATCGAATTCAGGGATCCCAGATGCGGCTCGCGTGGCGAGCGGCCCCGGGGAAATCGCATGCACGCGAATGCCCTTCGGTCCCAGCTCAGCCGCGATATAGCGGACCGCACTTTCCAGCGCCGCCTTGGCCACGCCCATGATGTTGTAGTTCTTCACCACCATCTGGCTGCCGTAATAGGTCATGGTGAAGAGCGTGCCGCCGCGCTTCATCAGCGGTTCGGCCAGATGCGCCATGCGGATGAAAGACCAGCAGGAGATGTCCATCGTGGCCAGGAAGCCGTCACGCGGCGCATCGACCACACGGCCATGCAAGGTTGCCTTGGGCGAGAAGGCAATCGAATGGACGAGGAAATCCATTTCTCCCCATTGCTCGGCGATCCGCTCGAATACCGCCTCCAGTTGTCCCGGCACGCCGATATCCATCGGCATCACGATCGGGGCCTCCAGCGCACGCGCCAGCGGTTCGACATGCGGTTTGGCCTTGTCGTTCAGGTAGGTGACCGCCACCTCGGCGCCGAGCGCACGAAATGCCTTCGCACAGCCCCAGGCGATCGACTGGTCGTTGGCGATACCGACAACCAGCCCCTTCTTGCCCTCCAGCAGCCTGGCCTTCACCACCGGAAGCGCGGGCGTCTCTTTATTCATTCGATGCCGCCAGTCGGCTGACCGCGCCGCCAATCAGGTCCAACGTATGCCGTGCGATCATCAGTTCCTCGTTGGTTGGGATGACATGGAGAGCAATCCGACTGTCCGCCGTCGAAATCCGCAGGGCGCGCCTTTCATTCGCGGACGGATCGATGCGCGCGCCCAGCCAGGCCATGGTGCCGGCGATGCGCGTCCGCATCTCGGGTGAATTCTCGCCGATGCCGGCGGTAAAGACGAAAGCATCCAGACCGCCAAGCGCAGCCACCAGCGTGCCGACATTCAGGCCGATGCGATAGACGAAATGCTCCAGCGCAAAGGCGGCAGCCGGGCTGTCGCTGGCCAGCAGGGCACGAACATCATTGCTAACGCCAGACAGGCCCTTCAGGCCAGAGTCCTTATAGAGCAGATCCTGTACCTGCCCTACGCTCAACCCCCTCTCCGACAAGAGGTAAAGCACCACGCCGGGATCGATCTGACCGCAGCGCGTACCCATCGGCAGGCCATCCAGGGCGGTGAAGCCAAGCGTGCTCTCCACGCTGCGGCCGTCCAACAAGGCGCAAAGCGATGCGCCGCTGCCCAGATGGGCCACGATTACCCGCTTTCCGGCCACCTCCGGTACCACCTCGGGCAACCGGCCCGCGATATATTCGTAGGACAGGCCATGGAAGCCATAACGCCGCACGCCCTCGGCATGGAAATGCACCGGGATCGCGTAGTGATCCGCCACAGCAGCATGGCCGCGATGGAAAGCCGTATCGAAACAGGCGACCTGCGGCAAATCCGGCCGTCGCTCCAGGAAAGCCCGGATCGGGGCCAGGTTGTTCGGCTGATGCAGCGGCGCCAGAGGAACATAGCGTTCGAGATTGGCCAGAACGCGCGCATCCACCCGCACAGGGCGGGCATAGTCCGGACCGCCATGCACCACGCGATGGCCGATGGCGATCAGGTTGCCAACCTGGGTCTCCCGCAGCCAGACGCCGACCAGACGGGTGGCGGCCTGCAGATCGGCAACCTCGGCCGGTGGATAGGTCCGGTCGATCAACTGCGCGCCATCGCTGTCCGTCGCACGCAGTCGGGGCGACACGCCGATCCCCTCCATCTGGCCACGGACCAGCTTGCTCAGGTCGCCGTCGTCTATGCCGAAGACTTCGAATTTGAGGCTAGACGACCCCGCATTGATGACCAGGACGATGTCCATGGCGATCACGCCAATGCCGGAACCGCGGCACGCCGGCGGGCTTCGACGAGCAGAACACCCACCGCGCAGGAGGCGAGGCGTGTGCGTACGGAATCCGCGCGTGAGGTCAGGATGATCGGCACTTTGGCGCCCAGCACGATGCCGGCGGCATTGGCTTTTGCCAGGAAGGTCAGGTTCTTCGCCAGCATGTTTCCAGATTCAAGATTCGGCACGACCAGAATCTGCGCCCTCCCCGCCACCGGAGATTCGATCCCCTTTATCTTCGCAGCCTCTAGGTCGATGGCGTTGTCGAAGGCCAGTGGGCCATCGAGCAGGCCGCCGGTGATCTGGCCTCGATCGGCCATCTTGCACAGGGCCGCAGCTTCAATGGTCGAAGGGATTTTCGACGTGACTGTCTCCACGGCAGAGAGGATCGCCACTCGCGGTGTGCCGAGCCCCACCTCCCGGTGCAGATCGATGGCGTTCTGGATGATATCGCGCTTGGCATCCAGGTCCGGCTCGATATTGATCGCCGCATCGGTGATGAACAGCGTCTCAGAATAGGTCGGCACGTCCATAACGAAGACATGGCTGATTCGCCGTGCCGTGCGCAGGCCTGTCGCCCCAGCCGTGACCGAACGCATCAGCTCGTCGGTATGCAGGCTGCCCTTCATCAGCAGCTGACCCTTGGCCTCGCGGATAAGCTCCACCGCCCTGGCGGCGGCGGCCTCGCTATGCGGCGCATCGACAAGCTCGAAAGGCGATATGTCGACGCCACTTTTTTCCGCTGCCGCCCGGATCTTCTGCGCCGGACCGACCAAGACCGGCGTTATGAGATCATGCTCGGCAGCTTCCACCGCGCTGCGCAGTGAGTGGTCATCGCAGGGATGCACCACCATGGTCACAGGAGTAACGGCCTGCGCGGCGCGGGCGATCAGGGCGTCGTATTTTGTATGCGACGATATCTGGGGGATCGGTTCTGAAAGCGCCATGGCTTGCCTTTCCGTCTCAGCTATTCCGATGCTTCCTGCAGGCCAGCGCCACCCTCCTGGGTCGAACGCAGGTCATTACCGGCATTGAACAGCGTGATGATGCGACGCCAGCGCCGTTCCGCCTCCACCGAAAGTTCACCCGAAGCAGTCAGAACCTCGCGCAGGGCGGCCAGTCCTTTACGGCGCATATCCATATTGGCCGGCAGCAGGTCAGGAATGGCGGCCAGCGTCGCCTCCTGGTCAAGCAGCAGCATCAGATACTGATCGCGGATCAGGGCCTTGAATTCCGGAAGCTTGAGCCGTGGCGCACTATCCTGCATGGCGCGCAGGCGCTTGATCGCGGCAAATCCACGCTCGTCCACACCACCCTTGACCATGCCGATATACAGCAGCGCCCGCGTCAGGCATTCGCGCAGCCCGCCGGTCGCGATCCGCGGCTTCAGGGCCTCGATACGGGCCTCCAGAACCTTGCGGTACAGCATGGTTTTCCCGGCCTTGCGTTGTGGACGGTCATCCGCCGGATCAACACCGACCGCGGCCTGCAGCAAGGGCGAGCCATAGATCGACAGGAAGGTCGCCTCGGCCATGGTTTCCGTCACATTCCGCCATGTATCCAGTGCGGTGACGATCTGCTGCGACATCAGATCCTGGCATTGCAGGAAGGGATTATCCGCCGTGGCCGGCCGGCGCTCCTTTCGCACGGTGCCGGCCATCTCGCCCATCCAGACCATGACCGGGTTTTTGTCGGAAAAGATTTCATACTGCAACCGCAGCGGATGCATCCGTCGTGCCTGCTCGGCCGTCGCCTCCGTCACCGATGCGCGCACCAGCGGCTGCATGAAGGTGCGATAGAGCGCAAGGTTTATCTCCGACACGCGCGCCGCCGTGGCAAAACGGCGATCGTCCTCGGCATCATTGCCTCCGAGCGCACGGATATCGTCGAGGGTTCTAGCCTCACAGCGCATGATCCATTCACCAGCCACCAGATCTCCGCCGACGGTATCCGCGGTCTTGGGTATGAGAACGGCCTGATAAAGACCTGGTGGCAGCGTATCGATCAGATCGATATTGCTGGAGAATTCGTCATGCTCCTTGCGAGCCACGCCGGCGGACACGAAAATACCCAGATGCCCCACGTTTTCGTGAATCGTGTAGACGATGGTCTGGCCATGGGCCCGGATCTCCTCGACCGTGTCGTAGAGATCAAGTATCCAGCCCAGCGCCTGCTGGGGCGGCGTGATATTGTCTCCCTTCGAGCAGAAGACGACGATTGGCGCCCGGATGATGCGCAGGTCGAGCGCGGTGCCCTCTGCCGTCTTGATTTCGCCAGCGGTCAGATGATTTCCCACAAACAGTTCGTCGACGATGAACTGGATTTCCTCGGCATTCAGGTTGACATGGCCGCCCCACCATTGCTCGAATTCCAGGTAGCGCGGCGCCTCGGTATCGATCTTGGAATAAAGATTGTATTGCTTGGTCCAGAGCGTATTGGCCGGATTCTGGTTCTCGAAATTCTGCACCAGCCAGGCGCCGTCGAATTTGCCATGCCCGAGGTCGCCGGTCAGCGCCGTCAGCCAGCTTCCCCCCAGCAGGCCGCCGCTGTAACGCATCGGATATTTGCCGTGAACGCCGCCCCAGTAGGATAGCGGCGCGCCAGCGATGATCAGAGAGCCGAAGAGCTCCGGCCGCAAAGCCGCCAGCATCATGACGGCCCAGCCGGCCTGGCAGTTGCCGACCACGCAGGGTTTGGCCTCGGCCTCGGGATGCAGGGCGATCACGTGCTCAAGGAACTGCGCTTCGGCATGGACGATATCCGGGATGGTCTGCCCCGGCATGGGTTCCGGCAAAAAGCCGATAAAATAGCTGGGATGACCCGCCTTCATCGCGACGCCAATCTCGCTGTCGGCCTTGAAGCCGCCGATGCCCGGACCATGGCCTGCACGCGGATCGACAATGACGAAGGGGCGTTTCTCCGGATCGATGACCACGCCTTCCGGCGGCACGATCCGGACCAGACCATAATTCACTGGCCGTTCAAGCTTGCGGCCATCCATCACCAGTTCTGTCGTATAGATCAGGACATTCGGCGCTGTCTGAGCGATATGGTCGCGATATTGGTTCCCGCGCTGACGCATGACGTCCCAAAACAGGACATTCCGCTGCGCCGCATCGGTCATGTATTCAAAGGCTGTGGAAAGCGCACCGAAAAGAAATTTGTTCGCGCTTGTGGAAAGCTGATTCACGGGAGCACTCATCACAGCACCTCCAGTATCTTTCCTGCATCACGGCCTCTGCCCCGGCCATCCGCGGCGTAGCATACTCCGGTGAAACTGCAGTGACGTGCCCGATTTTTTCTTCCGCATTTCACATGCGATGCGACGTAGGCAGCGCTATCAGCGCCGAGATTGGCGCCAATATCAACACCGACTGGAACGCCGATGAAATTATGATTCCAGAATTGGCTAGGAGCGTAGCAGCGTGTTGTAATTCCTGGCCGCACCGCTCAGGGGAGCAGGAATGAAAGGGATACTGTCGCCGATGGAATGGCCCGCGCCTGCTTACCGGATAGGCAATCGCACAGGACTGGACCAGTTGTCAGGTATGCGACACGGATGACATTTATCCGCATCAGGCCCCGTCATGTCGATCCGAAGCGCGCCGGCTCCCCTGTCTGTTTGGGATGTATGGGGCTGAGAGCAACCCGGCGGAGGCGGTTCGGCATCCCAGCCGTGGGGGTCAGGAAACCTCAGTCCGCAATCGCAACCGACCCGCCTGCACCTCTTCGTCGTAGTAGGCAAGATCGGTCTCGGAATCAATTTCACCCCACCCGGGGGCCGTCGGAACCGTTCCTATCCGCTCGCCAGCCTGAATAAGCCGCGAAAGCAAGGAGGTCATGTCGAGCCGATCGATCTCCCCGGCTGGCAACCGATCCAGCAAGGACCGTATCCGGGCCCAGCCGGCAGGACTGAATTTCAGCAGCCCCATATACTGACCTTCAACTTCTGCAGCCGCTTTCGGCCGACGGCCGATCTCCACAAGTTGCCCACCGGCATCACGCCGGAAGGTCTCTGCGTCCGACAAGGGATCCTCAAAGCGTGCGCTCCACAGCGTCAGCCAATCCGGATCATAGGAAATCGCCAGGTCGTCGATACCTGCGGCAAGACTCTCAACCGTTTCCTTCGGGTAGAATATGTCCGCGTAGGAGACAATACATGCATCTCCGCGCAACCATTCATCCGCTACCCGGAGCGAGGCGACCATATTACTCTCGTTCCAGCGTTCGTTCCGGAACAGCCGCAATCCTCTGCCTTCGAGCTTGTGGCCCATATAGCCCGACACGATCGCGACGTCCTTAATCCCGGCGCTGCGGATGGCGGCAAGCTGCAAGTCCAGAAGCGCATGACCGGCCAGTTCGACCAGACATTTCGGCCGATCTTCCGTCCTGATCTTCATACGACTGCCGCGGCCGGCGGCCAGAATCAACGCCCTCATCTTGTCGCTCCGAAGACTTCGCGGAACAAAGCTATGTCCTCGCTGTGGTAAGGGGCTTCGCGTTCTGGATGCCAAAGGATTCCTGTGATGGGTTCACTGGCATGCCGCATCGCCTCCACCGAACCATCTTCTGCGATGGCCCAGCTGGAAAAACCTTCTGGAACAGCAACGGACCAGGTGTGATAGCTGTTTACATCGCGCGTGGCGCCGCCATCGATACGGATCCTGTGCCGCGTCCCCGCATGGCCCGCCAGACGGCCGAGATTGGCGCTGAAAGCATCGGCGACAACCTGCATGCCGCGGCATACGGCCAGGATGGGGAGCTTCCGCCGGCGCGCCCAGTCGATCAACCGGCGCTCCGTTTCGTCGCGCTCCGGTGCATCCCCGCCATAGCCGGCCAAATCATTGCCGCCCGTCAAGACAAGGCCTGCCGGGCTCACTGCCTCTAGGAGGTCGCAGGCAAGTTCGGGGTGGTTGGGAACCGGGAATCCGACGAGGTCACAAGCCGACAGGAAATCCGCCCAGCGCTGATCCAGCGCATCACGGCGTTCGTTCCGGGCGGCAACGATGTCAACTCTCTGCGTGACAGCAACAATCTTTTTCATCGCAGGATGTCAACCCGGCGGTTCGCGCAATCAATGCGCAAGCGGCGGGCAGCCTTCCACGCCGCATACATTGCCTCTCCCGCGCCGATGACGGCCGGCAGGCCCAATTCGCCGGCCCGGATGGCCATATGCGAATTGATGCCGCCATAGGCGGTTATGAACCCGGCCACACCCTGAGAGAAAATCCAGTCGAATCCCGGATCCGCGCTCGGAATGACGACGATGGCCCCCTTCAGCAGATCCGGCGGCGCGGTGTGCGGCATGACAACCGCTTCGACAACACGTTGCGTGACAAAATTGGGATCCGCAGCCGGCACCTCGAATGACCACACGTCATCGGCGCTGGATATCAACGGTGGCAGGTTCAGCCTCAGCGTCTCCTGATACCGGCTCCGGCCGTATGCGATGCTGTTTCGCAGCACTTCGCCGACATCACCACTGGCCACATAGAGACCTTCAATCGTGCTCGCGTCGAAGAACGACATGTCCTCACGAGACAGTCCGTGGCGCTGTCCAAGATCGGCAAGCAACTGCAGTACCTTGCTGAGCGAGCGCGTGAACACGAACTTCGCCTGCTCCCGGCCTTCGATACCGGCACGGATGAAATCGAACAGGCCGACAACATCCATATTCAGGCCATGCTGGCCGACAAGATCCGAAATCTGCCGCATCTGGGCGAGAGAGAGAGCAAAGCCAGCCACTGCCTGCGGTACATCAGACACTGTTTCATCACCGCCACCCAGATAGACCTCGGGGGCCTCGTCATAGCGGAGCGACAGAATGTCATAGGTTCCGGGCCTCAGATGACCGTATCGCGCCAGGAATTCAGAGCGCGGCAATTGTTTCAGGTCACGCGCCATCCGCCCCGAAACAGAATCGACCGTTCCCATGAAAGCATCATATTGCTGTCGGTCCAGTACGCCGACGGCGACCAGCGAGCGTAGCATCTGGACAGCGATGAAGCCGGCACGGGCAAGACCGGCAAAAGGCAAGGTTCCGTAACGCTTGCAGTCTTCAAGCAACCAGTAAATCTTCTCCAGAACATCCATATCGGAATTGGCGATATTGTCCTGCCGCTGCGCAAGATAGGCGATCTTCTCCACATCGCCACGCCACAACCCCGTCTCGCCATGCACGATCCGGTTTGTCAGGCGACGTAGACTGTCCTTCAGGGTCGCCGCATCATCGGCAGAGAAACCGCGCGATAACAGTCGGCTCAACCGTTCGTCGATATCGAATGCATAACAGGAGAAAACGATTTCAAACTCGACCTTGTCATGCAGCGTCGGTGCGCCTGACAAATCCTCGATATAGAGATCGACCAGCCTGTCGGCCAGGTCGTCACCAATATCACTGGGAATAAACGAATTGAAACTGACGCGGACATCGATATAGGGCAGCCCGTGGAATGACCGCATCAGCGGAAAGCTCCGCAGGTTCCGGTAGCCGTAATTGTGACGCTGATATGCCCATACGCTGTCGGTTACCAGGTTCCGGTACAGCGACAGGGCGAGCGGGCGCGGCCGAATACCGATGATCTCGGCCGGGTTCCAGTCCGGCATGACGCCGAACAGAGTTCGTCGCCCGCGCAGATATGGGTGCGGTTTATTGGCTTGCGCAATTTTTTCGGCAATCGACTTCAGGATCGCTTCATGCCGCTGTTCCGGCAGCCCGCCGCAACGCCCCCCCGCCAACGGCCGTACCTGGAAAAGATACAGCACGCCGCCAGCCGTCAGCGCAAATTCTATATCAAGCGCGTCGTTGCCAAGGCACTCTTCAAGCTCTGCGGCAAGGGCGATGACCTTATCGAGCGGTTCGGGAACGGACCGGGGAGACGCTTTCCAGCAGACATACGTTTTCAGATTGGCGCCCCGCCCGCCGGTAACGGCCGCCGTGTCCCCATGCGTGTCATAGTTCAACACAATATAGGGCGCGTCCGTATTCGGATCGCGGGTGAAAACAACGCCGCTCAATGCCACATCGGTCAGCATCGGCTGGATAAACACAGAATCAGCCGCCGCGGGCACCGTGCCGAAAGACGCGATGACGGTATCAATGGCATGCGTCACATCGGCGAGAGCGACATTGGCGACGGACTGAAAATGACCCGCCAGGGACTGCCCTGCCCGATCCTCCGCCGCAGCACTCGATCGCACGATCAGCAGATCGGCACTCCAGTCCTGCGCTGCAAGCGTCTTAAGAATGTTGCTTCGATCCGATCTCCACTCGGAAGCGGTGAAGCGGATTTGCGGCAAAACCTTTCCCGTCCGTAGCTGCGTCTCCAGCTGCGCCAGAATTTCGGCCTTGGAGGGAAAAGCCGCGCCCATCGTCATTCTTTCTTCTGCGCAACCCACATACGTGTCGTATATGGCACCGCAATCTTATCCGTGCCGTATTTTCCTACGACCTTCTCGATGGAATCGACGACTGCATCAAAGCGATCCCCCGCCTGACGAGCGAGAGTGGCATGGGAACGCCAGGCATTGACCCAGGTCTCCGCCCCAGTTACATGCACCACAGGCGCCTCGATCACATAGGGCTTGGCGAACAGCCCGCTCGCCCGGATGATCGGCGCCTGATCTTCACGGCGGGCCCCGTAACCGTAATCCTTGATCTGAGACCGGATCGTATTCTCGACCTCTGCCTGGAGCGGGTCATCCAGATCGCGATGGTTCCACATACAGGCAAACCACCCGCGCGGCTTGAGAAGCCGAACCGTTTCAAGCAAGGCAGAAGGTCGGTCCACGACATTGAATGACGAGCCGAATGTGACGAACTGGTATGCCGCTGCATCCCGCCCGGTCTTCTCTCC
>Ga0209675_1001933_pt1 | contig 11193 bp, 14 predicted proteins | sample AraplaCol_mLB_r2_2_FD_184280 | JGI IMG/M metagenome (GOLD analysis project Ga0209675, IMG submission 184280) | Arabidopsis root microbial communities from North Carolina, USA - plate scrape MF_Col_mLB_r2 (SPAdes) (version 3) | ecosystem: Host-associated > Plants > Roots > Endosphere | place... | reverse complement strand
CAGGTTGTGTCGTTCTGCCGCGCGGCCGTCGCGCGCAAGCTCCGTCAATCCTGGCACCCCCCAAACGTCCGCGGCCACACCCCAGTCCTGCTGGAGCAATGCGGCTGCCGCGATCACCTCATTGAAGATCGTGCCAGCCCCCATCAACTGCACGCGCGGTACGGATGGCGCGGCCTGCGACTTGCTGAACGCATACATGCCCTTGAGGATATGCTGCGCCACGTCCGGTCCCTCCGGCATGGCCGGCTGCGCATAGGATTCGTTCATGACGGTGATGTAGTAGTAGACGTCTTCCTGCTCCTGCACCATCCGGCGCAAACCATCCTGCACGCGGGATCGTGGCCCCCACGATCCAGGCTCCAGAGATCGTCGTCCGTGTAGTCCGCCACCAGCGCCTTCAGCGCCGGTGTATTGAAGAAATGCTCGCGCAGGTAGGCGCCGGACTTCGAACGGTAAGTCTGATATTCGCCATCGACCACTTCCATCATCCGTTGTGCCAGCGCCCCACTTGTGTCGCGTGCAAACAAGTCGTCCCAGCGACTGCCCCACAGCACCTTGATCACCCGCCATCCGGCCCCCAGGAAGATGCGTTCGAGCTCCTGCACGATCTTGCCGTTGCCACGCACGGGTCCGTCCAGGCGCTGAAGATTCGCATTGACCACGAACACGAGATTGCCCAGGCGTTCGCGGGCCGCCATGCCAATTGCGCCGAGAGATTCGGGCTCGTCCATTTCGCCGTCGCCGAGGAAGACCCACACCTTCCTGTCGTCGGTCTTCGCAATGCCACGCGCCTGCAGGTACTTCATGAACCGGGTCTGATAGATGGCCATCAACGGACCCAGTCCCATCGATACCGTGGGGAACTGCCAGAAGTCCGGCATCAGCCACGGGTGAGGATAGGAAGACAGCCCTTGCCCGCCCACCTCGCGCCGGTAGTTGTCGAGCTGCGCCACATCGAGCCGGCCCAGCAGGAACGCCCGCGCGTAGATGCCCGGCGACACATGGCCCTGTACGAAGATCAGATCGCCGCCGTGCTCCGGCGTGGGAGCGCGCCAGAAGTGATTGAAGCCCACGTCATAGAGCGTGGCTGCAGAAGCGAACGAAGCGATATGCCCGCCAACATTGGAAGTCTTCCCGGCGCGCACCACCATCGCCATGGCGTTCCACCGGGTATAGGCACGAATGTGGCGCTCGAGCTCGCGGTCGCCCGGCATGCGAGGTTGCTGGTCGACGGGAATGGTATTGACGTACGGCGTGCCGGCGGAATGCGGCTGCATCTGGCCGCGCAGGCGTGCATGCGCCATCTGCCGCTCGATCAGGTAGTGCGCACGGGCGGGACCGACATTGCCAAGAACGCCGTCGAGCGCCTCCAGCCATTCCGCTGTTTCCTGCGGGTCGTCATCCCGAAGATCATTGGTCGTTGCGAGGTGATCAAGTTGCGCGGCAGTCATGGCAGGTCTCCTTCGGTGCTATCCGATGAGACCAGTGTAGGCCATAACTACGACTTGTACAGTCGTCGTTATTAGACGAATGCTTCGGGTGATCCGGGCATGGCTCATGAGAAGGGCCAGGCATGGACCATACGTCCGCGATGTCGCCTGCTGCGCTGCGCTCAGGCGCGTGGGCAGAGCATGCCGAATGCATCCATCGGGCAATTGGCGCACGCGTCCTGATTGCACAGGCGGCATACGCTCATCGCCGACGTGGCATCGCTCGGCATGCTGACAAGCATCGTCTCCACCAGCCGCTCCAGCACCGCACGATCCGTGGACGACACGTGGCTCAATACCGACTCGATCGCGGCGCGGCGCCCTTCCAGGATGGTGGCCCGCTCCGTCTCGCCCGCCGCGGTCAGGTGCAGGGCGATGGCCCTGCGATCGCTTGCGGCGGGTGTGCGTTGTGCAAAGCCGGCTGCGACGAGCCTGTCCACCATACGCACCGCGCCAGGATGGCTCAGCCCGGACACCTTGCCCAACTGGTCGATGGACAATCCCGGCGCGTGGCCGATCACGATCAACGCGGCGGCCGCCTCGCCGCGCAACGATGTGCGGTGATCAACGGCTGCGTGAATCCGATCGGAAAGCCCTGTCGCCAGGGCACCGAGCATGTTTGCGAGTCGCGAAGGGTCCTTCTTCATTTGTCCTTGCTCCGAGTAAAAGCGTATCCTATTATATGCATGACTCATGCATATATGTAAGAGTTTTTGTGATGAAGGTGCAACACCTTCGAAGTTGGTTGCTGGACAGCCTAGGCACTCAGCGATTGACGTACATCCCTAATTTGTTCAGGAGCAACACCATGCACTCGATGCCTTCCTTTGCCGCGACGCATCCCCAGGCAGCCGTTCACGACCGTACGGTCTTCCTGTTGCGCTGGTCTCTCGTGGTTGTCTTTCTCTGGTTCGGTGGAATGAAGTTCACCCTTTACGAAGCGCAAGGCATCGCGCCATTCATCGAGCACAGCCCGTTCATGAGCTGGTTGCACACTGCCTTTGGAATACGCGGTGCCAGCGCCGTCATCGGCACGCTGGAACTCGCAACGGCCGCCGCGCTGGCCGTTGGCGCCTTCCACCGGGGCGTTTCGGTATTGGGTGCCGCGATGTCCTGCGCCACCTACGCGATTACGTTGACGTTCTTTTTCACAACGCCTGGTGTCGCCGAGCCCACTGCCGGCGGATTCCCCGCCATTTCGGCGCCGATCGGTCAGTTCCTGTTGAAGGACCTCGTGCTGCTGGCTGCGTCTGTCGTGTTGCTGCAATCCTCCCTCGCGCACTGGAAAGCCCGCGCGTAACGTCCGCACTTTCTCGATGACGATGGCGCCTCACGGCGCCATTTTTGTTTGGCTATCTGCGTGAAATATTTCCCATATCAGCATGGGCGTGGAGTGTGCTCTGCACTGTCTGCTCTTCGCCGCGCGTACCGTGGAGGCGCTGCCCGCCGCGTATGGCTACCCTGGTGGTGCAGAGGTTGCTTGAGCAATCGCGCGGCAGACCGGCGCAGTATCCGATGACGAAGCAGATAAAGAAGCAGATAAAGAAGCAGATAAAGAAGCGGATGAAGGAGCGGATGAAGGAGCCAAACAAGAAGGGCGATCCCGGAGGATCGCCCTTCTTCTCTTCTTGCAGCCGATCAGGCCACGACGATGCGGCGTGGGTCGGCCGAGGCCAGGGCCTCGGCGCGGTTCGCGCTAGGCGGGTAGATCCATTCCGTGTTGATCTTCGTTTTCAGCGCCTTGGCTTCGGCACCGGACAGCTTCACCTGACGGTCCCAACCTTCGGTGTACACCGCGCCCCATGGGCCCAGGTCGAGGCACGTCACGTACTTCGGCTGGCTGTACGGGATCGGCGGGTGGCCCAGCAGGTCGGCTGCCACGTTGTGTCCCGCCGAGCGACCGAGGTTCATGGCGTGCTGGCAGGACATCATGGTCACGTTGCCTTCGTCGTCCGTGGCAGCACGGGCTACGTCTCCTGTCGCGTAGACGTGCTCCACGCCATCCACCTTCAGATTGCGGTCAACATGAAGGCGGCCGAAATTGTCGCGCTGCGCGGGAATCTGGTCTGTCAGCGCACTGGCACGTGCACCGGCAGTCCAGATCACGGTGTTGGCATCGATGCGTTCCCCGCTCTCCAGCGTGACGCCGTTCGCGTCAACCGATGACACACCGGAACCCAGCTTCCACGTCACGCCCAGTTCGGTCAGGGCCTCGGTAATCACCGGGCGCGGACCTTGTCCCAGATCCGGGCCGATCTCGCCATTGCGCTCCACCAGAATGACACGCACTGTGGTGTCGGCACCCAGCACTTCACGCAACCGCGCCGGCATCTCGGCCGCCGTCTCGATACCGGTGAAACCAGCGCCGGCAATGACCACGGTATTACGCGCGATGCTGTCGGGGCGGTCTGCCAGAGCGTGCAGATGCGCTTCCAGCCGCGAAGCATCTGCCACCTGATCGACATTGAAAGCATGCGCATCCAGGCCGTCGATGGCCGGGCGGAACAGCCGGCTGCCCGCGGCCAGCACGAGCCGGTCATAGTCCAGGGTCTGGTGCGACGTATCGGCGCCTACACCCTTCACTTCCACCTTGCGCGCTACCACGTCGATGCGCTCGACAATGCCCTGCACGAAACGCACGCCAGTGGCGGCAAAGATCTCGAGCAGCGGCGCCTTCATCTTCAGCGGGTTCTGTTCATAGAGCCGAGGACGCACATGGAGCGCGGGTTCCGGCGCAACCAGCACGATTTCCACATCGGTGCGCGCGGCCTCGTCGAGCAGACGGGCCGAAGCAAGGGCGCTCCACATGCCGGCAAAGCCGGCGCCAATAACAAGAATGCGTTGGGACATCTCTACTGCTCCTGATTGGATCTTTACTGCACTGACCAGCGGCGGCGCCGCCTGCGTCTCCGGGTCGCGTCATTCGCCGCGCCTTAACTACGATTGTATGAGTCGTAGTTAAGATGAGCAAGAAATTTTTGGAACGGGTTTAGCGACGCCATCCTCTACTTGCAGCATTCCGGCGGATCGACTATCTTTATCTCCGACTACATTAGTCGTAGTACAGAACTGGAGTTGATCATGAGATGGTTTGGTTGGGTAGGCGTGCTGGGCACGTTGGCTGTACTGGCTACCGGCATCGCCACATGGGCTGCAGCCGACGGTGCGCTTGCGCCGCAGGGCGCGCATGGGGTGCTTCTGGGTGCGCAACATGCCGATGGCACGAATGCCGCCAGCCAGGCATCCGGGCCTCCCTATCCGGTGACCTGACCGCCTCTGACAACCCGAACATGGAGATCGAGATGAAAATTGTTTCCTCACGCATGCTGGCGCCGTTATTCATGGCGGCCGGCCTCATGCTTGCCGGCGGTGCGATGGCACATGGCACCGGCGAGACCGTCACACCAAATTTCTCACGCGCCATTCCCAATATCCCGGGCAAAACGCTGATCGCGGTGGAGGTGAACTATGCGCCGGGTGGCGCATCACACCCGCACCGGCACGCCGGGTCTGCATTCATCTATGCCTACGTCGTTTCGGGCAGCATCGTCAGCAAGGTCAACGATGGCCCCGAACGCGTGTACAAGGCGGGTGAGAGTTTCCACGAAGACCCGGGCTCGACCCATCCGGTCAGCCGGAATGCCAGCAAGACCCAACCCGCGAAGCTGCTGGCCGTTTTCGTGGCCGATACCACGGACACCGAACTCACCACCAACCTTGGCACCAAGAACTGATCATGCGTATCGACTACACCCAAACCTCTCCAGCCGGCGTCAAGGCGCTCGGCACGGTCTACGGCTACATCACCCAGTCCGGGCTCGACGCCGTGCTGGTGGAACTGACCTACCTGCGCATCAGCCAGATCAACGGTTGCGCGTACTGCCTGGACATGCACACGCGCGAACTCACACGCAAGGGTGTTGACGTGCAGAAGCTCGCACTGGTGCAGGTCTGGCATGAAGCCGGGAATCTGTTCACCGAGCGCGAGAAGGCCGCGCTGGCCTGGGCGGAAACCGTGACACGCGTCGCCGATACCCACGTGCCCGACGAAGCGTTTGCAGCGGCCGCCGCGACCTTCGAAGAGAAGGAACTGGCAGACCTGACCATCGCGATCGGCCTGATGAACGCGTTCAATCGTCTCGCCATCAGCTTCCGGCGTGCGCCAGCGCAAGCCGTGTAACGACGAAATGCCGACGCCCGCCGCATTGCGACGGGCGTCGGGGCAAAGCGCGAAGCCTTACTTTGACGGCGTTGCCAGCGGCGCGCCCTTCTTCACGATGTACGTCGCCAGCTCCGACGATTTGCCGCTCCCCACGTTGCGGGCGGAATGTGCCATGCCTGCGGGAATGAACAGCGCCTGACCGGCCTTGAGCGTCACGGGCGGACTATCACCAAGCTGGTACTCCAGCGTGCCCTCCAGCACGTAGGCGATTTCCTCGCCCGGATGGGCGTGTTTGGGTGCAAATGCGCCAGGTTCAAAGTCCACGCGGACCTGCACCCCTTCGAGATGCGGCGTGCTCAAATCGTGCTTGACCAGATCCGTGCGATGGATGCCAGGCGCCTGCGCCTGGGCGGTCGAGAACGCCATCGCGCCAGTGACCGCAAGCGCTGCAAGTGAAAGAGTCTTGTTCATGATGGTCTCCAATGGATGGGATATGCGATGCGGTGCCACCGGTCAGACGACCTGTATTTCCACGTCGATGTTGCCGCGCAAGGCTTTCGAGTACGGGCAGATCTGATGCGCGCGCGCCGCCAGGGAACGCGCAAGGTCGATATCGATACCCGGCAGGGACACATTGAGGCGAGCCGCCAGCAGGAAAGCGTCGCCAGCGCGGCACAAATCGATTTCCGCTTCGACCGCCGCATCCGCAGGCAGGGTGATATCGGCAGCCTGCGCCGCCTTGCCGATCGCGCCGAGGAAACAGGCAGACCAGCCGGCACCCAGCAGTTGCTCTGGATTTGTGCCGGGACCGTTGCTGCCCGGTCCGGAAAGCTCGACCGCGAGACGGTCATCGGAACTGCGGGAATGGCCGTTCCGACCTCCCGTCGTGCGGGTCTTGCCGGTGTAGATCACGGTATCGATAGCTTGCGTCATGAATTTCAGGGATGTCAGGAGTGTTCGCCACTTGTGGAATGCGACGGACCATGGTGGCGACACGGACCGCGCGAAGCGCTCAAGGACGGAAGGCGTCGCGGACTTCGTCGATGGTGTCGCCTGGACGCTGGAGGTGCGGGTAGTGGCCCGTGGCAGGCAACAACCGCAATGGCGCAGCGGTCCTGCGCGAGAACTCGACACCCATCTCCTTGTTGATATAGATGTCCTGTTCACCCCAGACAACACGCACCGGCGTTTTCAGCTTCGGCAGTTGCGCTTCCAGTACATGCTGGTCTCGCGTGAAGTGCGCGTAGTAATGTGCAAACGCATCGGCGGACGAAAGGTGTCCGTTCTGCCAGCCGCGTGCCATGTCAGCCTGATACTCGGCGTCGAGCGCATAGCGTTGCGCTTCTGGCAATCCGCGCGTGAATGCGTTCTTCAGAATCTCGTCGCGCGAGGCATTGAAGGCCCTTCGCACGGCTTCGGCAGACGCTGGCTCCTTCAGCGCCTGCAGGCGCTCCTGCATATACTGCGGCCGGTCGAACGGTGCAAAATCCCCGACAACGATCATGCGGGCGATATCCGGCAGATCGACGGCAGCAAGCAGCGCTGGCAAGGCGCCGATATCGGTCGCGTAGATCACCAGGCGGCTACCGCCGATGCCTGTCGTGTCGATGTAGCGCGTGAGGACCGTGGCGTAGTCGCGAGGCGCGTAGGCGAAACGCTCCACAGGCGGACGCGAAGATTCGCCGAATCCGGGCCAGTCGAAAGCATGAACTTCGAAATCCCGGCCGAGCGTCCTGGCAATCGCTTTCCAGGCAAACATGGTCTCGGGAAAGCCGTGCAGGAAAAGCACGGTGCCCTTGGGCGCTGACGGCCGGACCACCATGTGTCGCAAACGCAGATCGGCACCCACGTCCACATTGCCGACTTCGAATGCGACTTCGGCAACGTCGTCATGTGACGCAGCGATGGCGGTGGAGGCGCTGCTCATCAGCGCTGCCGACACAGTGGCAACAGTTGCCACCATGCTGGCTGACCGACGCATTGCTGATCTCTTACCCATCTCCATTCCTCCTGGCACCAGCAAAGGTGCGCGATATGTTGCATATGCAGCATTAGAGCCAGCCGATGTATCTCTCCTGTGAGGGTGAGCCGGTCAAAACGTATCGTTATGTGTGCAGGAGTCAGGCGGATACATGTCTGTACAAAAAGCCAGCGCGTCTACTATGGCTTCAAGGCATCATCGGCGCCCGTTGGAGTTGTTATCCGTTTCCAGGAGTCAGACATGAGAGCCCTCGCCCCCTTATTTGCTGCCGCTATTCTCGCGGCCGTGCCGATCCATACCATCGCGCAGACTGCTGCCGACGCGATTCGTCCACCGGCTGTCTTGCCACTGGATGCCGAGCCGGCGCCACGGATCGTGGCGTACTCAGCGTTGCCGGAACCGCTCGCAAGGGGTGTCGTGATCGTGCAGTTCCGGACTGAGAATTTTCGTGTGATCCCGGTGTTCGGCAAGGGGGCTACGCAGGTCTCGCCGCGCGTCGGCCATCTGCATGTGACCGTTGACGATGGTCCGGCCACATGGGCGCACACCAGCGAGGACCCCATCATCGTGGTGGGATTGCCGCCGGGACCGCATCGGGTGCGCCTGGAACTGGCCGACCCGACACACAAGATTCTGGCCACGGAAACAGTTGCCGTGACCGTGCCCGATACACGGTCGCCGAACACTCACGCGGCACCGCCAGCACATCGGCACTGAGTACGGTACGCTGGCGGTACATCCCTGCGTCACACATGACATGACTTCCGGAAAACGTTCCCATGGCACCACAGGCGCCGATATCTTTCAGCACTGCGTGATGACGCGCGCCCGGCAAATCTCGCGCGTGCTTACCGCCACCTACGATCAGGCGTTGCGCCCATTCGGCATCAACGCCACGCAGTTCACGCTGCTGGTGCTTGTTCATGAACTGGGGCCCATCAGCCGCGCTGATCTTGGACGACGGAATCATCACGATCGATCCACACTGACACGCAACCTGCAGCCCCTGCTGACGGAAGGATGGATTGCCGAGGACGTGGCAGAGGCCGCCGATGGCCGCTCGCGTCCGCTCTCAGTGACCCGCGCCGGAAAACTGGTGCTGAAGGACGCTGGGCCGGCGTGGGCAGAAGCACAGGCGATAGCTACAACGCTGATCGGAGCGGACGGCGTCACGGCCATCATGGGGATTGCGGGAAAACTCCCGAGGCGACATGGATAACCCAATGCAGGATTGAAGCGCGTGCTGACGGCTCGCCCGCACCTTCGCGTCGTCAGCCGTCAAGCATTGTTCGCCGCGTGGATCGGCTCGGCTGGCCGGGCGAGCGTCGTAGAGAGAAACCCGGTTAGCACGACGCAGCCCGCCAGCGTTCCCATCAATACAAAGGCCCACCGAACCCCCAGATACTCCGCCAGCGGTCCCGCAATCAGAAGTCCCACAGGTGCAGCCATTCCCATCACCATGTTGAGCAGGGACAGCACCCGGCCTTGCAGGGCATTTGGCACTCTGGTCTGCAGGAGCACGACAAAAGGACCATCGCCCGCCGCGAACGCCAGTCCGCTCACTGTCCACCAGAATACAGCCGGCCAGAACAACGTAGCGGGGGTAAGGGCCGTCAGCGCCAGTGTGAAACACGACACGGCAAACCCGAGGATTACCCATCGCACAGGATTGCGGGGAGCCAGCGCGGCAACGGCGATGCCTCCCAGCACCATGCCAGCGCCGGTCATTCCTTCCATGATGGCCACTTCGGCAATGCCGCCTGCAAAGTGCTCCTTCACGAGAAGCGGCACCATCGTGTAAGTCGGCATGACGATGAGCGTGACGCCCGCCAGCAGGAAGTACAACCATCGAAGGGTGGCATCGCGCCATACGATACGGACGCCACCCAGAAAGTCGGCAAACAACGTGGCCCGTTGAGGCGCTCTCCCCTGCGGTATCTTGAACACGAGCAGAGGCAGCACACCGAGCACCGCTGTCACGGCATCAATGGCGAGCGCCCATCCGAAAGGCATGATGCTCATCGCCAAAGCGCCTAACGGGGCGGCCGCCACAAGGATCACGCCTTGCAGTGCCTGATTGAACCCTGCGGCGCGCGGCAAGAAGCTGGCTGGCACCAGGAGCGGCGTGCTTGCAGCCAGCGCGGGCGACTGGAACGCCTGCATCGCGCTGCGAATCGCCATCATCGTGTACACGTGCCACAACTGTTCGTCGCCACTCAGGAACAGGGCGATCAGCACGAGCATGCAGGCCGCGCTGATGAGGTCGGATGCGACCATGAGCGCGCGCCGGCTGAAGCGGTCTGCAAGAATGCCACCCACTGGAGAGAGCAGCGCCTGGGGAAGCAAAGCCGCCAGGCCCGCAGTGGACAGTGCCGCCGCACTGCCCGTCGTATCGGCAATCCACCAGAGCAGGACAAACTGGCTAAGCGCAGACCCGATCAGAGAGAACGCCTGACCGGCGAAGACACTCCAGTAACGCAGCTTCCACGCTGCCTGCCCATGCGTTTGTGTAGTTGACAAGGCCAATACGTCCAATGCTTGCTTGAACGCGAGATTCTCTCTGATGGCCTTCCGGCTTGAGTGGAGACGGGATGGAGATTTCGTGGAGGCGCAAAGCGCCCCAAGGCACACGGCAACGCCACGTCATGCGCGGGACGGCAACGCTTGTGGCCAGCGCATCTCAAAGGCGCAGCCTCCGCCTGCAGGCAATTCGCAGATAACGGTTCCTGAATGCGCATGGGCGATTGCCGCCACCACCGCCAGGCCGAGGCCACTGCCGCTGCGGTGCGCTGTGTGCGCCACCCCGGCACGGCGGAAGGCAGAGAAAACATGCGCCGCCTGCTCCTGTGGAATACCTGGACCATGATCGCGAACACGAAGATGGCAAGTGCCATCCTGAACAAACGCCTCAATCTGCACGATACCCGGGCCGGCATACCGGCGCGCGTTATCCAGCATTGCCAGGAGTGCCTGACGAATCCGGAGGGGATCGCCAAGAACGGACGGCGCCGTCACTTTCACCACGGGCACCTGGTCCGCAGATGCCAACTCGTTGCCGAAGAACTCCAGGACCTCGCCAATCTCCGCCTGCAAGTCCATATCCTGCACATGAAGATCGAGATGGCCACTCTCCGCCAGGCTGATCACACGCAGATCCTCGATCATGCGCGAGAGTCCCTCCACATGCGTGAGCAGACCACGGAACAAGGCTTCAGTCGGTGGGAACACGCCCTCGGCAAGTCCTTGCAGTCGGCCCCGCAGAACGGTGACCGGTGTCCGAAGCTCATGCGCCATTGCGGCGTTCCAGAATGTCTGCTCTTCGGTAACCCGCTGCAGCCTGGCCGCCAACGCATTGAAATCGTCGGCCAGCGAAGCCGCCTCTCCGAGAGACCGATCACCCGCAACGGCTCTCGCGGCAAGATCGCCACGGGAGACCCTTCGCATGCTGTCGGCCACGGAGTTCAATGGGACCAGGATCTTGCGCGCCAGCTTCCTTGCCACCGCCATGGCAACCACCGCCCCGGACAGGAACGTTGCACCCAGCCAGACCCATTCCGGAC
>Ga0209675_1001923_pt1 | contig 11216 bp, 10 predicted proteins | sample AraplaCol_mLB_r2_2_FD_184280 | JGI IMG/M metagenome (GOLD analysis project Ga0209675, IMG submission 184280) | Arabidopsis root microbial communities from North Carolina, USA - plate scrape MF_Col_mLB_r2 (SPAdes) (version 3) | ecosystem: Host-associated > Plants > Roots > Endosphere | place... | reverse complement strand
CGCGTGTTTGCGCAATGGAAGCTCGGCCGCAAGGAAGAAGACGACGGCGTGCTGGTGCTGGTGGCGCTGAAGGACCGGCGCATGCGCATCGAGGTCGGCCGCGGGCTGGAAGCAACGATCACCGACATCCAGGCGGCCGAGATCATCGACCGCGAGATGAAGCCGCGTTTCCGCGATGGCGATTTCGCGGGCGGCGTGCGGGCTGCGGTGCAGGCGGTGTCGCGGCTGATTGCCGGTCCGCCGGCAGTCGCCGGGGACGCACAGGTGTCGGAGGCAGTATCCGAAGCCGAGCCGGAACCGGACCGGCAGGGCATGCAAATCACGAGCGAGGGCTGGACCTTCCTGGGCCTGCTGCTGTGGAGCTTCGGCGTGGGCGGCTGGTACGGGCGAGGCGTGGCCGGCAATGCCAGCGAGCGCGCGGCGGTGCGGCGGTCGGGCCGCAGGCGCAAGGGCAGGAACAAGGCGAGCAACAAGGGCAAGGCCCGGGCCGCGCGGCCCGAGCCCTGGGCTGCCGCCTTGGCGGCCATCGAGCCCCCGGCCTCCGATGCGCCGGCGACGCCGCGGCGCAAGCCCAACTGGCGCGTCGCTCTGGGCCTGGCGAGCGCGGGACCGGTGGCTGCAGCCGTGGCGCTGCTGAATCCGATCATGGTGCTTGTCATGGCGGGACCGGCCGCGGTGGTCTATGGCATCGGCTACGCCAGCGGGCGTTCGCGCACGGTGCGCTACGTGGTGGGCGGCATCGCGCTGTTCATCGCGGCGCTGGTCGCCGTCGGCTTCGCGGTGGGCGAAGAACGTTTCTGGTGGGGCTTCCTGTGGGCCATGGGGATCGGCGGCGTGTGCCTGTTCGTCACGGCCATCTTCTTCTGCATGCGGCTGTGCTGGCGCAAGAGCGAACTCGGCTTCCTGCTGCGCTCGGCCGTGGTGGCGGGCATCATCGGCTGGGTGATCTGGACGGTGCAGCCGGTGCTGCCGATCGACGAGTCGTGGATCCCGGTGGTGCTGGTGACCTTCCTGTCGTTGCTCTTCGGTTACCTGCCGTACGGCGAAGGCAGCGGCGGCGATGGCGACGACGACAGCGGCTGGAGCAGCAGCTCCTCGTCTTCGAGCAGCTCGTCGTCGTCTTCCTCTTCTTCCTCCTCGTCGTCCGGCGGCGGCTCCAGCGCGGGCGGCGGCGCTTCCGGAAGCTGGTGACCCCGGCCGTGTTCAGGACGCCCGGAACACGCCCAGCATGTAGTCGACGAAGGTCTTGATCTTGGGCGAATTGCGGCGCGCAGGCAGGTAGACCAGGTTGATCTCCTGAGGCTTGAGTTTCAGCGCCGGCAGCACCGGCAACAGCAGACCGGCATCGACCCGGGGTTGCGCGAGCGACACCGGCAGCAGCGCGATGCCGCGACCCGACAGCGCGAGCTGCAGGATCAGTTCGAGGTCGTCCGACTGGCAGACGCTGTCCACCCGAACGCGGTGCGTCTTCTCGACCGTCGCCAGCTGGATCTCGCGCTTGCGGCCTTCGGCATCCGCCGTGAGGAACGCATGCGTTTCGAGGTCGGAAAGGCCTTGCAGCGGTGGATGCGGCGCGAGGTAGCCGGGGGCGGCACACAGCATCAGCGGTTCGCTCTTGAGGTGGCGGGCGACCAGCTCGTCGCAGCCTTCGCGCCCGCGGCGGATCGCCACGTCGGTCTCGTCGCGGAACAGGTCGACGCGGTCGCGGCCCGTCTCGACCACCACGTCGAGCTGCGGGTAGGTTTCCATGAAATCGGGCAGGTGGCTCGTCAGCAGCTCGCGGCCGTAGTAATGCGGCACGGCGATGCGCAGCCGGCCGGTGACGGTGCCGTCAGCCGAGGAAAGATTGAGCATGACGTCGTCGAGGATCGTCAGCACATGCTGGGCGGCCACCAGGAACTCGCGCCCCTCGTCGGTCAACGCGAAGCGTGCGGAGCCGCGGTGCAGCAACTGGTGGCCGACAGTGGCTTCCAGCCGCTGCAGCTGGCGCGAGGCGGATGCCTTGGGCACGTTCAGTACATCGGCAGCCGGAGTCAGTCCCCCGAGCTGGGCGGCCTTGGTGAAAAGCCGCACGTCCGACAAAGAAAAGTCCTTCATTTCAAGTTCGGCGCGATCCGTTTCCTGTTGTTCTGCTTCTCCCCCGTGTACTCCCCGAAGACGGTCGGAGGGAGTGTCGGACCGTGGAGCCAGGAACACTTATGGATTCATTAGTGACCTTTAGTTTCATTTTCGGCCAGCGGTTCACGTTCTGTTGACAATGCTTGAAAGCATTTCGAAATGCCGGAAAAAGTTCACTTTTTTCGCACAAATTTGCGAAACCGACTTGCACACGACGACGAACCAAGTACTGCGGCCTGTGTGGCGCCGACGCATCGTCCAACCACCTCACCGGCGTCCCGGGCTTTCCATCGGCCGCAGAATTCGTCCAATCATTGAATGAATAGGCTTTCTTGATGCTTGCCCAGGCCCCCCGCACCTCATTGGCCGACAGCGCCGCCGACGCCATCCGCGCTGAAATCTCCGCGGGCCGCTGGCCGGTCGGCTCGCGCATCCCGATCGAGCCGCAGCTCGCCCAGTTGCTCGGCGTGAGCCGCGGCACGGTGCGCGAGGCGGTCAAGACACTGGTGTCGCGCGGCCTGCTCGAGGTTCGCCAGGGCTCCGGCACGTATGTGCGCTCGGGCTTCGACCCCTCTTCCAGCCTGCAGAAGATGCGCCTGGCCAGCCTGCGCGACCAGTTCGAGGTGCGCCGCGCACTCGAGGTCGAGGCCGCCCGGCTGGCTGCCGTGCGCCACACGGCGCGCGACCTGCGCCGCCTGCACACGCTGCTGGACAAACGCGGCGTGCCCGACGCCAGCGACGCAGGTGCCTCCTTCATCGAGCGCGACCTGGCCTTCCACCTGGCCATCGTCGACGTGTCCGGCAACCTCGCGCTGGCCGAGACCTGCAGGTTCATCACCGGCTACATCAAGGAAACCATCGCAAGCACGATGGGCACCGTGCTGCCCGAACCCGACGATGCCGCGCACCGCGCCATCGTCGAAGGCATTGCCAGCCGCAACCCGGACGCGGCGGCCGAAGCGGTGCGCGCCTTCATGGCGCCGATGATCAACGCGCTCGCCCTGGGCTCGCCAGGCACACCATGAATTCAGCAACCCTCCAGACCTCCTCTTCCGCCGCTGCAGCGACGCCGCACGGCCCGCGCGGCCTCGCGCGCCGCATCCTGCTCGGCGCCAGTGTGGTGCTCATCGCGTTCAACCTGCGTCCGGTTTTCGCCAGCCTGTCGGTGGTGCTGCCGGAGATCATCAAGGCCACGGGCCTGTCTGCCACCGCGGCCAGCCTCTTGACCACGCTGCCGATCGTCTGCCTCGGCGTGTTCGCGCCGCTGGCGCCGGGGCTGGGGCGGCGCTTCGGCACCGAGCGCACCCTGCTCGGCTGCATGGTGCTGATCGGGGTGGGCACGGTGCTGCGCGGCACCGGCAACATTCCGCTTCTGTTCCTGGCCTCCGCCATCGCGGGCAGCGGCATCGCGGTGTCGAACGTGCTGCTCTCGGGGCTGGTGAAGCGCGACTTCGCCGGCCAGGCCGCGCTGATGATGGGCCTCTACACCATGGCCGTGTGCGGCGGCGCCGCGAGCGCGGCCGGCTTCACCGTGCCGATCGAGCACGCGCTGGGCGGCGGCTGGACCCTGGCGCTGGCCATGTGGGCCGTGCCGGCCGCACTGGTCACCCTGATCTGGGCACCGCAGGCCCTGCCGCGCGAGCCGGTGGCCAGCGAGTCGGGCTTCACGGTGCGCGGCCTGTGGCGCGACCGGCTGGCCTGGCAGGTCACCTTCTTCATGGGGCTGCAGTCAGCCCTCGCCTACATCGTGATGGGCTGGCTCGCGCCCATCCTGCGCGAGCGCGGCCTCGGCAGCGAGACCGCGGGCTACGTGGTGTCGCTGCCGGTCATGACGCAGGTGGTCACCTGCCTCGTGGTGCCGGCGCTGGCCGTGAAGCTGCGCAATCAGCGCGGGCTCGCGGTGGTTCTGGCGGCCATGACGGTCGCCGCCATGCTGGCGATGCTGTTCGCCCCTCTCGGCGGAGTATGGGCCTGGGCCGTGCTGCTGGGCATCGCGCAGGGCGGCACCTTCGCGCTGGCGCTCACGATGATCGTGCTGCGCTCGCCCGACTCGCACGTGGCCGCGCACCTGTCGGGCATGGCGCAGGGCGTGGGCTACATGGTGGCGGCCTTCGGCCCGCTGGTGGCCGGCCTGCTGCACGGCTGGACGGGGAGCTTCCGCGCCTCGTCGTGGCTTTTCATCGGGCTGGGCGTGGCGCTGGTGCTCGCGGGCCTGGGCGCGGGCCGCACGATGCACGTGGGCACGACGACCGTGCCCCGCCACTGAAGAAGCGCACCGCCAGGCGGGCTTCGGGTGGCACCGCCGCAGGACCTACTGCGGCCCGCCGCAGAAGCCTGCGCGCTCGGTGGTCTTCGCTGTGAAGCGGATGCGGGTGGTGACCGCGGCGCTCTTCGGTTCGTTCTGCGGCCACTCGGTCTGCAGCCATGTGTACTGCCAGTCGTACGGGCCGCCGGGTTTCGCGGCGGCGCCATAGACGATGCGCAGGCTGCCGTTGCTCTCGTCGTGGCAGTGCTTCGACGTCTTGTAGTCCTTCTCGCTGAAGCAGGCGCGGATCATCTTGTAGCAGGAGAAGGGGATGTCCTCGTGCACTGCCTTGCCGTCTTCGAGCGGCACGAAGTCGGCGGTGTCGAACGAGGCGCCGCCGCCCGAGTACATCTCCGACGCGGTCTGCAGCACGGCCACCGCCCACTTGCCGTCCGCCAGCGGATAAAGCGCGGGCGCCAGCGACAGGCGGGTGTCCTGCTCGGCTGCGCCTTCCTCCTTCCCGTCCTTGCGCATCGCGTCGAGGTAGACCGGGAATTGGTGGACGCGGTCGAGCTGCCAGCCCCTGGCATCGGTCGTGCGCCTGACGCGGGCCATGGCCAGCGGCTCGGCCGAGAGCGCGATGTACTCGCCGGCCGCCGCGCCGCGCGGGCGGTACAGGCCGAGCTGCTGCACGTCGCACGGCTGCGGCAGCAGGGCACACAGCCGCGCGCGCCATTGCGCATCGACGGACTCGGGCTTCGGGACGGCGTCGAACACCTGTGCCGATGGCGCGGCCAACGCGGGACCGGCGAGCAGCGATGCGAGGAGTCCGGCAATGAGCAGCTTTGTCATGGGGCCGAATGGTAGCCATGGCCGGCGGTTTTGCGCACAGCGGCTGCAGCGGCCTGCTTGATACAGTCGGCCGCGACCATGAACCCATCCAACCCCATCCTCCAGGTCGACGCGCTCGGCTTCGCCTACCCTGGCCAGCCACCGATCGCCTCGGACTGGAACGCCTCCATCGGCCCCGGCGTGACGCTGCTGTACGGCGACACAGGCGCGGGCAAGTCGGCCCTTTTGCAGGCCATCGCGGGCGCCCTGCCCGCCACCGGCCGGTTGACCGTGTCGGGCGCGAGCCTGGCGGCGTCGCCGGAGGCCTACCGGCGCAACGTCTTCTTCGTCGATCCCTCCACCGACCGCTTCGACCAGGCCACCGTCCAAGGGTGCACCGCCACGCTGCGCGAAGGCGACGCCGGCTTCAGCGACGCCCGCTGGCAGGCGCTGGTCGAAGGCTTCTCGCTGGTGCCGCACCTCGAGAAATCGATGTTCATGCTGTCGACCGGATCCAGGCGCAAGGTCTGGCTGGCCGCCGCGCTGGCCTCCGGACGCCCGCTGGTGCTGCTCGACGAACCGGCCGCGGCGCTGGACGCCGGCTCGGTGCGCTGCCTGTGGCGTTCGCTCAGCGAACTCTCGAGGTCCGGCGAGGCGCGGGCCTTCCTCGTGGCCAGCGCCGAGCGCATCGACAGCGTGCCGCTGGCGGGCACCATCGAACTGCCGCTGCGCTGAAAAAGCCGCGCCACGGCATTGACAGGGCCTCTCGTGGGGCTGATCGCGCATCGGGCGGGCCGAACCGGCCGCCGACGCGCGACAATCACCGGTTCCGGCGGTTTGATCCCGCCTGGAGTTTTCCAGCCAACCCGACACAACCAGGATCTACGGAAGCAAGCGCATGAGCTCGAAGCAACCCACCATCGTCTACACCCTCACCGACGAGGCGCCCCTGCTGGCGACCTACGCGTTTCTGCCCATCATCCGCGCGTTCACCAACCCGGCCGGCATCGAGGTCACCACGAGCGACATCTCCGTGGCAGCCCGCATCCTGGGCGAATTCCCCGAACTGCTGAGCGACGCGCAGAAGGTGCCCGACAACCTCACCGCGCTCGGCAAGCTCACGCTCCAGGCTGACGCCAACATCATCAAGCTGCCCAACATCAGCGCCTCGGTGTCGCAGCTCAAGGCAGCCATCAAGGAATTGCAGGGCAAGGGCTACAAGATCCCCGACTATCCCGAGAACCCGACCACGGACGAGGAAAAGGACATCCGCGCGCGCTACAACAAGTGCACCGGCAGCGCGGTGAACCCGGTGCTGCGCGAAGGCAACTCCGACCGCCGCGCACCTAAGGCCGTCAAGGAATACGCCCGCAAGAACCCGCACAGCATGGCCGAGTGGAGCCAGGCCTCGCGCTCGCACGTGTCGCACATGCATGGCGGCGACTTCTATCACGGCGAAAAGTCGATGACGCTGGACCGCGCGCGCAACGTCAAGATGGAGCTCATCACCAAGAGCGGCAAGACCATCGTGCTCAAGCCCAAGGTTGCGCTGCTCGACCGCGAAGTCATCGACTCCATGTTCATGAGCAAGAAGGCGCTGCTGGCCTTCTACGAAAAGGAAATCGAGGACGCGCACAAGACCGGCGTCATGTTCTCGCTGCACGTCAAGGCCACCATGATGAAGGTCTCGCACCCCATCGTGTTCGGCCACTGCGTGAAGATCTTCTACAAGGACGCCTTCGAGAAACACGGCAAGCTGTTCGACGAGCTGGGCATCAACGTCAACAACGGCATGGTCGATCTCTACACCAAGATCGCCTCGCTGCCGCAGAGCACGCAGGACGAGATCAAGCGCGACCTGCACGCCTGCCACGAGAACCGTCCCGAACTGGCCATGGTCGACTCGGCCAAGGGCATCACCAACTTCCACTCGCCCAACGACGTCATCGTGGACGCCTCGATGCCCGCGATGATCCGCAACGGCGGCAAGATGTGGGGCGCCGACGGCCGCCTGAAGGACGTGAAGGCCGTGATGCCCGAGTCGACCTTCGCCCGCATCTACCAGGAGATCATCAACTTCTGCAAGTGGCACGGCGCCTTCGATCCCAAGACCATGGGCACGGTGCCCAACGTGGGCCTCATGGCCCAGAAGGCCGAGGAATACGGCTCGCACGACAAGACCTTCGAGATCCCGGAAGACGGCGTTGCGAACATCACCGATCTGGACAGCGGCGAAGTGCTGATGAGCGAGGACGTGGAGCAAGGCGACATCTGGCGCATGTGCCAGGTCAAGGACGCCGCGATCCGCGACTGGGTCAAGCTGGCCGTCACTCGCGCGCGCAACTCGGGCATGCCGGTGGTGTTCTGGCTGGACGCCTACCGCCCGCACGAGGCGCAGCTGATCACCAAGGTCAAGATGTACCTGCACGAGCACAACACCTCGGGCCTGGACATCCAGATCATGAGCCAGGTGCGCGCCATGCGCTACACGCTGGAGCGCGTGGTCCGCGGCCTGGACACCATCAGCGCCACCGGCAACATCCTGCGCGACTACCTGACCGACCTGTTCCCCATCATGGAACTGGGCACCTCGGCCAAGATGCTGTCGATCGTTCCGCTGATGGCCGGCGGCGGCATGTACGAGACGGGCGCGGGCGGCTCCGCTCCCAAGCACGTGCAGCAGCTGGTGGAAGAGAACCACCTGCGCTGGGACTCGCTGGGCGAATTCCTCGCGCTGGCCGTGAGCCTGGAAGACCTGGGCCTGAAGACGAACAACAAGAAGGCGGCCATCCTCGCCAAGACGCTGGACACCGCCACTGGCAAGCTGCTCGACAACAACAAGAACCCCTCGCCCAAGACCGGCCAGCTCGACAACCGCGGCAGCCAGTTCTACCTGGCGATGTACTGGGCGCAGGAACTGGCCGCGCAGACCGAGGACAAGGAGCTGCAGGCCGCCTTCACGAAGCTGGCCGAGACGCTCACCGCCAACGAGCAGAAGATCGTCGACGAGCTCGCCGCCGTGCAGGGCAAGCCGGTGGACATCGGCGGCTACTACCTGGCCGACCCGGTCAAGTTCTCGGCCATCATGCGCCCGAGCGCCACGCTGAACGCGGCGCTGGCTTCGGCGTAAGAAGGCTGATCGACATCGTGCGGATGGCAGTCGTCATGAAGCCCTTCAGGCTCGCGATGCTTCCCGCCGTGCTGGCCCTGGCCAGCGCGGTGGGCACAGCCCATGCGGCCGAGGACTGCGAGGCCCTGCGCACCCGCATCGAACAGAAGATCGCCGCGAGCGGCGTGGCCCGCTTCACCGTCACCGTCACCGTCATCGATGCGAACGCACCGGCGAACGGCCAGGTGGTTGGCAGCTGCGAGCTCGGCACGAAGAAGGTCGTCTATCTGAAGGACGCGGGGGCCGCACCGGCTCCTGCTCCTGCATCCACCCCTGCATCTGCCCCGACGCCGAAGCCGGCCCAGGGCACGGACGAACCCATGATCACCGAGTGCAAGGACGGCACCGTGACCATGGGCAACTGCAGGAAGCAGTAGCGGCAACCCGGCGGCGCCCGCCGCCCGGCCCTGCCCGCACCACCCAATCTCGCGGCCGGAGTCTTCCGGCTCGTCAGCCCTTCGCCACCACCCGCGCGATCCACGCGAGCAGCACCGCCTCGACCTCGTCGCGGTTGGTCTCGTTCAGCGCCTCGTGGCGAGCGCCGCCGAACACGTGGCACGACACGTCGCGCAGCCCCGCCTCGCGGTAGCGCTGCACCAGCGGGTAGAACCACTCGGCCTTGTTGCTCACCGGGTCTTCGCCGCCGATGAACAGGTACAGGGGCAGCTCGGGGCGGATGGTCTTGCGCATCGCCTCTGGCGTGAGGTCGCCCAGCTTCGCGAACATCGAGCCCAGCCCCTCGGCCAAGACCGTGAAGCCGCACAGCGGATCGGCGATGTACGCATCGACCTGCGCCGGATCGCGGCTGAGCCAGTCGAAGGGCGTGCGCACATCGGGCAGCGCGGCGTTCATGTCTTCCAGCTTGAAACCCGACCGCAGCGCGGTTCCCAGCAGGTCGAGCGCCGAGGTGCCCGACAGCGCCGCGCCCGCGAGCAGCGAACCGTGCTCGACGAGGTAGTACTGCAGCGCGAACGAACCCATGCTGTGGCCCAGCAGGATCAGCGGCAGCCCGGGGTGCACGCCGCGCACATGGCGGCTCAGCAGCGCCATGTCGTCCACCAGCCCGGCGAACGCGCGCAGCCCGAACTCGCCCAGCTCGCCGCGCGCCTTCGCACCCTTGCCATGGCCGCGATGTTCGTTCGCATAGACCACATACCCCCCGCGCACCAGCGATTCGGCCAGATGCCGATAGCGCAGCGAATGCTCGCCCATGCCGTGCGCGAGCTGCACGATGGCGCGCGGTGCCGTCGCCGTGCCCAGCCACCGATGGACCTCCACCGTGACGCCGTCGTTGGCGGTGAGCTCGAAGTGGGTCTCGGTGGTCGGCATGCAGTGCTCCATTCAGTGATCGATGGAGCCGATCCTAGGGGCTGGCGAGTGGCGCTTCGATCAGGGGTTTCCTGCTTTTGTCGCGTGGTGGACAGCAGACATGCGTCCTCTTCTGCCGCTTTAGCCCGACAGCGCTCGGCGACTTCCCCTGGATATACTGCCGCGTCGCGCCGAGTTGGCGCGACCGGGTTTGGAAGCCTGATTCACCTCTGCGACACAACCGCACACATGGAGATCACTCGTGGCTCGACCCGCTTCCGTTTTCACGCACCCCGGCACCTCTGCCGCGTCCCCCGACTCCGCAATCGACGCGCTCGCCCGCAAGGCTTGCGACGACGCAGCGCAATTGAATGAGGTTCTGCAAGCGCATGCGTGCATTGAAAAGCTCATCGCTCCCGAACGCACAAGCGAACTCGAAGAGATGGCGACCTCACGCAGCGAACTGGGTGCGCTGCTTCGTTTGGCCAACGCAGAGCTTCAGCGCTGCATCAGCGCAGTCGAGAGCAGCACATCGCAACTGCATGACGCGCTGATCGCCGAAGAGACGCTCGCGAAACCCGCGTAACTCGCCGTCTATCGCGGCCTGACGCCGGCGAGCACCTCGGCCATCTTCTTCAACGCCGCCTCCGGCGTAGCCTCGATGTGGATCGAACACGCCAGCATCAGGTTCAGCTGCTGCCCGAAGTCCTCGACCGCGATGCCGGTGCCGGCTTCGCGCAGCACGCCGTTCGCGTCGACTTCGCACGGCAGCGCGGCGCGCACGCGGTCTGCGTAGCTGCCTTCGGGCACGCCGTAGGCCACGACCGGAATACCCAGCGCGATCGCCGCGCCGACTTCGAACACGGTGCCGGAATCTGGCTCCATGCCCCTGAAGCTCGCAAGATTGGCGACGACGCCGTCCGCACCGCGAAGGCGCTGCATGTTGGCTTCGTAGATCTGCTTCTCGGGCGCGTCGGAGGTCTGCTCTTCGTTGCCGTCGGCCGGCAGCAGGGCCGCGAGGCCAGCTGCGTCGCAGGCGGCCGACAGCCTGACGAAATGCTCCCTCGCGTCGGGGCGAAAGACGTCCGGCCCCGCGAGGTAGATGCGCGGGCGGGCCGTCTTCCGGGGAGGCTGGTTGTCCATCGGCGGAGCATCGGCGATTTCCGGCTCTTGCTCAATCCTTGCGACATGGTGCAAAGCGAATTACCGATGGATGCATCGGACCGCTGCCCGGGCTGCTGCGGCTTCGGGGAATCAGGCAAGAAACTCGCACGAAGCGACCAACGCCCCGCTCGCGCCTTCTCTACCGCGAAAGCACTACGCGGCGCCGAGCAAGGGAAGCGACGGCCCCAGTCGGCATTGCGTTTTGCAGGATCAGGCAAAAACCGCGTTCGATTCGTCTACCGCTTCGGGCTCGTGAAAACGCACACTTCTCTGCATGCCCGGCCCACGCTCATTCCAGTGTGCGCCCCACGGCAGACAGATCAGCACGAGGAGTTCACCATGACCACGATCCAGGAAAAAGTCGTACTCATCACCGGCGCG